>ERZ773203.1521-NODE-1521-length-11606-cov-2.898191_pt1 | contig 11606 bp, 6 predicted proteins | sample MGYA00580529_ERZ773203 | MGnify/ENA primary metagenome ERZ773203 (study PRJEB29015, sample SAMEA2738176) | human oral metagenome | biome: human oral; feature: human-associated habitat; material: saliva | place: China | collected 2177 ... | reverse complement strand
GCCGTTTGTACAAGCCTGAGCTACAGCCTGCTTTCAAAGAAATGATTACCAAAGGGTGGATTAGTTTTTCTTCTCCTATATGGGCGAATATGGGTACTGAGAGAGGACTGCCTATTTCCTGTTTCAATGTACATATTCCCGATAGTATAGAAGGGATCACCCATAAGCTTGGGGAGGTAATTATGCAAACAAAGATAGGTGGAGGCACCTCTGGATATTTTGGAGAGTTGCGTCACCGTGGTTCTGCCGTTACGGACAATGGAAAATCCAGTGGTGCGGTGAGCTTTATGAAGCTATTTGATTCAGCTATGGATGTAGTCTCTCAAGGAGGCGTACGTCGTGGCGCTTTCGCAGCTTATTTAGACATAGATCACCCAGATGCAGAAGAGTTCCTACAGATAAAAGATACAGGCTATCATATACAAAACCTATTTTTTGGTGTGTGTGTGCCAGACTATTGGATGCAAGAAATGATTGAAGGGGATACTGAGAAGCGAAAGCTATGGGCAAGAGTCTTGGAATCACGTCAGCAAAAGGGGCTCCCTTATATTTTCTTTACAGACAATGTAAACCGTAAGCGCCCACAAGTGTATAAGGATAACAATATGTTCATCCATGCCAGCAATCTTTGTAGTGAGATCATGCTTCCTTCCAACGAAGAGGAGTCTTTCATCTGTTGCCTTTCTTCTATGAACTTAGAACTCTTTGATGAATGGAAGGACACCAAGGCAGTGAAGTTGGCTATCTTTTTCTTGGATGCAGTACTCTCTGAATTCATTGAGAAGACCAAAGGGAACTACTACCTACAGTCAGCACGCAACTTTGCCATTCGCCATCGTGCAGTAGGCTTAGGGGTATTAGGTTATCATTCTTACTTACAGAAGAATATGATTCCTTTTGAAAGCTTTGAGGCTACTCAGTTCAACGCTCGTGCTTTTCAGCATATCCAGAGTGAGGCAGAGAAAGCCACTCAGGAGTTGGCACACATCTATGGAGAGCCAGAATTACTCAAGGGATATGGCAGGAGAAATGCAACTACTATGGCCATAGCACCTACTACATCCAGCTCAGCTATCTTAGGACAGGTATCTCCAGGAATAGAGCCTTTCTCTAGCAACTACTACAAAGTGGGGCTCTCTAAAGGAAACTTTATGCGTAAGAACAAATACCTCACTCAACTCTTGGAAGAAAAAGGACTTAATAATGAAGATATTTGGCGAAGCATACGTCTTTCTGATGGTTCTGTACAGCACTTACAAGAACTCACTCAGGAGGAAAAGAATGTATTCAAGACCTTCAAGGAAATATCTCCTATGGAGATCATTACCCAAGCGGCACAGCGCCAACAGTATATAGACCAGTCTCAGAGTCTAAATCTCAACATACCGCCTACCATGCCTGTAAGGGATGTGAACAAGGTGCTTATTGAGGCTTGGAAGCTAGGAGTAAAGAGCCTTTATTACCAGCGCAGCCAGTCGGTAGCCAAGGAGATGATTATGAACTTTGTCAATTGTAGTAGTTGTGAGTCTTGATTTAGATGTTAGTAGTTAGATTTTAGGTAAAATTAGGCATTATTATCATTGAACATTCATCATTAAAAAAATATTACGAATTATTAGTCAAATTGATTAATAATTCGTATTTTTGCTTTATGATATGTGGAAGAAACTTTTAAAAAATTTTGAGCATTACCTAAAGATAGAGAGAGGGATGTCTCCAAATTCAGTACAATCCTATCTCTTTGATTTAGAGAAGCTCAGTGACTATATAAACTTTCATCAGATAGAGGAGCGTCCAGAAAATATCTCGGCAGAGACACTCAGAGAGTTTGTCTATCAGCAGAGTAAGGAGCTACAAGCACGTTCTCAATCACGGCTTATATCCTCTTTGAAGAGTTTTTTCAAGTATCTGCTCTTGGAAAACTATCGGGAAGATTTCCCTATGGAGTACATAGATACTCCTAAATATGGTATGAAGCTACCTGATACCCTCTCTGTCGAGGAAATAGATGCGCTTATTGCAGGAATAGACCTTTCCACATCGGAGGGGCATCGCAATCGGGCTATTATAGAAACTTTATATGGGTGTGGGCTACGTGTATCAGAGTTGGTAAACCTACACCTCTCAGACCTTTTTTTCGATGAAGGATTTATACGAGTATTGGGTAAGGGAGACAAACAGCGCTTGGTACCTATCAGTGAGTATACACAGAAACAGATAAATAACTATATACAGCATCAGCGCAAGGAAGTCCCTCAAGTGAAGGAATTTACTGATATAGTATTTCTCAATAGGCGTGGCAAACAGCTCACCCGAGCGATGATCTTTACCATAATAAAACAGACAGCAGCTGCCATAGGGCTGACTAAAACTATCAGTCCGCACACCTTTAGGCATTCTTTTGCTACCCATTTGTTGGAGAATGGAGCTAACCTTAGGGCTATTCAGCTTATGTTGGGGCATGAGAGCATTACCACAACAGAAATATATACACATATAGACCATTCTTATCTTTCACAAGTGGTAAATACTTATCACCCAAGGAAATAGAAAAGAGAAAATAAGAAAAAATATTTTAATTTATTTTGATATATGATACGAAAATATCTATTATTTGCTATGCTTGCAACCTCTGTGGGAGCCATAGCACAGACTGAAACTTCTGGGCGTTCCCTCTATCACGCCGAGGCTACTAAGTACAGTGCCTTGGATCATACCAAGCTGCGCGTATCTTTGAATTTTGAGAAAAAAGAACTTTATGGAGAAGAGTGGCTTACTGCAGCCCCTTATTTCTATCCGACCGATTCTCTGATGTTGGATGCACAAGCTATGCTGATCCATAGTGTAAATCTCAGTGATAAGAAAGGAACTATAGGAAAACCACTTACCTATAAATATGATAAGGACAGACTCACTATTCGCTTGGACAAAACCTACCAAAGAGGAGAAAAATATACCATATACATTAAGTATACAGCTCAACCAGAGAATGTAGGCAAATATGGTAGTTTGGCTATTAGTGATGCTAAAGGGTTGTACTTTATCAACTCCAACAAAGAAGATAAAGACCGTCCTATACAAGTATGGTCACAGGGAGAAACTAAAGCCAATTCTTGCTGGTTCCCTACCATCGATGAGACCAACCAGAAATCTTCTCAGGAGATATACATCACAGTACCAGACAAATTTGTCACTCTCTCCAATGGGGTACTTTCCTCTTCTAAAAAAGATGGAAAAGGGATGCGTACCGACTATTGGGTGATGAATCAAAAACATGCCCCTTACCTCTTCTTCCTTGGAGCAGGAGAGTATGCAGAAGTTAAGGACAAACCATGGAGAGGTAAAGTGCCTATCGTGTACTATGTAGAAAAAGAATATGCAGATGTAGCTAAGAGAATCTTCGGAAAGACCTCTGAAATGATAGAGTTCTATTCTAAAAGATTGGATTATGACTACCCTTGGCCAAAATATTATCAAATGACTGCTCAAGAGTACGTAAGTGGAGCCATGGAAAATACTACAGCTGTACTACACAGCTCTATGGCTCAGCAAGATGCAGAATCTCTCAACGACCAGAATATCTGGGAAGCTACTATAGCACATGAGCTTTTCCACCATTGGTTTGGAGACTTAGTAACTGCAGAAAGCTGGGCTAACCTTACTGTAAATGAGTCCTTTGCTAACTATTCTGAATATCTTTGGTTAGAACACAAATATGGAAAAGACTATGCAGACTATCATATGAACCGTGATATCACAGGTTATAAGAATAGCGGCTCTTTTGATAAGGACTTAGTACGCTTCAACTACAAAGAACGCGAAGATATGTTCGATGCCGTATCCTATAACAAAGGAGGAGGGATCCTCCATATGCTACGTAACTATTTGGGTGACAAGGCATTTTTCGAAGGAATTTCTAAGTACTTAAAGAACAATCAGTTTGGAACAGGAGAAGCACATCAGTTACGTCTTGCTTTGGAAAAAGTAAGTGGACGTGACCTCAACTGGTTCTTTAACCAATGGTATTTCAATCATGGAAATGTAGTGATGACTCCTAAAGTAACTTATGATAGTGCTAAAGGAGAAGCTGTATTGGAAATTGCTCAGGATGAGAAACTTATGTTTCAATTTCCTTTAGAGGTAGACATCTATGACGCAGGAAAATATGTACGTAAAGAGGTATGGGTGGACGCCAAAGCCAAGAATGAGTTCCGCTTTAAAGTATCTCCTAAGTATAGCCTAATCAACATTGACCCTCGTGGACTGATCGTAGGAGATGAAGCTGCTTACAAAACACCTGAACAATATCTCTTCCAGTACCAAAATGCTAAAGATTATAAGAGCCGTAACCAAGCCATTGAGTATGCTGTTACTACAGGGAATTCAGATATTCTTCTCTTAGCTCTAAAAGATCCTTTCTTCCGCTTGCGTATCAAAGCTATCCAAGGACTCAGACCTGACAACGTAGCACAATGGGCACCTGTGGTAGAGAATTTGGCACAGAATGATCCAGAAAACTTGACCAAGGCAGCTGCTATTGCACAACTCTCTCGCCTAAGAGATGCTAAATACAAATCCTTGTATGAAAAATCAGTGAAACTTCCTTCACGTGCTGTTAAAATAGCTGCAGCTTCTGCCTTAGTAGCTTTAGACCCTTCTCAAGCAGGGCAGTATATTGATATGATCGACTTAAAAGGACTTAGCTTTGAACAATTTATGTCTTTCTACCCTTATATACTTAAGAGCCGCAATGAGAAATATTTGCCTGTATTATTGGATAAGGTTATCTATTACCCATTGTACCCAGAACAATATCAAACTCCTATCAAAGAAGGATTTACCTGGCTGATGAGTGTAGACAATACAGAATATACCAAGAAAGTAACCAAATCACTAAGCAATGTATTTGGCTGGTTGAATGAAGAACAGAAAAAACACTTACATGCAGTAGCTGAAGAAGGACTCAAAATAAAGGAAGATCTCCTAAAGAAAAATCCTAATTCTCAGTCTATCAAAGCACAGGTGGAACTGTTGAAAAATATCAAATGGTAAATGTAGCGTACAATTGATTTTTATTTTTAGGTTAAGTAGGTCATTTCTTTTTGGGGAGACCTACTTAATTTTTTTCTATGGAATACTTCTAATTCAAAAAAAAGATGTACATTTGCACTTGTTATTAAATAATAGAAAATGAAAAAAATACTTTTAATAGGAATTTTATTAGTCGTTTCTTCCTGTAAAACCAATCCTTTTACAGGAAAACAAACTTTGAACTTCATGTCGAATAGTTCACTTTTCCCAACCTCATTTTCTCAATATAATGAGTTTCTCTCTACTAGTAAGGTCATCAAAGGTACTCCCGAGGCCGAGATGATCAAGCGTGTAGGAGAGCGTATTGCTAAGGCATCACAACTATGGTTGGATAGAAATGGGTATAAGAACTATCTGAAGGATTACCGCTGGGAATACAACTTGGTAGAGAACAAAGAACTCAATGCGTGGTGTATGCCAGGAGGAAAAATTGTATTCTATACAGGGATACTTCCTATAGCTAAGAATGAGCGTGGTATTGCTGTGATTATGGGGCATGAGGTAGCCCATGCTTTGGCCGATCATGGAGCACAGCGTATGAGCGCTTCTACCCTTCAACAGATAGGAGCATTGGCGGGAAATGTACTACTAAGCAATAGCAAATACCTTAATGAGTTTAATACCGCCTATGGCTTAGGTACTCAAGTAGGGGTAATGCTCCCCTTTAGCAGAAGTCATGAGAGCGAAGCCGATGCTATAGGTCTTCAGATTATGGCACTGGCAGGCTATGATCCAGATGAAGGGTATAAACTATGGGAACGCATGAGTGCTGCCTCAGGAGGAGGAAGCACTAACTCACTTCTAAGTACTCACCCTTCTAATCAGTCGCGTATTGCTCACCTTAAAGAGTTGGCTCCCAAGGTGAAAGCAGAAGCTAAGAAATATGGAGTGACCCGATTCGAATAATAGAAAAATAACCATCAAGAAAAAGGAGTATTTGTTTGCTCCTTTTTTCTTTTTTATTACCTTTGTACCTTATTCTTTTATTTATGACAAATATCCAATTCATTAAGGCTCAAGTGTCCACCACTGAAAAAGCTATTGAGAATACACTGACTTTGCTTTCGGAAGGCTGCACGATTCCCTTTATAGCACGCTATCGCAAGGATAGAACAGGCAATCTGGATGAGGTTGCCATTGAGAAAATAGCTAAAGCACAAGCCGATTACGAAAATATCTGCAAGCGTAAGGAGACCATCCTTTCCAGTGTAGAGGAACAAGGAAAGCTTACCGAGGAACTCCGCAAGCGTATAGAAGCCTCCTATGAGCTGACAGAATTGGAGGATTTATACCTTCCCTATAAGAAAAAGCGCAAAACTAAAGGCGATGTAGCTAAGGAAAATGGTTTAGAACCCTTAGCTAAACAGCTCATGATCCAGAGAGTGACTGACATGGAACAACTTGCCTTGCGTTATCTTTCAGACAAGGTCGCTACAGTCGAGGATGCTCTACAAGGAGCATCGGATATCATAGCCGAGTGGATCAATGAAAATATGTATGTGCGCCGTACTCTCAGAAGGGTTTTCCAACGAAAAGCTCAGCTCTGTACAGAAGTAGCCAAAGGTAAAGAAAATGACGAAGAAGCTCAAAAATATGCTCAGTACTTTGATTGGAATGAGCCCCTATCCAAGGCGCCTTCCCATCGTGTATTGGCTATGCTACGTGCTGAAAAAGAAGGATTTGTCCGCCTTAAAGTACAAGTAGAAACAGAGGACACCCTTCCTTTTATAGAAGAAACTATCATCAAAGGCAACGGTCAGACTGCTGACTTTCTAAAAAAGACCATCAAGGATAGCTATAAGCGTCTTTTAGAGCCCTCTATCTCCAATGAAACTCTCCAAGAAGTTAAGGACAAGGCAGATGCCAAGGCTATAGAAGTCTTTTCAGATAATCTTTCTCAGCTATTACTCTCTTCTCCCTTAGGAGAAAAGCGTATATTGGCGATAGATCCAGGATTTCGTACCGGATGTAAGGTAGTTTGTTTGGATGAAAAAGGAGATTTATTACACAATGAAACCATTTTTCCACACGCTCCTCAGCACGAGACTGCTATGGCAATGAAGAAAATTCGTACAATGGTCGAGCAGTATCGCATAGAGGCTATTAGTATAGGTAATGGTACCGCTTCGAGAGAGACAGAACGCTTCATCAAAGAGATTTCTTTTCCTCATCCTCTACAGGTCTTTGTAGTCAGCGAAGCTGGAGCATCGGTGTACTCAGCCTCAAAGATAGCTCGAGAGGAATTCCCTACATACGACGTAACGGTGCGTGGCGCTGTCTCTATTGGTCGTAGATTGTCCGACCCCTTGGCAGAGCTGGTTAAAATAGAACCTAAGAGTATAGGAGTAGGCCAGTACCAACATGATGTAAACCAAACCCTACTCAAGCAAGAACTCGATGCTACAGTGATTCGCTGTGTGAATAAGGTAGGGGTAAACCTCAACACTGCCAGTGGCTCCCTGCTTAGTTACGTATCGGGCATAGGGGAGAAAATGGCAGAGAATATTGTTGCCTATCGTTCGACCAATGGAGCTTTCCGCCGAAGAGAAGACCTCAAGAAGGTACCTCGCTTAGGTGATAAGGTCTACCAACAGGCTGTAGCCTTTCTAAGGGTACACAATAGTGAAAATCCGTTGGACAACTCGGCAGTACACCCCGAAGCCTATCCTATCATCAAGCAAATGGCCAAAGATTTGGGAATCTCAGTAGAAAAGCTCATAGGAAATAAGCAAGCTATCTCAACTATTGATATAAAAAAGTACAAAAATGAAGAAGTGGGAGAACTTTATCTCAAGGATGTGCTCAAGGAATTGGAAAAACCAGGTCTTGATCCGAGAAAAGCCGCTAAAGTATTCGAATTTGACCCCAATGTAAAGACTTTTGATGATGTGAGAGTGGGTATGATACTACCAGGAATTGTTAATAATATCACTGCCTTTGGCTGTTTTGTGGATATAGGTATCAAGGAAAGTGGTTTGGTACACATCTCTCAGCTCAAAAATGGCTATGTGTCAGAGGTAAGTGAGGTGGTCAAGCTCCATGAGCAAGTGCAAGTAAAAGTCACTGAAGTGGATACTGCCCGCAAGCGTATTTCCTTGAGTATGATACTATAACAAAAAACAAAGCAAGTTAAGAAAACGATGAATATAACACCCCCAAAGGCTCCTAAGCGACAGACGATATTGGAGGCACACTCCGACAAACGTATAGATAACTATTTTTGGCTCAATGAGCGAGATAGCCCTGAGGTATTGGCATATCTTGAGGCAGAAAATGCCTATTTTAAGCAGCAGACCCAGCATACTCAAGCTTTAGAAGAGACTCTTTTTCAGGAGATGAAGGGACGTATCAAAGAAGATGACCAGTCGGTACCCTACAAGTACAATGGTTATTGGTACTTCTCTCGTTTTGAACAAGGGAAGGAATACCCTATTTACCTACGCCAAAAGGACGAAGAAGGAGCAAGAGAAGAAGTGCTTTTTGATGTCAATCAGATGGCAGAAGGGCACAAGTTTTATCAGTTTGCCGAATATTCCATAAGCCCTGATAACCAGTGGGCATCTTTTTCTGTGGATACCCGTGGCAGACGAATGTATTCCCTTTTTATCAAGAACTTGAAAACAGGGAAGATCCTTCCTACCGAGATAAAAAACACCGATGGAGGGAGCTGCTGGGCAAATGATAGCAAGACCCTTTTCTATACTAAAATAGATCCTCAGACTCTGCGTTCACATAAGGTATATCGTCATCAAGTAGGGCAGACTTCCCCTAAGGATGTATTGGTCTTTCATGAAAAAGATGAGACCTTTAATACTGGCATCTTTAAGTCAAAATCAGAGCAATACCTTATCATTGAGTCTGATAGCACTCTTTCTACCGAAAGCCGCTTCTTGGATGCCTCCACACCTGAAGGTGTCTTCAAGATATTTCAACCTCGCCAAAGAGGATTGGAGTATGATATTGCGCATTATGGAGAATATTTTTATGTGCTGAACAATGCTGATGGAGCGACTAATTTCAAGTTGGACAAGACTCCTATCACTCATACCGAGCTTGAACACTGGAGCGAAGTACTCCCCCATAGAGAGGATACTCGCTTGGAGGAAGTAGATATCTTTAAGGAATATCTGGTAGTTACCGAGCGTTCTCAGGGGCTTTCTCAGTTAAGAATCATCCGCTGGGATGGCACCAAGGATATGTATTTGCCTTTTGACAACGAGACCTATACGGCTTCTACAGGGCTCAATTTGGATTTTGATACCCATTGGCTGCGCTATATCTATAATTCTATGACAACTCCTTACTCTATAATAGATTATAACATGCTTACTGCAGAGCAGCAGGTCAGAAAGGAGCAGGAGGTGCTGGGAGGAAAGTTTTCCAAGGAGAATTACCACTCGGAGCGTATCTGGGCAACAGCTCCTGATGGAGTTAAGGTACCTATTTCATTGGTCTATCGTAAAGGGCTAACTTTAGATAGCAGTCACCCTCTATTGCTTTATGGCTATGGTTCTTATGGCATCACTATAGATCCCTCTTTTTCGACTACACGCTTGAGCTTGCTTGATAGAGGATTTGTATTTGCTATTGCGCATATACGAGGCGGAGAGTACTTAGGTCGTCCCTGGTATGAAGCAGGGAAGCTCATGCATAAACAAAATACTTTTACTGACTTTATCGCCTGCGCTCGACACCTGATAGGCGAGAAATATACCAGTGCCCAGCATCTATACGCTATGGGAGGATCTGCAGGAGGATTGCTTATGGGAGCGGTAATCAACCAAGCTCCTGAGCTTTTTCATGGAGTGGTTGCCAATGTTCCTTTTGTGGATGTACTCACTACCATGTTGGACGATTCTATTCCCCTTACCACAGGCGAATATGATGAATGGGGCAACCCTAATGACAAGGCTTATTATGATTATATGAAGACCTATTCTCCCTATGATAATGTACAGCGCAAAGCCTACCCACATCTGCTGGTGCTCACAGGCTATCACGATTCTCAAGTGCAATATTGGGAACCCGCCAAGTGGGTTGCCAAGCTTAGAGAGCTCAAGACAGATAACCATATCCTGCTCTTTTATACCGATATGAGTTCAGGACATAGTGGTGCTTCGGGGCGCTATGAAGCACTTCGGGAAATAGCAAGAGAGTATACTTTTCTCTTGGATTTGGAAGGAATTTATCTATAGTGAAAAGTGTAGGGGCGAATTGCTCACATACTCCGCTGCATCAGCTTGCTGACTTTGCTCTTACACCGATTCATACCAACTTTTTGTAAACCATTTCCTATTGACTACAAATATTATTCTTTTTCTTCTTAATTCGCATGATAAGAGAACTTTTTCTCATTTTCTTCTAAGAGAACTGTAAGAAATGTGTCAGTAGGAGGAAGAACTTTTGAGTGAAAAGGAAAGAGCATTTTAGTAATATGTATAGTAGATATTTATTGAAACTCTTAAAATAAAGACAAAAAAGAATTTTTATAAGAATTAATGTTGTAATTTTGTGGTCAGAAAGTAAGTACTTATTTCTATGAAAAAAATACAACTATTAGTGATTCTTTTCCCTATAATAGCTTTCTCACAAAAGGCTGAAAAAGAGGTTTCTAAAGCAGAACTAGCCAAGAGGGAAAAGGCACAGCAGCAGTCACAAGCCTTTGCCTACCAAGGGTATCAGGCGGAAAAAGCACATAAACTATTGGATTCAGAAATGGATTATAGAAAAGCTATATCCAAAAACAAAGAAAATGCAGTAGCTCAATACAATATGGGTGATGTACTCTATTCTCAAGAGGCTTATAATGAGGCTACTCATTATTATCAAGAAGCATCGGTCAATAAAGAAGCATCTAAGGAGGACAAGCATAAGGCATTTCATAACTTAGGCAATTTGGCTATGCAAAACAAAAAATATGAAGAGGCAGTACAATTCTACAAAGAAGCTCTTAGAAACAATCCTACCGATGAACAGACACGCTATAACTTGGCTATAGCTAAAGAAAAACTTAAAAAACAACAACAAGAGAACAAAAAAAATCAAAAAAATCAAAATAATCAAAATAATCAAAATAATCAACAAAATAAAGATAACAAAGATAATCAAAATAAAGATAATACAACGCTAAAAAGCAAAAAAATCACAAGAAAAGATAATATTTTGCCGAATAAGATAGTGTGTATGCTTTCCTTTTTTAGTTAATTTTCGCCTGTACTCGTCTTGCTGTCGCCTGTTGAGGCTAGTCTTTGGGGCAATCATCATCCGTTTAGAACCTTCTTTATTGTAGATGTTTACTTGGTTAACAAGCGTGAGAAGCGTCTTCCAGAAGCATACGTTTTGTTATTATTCAGGACTTTTCTTTGCGTTATAGTGTGTGGGAAGATCGTTTTTCTGTGGTTCTTTTGTTCTGAAAGGCTATTTATTTCTTGCATGACCTACTACTTATCCAACTCTCATATACAGTCTGTTATACAAGAATAGCTTTATTTTTTGTTTCCTGTCACTTTTAACAT
>ERZ773203.1519-NODE-1519-length-11625-cov-13.907606_pt1 | contig 11625 bp, 4 predicted proteins | sample MGYA00580529_ERZ773203 | MGnify/ENA primary metagenome ERZ773203 (study PRJEB29015, sample SAMEA2738176) | human oral metagenome | biome: human oral; feature: human-associated habitat; material: saliva | place: China | collected 2177 ... | reverse complement strand
GAAAGTGCTTCTGTATCAGAATCGCAATCTGTATCTAATTCAGAGTCAGCATCAGTAAGTGCATCAGTAAGCGAATCACAATCAGTGTCTAATTCTGAATCAGCCTCAGAAAGTGCTTCTGTATCAGAATCGCAATCTGTATCTAATTCAGAGTCAGCATCAGTAAGTGCATCAGTAAGCGAATCACAATCAGTGTCTAATTCTGAATCAGCCTCAGAAAGTGCTTCTGTATCAGAATCGCAATCTGTATCTAATTCAGAGTCAGCATCAGAAAGTGCGTCAGTTTCAGAATCACAGTCTGCTTCAAACTCCGAGTCAGCGTCAGAGAGTGCATCAGTTTCTGAATCACAGTCTGCTTCAAACTCAGAGTCAGCATCAACAAGTGCGTCTGTCTCAGAATCACAGTCTGTATCAAACTCAGAATCAGCCTCAGAGAGTGAGTCAACATCGACATCACAATCCGAGTCAAACTCAGTTTCAACTTCAGAAAGTGAATCAACATCAGCATCACAGTCTGTTTCAAACTCCGAATCAGCGTCAGAGAGTGCATCAGTTTCTGAATCACAGTCTGTTTCAAACTCCGAATCAGCGTCAGAAAGTGCATCAGTTTCTGAATCACAGTCTGTTTCAAACTCAGAGTCAGCATCAGAAAGTGCGTCAATTTCTGAATCACAATCTGCTTCAAATTCAGAATCAGCGTCAGTAAGTGAATCAATTTCAGAATCACAGTCTGTATCAAACTCAGAATCAGTGTCAGAGAGTGCATCAGTTTCAGAATCACAATCAGTGTCTAATTCAGAGTCAGCATCAGTAAGTGAATCAGTTTCAGAATCACAATCATTGTCTAACTCAGAATCAGCTTCAGAAAGTGCATCAGTTTCAGAATCACAGTCTGTCTCAAATTCAGAGTCAGCGTCAGTAAGTGAATCAATCTCAGAATCACAATCTGCTTCAACTTCAGAATCAGCGTCAGTAAGTGCTTCAATTTCAGCTAGTGAGTCAGCATCATTGAGTGAATCTCGAAGTACAAGTGCGTCAGTTTCGACTTCTGAATCAGAATCATTAAGTACATCAAGCTCTTTGAGTGCTTCTGTATTTGAAAGTCAGTCTCAAGCCTTCAGTGCTTCAATTTCTGCAATCATTTCAACTGTTGAGTCTATTTCGAACTCTGCTTCAAGCTTCATTTCAACAAGTGAATCGATTTCAACATCTAACTCAGCATCATTGAGTGAGTCAGTGTCATTGAGTGCATCTGTTTCAGGCTCACAATCAGTATCTAATTCTGAAAGTACATCTGTAAGTACTTCAATCAGTGAATCACAATCAGTTTCAAATTCTGAGTCTGCATCAACAAGTGCCTCTATCTCAGAATCACAGTCTGTTTCAAACTCAGTCTCTGCGTCAGAATCAACAAGTGCATCTGAGTCAGCTTCAGCATCTGCATCAGAATCAGCAAGTGCATCTGAGTCAGCATCTGCATCAGAATCAGTAAGTGCATCTGAGTCAGCATCTGCATCAGAATCAGCAAGCGCATCAGTTTCAGTATCAGAGTCAGAATCAGCAAGCGCCTCCGCTTCAGTCTCTGCATCAGAATCATCAAGCGTCTCTGCATCAGTCTCTGCGTCAGCCTCAGCGAGCGAATCTGCATCAGTCTCTGCGTCAGAATCAACAAGTGTATCTGAGTCAGCATCAGAGTCAGAATCAACAAGTGCATCTGAATCGGCATCTGCGTCAGTCTCAGTAAGCACATCTGCTTCTGCGTCAGCTTCAGCAAGTACATCCGCTTCAGTCTCTGCGTCAGAATCAACAAGCACATCAGTTTCTGTATCTGCATCAGAATCAGTAAGCGCATCTGAATCTGCGTCAGCGAGCGCCTCCGCTTCAGTCTCTGCATCAGAATCAGCAAGTGCATCTGAGTCAGCATCTGCATCAGAATCAGCAAGCACATCAGCTTCAGTCTCTGCATCAGAATCAGCAAGCGCATCTGAGTCAGCATCTGCATCAGCATCTGCATCAGCGTCAGCGAGCACATCCGCTTCAGTCTCAGCGTCAGCCTCAGTAAGCACATCAGTTTCTGTATCAGAGTCAGAATCAGTAAGCGTATCTGAATCAACTTCAGCCTCAGCGTCAGCGAGCGCATCCGCTTCAGTCTCTGCGTCAGAATCAGTAAGCGTATCTGAATCTGCATCAGCCTCAGCGTCAGCGAGCACATCAGTTTCTGTATCTACGTCAGAATCAGTAAGCGCCTCTGAATCCGCTTCAGTGTCTGCATCAGAATCAGCGAGCGCATCTGAGTCAGCATCTGCATCAGAATCAGCTAGCACATCAGTTTCTGTCTCAGAGTCAGCGTCAGCATTCTTGAGTGCCTCTGAAAGCACAAGTACTTCAACAAGTATTTCAACATCATTGAGTACTTCAGCAAGTATTTCAACCTCTGCCTCAACAAGCGCTTCAGTGTCTGCCTCATTGAGTGCCTCAGAATCAACTTCTGAAGTGAAAGATCCTAAGCATAAACGTGGTAGCCAAGCGCTTCCTAAGACTGGTGAGGAAAACTCATCATTGTCAATGGCATTTGGTGCTTTGGCAACTGCAACAGGTCTCGCCTATCTTGCTAAACGTAAGAAAGATGAAGAAGAAAGTGAAGACTTCTAAGTCTTAGTAAGTTTAATCATTATCTTTTAGCAAGATAATCAAATATCCCCTATCGATTAGAGTGATTTCCTAATTGGTAGGGGATTATTTTAGTCTGATACTCTAAAAATACAAATAGTTTTAATAAGTCTTAGGGTTACCATTATTATCGTATTTTTAGAGATATGGAAGAAAGGATTAATCGCTAGAAAGCAATCTCGAAATGAGATTTTTTGCTTAATTTTATGATAAAATTTAAAGGAGTGTTTTAATCAAAAATAAATGGAGTATATATGTTTTTTAGAAGGAATGAAGGTCAATATCGTGAAACCGATCGTGTGACACGGTTTAAATTGGTTAAGTCAGGGAAGCACTGGCTTCGCGCGGCGACGTCGAATTTTGGTCTTTTCAAGGTGCTTAGAGGGGGTGTGGATACACCGTCTGTTGGTGCCCAGCAGGTAGAGGTGGAAGCACCTGCCTTTTCAGGTCAGACAGTGCTTAAGGGAGTGCTTGCAACTGGGGCCTTGCTTGGTGGTTCAGTTGCGACTCAAGTAGCTCATGCGGATGAAATGACTGATCAGCCGATTTTGGAAAGTGAAGTAGGAGCCAAGACTGATCTCTTAGCTGCATCTGATTCCGTTGTTCTTGGAAACACGGAGTCTGTGTCCAGTGTTCAAGATAGCCAAGTAAATAGTCAAGAGTCATCTGAAACTGTATCAAGTCAGACTTCGAAGGCTTCTTTGAGTGAGTCTTTATCACGTAGCCAATCGGTGTCTGCTTCTGAATTAGCTTCTAAATCGACATCCTTGTCATTGAGTGCCTCACTTTCAGTTTCATTGTCAGCTTCATTAGCTTCTAAATCGGAATCAGTAAGTCAGACGGATTCTTCTGCTCACAGTCAGTCTGAGAGTACGCTTGGAAAAACTTCAGAGCAAAGCGCAAGTGCCTCTGTTCAGTCAGTTAGAAAGAGTGATAGAAGTAGCGACACTAAAGTGGGGATGACTCTTGTCAGCTCGGAGTCTGCTTTGTTAAACTCTTCTTTGACATCCGAAGTTCAAACTAGTCGCCAATTGTCAGATACAGCGACTGGTCTGTTAGCTGCGTCGGTTGTGGCTGATGCTGAGCGCTTAGAACAAGAAAAGCGTCTCAAAGATTTAGCTTTAGACATTTATACCTATAAAGCTCAAGCTGTCGATTTGCCAAATACGGATGCTGCTATTCTCAAGGGAGATAAAGCTCTGGATGCCATTCGTGTCAGTCTGTCTGATCGTGACAGTGATGTGGCACCTACAATTGCTCAGGCTCGCCAGGCTAGAAATAGTCTTGCCAATGCGGTTCTTCGTGCGACATCTGGTCAGCGTGATCCTCGTAATGGTTCTCGAATTGATGCTAATAGTAACCTCCGTGCACCCCAGTATAATTTAGGTTCGGCTAACAATGCCTTGATTTCTGTTTATAACTCTGACTACATCAATCAGGCTTATAATGTTGTTGAAACTATTCCTACACGAAATAGTATTAAAAGCATTGGCTACGCTTCTGGTAGTGATCGTGTGAATGGTATCAACGTGCCTCAGACCAGTGCATTGAAAAATAGTGCAGTCGCCTTTAATATTGTGGGGACTGTTGGGCAGACAGAGGTCGTAACACCTGGGAAAATTTATAATGTTTCTTTTGTAGTTACCAATACGGCTAAGCAGTCAGTGACACGCACGCTTCGTATTCAGGTTTTGCCGCAAAATGATGGCATTCGAAACCCGATTACGGCTGTGACAACGGGGACCTATGTTAATGACACAAGTAATCTCGCTCAAGCCGAAAAAGATAAGGTTTGGGAGGCCTTTAAGACTGCTAACCCAAATATTGCCACTTCAAAGGATTTTAAATCTTATTCGGTTTCATCATCTGGTGTGGTGACTATTACTTATAAAGATAACACCACAAATGATGTGACGGCTCCAGTGAAGCGACTAGCAGCACCAACCGTTGAAACGAGATTATTGGACAAGGCTTACACACAGACGCCTGTAACGGTGACGGGAGCTGAGCCAGGTTCCACAGTTGTTCTATACAATAATGACGACGAAGTGGGAACAGCAGTGGCAGATGCTTCAGGTCAAGCGATTGTGACGCCGACAGTTAAGTTACAAACAGGTGGTGTAACAGCCAAAGCTCGTATCATGTATGGTGATTATGCGGTGTATTCGGATGCCAGCAATTCCGTAGCTGTGACGGACGGAACGCGTCCTGAAGTGACGGCCAAGTTGACTGTCGATGGTGTGGAACCTAAGTCAACGCCTCTCGAAGGTGGTGGGAAAAACTATACCCTCTATGCTGGTGATGATGCTGTTGTGACTTTCACGGCAACAGATGACAGTGGCAAGCTTAAAGAAATGAAAGTCGTTGCAAGAGCCGATTTGAATGACAATGCCTTGAACGGCAATTTCTTTGGTAGTAGCCAGTACGGAACTGGTAATATTGCACCGATTACGGGAGATATCACAGCAACGACTGATAATCCTGCAACCATCACAACGACCATTCATTTGAAGGATGACCTTTATCATTCTTTTCGAAACACATGGCAACGTAATGTTGCTGCTATTGACAATGCATCAAATATGAACCGTCCAAATGGCTTGGGTGAGATTCGTATTACTCAGGGTCGCTTGTCAGATCGTACACCGGGTGTGGCGCCGACAAGCACTATTCAGGTGACCAGCCTGACTGCCCTAACAGACGCAGATAAGAGTAAGATTATTGCGGCAGTGTCTGCCTTGAATCCAGAGGTCGCCAACCGTATTAAGTCTTATACGGTTAATAGTGATGGTACGGTAACGATTACTTATAAAGACAGTACGACCAATGTTGTGACGGTGAAATTGTCGGATAGTGATTACAGCCAGTCAGTGTCGCAAAGTGCCAGTCAGTCTAAGCAGGAATCGATTTCTCAAAGTCGAAGTGAGTCTGCTAAGCAGTCTGCATCGACTAGCCTTTCATTGAGTACGGTAGCCTCAAAAAGTGTCTCAAGTTCTTTGAGTGAATCTTTGAAGACCAGCCAATCTCGAAGTCAATCCGCTTCAACGAGTGCATCTTTGAGTGCTGAGAAATCAACGAGTGTCTCAAGTTCCTTGAGTGAATCCTTGAAGACCAGCGTTTCACAAAGTCAGTCAGCCTCAACGAGTGCGTCTTTGAGTACTGTGAAGTCAGCGAGCGTTTCAAGTTCCTTGAGTGAGTCCTTGAAAACCAGCGTTTCGCAAAGCCAGTCTGCTTCAACAAGTGCGTCTTTGAGTACCGTGAAATCAGCGAGTGTTTCAAGTTCCTTGAGTGAGTCTTTGAAGACGAGCGTCTCACAAAGTCAATCTGTTTCAACAAGTGTGTCTTTGAGTGCCGTGAAATCAGCGAGTGTCTCAAGTTCCTTGAGTGAGTCCTTGAAGACAAGCCTCTCACAAAGTCAATCCGCATCAACAAGTGCGTCTTTGAGTACCGTGAAATCTGAGAGCGTTTCAAGTTCCTTGAGTGAGTCCTTGAAGACAAGCCTCTCACAAAGTGAATCCGCATCAACAAGTGCATCTTTGAGTGCTGAGAAATCGGCGAGCGTTTCAAGTTCATTAAGTGAGTCCTTGAAGACCAGCGTATCACAAAGTGAATCCGCTTCAACAAGTGCGTCTTTGAGTACTGTGAAGTCAGCGAGTATCTCAAGTTCCTTGAGTGAGTCCTTGAAGACAAGTGTCTCACAAAGTGAGTCCGCTTCAACGAGTGTGTCTTTGAGTACCGTTAAGTCAGCGAGTGTTTCAAGTTCCTTGAGTGAGTCCGCTTCAACAAGCTCGTCTGTGTCAGAATCACAATCTGTATCTAATTCAGAATCAGCGTCAGAGAGTGCATCAGTAAGCGAATCACAATCTGTATCAAATTCCGAGTCAGCGTCAGAAAGTGCGTCTGTCTCAGAATCACAATCAGTTTCAAATTCAGAATCAGCGTCAGAAAGTGCGTCAGTTTCTGAATCACAATCTGCTTCAAACTCAGAGTCAGCATCGGTAAGTGCGTCAATTTCAGAATCACAGTCAGTGTCTAACTCAGAGTCAGCGTCAGAAAGTGAATCAGTTTCAGAATCACAATCTGTTTCAAACTCAGAATCAGCGTCAGTCAGTGCCTCAATTTCAGAATCACAATCAGTGTCTAATTCAGAATCCGCTTCAGAGAGTGCGTCAGTTTCAGAATCACAGTCTGTTTCAAACTCAGAGTCAGCCTCAGAAAGTGCGTCAATTTCAGCTTCACAATCAGTTTCAAACTCAGAATCATCCTCAGCAAGTTCGTCAGTTTCTGAATCACAGTCTGTCTCAAACTCCGAGTCAGCTTCAGAGAGTGCATCAGTAAGCGAATCACAATCTGCTTCAACGTCAGAGTCAGCGTCAGTAAGTGGATCAATCTCAGAATCACAGTCTGTTTCAAACTCAGAATCAGCGTCAGAAAGTTCGTCAGTTTCTGAATCACAGTCTGTATCTAATTCAGAATCAGCGTCAGAGAGTGCGTCAGTATCAGAATCACAGTCTGTCTCAAACTCCGAGTCAGCGTCAGTCAGTGCGTCAATTTCAGAATCGCAGTCTGTCTCAAACTCAGAATCAGCGTCAGAAAGTGCTTCTGTATCAGAATCACAATCGGTTTCAAACTTAGAGTCAGCCTCAGAGAGCGAGTCGACGTCAGCTTCACAATCCGAATCAAATTCAGTCTCTGCTTCAGTAAGTGAATCAATTTCAGAATCACAATCAGTGTCTAATTCCGAATCAGCCTCAGTAAGTGAATCAGTTTCAGAATCACAGTCTGAATCAAATTCCGAGTCAGCATCAGTAAGTGAATCAGTCTCAGAATCACAATCAGTGTCTAACTCAGAATCAGCATCAGAGAGTACATCAGTAAGCGAATCACAATCAGTGTCTAATTCCGAATCAGCATCAGAAAGTGCTTCTGTATCAGAATCACAGTCTGAATCAAGTTCCGAGTCAGCATCAGTAAGTGCCTCAGTTTCTGAATCACAGTCTGCTTCAAACTCCGAGTCAGCTTCAGTAAGTGAATCAATCTCAGAATCACAATCAGTGTCTAATTCCGAATCAGCGTCAGTAAGTGAATCAACATCGATATCACAGTCTGAATCAAATTCCGAGTCAGCATCAGTAAGTGAATCAATCTCAGAATCACAATCAGTGTCTAACTCAGAATCAGCCTCAGAGAGTGCATCAGTAAGCGAATCACAATCAGTGTCTAATTCCGAGTCAGCGTCAGAAAGTGCGTCAATCTCAGAATCACAATCCGCTTCAACTTCCGAGTCAGCGTCAGAAAGTGCTTCTGTATCAGAATCACAATCTGCATCAAACTCAGAGTCAGCGTCAGTAAGTGAATCAATCTCAGAATCACAATCGGTGTCTAATTCCGAATCTGCTTCAGAGAGTGCATCAGTGTCTGAATCACAATCTGTATCAAATTCCGAATCAGCCTCAGTAAGTGCGTCAGTTTCTGAATCACAGTCCGCTTCAACTTCCGAATCAGCGTCAGAAAGTGCTTCTGTATCAGAATCACAATCAGTGTCAAACTCAGAATCAGCGTCAGAAAGTGCGTCAATTTCTGAGTCTCAGTCTGTATCAAATTCAGAATCAGCGTCAGAAAGTGCCTCAGTTTCTGAGTCGCAGTCAGTGTCAACCTCAGAATCAGCGTCAGAGAGTGCGTCAGTTTCAGAATCACAGTCTGCTTCAACCTCAGAATCAGCTTCATTAAGTGCTTCAATTTCAGTTAGTGAGTCTGCATCATTGAGTGAATCACAGAGCACAAGTTCCTCAATCTCGACTTCAGAGTCAGAATCATTGAGTACGTCAAGCTCATTGAGTGCTTCTGCATTTGAAAGCCAGTCTCAAGCCTTTAGTGCTTCAATTTCTGCGATTATTTCAACTGTTGAATCTATTTCGAACTCAGCATCATTGGGTGAGTCGGCGTCATTGAGTACATCTGTTTCAGGATCACAATCAGTTTCTAATTCCGAGTCTGCCTCAGAGAGTGCATCGGTGTCTGAATCACAGTCTGTCTCAAACTCCGAGTCAGCGTCAGTAAGTGCTTCAATCTCAGAATCACAATCAGTCTCTAATTCCGAGTCAGCATCAGAGAGTGCATCGGTGTCTGAATCACAATCAGTCTCTAATTCCGAGTTAGCATCAACAAGTGAGTCTGTATCAGAATCACAGTCTGTTTCAAACTCAGTCTCTGCATCAGAATCGACTTCAGTAAGTGTCTCAGAGTCAGCTTCAGCAAGCACCTCCGCATCAGTCTCTGCCTCAGTATCGACTTCAGTAAGTGCTTCGATTTCTACAAGTGAGTCTGTATCGTTGAGTGAGTCGCAAAGTGCAAGTGCATCTGCGTCAGCCTCAGCGAGCACCTCCGCTTCAGTATCAGAGTCAGCATCTACATCAGCATTCTTGAGTGCCTCTGAAAGCACAAGTATTTCAACTTCGTTGAGTATATCAGCAAGTCTTTCAGCCTCAACAAGTGTATTTGAGTCATTGTCTGCGTCCGCTTCAGCATTAGCCTCAGAGTCAACTTCTGTAAGTACCTCAATTTCAGAGTCTGCATCAACAAGTGCGTCTGTATTAGAATCACAGTCTGTTTCAACCTCAGTTTCTGCGTCAGTCTCATCCAGCGTCTCAGCTTCAGCAAGTGCATCTGAGTCAGCCTCTGCCTCAGTATCGACTTCAGTAAGTGTCTCAATTTCCGAGTCACAATCAGTATCGAACTCAGAGTCAGTTTCAGCGAGTGCCTCAGTGTCTGAATCAGAATCTGTTTCAAACTCAGTATCACTGAGTGAGTCACTTTCAGAAAGTTCTTCAATTTCTACAAGTGAGTCTGTATCGTTGAGCGAATCGCAGAGTGCAAGTGCATCTGCCTCAGAATCCGCTTCATCAAGCGTTTCAGTCTCAGAGTCCGCTTCTACATCGGCATTCTTGAGTGCCTCTGGAAGCACAAGTGCTTCAACAAGTATTGCAACATCATTGAGTACCTTAGCAAGTCTTTCAGCCTCAACAAGTGTATCTGAGTCATTGTCTACATCAGCATCAGCAAGTACATCTGCCTCAGAGTCAACTTCAGTAAGTGTCTCAATTTCCGAGTCGCAGTCAGTATCGAACTCAGAGTCAGTTTCAGCGAGTGTGTCTGTGTCTGAATCACAATCAGTGTCTAATTCAGTATCAGCCTCATTAAGTGCTTCAATTTCAGCTAGTGAATCGCTTTCGACATCTAACTCAGCATCGTTGAGTGAGTTGCAAAGTGCAAGTACATCTGTGTCAGTCTCATCCAGCGTATCAGTTTCAGCAAGCTCATCAGAGTCAGCCTCTGCCTCAGTATCAACTTCAGAGTCGCAATCAGTATCGAACTCAGAGTCCGTTTCAGCGAGTGCGTCTGTGTCTGAATCACAATCAGTGTCTAATTCAGCATCAGCCTCAGTAAGTTCTTCGATTTCTACAAGTGAGTCTGTATCGTTGAGCGAATCGCAAAGCACAAGCACCTCAACAAGCACCTCAACTTCATTGAGTACATCAGCAAGTCTTTCAGCCTCAGCATCAACAAGTGCTTCAGTGTCTACTTCAGAATCAACTTCTGAAGTGAGAGATCCTAAGCACAAACGTGGTAGCCAAGCGCTTCCGAAGACTGGTGAGGAAAACTCATCATTAGGTATGGCCTTGGGTGCCTTGGCAACTGCAACTGGTCTTGGATTTCTTGCCAAACGTAAGAAAAATGAAGAATAGGACGAAGATTATTCGTATTTCAGGATTGTAGAAGTCTTTACAATGCTCAGATAAGCACAATAAAAAACACCTTCATGTTAGCTAACCATTCTAGCTAGGAGGTGTTTTTTGATTTGGAGATGTTGTGAAAGTTTCAAAATGGAACTGACTTTTTGAAATACTAATGACTACATAAAAATAAGAGACCACTTGAACATGCTCTCTTATTTGTTGTCTTGCTCATTATCTTGTTTATACATCACAGTTCCCACTGTTACAAGAATAGTCAACAGAATCGGTACAACTCGAAAAACTCCCCAGTCAGGGTCATAGGCCAAAAAAATTGAGACTAGGTAAAAAATAACACTAGTGTATAGAAAGTTTTTATTACCTTTTTTACGTCCTATTCTTGTTAAAATAGTTGCAATAATAAAACTAATCAAATTAGGTGCTAGGAAAATCATTATAACTATTCCCCAAGGATTTGACAGTCCTAAGAGCAAAAATAAGGCAAGATAAACGATAGCTAAATAAAAGGCGACTGCAAGGAGAATAGAAGCAACCCTGTTGTCTGGAGAATTATTCTTAATGAGCTCTTGATTATTGAACTCTTGACCAGGCTTAGCCTTATCTTGGCTTGTGTCCAAGTTTGTATGTTGTACTGACATCTTTCTCACCTACCTCTCTATTTGTTTCTAAATAGTTTAACTCTTTTCACCTTTATTTTACTCCTTTTTCCTTGTTTTCAGCAGGGTAGATAGGCATTTGAACTATTTGTTATGATGATTTGTCGCTCTACAATCTAGTTTCTGTTCCCTTCGTTTTTGATGGAAAAGAGTATTTTTAATTAGCACTAGAGTAACCAAACTTGCCCCTCTGGCACCTCAGTAAGTAATGAATGGCTTAGATAGTTAGAATTTAGATTTTGTATGAGAAGATAGTCTAAAAAAGACCCTATTTTAACAGACCTAATGGTTTGGTAAGGATAGTATTTTTTGTCGCTTTGAGAGAGGTGCCTTAAGGATTTTGTGAATTTTCATTAGATTTCCTTGTAATCCCATTAAAAGGAGGTCTTATCAATAATCATTCTAAATAGCCATAGAGTGTCAGTTATCTGTTTCTCAACGAACTAAAATGAGCATGTCTATAATTATAAACACTCATTTAAAACTAATGTTATTAAAACAACAAAAGGACTTTTCTAAAAATTATGAAAATTTATCGAATCTTA
>ERZ773203.1518-NODE-1518-length-11641-cov-17.786207_pt1 | contig 11641 bp, 8 predicted proteins | sample MGYA00580529_ERZ773203 | MGnify/ENA primary metagenome ERZ773203 (study PRJEB29015, sample SAMEA2738176) | human oral metagenome | biome: human oral; feature: human-associated habitat; material: saliva | place: China | collected 2177 ... | reverse complement strand
GCTTGTCTCGTTCCATGCCAGAATGCTATCCGCGACGCTAAGTTGCAGACATCAGATATCGATGAGGTTATCCTCGTAGGTGGTTCAAGCCGTATCCCTGCAGTGCAGACATTGGTTAAGAACTACTTCGGCAAGGAGCCTTCAAAGGGTGTTAACCCTGATGAGGTGGTTGCTGTTGGTGCAGCTATCCAGGGTGCTATCCTTAATAAGGAGAGCGGTGTGGGCGACATCGTATTGCTCGACGTAACTCCATTGACCCTCGGTATCGAGACAATGGGTGGTGTAATGACAAAGCTTATCGATGCTAACTCTACCATTCCTTGTAAGAAGAGCGAGGTGTTCTCTACCGCAGCTGATAACCAGACAGAGGTTACTATCCACGTTCTGCAGGGTGAGCGTCCAATGGCAGCACAGAACAAGTCTATCGGTCAGTTCAACTTGACAGGTATTGCTCCAGCTCGCCGTGGTGTTCCACAGATTGAGGTAACATTCGATATCGACGCTAATGGTATCCTTAACGTATCAGCTAAGGACAAGGCAACAGGTAAGGAGCAGAGCATCCGCATCGAGGCTTCAAGTGGTTTGAGTGAGGAGGAAATCAACCGTATGAAGGCTGAGGCTGAGCAGAATGCTGCAGCCGACAAGGCAGAGCGTGAGAAGATTGACAAGCTGAATCAGGCTGACTCAATGATCTTCACCACCGAGAACTTCTTGAAGGACAATGGTGACAAGATTCCAGCCGACCAGAAGTCAGGTATCGAGTCTGCTCTCCAGCAGCTCCGTGACGCTCACAAGTCAGCTGACGTTGCAGCAATCGACACTGCTATCAACAACCTCAACACCGTTATGCAGGCAGCATCACAGCAGATGTATAGCCAAGCAGGCGGTCAGCAGGCAGGTCCTCAGCCAGGCGCAGACGCTGGTCAGCAGGAGCAGCCAAAGCAGGATGACACCATCCAGGATGCAGACTTTGAGGAAGTGAAGTAAAAATAATATTATAACCTTGCCCCAATGGTAGAAATGCCATTGGGGCTTTTTAGATTAATCAAACACTATGGAACAAGCAAAGAAAAAAGGTGAAAGTATATCAAAACAAGAATACATAAAGTGTTATCATTCTGCAGCGGACTCTACCCCTGACCGAGATGCCACGAAAAAAGAAAACCCAAATAAAGATCAGATAAATAAAGCTCGTGAAATAGCACCTGATACAAGAAAATTTGAGATTGGGTTATATTGGAAGCGCACAGACTATGACGGAAATACCACGAAAGAAGAAATCCAGAAAAAAGAAGCTCCGAATAAAGATCTGATAAATAAGGCTCTTGAAATAGCACTCGATACAAGAAAATTTGAGATTGAGTTATATTGGAAACGAACAGGCTACTTCGTGCTTTTTATAGGTGCTGTTTTTGTCGGATACTATAAAGTGTTGCAAATAAGAGAACTATCTGATAGTGAAAAAGAATGGCTACTTCTACTTCTTGCAGCTTTAGGTTTCTTATTATCCCTTTTATGGTATATGGCAAACCGAGGAAGTAAGTTTTGGCAAGAAAACTGGGAAGCTCATATTGAGGAACTAAGTACAGAAATTGGGGTGCCTATATTTGGGATTATAAAGATCCATAGAGATACAAAGCTAAATTTTATGGGACTCTATCCATTTTCTGTATCAAGAATAAATCAAATGGCTAGCCTTATCATAACATTTAGCTGGTTGATAATATTACTTAAAGAGATGGGCGGGGGTGCTCTTTTAGAAAATTACGATTTTAAAACTTGCTACAAAACAGCCGTAGGTGTCGCTATTATTGTTTTATCTTTTTTTGTCATTAGATGGTGTAAAGGGTTTGTCGCCAAACTACCTAAAGATGGTAGTTCAAATGGAAAGGAAAAGAAGAATTGTCTTTATTTAATAAGAGAAAGACTTAAGGAATTCTTTCAGAAATTCTTTCAGAAATTCTTTCATGTGTCACATAAAGATAGAAATGGAAAAGAAATCTACTATTTCTGGAATTATAGTAAAGAATTGAAGTATGAAGGTACAGAAGGTGAAACAGCACAAGACGGACAATGACCCTTGAACAATACAACCAACTACCCTACGACTATGCACACTGTGCTGGCACTCATTGCGAGAATAATCAGCCAGTGCTTGTGCCATAGAGCCTACACACTACTCGAAATAAGTACGAAGGAGCATTATATAGTTTAGAATCTGTGATGCATAGTTTCACTGTTCGTAATAGCTATAGCTTTAATGAAATGATTAGGTGAAAGATTTTTTTATTATGCCTGTTCTCAATTTTACTTAACATGAGATAATCTAAATCAAAAATATATCAGAGATACAGTATTTTAAGTGTTTTATTTTGGCTCTTTGCGATGTAGAAAGTATATTTGTGACGATTTTGTAATACATTGGTTATTACAGTTCATGTACGTCTTGTTAGTTACGTAATCTGTGATTATTGATAGCATCAAAGCAATATGAAAGAAAACATCGTCATCAAGTATCGTCATACGGTACTTTTCTATCTCTTGGCAACCCTTATCCCATGGATATTCTGGTTTGCTGCCAGTTATGTAAGTCATCATGTAGTTTATTCGGAAAGCACATGGGTAGCTCCATTGTTGGGGCTGGCAGGACTTTTCTTCCCAATGTTTCTGACCATTATTTTGGTTTTTCAGCGTCAGGAACTGCGGAACGACTTTCTTGGAAGATTCCTAAACTTGTCTTCCGATAAGTGGCAATATTATTTTACAGCCTGTCTACTGATGCCAGCAAGTATCTTGTGTGCTATGGCAATATCTCTGTTGTTCGGTTACAGTCCATCGCAATTCATTATTACAGGTCATTACACCTTCACTTCGGGTGTCTTCCCAGTATGGTTCCTCCTTATACTTGCACCTACGCTTGAGGAACTTGCATGGCATGGTTATGGAACAGACTGTCTCCGTTCTCGAATGAGTCTTTTCAAAACATCTATGCTGTTTGCAGCTTATTGGGCAGTTTGGCATTTCCCCCTTGCAGGAATTAAGGGTTATTACCACGCTAATGTGGTGAGTGAGGGCTGGCTTTATAGTCTGAACTTCATCGTTAGTATTTTCCCTTTTGTTATCTTGATGAACTGGCTTTATTATAAAACCAACCGAAATATTCTCGTAGCTATTATCTTTCACATTACAGCAGGTTATTTCAATGAAATATTTGCAACTCACCCCGATAGCAAGTGTATACAGACGGTATTATTGCTCATCGTTTCTGTTATCATTGTGGTTAAAGAACGTCGACTGTTCTTTAACCGAACATTGGAGTAGTTGGTACTCACCATTTAAATCTTAGTTCCAAGAAGAATACAATTATTTAGGTATTAACCGTGCATTGGCTGGCACTCACAGAGAGTCAGCCAGTGTTTTTATTATACAGCCAATATAATGCTTGATGTGAATGTGAAAATGTTATTTACTCTTTTCTATAAATCTCTTATCTACTACACTAAGTTTGAAAACTGTTTGCTGTCATTTTTAACATTTGCAGTATTTTCTTGATTTATAAAGTGTTATAAGTCGTGAGTGGATGATAGGAGTGACAGCAAAATAAAAATAATTCGTGAAAAACTTGACAAGGGGTATCTCTGTGTTGTATCTTTGCAAGCAGAAATAAGGAAGAACAACGACACGTTAAGCGTGATTCCCTACAAACTAATTGCATCTTCCTTTTTTGAATTTATTTTTCTTAAATCATTCTATTTATGTGTACAGATTTTTCTAACATGCCCAAAGACTGGGCAGTGTGCTTTATGCACGATTGTATTCTCAAGGAGCAGTGCCTACGTTATTATGCGGCTAAGACACTCTCTATTAGCCAACACTCGGCATTGACCGTTCTTCCCTCTGCTCGTTCTGGCAATAGCTGTAAGGAGTTCCACACAATGAAGAAAGAACGATTGGCGTGGGGATTCTCGCACCTTTTCGATGATGTGAAACACAGTGACTATCGCTCTCTGCGTAGTACTATGGAGAGTCATTTCGGAAGTCGCTTTGTTTATTATCGTTACCATCGAGGAATTAATAAACTGAGTGAGGACGAACAGCAATGGGTTGACGAACTCTTCCAGCGTTATGGCTATGCTGCCCCACGTGTTTATGATAACTACCAGACGTGCTGGAAATAATAGTAGTGCTTTCGGGAAGGAGTTAAGGAGTGAAAGGGAGTAATAGGAGTTAAGACATTAGCTCGTTTTGTAAGAGAAAGAGAAGGTAATCTTTGCGTTACGGAGTTGAGTAAGTAAACTGTTATAGAGGTCTTGTTTCTGTGGTGCTAACGCTCCGCACATCATGTGTTGAGGCTCCGCACGTGTGGTGCTGGCGGACAGAATAAGAGAAGACATAGTAACATGTTAACTTTTTCTGTGTTAGACTTAATGACAGCCATAATGACATAAGGTCAGACGGAAAAGACATAGTAAGAGTTTAACTTTTCTATGGCTTGTTAGCCAGAATGACATAAGGACAGATTTTAGAAAGACATAATAACAGATTAACCTTTTCACTCTTTCCCCTTTCTCACAAGCAACTTGTTCACTCGTAAACTTGTCAACTTAAAACTATCGTATATGCAATACAAGAATCTTAAGAATATTAAAGCTGAAAATCAGCGTAACCGACAGTCGGAAAGACTTAAAAATGATATTACTCGTCGTCTGCTCAACTATCTTGAGCGGAAGTATGAAATGAGATATAACACCGCCTTGGGATGTACGGAGATCCGTAAGGCTGGAAGTGATGAACCTTTTGTGCCTGCGGATGAACGGATGCGCAACACAATCGCTATCAAGGCGCGTCTTGATGGGATTGATGCGTGGGACAAAGACATCCGACGATACACGGAGTCGGACTTTGTCACGGTTTTTAATCCTGTGGACGATTTTCTCAAAGGACTGCGTGGGCGATGGGACGGAAAGAATCATATTGAGGCGCTGGCAGACTGTGTACCTAATGACAATACACGGTGGGCAGACTGGTTTCACACGTGGTTTCTTGCAATGGTGGCACAATGGATGGGCTTGGATAATGCACATGGTAACAGTGTGGCACCGCTACTCATCTCACAACAAGGCTATCGGAAGTCTACCTTCTGTAAACGTTTGCTGCCCGAAGTGTTGCAGTGGGGATATAACGATAATCTTATTATGAGTGAGAAACAGAATGCGCTGCGGGCAATGACACAGTCGCTGCTTATCAATATTGATGAGTTCAATGCCTTGTCTGCCAAGACGCAAGACGGTTTTTTGAAGAATGTCATGCAGCTTGCAAACGTAAAACTCCGTCAACCTTATCGGCAACAGCAAGTCACGTTGCCACGTGTTGCCTCTTTCATCGCCACAGCAAATGTCTCGGATGTCTTTAGCGATCCCAGTGGTTGCCGTCGTTTTATAGCAGTCACGCTGACTGGTCCTATCCGTTTGCCCGATCACATAGACTATGAGCAGCTCTATGCGCAGGCTGTTGCTGAGTTAGATAGTGGTAGGCGTTATTGGTTTGATGAGGCTGATACCCAAGAGATTATGGCAAACAACGTGCAGTATCAGCAGCGCACCCCTGCTGAGGCTCTCTTCTTTGAGTGCTTTTCCATTCCTAAGGACTTGGCAAAGGGTGCCTATATGACAGCAGCCTCTATCTTCAGTCTTCTTCGTCAGCGGTATGGCAGTCAACTGAACCTGACAAGCCTTTCCCATTTCGGTCGTGTCCTTGCCAATATTCCGACCCTCCACAGTAAACATTCTTCGCATGGTACAGAGTATTTGGTCGCAGTACGCAGCAGCTTTAGCCAGTCTACCTCTCCCATCTTAAACCGTTAGTTGTTTTCCGAATAAACTTTCAAAGTTGCTGTCACTACTGTCACTCCTTGATGCGTTGTAAGTTGTTTATAATCTGTTCGTTGCGTGAAATGTTAAAAGTGATAGCAACTTGAAATAAAACTATATTAGGTCTGTTGATGTCTAAAACATAAATCGTTTTCTTTATAAAAAAGCCTCACCGTTATTCTTTATATAGATTTTTTTGCTATCTTTGTAAGATGCTATATCATTGGAGCAGCAACTAAGAACCTGCTTATGGAAGAACATAATAGTATAATAGACGATGCTTAAAGATGTAATATCAGCACTTAGAATAGCACTCTCGAAGAATTGCTACTGCTTAACGTTATAAAAGCAAAGCTCAACGTAACGCAAAAAGAATTTGCTATGCATATAGGAAAATCAGAATGGATGGTAGAAACAATGACTATCAAACTATCTAGACAAGGTATCGTTAGGTGCAAGAATGGTTTTTGTAATGGCTATCATTTCATAAATAGTAAAATAAACAACTAAAATCCCATTTATGGAAGAGTTAAAGAATTTATATAATACTGGTTGGGATGATTGGAAGCCATTTCCTGATCCAAGAAAAGGGCAATACTTAACAGCTCCATTTGGAAGCGGTGTATATCAGCTTAGGAACACCAAATGTGATAAATATGTTTTATTTGGTACAGGTAAACATTTGGCACATAGAATGACATCGCTACTACCTGAGCCCTTTGGAGCAGGTACACGTAATAATGAGGACAAACGAAGATATATTCTAAACAACTTACAAGATATAGAGTATCGTACAATATCATTTATAGAAAATGATAATGCTAAACGATTTGAACGCTATATCAAATCTATTGAGCAATATATTTTTGGAAGTTAAAGTAAGAAGATCTTGAACTCGTGAGTGCCACTCACGGCTTCAAGTTTGAAGCTCCTGATGGGAAGTTACGCGTGGCAGATGTTCTTAATAGTAAGGATGTTGTATTGTTGGCAAAGAACTACCCCTACAATCGTGCTAATGACTTTCTTGATTGGTTTACCTACAGCGACAACACCATTGATGGACAGAGCAAGAAGAAAGCCTATCAGCTTTTTGAGAGTGGACTTTTGAAAACAATAGAGCCAGAAAGTATAAATATATTATACAATATGAAATTAAAGGAATGGGGACTAAGAATAAAACCTGTATCGCAATTAGATCTATATAAATAAATATGGTGTATAAAAAAGATAAAAACAATAAAGGTTTTTATTGTAACACCCCTATCAGTTTTCCTAGTTAGAAGCAAAAATACCATATAACATTAAAAAGAATGTAATTATGAATTATATTGTACCTAAAATAACTAAATATTCAAATATCGATGAGCTGCTAAAGAACAAAAGTAAAACTCCGTCTTTATTTGACATAGAAAACTTTTTGTCAATTGATGATTTGTTGAGCGAGAACTTTGTCTGTATCGTAGGCGAACCAGGTGTAGGTAAAAGTAGGCTTATTTCTGAAATAAAGAAACACCACACAAAAAAGTTGTTATTTACCTGTAATGCGTCTGATTTTAAGTCTCAAGAAATTCCATCAGGTATTGAATACTGTATAGTAGATGCCTTGGATGAAGTTGACGGAAGTGCTTTCTCTAATACCCTGCAACTTATAAAGCAATACAAAGAAAAGCATCAGGACGTAAAAGTTATGTTCTCCTGTAGAAAACACTATGTTGTATCTTATGCAAGTATTTTCTCTTCTTGTACTAAATTAGTCTTTGTAGAAGTAAATAGATTAGAAGATCGAGAAGTAGTAAAAATTATTGATACGTGTTCTGACGTTACAAAAGAAAATATAACTAAAAGTCCAAAATTAAGGAAACTTCTATCTATACCTAGGTATTTGATGTATCTATTGGAAAATGAGGAACAAAGAGGGAGTATCTCAAATGTTGGAGAACTCTTTGAGTTTATTGTTGACAGCTCAATAGATGAAACTCTAAAAAAATATGACAAACCTATTAGGAAAGAAAACTTTAAGGCTCTTATTAAAAGGGTCATAGAAAAAATTGCTTTCATTATGGAAATAAGTCGTAAAGACAAAATTTCAAAAGACGACTTGTACACGATTATAGATGAATTAAAGGGAAATATGGCACATATGCTTGTAGCCAATTTTGACCTTCTTTTCTTTGAAAGTCGTATATTGAAAGAAACAAATGGAATATTACAATTTGGAAATTCAGAGATACAAGAATATCTTGCAGCTAAGGAGCTTGGTAGACAAGAAAATATAGAAAGTGTGCTTTACGATGTCGCTGTGCAAAAGGAACTAAAGCATATTTATCCTAATTGGTATGATGTGATTCCTCATCTTTCATATTCGGAGGGCAGAAGTGATTCATTCGTTAATGTTTTTAAGCTCATTACATCCTATGAGTCACATCTTGAGAACGAAACTTTCGAATCACTTCTAAGATATGTTAATCCATCTACTCTTGGAGTTCTGCAACGAAAAGAGTTGTTTTCAAATCTATTTGAACATTATCAGCGTGTACCGGCATACATTAAATGGAGAGGTCCTATTCAGAATTTAATACAAGAATGCTATACTTCTAGTTGTAATACTATATTAAAGATTTCTTCTGACCAGCTTAACAAGATACAATTAACCAATATTTATGCTATACTTGAAGGACTTGTTGAAAATAACAAACTCGATGAAAGTGTAATAAAACATTGGGAAGATGCTGCAAGAGCACTTATGGGAACTAAGGATAGTGAAATGCAAAAGATTGCTTTAAATTTTTACTATGCACTTAAGGATGATGAGGAACTTAGAGAGTTAGCAAGTACTTTTAATAGCTTTACTGAGGATGTAAAGCAAAAGTATATAGAAGTAACTGGATATCGAAAAATTACAGACAAGTTAGTAATTGACTGTTGGTTGACTTATTGCGACAAAAGTAATCCTGAAGCAATAAATGCAGTTCTGTACATTGATGATCCTGAATCAATAATCTATGCATATAATAAGATTCTTTCGAAAGGAATTCGTGATTTCTTTAATCCCAAGGGATCTTTACTTGTTCTTTACGATTTTTATTTGAAAAAGCAGTTTGATGTTGTTTGGAAATTCAATCAAGATAGAAGAAACCTTATGACAAAAGTCATTGCATATTTTGTAAAAAATAGGAACTATTCTTCTCTAAAAGAAATCAATACTGTAGTTAAACAAATTTTACTGGAAGAAGAAACAGGAATGATATTTTTTAATTGCTTTGAGAAAGATATATGGGAACTAGAAGATCTATTTAGGATGTTTGACGCAGATCTGATCGATGCGGATTTATTATCTAAATTAGAAAAGTTATTGAATGATATAGATACAGAAAAGTGGAACAAAGACAATATTCTAATTTATCTTATAAACAAAATACGAAAGGACGAATCTAAGAAATGTACCATATCTGATTATATAAAACGTTACGAAAACACCTTTGAATTATGGGATCAGAATTCTATAGAAATGGTGCAAGAGAGAGAACCTAATCCATCGCTAATACAAGCATATGAAAGTCTTTCAAGCCCCGAATTATCAAAATATAATAAATTTGAAATAGCTTATGAACTTTCTAAAAGGATTGATTTTTTAAGTAAGCAAGATCACAAGCCTATAGTGGATGTCATTACTGATTTCTTTAACGAAATTGATCTGGATAAACTAATATTGGAAAAAAATGGAGAAAATTCCTATAGCTTATCAACAGCATTGATTAAAATACCATCCTATGTGAAAGTACTGCATCACTTAGGTTACAGAGCTCTTTTGGAAAAGTATAAGGATATATTAATAAAGACCCTACCAATAGTATGTCGTACGACGAACTTTGATTCTCGTGAAATAAAAGACATATATAAGTCTGTTATAGGGAATATAAACAAAGACGATAAGTCAGCAATTGTAAAGTGGTGGAAAGCTCGGAAAGATGATTTTATGAACATTAGTCCTGATGATATTTTTGCTTGCATTACCGACTATGGCATTGACGCATTATCTTATAAGTTGGAGGAATATATCGAAAAATATATAGAGGATGATAGTCTTGAAAACAGAATAGCAGCTTCTCGTGCCTTGGAGCTTATCTCAGAAGATTATTGTAAGTGGGATATAAATAAGTATAAAAAGCTGTTTGGTAGCCTTGAAGATGAAAGTATTGAAAGCGTTAAAATGCAGTGCAATGCTATCATGATAGAAAAATTTCAAGAATCAGAAGCTATAAACTGGAGAATAGAATATCTTAGAGCTAATGTTACCAAATCCGTTCATAACGAAACGGGACATGTTCGTTGTATCTCTAGGGAAGAATCTGAAATGATTAGTTCCAACCCATATATGTTTAGATGTTTTATGAATATAAAAGATAATGATGGGCTCATTAATCAAATGTTTGATTTGTTTGATTTTGGGTTATCTTTATCCGTAAAGCCAGATACTCAGGAATATTCAAGTTATCTTCTTAAACAGATATATTTATTCTTTGTGAATACAAATAAAATCACTTATATTTCAGAATTGCGAAAGAGAGTGGAGGATTTTAACACAACAAACATGAGTTATCTTGCTTGCAACATTATGAATAATGCCGAAAATATTTTCTTAAAAAATGAAAGGACAACTATTAACAAGGCTATTAAGCTGTATAATAGATGCATTGACGAGTTCTATTTGCAGATTCGAAATAATGGTGATTTAAGACGATATTTTTCAAAGATTCAGTACGAAGTTCAGAAAGAGATTCAAGATCAAGGTATATATGCTTTAGTGCGTCAACAAAGTTTAAACGAAGATTTCATTCAGAGAGAATTAAAGAATACCATTATAAATAAGTGTTGCCAGATAGGATTGCAAACCATTCAAGTTGATAGAGAAGTAGCTCTTCAGGATAATAAGCGCACAGACTTTCTTATTAGATATGGATTATGCGACCCTATCATGATTGAACTTAAACTACTTCATAATCCAGAGATTAAAAACATGAAAAAACGTCAGGAGTATAAAAAGAAATTTGTTCAATACACTAACGCGACTAATGCTTGTTTATCTTTGTTTTGGGTATTTGATGTTCATAAGGGAGGAAGCGTTCAAGATTTCGAAAAATTGAAAGCAGAATACAATGATCTCGACAACACATTGGTGCTATTAACAGATTGTAGATGTAGTAGCAGTATTGAAACAGGAACATCACACGGTAATAATAAAATTGGTAGGAAGAAAGCTAAAGGTAACAAAACAAGGCCTAAAAAATAAATAGAAGCTTAAATTTAGAGTCGGAAATACGATTACAACTATATTGTATACATGAAATAAAGGCGCTATAGTGATAACATCCAAGATGTTTGCTAATCAATTCTACTCAAATTGAGGAGACTTTTTGTCTCATACAAATGTAAATTATTGATAATCAGCAAAGTATATATTTGAGGAAGAAAGCTATTCATACATATAAACAGAACCCGCAGCGATCAAGTGATTGCTGCGGGTTATCTTTAAAGATGTTTACTTATAAAACTCTTATCTTACAACGTCAACTCAACGATATAATCAATGTCAGTGGGGACGGTGTCGAAGTTGAGGGTGATGCCGTTGCCTGTCTTTGTGAAGTTGACACGCTTGTTGGTGCCAAAGACGGTGGCGGACTTGATTTTGTGGTTGCCAGTAGGGATGAAGAGGCTGGAGTCCATACAGTTTAGGATGTGGATGTAGAGTTTGTTACCACGCTGTGTACTTA
>ERZ773203.1510-NODE-1510-length-11672-cov-16.470603_pt1 | contig 11672 bp, 10 predicted proteins | sample MGYA00580529_ERZ773203 | MGnify/ENA primary metagenome ERZ773203 (study PRJEB29015, sample SAMEA2738176) | human oral metagenome | biome: human oral; feature: human-associated habitat; material: saliva | place: China | collected 2177 ... | reverse complement strand
CATGTTCGACCTGCTCATCAAGCTGGGCTACAAGGAGATCGAGATCGGTTTCCCCGCGGCCTCACAGACCGACTACGACTTCGTGCGCTCCCTGATCGAGGACGACGCGGTGCCCGAGGATGTGACGATCTCGGTGCTCACGCAGTCTCGCCCCGAGCTGATCGAACGCACGGTCGAGGCCATGGTCGGCTTCCCGCGCGCGACCGTGCACCTCTACAATGCGACGGCTCCCGTGTTCCGCGAGGTCGTCTTCCACGCTGATAAGGCGCAGACGGTTGAGCTCGCTCAGTCCGGTGCGCGCGAGATTATTGCGCAGGCTGAGAAGCGCCTGGGGGACGAGACGATTTTTGGCTTCGAGTACTCTCCGGAGATTTTTGTCGACACGGAGCTGGACTTCGCCCTTGAAGTCTGCGAGTCCGTCATGGACGTCTGGGAGCCGGGCGAGGGACGCGAGATTGTCCTGAACCTGCCGTCCACGGTCGAGCGTGCGACCCCGAACGTGTTCGCTGATCAGATCGAGTGGATGAGTCGCAACCTGAGCCGCCGCGAGTACGTGGCGCTGTCCGTGCACCCGCACAATGACCGCGGCACGGGCGTGGCGACGGCTGAGCTGGCGCTGCTGGCCGGCGCGGATCGTATCGAGGGTTGCCTGCTGGGCCAGGGCGAGCGCACCGGCAACGTCGACCTGCTGACGCTGGGCCTGAACCTGTTCAGCCAGGGTATCGATCCGGGCATCGACTTCTCGGATGTGGACGCGATTCGTCGGACGGTGGAGTACTGCACGCAGATGGAGACCTCTCCGCGCGCCCCCTACGTTGGCGACCTCGTCTACACGAGTTTCTCCGGTTCGCACCAGGATGCGATTAAGAAGGGCTTCACCGCCCGCAAGGCCAAGGTCGACGCGGCCGGCGGCGACGAGAACGCTGTCGTGTGGGAGCTGCCCTACCTGCCGATCGACCCGCACGACGTGGGTCGCTCTTACGAGGCCGTGGTGCGCGTGAATTCGCAGTCCGGTAAGGGCGGTGTCGCCTACCTCATGTCGACCGCGCACTCCCTGGAGCTTCCGCGCCGCCTGCAGGTGGAGTTCTCCCGCATCGTTCAGCGTCACACCGACACGTACGGTGGCGAGATCAACGCGGCGACGCTGTGGAAGATCTTCGCGGACGAGTACCTGCCCACCAGCGCTGCTCCCGGCCTGGAGCCGTGGGGCCGTTTCGAGATGCGTTCCTCGCAGGTGTCCTCTATCGACGACGAACACGTCGAGCTCAATGCGACGCTCATCGACGGTGGCGAGTCCGTGAAGGTCCAAGCGGTGGGTACGGGTCCGATCGACGCCTTCGTCTCGGCGCTGCACGAGTTCGACCTGGACGTGCGTATCCTCGACTACTCTGAGCACGCGATGAGCCAGGGCCGCGACGCGCGCGCTGCAGCCTACGTGGAGGCGGCCGTGGATGGCCAGATCGTGTGGGGTGTCGGTATCGACTCCTCGATCACGCGCGCCTCGTACAAGGCCGTTATTTCGGCGGTCAACCGCGCCCTGCGCTGAGCGCATCGACATAGGAAACACCGGCCTCGTCCCAATGGGCGAGGCCGGTGTTTTGCTGCGCGTCAGGCGCGTGCCGACGTCATGGTCGGCTTCTGCGTGAATATGGTGAGCGCGTGCAGTACCTGGCCGTCGAGGATGCGGGAGATCCTCTCCGTGAGGATATAGGGGTCGGAACTCATGCCGGAAGCCAGCCACTGGCTGACGTGTCCGAGCACGCAGAGCGTGAAGTGGTCGGCGATGAACACGCGGTCGCCCTCGGTGACTCGCAGGTCTTGGCTCAGCTCGTCAACGATGGGTTCCATGACGGAGTGCAGCTGCTTGTAGAGGAAGATCTGGAATTCCTCCATGCCGAGCGAGGAAAGGACCGAGCGGGTCTCCTCCGGGTGGGACTGCATCCACACGAGCACGGCGAGCAGTCCGTCGGACCATTCGTCGTAGGTGGAGTGGGTGGCGACCTGGTTGCCGACCTCGCGCTTAAAGACCCACACGGTCAGGTCACGAATGTCGGAAAAATGATAATAAAAGGCCTGACGGGTCACGCCGGCGGCGCGCGTGAGACCGGAGACTGTCACCTTAGACAGGGGTGTGGTTGTCAGCGCGTCACGTAAGGCGCGCGCGAGTGCCGTTTTGGCATCAGTGTGGGGCATCAGAAGTCCTCGTCAGCGGTAAAAGAGAGGTTACGTGCGGACTGTACATGTCAGAATGCGGAACCGCTAGATACCGCGCCTAGACACAGTTGGCTGTTTGGGTAGCGTGTCCTCTCTTACACGTGGATACGCCGCATATTTTGTGTCTTGACACCATGTTCTGACCGTAATCAAGAAGTTACATTTGGCATTGTAGTAAAGGTTTGCCGCTGTGTCATGCGTGGTGTGTGGGGTCGTTGTTGTGCCCCTTCCTTGGTTGCCTGGTCAGGTTATGGTGCAGGGGTTGTCGTCACAGGGGAGTGTGGGGGAGGTGTGTAGAAAGAATCCGGGTGATAGGGCATGTTGTGTTGCTGGGGTGGGTCCCTTGTGTCCCTTGGTGTGGCCGCCTCATCCGCACGTGGGCCTGCTATTCCGAGCCTGGGCAACCCCGCCCACATGCGGAATAGGCGGCCCGCGTGTGGGATAGCCGGTTGATGTGCGGAACAGGCAGACCGCGTGTAGGAGGAGGTGGCCCTACACCAGGCTCGCCGCATCGCGCGCGAACCCGCTATGCGGAGCCTGGGCCTTCTCATCCGCACGTGGACCCGCTATTCCGAGCCTGGGCAACCCCGCCCACATGCGGAACAGGCGGCCCACGTGCGGAACAGGTGGTCCGCGTGCGGGATGCGAGGGACCCCGAGTCGTTGTCGCATGCGGCCAATCCGTGACGGATCGTGGGGCAGCTGCGCACGCTCGCGATGCAGTATGTGCATAGACGAGACAATTGCAACCGACGACGGCGTCGACTTTTCTGTACTGGCGAGGTTGAAAAGTCACCCTTCCAGCAATATGTAGTGTCCTATTGCTATAAAACCCCGGCCTCGTCGATGTGGACGAGGCCGGGGTGAGGCAAGCTGTGCACCTTCGCGCGGTTGGTGGGAGGTCCGCGTTACTGTGCCAGGCGCGCCAGAGCCGGGGTGGTTTGGTCGGTCATGAGGACGCGCATGCGAGCGATCGCCAGTGAGGGATTGACCTCCAGGCCGGAGAGCATCCACTGGGCGATGTGGGCGGTGGTTGCCAGGGCGAAGTGCTGGGCGACGACGTCGCGCGCGGTGGCCGTGGCCGTACCGGGCAGGCGAGACTCGATGAGTTCCTGGATGTGTGAGGCAAAGAAGGCCCACAGGTCATTCGGCTCGATGGTCTTCATTGCGGAGGCGGTTTCGTCACGATGGTCATGCATCCACAGCATCGTCGTCTCGATGGCGTCGAGCCATTCTCCCGAACCGGTGGTCAGGCGGGCTGTGACCTCCTCGCGGAAAACCCAGGAATTGAGGTCGTTAAGCGAGCTGAAGTGGTAGTAGAAGGCTTGACGGGTGACCCCCGCAGCGCGTGTCAGTGCGCTGACAGAGATCTTTGACAGCGGCATTTGCGTCAGTGCCTGACGCAGCGCAGTACCAAGCTTTTCACGGGCATCAATCGGGGGAGCCATATCTTTCCTTCCTTCGACGGTTACGAGTAAACCATACCACTTACGAGAAAACTATCTACTCGAAAACTACCTTCAAGGTGTTAGACCGACCACGCTGTCAGTTTCTCATACTTTGTTGACAACGCCCACAGATAGACTTGTCGGTGATTCTTACACCACACTTCACAACGAATTTCGCTGGTCGCGACGCCCCGAGCGCGAGGCAACCCCGGCCTCGTACCCGTGACACAATGTGTCCGTGATGAAGTCCTATCGAGACGAGGCGATCGTCCTGCGCACCCACAAGCTGGGCGAAGCGGATCGCATCATCACGCTACTGACTGCCGAACATGGGCAGGTTCGTGCCGTCGCCAAGGGAGTGCGCAAGACGACCTCCAAGTTTGGGGCGCGTGTCGAGCCTTTTTCCGTCATCGATGCTCAGCTGCATCGCGGACGCACCCTCGACACCCTCACCCAGGTCGCTTCGATCGCTCAATATGGCGATTCAATCGCCGCCAACTACGATCTCTACCTCGCGGCCACCGTCGTCGTTGAGACTGCCGAGCGCCTCACTGCCGATGCTCACGACGGCACGCACTCCCAGTACCTTCTTCTCCTCGGTGCTCTCAACGCCCTTGCGCGAGGACGCCACGATCCCACCCTGATTCGCACCTCGTATACGCTGCGCGCCCTCGCACTGGCCGGATGGGCACCCTCCTGCTTTGACTGCGCCGTGTGCGGCACTCAGGGGCCGCACTCCTCGTTCTCCATCCCCGACGGCGGCACGGTCTGCGATACCTGCCGCCCGCCCGGCGCCTCGTCGCCTGCGCCCGACACGGTGGCCCTGCTCGGCCAGCTGCTCAGCGGCGACTGGGAGCGCGCCGACCGCTGCGAACCATATGCGCGTACCGAGGCCTCGGGCCTGATCTCCTCGTACACTCAATGGCATCTGGAACGTCGCCTGCGCTCTCTGAGCGTCATCGATAGGAGTCATTCATGACCGACCCGCGACCCACCCCCATGGACCGCGCCCCGCACGACCCAACCGCGCCGCTGCTCGGGCCCGGTCAGTGGCACTGCGAGCCGCCCTCCTTCCGCAAGGGTGAGGTGCCCGCGCACGTCGCGCTCATCATGGATGGAAACGGCCGCTGGGCCAACAGTCGGGGACTGGCTCGCACCGAGGGGCATCGGGCGGGAGAGTATGCGCTCATGGACACTATCGCGGGCGCCATCGATGCGGGCGTGCGCTACCTGAGCGTGTACACCTTCTCGACAGAAAACTGGAAGCGCTCGCCCGCCGAAGTTTCCTTCATCATGAACTACGCCTCCGACGTGCTTGCGCGGCGAACCGACCAGCTCGCTCAGTGGGGCGTGCACGTGCGCTGGAGCGGGCGTCGGCCCAAGCTGTGGAAGAGCGTCATCAACGCCCTCGAGAAGGCGGATCGAGCGACCTCGCACTGCAAGACCCTCGACCTCATCATGTGCGTCAACTACGGCGGTCGGGCCGAGCTGGCGGATGCTGCCCGATCCATCGCCGAAGACGTCGCGGCTGGGCGCCTGAGCCCGCGCGGCGTCACCGAGAAGATGCTCTCGCGCCACCTCTACCTGCCCGATGTGCCCGACGTCGACCTGATGATCCGCACGTCGGGGGAGCAGCGCCTCTCCAACTACCTGCTGTGGCAGATGGCCTACGCTGAAATGATGTTCGTGGATACTCCCTGGCCTGCGTTCGACCGCGAGGAGCTGTGGGGGTGCTTGGAGGAGTTCGCGGGTCGCGACCGCCGTTTTGGAGGTGCGATCGACCGGGTCGCGCAGTCCTAGCTGTTGTCGGCGGTCAGCGCGGCGTCGACAGCGCGGCGCTTACGCCGGCCCCACACGATCTTCGCGGCAATCAGCATGATGATCAGGGTGAGGCCCGCCCAGCCCCACGGGGAACCGGCGACCGCTCGGATCGCCGCGGCGAAGACAGCGAGCGTCCCTAGGCCGTAGAGCAGCGCCCACAGGACGCATCCCGGGATCATGGCGATCGTGTAGGTGCTCCAGCGCATGCGCACGAGGCCCGCGCCCGCGTTGACCGCGGTCTGGATGCCCACCGTGAGGAAACATAGGGGGATGACGATGATGCCCCACTTGTCGAGCATGGCAGCGCCCTTGCGGGGAACGGGGCCATCAAACCAACGTGCGACGGCTCCGAGAAAACCCTCGCGGCCGGTCGCCAGGACCGCGCCGGAGGCGGCACCGCGCGCTAGCCAATAGGTCGCCTGCGCCCGGAAAAGTACGACGAAGAAGAGGAAAACGAAGAGCCAGATGCCCTCTCGCGCAAAGGCGGGGACCATGGCATCGATTCCGGCGGCAGACATGACGCTCCAAAGTCAGGGTGACCAAACGAAGCCTATCCTAACCTACGCAAGAGGCCTGGGGAAGCCTCATTCGCCTCCCAGGCCTCGCCGTGGCCGATGCGGCCTCAGCAGGTCATTTTTTCGACTGGCACGATGCGCACACCCCGAAGAGCTCCAGGGAATGCTTGACATCTCCAAATCCGTGTGCCGCCGCGACCGAATCCACCCACGACTCGATCTGGGACTGCTCGATCTCCTTGGTGAAGCCGCACTTGCGGCACACCAGGTGATGGTGGTGGTGGTGCGTCGTGCATGAGCGGTACAGGGCCTCGCCGTCGGAGGAACGCAGCGTATCAACGCGTCCGTCATCCGCGAGGCTCTGGAGCGAGCGGTAGACGGTTGCCAGACCCACGCGCTGTCCCTGACGGTGCAGGTCTTCGAAGATCTGCTGGGCGCTACGGAAGTCGTTGACGCGCGTCAGCTCATCGAGGACGGCCTGACGCTGCTTCGTCATGCGCTGCATGGTGTTCCCTTCGTCGTCATGCGTCTGCGGGGGTGAGGTGTTCGCGCTCGGGGTGCTGGTTGTGGCCGCGAGCGACGCGGAGCCTGCGCACCCTGCGGATACGATCCACAATAGCCCTGATCCCGAAACCAATCGCGTACAGAGCGATGGCGCCCACAACAATCGTCGCTCCGGGCGACAGGTCGACGAAGTAGGTCAGGGACAGTCCGCACGTGCAGATAATGACGCCGAGCGCCATAGCAATTCCCATTGTGGAGCGGAATGAACGTGCGCCCAGCTGCGCAATTGCCACGGGGATCACCATGAGTGCGCTGACGAGCAGCGAGCCGACGACCCGCATTGCCACGGCGACTGTTAGAGCTGAGAGAACCGCGATGACGAGGGACAGCGTGCGCACGGGCAGACCCGTCGAGCGCGCAAAATCCTCGTCGTTGGTGACCGAGAAGAGTGCGGGGGCCAGCCCGACGCCCAGCACGACGATCGCCATGCCCAAGATGGTGATGAGCGTAATGTCGCTCCATCGAACGGTTGAGATCGAACCAAAGAGGTAGGAGTTCAGCTGTGCGGAGGTTCCGCCTGCCAGGCCGATCAGCAGGACGCCGCCGGCGATGCCGCCGTAGAACAGCATGGCCAGGGCCGTATCTCCGGAGGTACGCCCGCTCTGACGCACCAGCTCAATCGTGATCGCTCCCAGCAGGGAAACGATGACCGCGCCCGGGATGGCCCACGAGTCGGCGGGGCTCACGTTTGCGAACGCGCCAACCAGCCAGCCCAACGCGACGCCGGTCAAGGAGATGTGGCCGATGCCGTCGCCGAGCATCGCGAGCCTGCGGTGTACGAGATAGGTGCCAATGATCGGGGCGGTGAGGCCCACGATGAGGGCAGCCAGCAGCGAGCGCTGCATCATCGGTGAGGACAGGAGAGTCGTGAGAGCGTCAATCATGCGTCCATCCCCTCTAGATTCCGCTCACGAGGCCGTGGTCGCTCGTTGCGGACCTTGCCTCGGTCGTGGGGTGGCAGTGGTCGCCCCCGCCGTGGTGCTGTTCGTGATCGTCCTCGATGTGGGGAGGACCGTCGTAGGAGACGTGACCCGCACTGATGTGCAGCTCGCGATCCAAGAGGGGACCGAGCTCGCCCAGCTCGTGCAGAACGATGAGGATGGTTGTCCCCTCCGCCTTGGCGTCGGCGACAATCGCAGCCAGGCGGGCGCGTGAGGCGGCATCGATTCCCGCCATCGGCTCGTCCATGATGAGCAGTTCGGGTCGTCGCACGAGTGCGCGCGCAATGAGGACACGCTGTGCCTGCCCGCCCGACAGGATGTTGAGAGGGGAGTGGGCGCGGTGGGCCATGCCGACGCGTTCGAGGGCGGCCAGAGCCTTCGCTGTATCGCCCGGAAGTGCCCAGAGGCGCCGGGGCCCGAGCAGGCCGGAACGCACGACTTCAATCGCGCTGGCGCTGATGGCGCCGCCCGAGGAGATGCGCTGGGGGACGTAGCCGATCTTGTTCCACGGCACGCGGCGGCGCGTGGTCACCGAGCGGCCAAAGAGCTGTGCGTCGCCGCTGGTGATGGGGGCGGTGCCGAGCAGGGCCTTGAGGGTCGTGGACTTGCCCGACCCGTTCGAGCCCGTGATCGCCACGGTCTGGCCGGCGGGGATGTCAAGCGAGATTCCGTGGAGGATCAGGTCCGTATCCCAGGCCACATGCAGATTGTCGAGACGCACGACGGCGGTCGCCTCCGTCTGGGAGGCTCCCGCCGTCGTGGGGTTGTCAGTCGTTGTCACTGGCAGTCGAGGGCTTTCGTCAGGGCGTCAATGTTGGAGTTCATCGTCGCGGCGTAGTCCTTGGAGGCATCGGTCTGAGACTCGATCGGATCCAGGACGGCCGTCGTGATGCCGAGGTCGTCGGCCAGGGTCTGAGCGACCTTGGGATCGATGAGGGCCTCGGTGAAGATCGTGGTCACGCCCTGGTCCTTGGCGATCTGGCTGATCTCAGCCAGGCGCGCCGGGGAGGGAGAGGAATCGGGGTCGAGGCCGGAGATGCCGACCTGGGTCAGGCCCGTGCGGTCCGCCAGGTAGCCGAAGGCAGTGTGGGCGGTGACGAAGGTCTTGACCTTGCAGGTTGAGGTCTTGGCGACCAGGGTGTCACCGAGCGTGGTGAGTTCCTCGGCCAGAGCCTTCGCGTTCGCCTTGTAGGTGTCGGCGTGGGCGGAGTCAGCCTCGGCGAGCTTGTCACCTACCAGGGTCGCGGCCTTAGCCATACGCACGGGGTCCAGCCAGAAGTGGGGGTCCGCGCTCATGTCGTGGTGGTGATCGTGACCCTCGTGGTCGTGGCCTTCGTGGTCGTGGCCTTCGTGGTCGTGGTCGTGGGCCTCGGTCTCGCCGGACTGGGCCTCATCGGTGGCCTCTTCCTCTTCCTCGGCGGGGTGGTTCGCGTCGCTGCCAGCCTCGACCAGCTCGGCCGCGGAGGAGACGTCGATGACGGTCTTGGGGGCCTGCTGCTCGATGGCCTCGTCGACCGCGCTCTGGAAGCCTGCGAGGTAGATGACCGCGTCCGCGGAGGACAGCGAGTCAACCATCTTGGGGGAGAGCTCGAGGTCGTGGGGCTCAGCGCCGTCCGGGGTCAGCGAGGTGACGGAGACGTGCTCGCCTCCGATCTTCTCAGCCAGGTACTTCAGGGGGTAGAAGGAGGCCATGACGGTCAGGGAGCCGTCCTTGGAGGAGCTGTCTCCGGACGAGGCCGTGGATGAGCAGGCGGACAGGGCGAGCGCTGTGGCAGCCGCACACGCGGCAGCAAGGATTCTCTTCGACATGAGAATGATTCTCTTTGCGATTGAGAATCTTTGTCAAGTCATTCTCGGAGGTTGGACCCCAGATGGCGGGCCTAGCGGACGCGCGCGGTCGAGCCTCGCACGATCAAATCCGGCGAAAAGACGTAATCGGCGTGCGTGGGGGTGTAGTCGGCTGTGTTTAATGCCTCGAAAAGCGCGCGCACTGCGGAAGAGACGATTGACTGAACGGGCTGGTGAATCGTTGTGAGGGCCGGATCCAGGTGGCTCATGAGGAATGTGTCGTCGAAACCGATGACCGAGATGTCGCCCGGGACCGACAGTCCGAGCGAGGAGATCGTGCGGATCGCGCCGAGGGCCTGCAGGTCTGAGCCCGTGATAATCGCCGTCACGCCGCGCTCCAGGAGGGCGTGCGTGTAGGCAGCCGCGGCCTCGTACGTATAGAAGGTCTCCTCGATGATGGGGGAGCGGTCGCCCAGCAGTTCGTCCATCATCTGGCTGAAAGCCTCCGCCTTGCGCAGTGCTGGAACGATGTGCGTGCGCCCCGTCAGCAGAGCGATGCGCGTGTGCCCCAGCTCGTGCAGGTGCGTAACCGCCGCGCGGATGCCGAGCGCGTCTCCCGTGGAGAAGTCGGAGGCCGGAACCTCCGGTCGTGCGCCGTTAATCGTCACGAAGGGGATGCCTCGGTCGGCGACATCCTGGTAGGGGGCGAGATCGGCGAGGAGGTCAGCGTGTCTGCCGGAGACGAAAATGAGCCCGTCGACATGGTGTTCAATGAGAGAGGAGAGGTGGTCAAACTCGGACGTCGCGCCCGGTGTCTGTGATCGAATGAGGCAGATGCCGCCCGCGCGCGAGATCTCCTCTTGGAGGTGGTGGGCAAAGGAAGCGAAGATCGGATTCGTCAGCTCGGGTACGATCACACCGATGGTGGGGGTGTTGGGGGTGCGCTCGGGGCTGGGGCGGTCGTATCCCAATTCATCGATTGCGGTGAGTACTCGGCGGCGCGTCTCGGCAGAAACCTGACCGACGCCGTTGAAAACGCGTGAAACAGTTGCGGTTGAGACGCCCGCGTGCGTGGCGATATCGGCCATGCTTGTACGATTCTTGGTCATCGGCGCAACGCTCCTTTGGGTGTCCGAGTGCAGCTGTTTCCCTTCAAATGTAACAGCTTGCACACAATTGTGAAAATTGTTGCAGAAACAAAAACGGGGGTATTACAGTGACTCTTGTAGCGGGTCGCTGATGGATGCGACCGGCCTGACCAACACAGGAGTAATAATGCGACGTGGCATCGCAGCACTCGGCGTCTTCGCGGCGGCTACCGCCCTGGCCGCCTGCAACAACGGCACGACGACCTCTTCCTCGTCCTCTGACAACAGCGGCGATGCCGCGGCAACGCTGACGATCTGGGCGGACGACACCCGCTTCTCCCAGGTCGAGCACCTCGCCGAGGACTTCACCACCAACACCGGTGTGAAGGTCAACGTCGTGCAGAAGTCCGAATCCGACATGGACACCGAGTTCACCACCCAGGTGCCCACCGGCAACGGCCCCGACCTGATCGTCATGGCCCACGACAAGCTCGGCGCGCTCGTCGCCAACGGCGTCGTTGCCCCCGTCGACCTGGGCGAGGATAGCTCTACCTTCTCCGATGTGGCCGTCAAGGCCGTCACCTACAACGACCAGACCTACGGCGTGCCCTACTCCGTCGAGTCCGTCGCCCTGGTGCGCAACAATGCGCTCACCCAGGACGCCCCCACCACCTACGACGACATGATCGCCTCGGGTAAGGTCTCTGGTGCGGAGTACCCCTTCATCATCCAGATGGGCGACAAGGGTGACCCGTACCACTTCTACGCCTTCCAGACCTCCTTCGGTGCCCCCGTCTTCCAGACCAACGCCGACGGCGAGTACACCTCCGAGCTGGCCATGGGCGGCTCTGGCGGCACCGACTTCGCCTCCTGGCTCAAGGCCCAGGGCGACGCGGGCGTCATCTCCTCGTCCATCACGAGTGACATCGCGAAGCAGACGTTCCTGGACGGCAAGGCCGCCTACACGGTGACCGGCCCCTGGAACGTCACCGCCTTCCGCGAGGCTGGCATGGACGTCTCCGTCCTGCCTGTCCCGTCGGCCGGTTCGCAGCCCGCGCAGCCCTTCGTCGGCGTCCAGATGTTCTACCAGAGCGCCAAGTCCGCCAACCCGGTCGCCGCCAGGCTGTTCTTCAACTACCTGGCCGCCCCCGAGGCTCAGGAAAAGATGCAGAAGCTCGGTGGCCGCGCCTCCGCGATGCCGTCGGTCGCCGCCAAGTCGGATGACCAGGACATCAAGGACTTCGCGAAGGTTGCCGAGTCCGGCGCTCTCGCCCCCGCGATCCCCGCGATGGGT
>ERZ773203.1508-NODE-1508-length-11674-cov-7.158275_pt1 | contig 11674 bp, 7 predicted proteins | sample MGYA00580529_ERZ773203 | MGnify/ENA primary metagenome ERZ773203 (study PRJEB29015, sample SAMEA2738176) | human oral metagenome | biome: human oral; feature: human-associated habitat; material: saliva | place: China | collected 2177 ... | reverse complement strand
GTAGCTCCTATTCACAGAGGAAAAGTCTTTTTTCAGTTAGAAACGTGAGAGATTCCAAATACTGAGAGGTATTTATACAACTTGAGGTATTTGGGAAATAAACAATTATCAATTGACAATTAACAATTAATAGAGATGGCGAAAAATTTAGTAATTGTAGAGTCTCCTGCCAAGGCAAAAACCATAGAGAAGTTTTTGGGCAGTGATTACAAGGTGATGTCCAGTTACGGACATATAGCCGACCTCCCTGATAAGGAATTAGGGGTCGATGTAGCACATGGATTTAAGCCTCAGTACTTGGTCGCTGCCGATAAGAGAAACCTTGTAAAAGCCCTCAAAGAAGAAGTGAAGAAAGCCGATACTGTATGGTTAGCTTCCGATGAAGACCGTGAGGGAGAAGCCATAGCTTGGCATTTGTCTGAAGAGCTCAAGCTCTCTCAAGAGAAGACCAAGCGTATTGTCTTCAACTCCATTACTAAGTCCGCCATAGAACATGCTATAAAGAACCCTCGAGGAATTGACTATAATTTGGTCAATGCCCAGCAGGCACGCCGTGTACTCGACCGCTTGGTAGGGTATGAACTCTCCCCTGTATTGTGGAAGAAAATTCGTAAGGGGCTCTCCGCTGGGCGTGTACAGTCCGTATCGGTACGCCTTATTGTAGAGCGCGAACGCGAGATACAGGATTTCCAAAGTGAAGTCTCTTATAAGATCACTGCTGAGTTCCTTACTAAGGAAGGAAAACTGATCAAGACCTATACCCATAAATCCTTTCCTACCCAAGAGGCTGCCAAGGCTTTCTTAGAGAAGAATATAGGTGTTACTTTTTCTGTGGGAAGTCTCGAGACCAAACCTGCTAAGAAATCTCCAGCTCCCCCCTTTACTACCTCTACCCTGCAACAGGAAGCCGCCCGCAAGCTCCACTTCTCTGTATCCAAAACCATGCAATTGGCACAACGCCTTTACGAATCGGGGCTTATCACCTATATGCGTACTGATAGTGTAAACCTATCCCCTGAGGCACTCTCTGCTGCCAAGCAGGAGATTGTCAAGTCTTATGGAGAGGCTTACAGCAAGACCCGCCAATATACCTCCCACTCCAAGGGAGCTCAGGAAGCCCATGAGGCCATCCGCCCTACCGATATGGCCGCCCATACTGTAAGAGCAGAAGCTGATCAAGTACGCCTATACGAACTAATATGGAAGCGTACCATTGCCTCCCAGATGAGTGATGCCTCTCTGGAACGTACTCAGGTGAAGGTCAATGCTTCTACCCACAAAGAGCCTTTTATAGGTAGTGGCGAGGTGATCGTATTTGACGGATTCCTAAAGGTATATCTTGAGGGTAAGGACGACGAAGAAGAGGAAGATGAAGGCATGCTACCTGCTATGAAAGTAGGGGAGTCCCTCACGAGCAAACATATTACAGCTACCCAGCGCTTTACCCGTCCGCCCTTCCGCTATACAGAAGCCTCCTTGGTCAAGAAGTTGGAAGAGCTGGGTATTGGCCGTCCTTCTACCTATGCCGCTACCATCTCCACCATACAGAACCGAGGCTATGTAGAGCGTAGTAGCTTGGAGGGCGAAAGCCGTCCTTACTTACAGCTCTCCTTGATCAAAAATGAAATCGAGGAAAAGAAACTCATAGAGAATGTAGGTGCTGATAAGGGGAAACTCATTCCTACCGATATAGGTATGATTGTCAATGACTTTTTGATCACCCACTTTGCTACCATTGTGGATTACAATTTTACAGCCAAAGTCGAAGAAGAGTTCGATGATATCGCCTCAGGCAAAGAAGACTGGGCAAAAATGGTTGGCCGTTTTTATGATACTTTTCATCCTACTGTAGCCCATGTAGAGCAAAATGCAGTGCGCGAGACAGGAGAGCGTATCTTAGGTACCGATCCTGCCACTGGTAAGCCTGTGAGTGTACGCCTTGGTCGCTATGGTGCTATGGTGCAGATTGGTACTGTGGAGGATGAGGAAAAACCACGCTTTGCTAGCCTCTTGCCTCACCAGACCATTGATAGTATCACCTTCGAGGAAGCTATGAAGCTCTTCGAACTCCCCCGTAAGTTGGGCGTATATCAGGGTAAGGAAGTAGAATCCAACATAGGCCGCTTTGGCCCTTATATCCGCTTTGGTGATGCCTTTATTTCCTTGGATAAGTCTTTGGATGTCTTCTCGATAAGCTTTGAAGAAGCTAAGGAAGTAATCGATCAAAAACAAAAAGCCGATGCCCCCATCTCCGTATACGATGGTAAGGAAGTTACCAAGGGAACAGGTCGTTTTGGTCCTTTTATCAAGTGGAACAATATGTTCATCAGCGTAAGCAAGAAGTACGATTTCGAGCATCTCTCCCAGAGTGATATCATCTTTTTGATAGAAGAGAAACTCAAGAAAGAATCCGAGAAAATAGTTAAGGAATGGCCAGAGGAAGGTATACATATAGAAAAAGCCCGCTGGGGGCGCTATCACCTTATCAAAGGAAAGACCAAAGTAGAGCTCAGTAAAGACACGGATATAGAAGCCTTTACCCTAGCCGAAGCCCAAAGCCTTTTGGCCACTAAAGAAAAGCCTAAGAAAGCCCCTGCTACCAAGAAAGCTACCACCAAAAAAGCCCCAGCTAAGACAGCTACTAAAACCGCAGCTAAAAAGACTGCTAAGAAATAGAGAATAGTTTTAAAAATTAACATACAAAAGTATTTCTATTTCAACAATTATTACTATCTTTGCCCAGTCAATAAGATACTAACAAGGCTAAGAATTATGAATACTTTAAGAGTCCAACGCAACGCAACGCCAGCCCTTATTATGTCTTAGTTTAAGCAATTCGTATATAAAAATATTTGAGAAAAGCAAGCCTGCTTACGAAATTTTTTCGTGAGTAGGTTTGCTTTTTTGTTATGTTAAAATAACAGGTCAGTCGTAACTTGACCACCCAGCACTCTATCTTTGCACTCAGAAATAAAAACAGCTGTCCGAAGGGCTGTGTTTATATAAGGCGAAACCCGAAAAGCCTGTAATAGAGTAGGGAGTAATTAATATTTATTTAGTTTTTATGGAAAACACAGAAAACGTACAAGAACCTGTACAGCAACCAGTACAAAAAGAAGTACAACCTACCTTTGTTATTCAGCAAGCACCTGCTGCTTCTAACGCTATGGGTACCGCAGGGTTTATCATAGCCTTAGTTACCATTTTCTTATTTTGGATACCTGTATTAGGATGGATACTCTGGTTACTAGGACTTATCTTCTCGGGAATAGGAGTAACGAGAAAACCAAAAGGTTTGGCTATTGCAGGACTTGTAATTTCGCTTATAGGATTAATACTGCTAATAGTAGTAATAGGTTTGCTCGCAACAGCTGTTGCATTAGACCAATAAGATAAAGGGCTGCTACAAAGCAGCCTTTTTTATAAACAATTAGTATAGTAAATTCTGCTTTTGGTATAGAAAAACAACTCTTTTTCTTCTGACAATTCGTTTTTCTGTACTTTTGCCACTGTAATACTTAAATCTTTATTATAGTGAAAAATATATTTACTTTTATAATCTTGCTTTTGGGAGTGAATTCTTTTGCGCAAATCAGCGTAAAAACGGAATACATCGGCAACTCTGAATTCTACGATGCAGTAGCTGATACTAATACGGGCAATGGTTCGGCTATGATTTATTCGGTAGGCGCAATGGTGCCCCTATCGATGCAAACACCCGCTGAAGATGACCCTTATAAGCGTGCTACCATTTGGGGCGTGGCTCTTAGTGGTACTTTTGTAAAGATGGAGAATCAAAACTTTCCTATAGGAAAAGAACTCCCCTCGCAAGTGATGAACTTAGGCGCTACAGCTTTGCATTTGCGTCCGCTGAAGGAGCGTTGGTCTATGCTGATGGCTCTGGGTATAGGAAGCTATACCCCTGAAAATAGACTGTCGGCTATCCGTATAGGCGAAAATGTTTTGGGTAATGGGGCTTTGGTGTTTATATGGCATTGGAGACCTAACCTTGAAATAGGAGGTGGCGTAGCTCTTAATAACAGTTTTGGTTATCCTATGGTGTTTCCTGCATTTTACCTCAAATACAAAGGAGGCTTTTCCGATAAATTCACTATAGACGTCAGTCTGCTTGATGGGGCAAAAGTAGCTTTTGGCTACAACTACCACAAAAACCTCAGCTTAAAATTAGCAACCTATGTAGGCGGATATGCAGCCTATTTAGAGCGCAATGCACAAAAAGAAATTTTTACCCAGCAAAACATTATTACAGGCTTACAACCCGAATTTAAAATAGGAAAATACATAAGTATTCCTATTACGGCTGGAGCTATCTTTTTGCGTACAGGACGATATACAAAGCGAGCACTTGCTGCGATGTTCGAGCCAGAAGCCAAGAATGAAGACGGCACCGCCCGTTCAAGTCAGTTCAATCCTGCTTTTTACTTCTCAGTAGGAATAAATATTGGAGGAAATTAACCGCACCTACATAATGAACAACAATTCTTACATATTGCTAAAAAACAGCCTCTTCTTGCAGTTTCTTATAGCTGATAGATACCGCATTTATCGGCATATAACTGCTTGTGGCTTATTGCTTCTGTTCTTCTTGACGAACAAAGAATGGGGCGCCTATAAGGGTATTTTTGACCATCTGGACTGGATAGAAAGATGGTTCGTTATCACCATCGCTTTTTACCTAAACCTGTATGTACTCATTCCGCAGTTTTTATTTAGAGGCAAGCTCATTAACTATGCTATCAGTCTTATGGGCGTACTCTTTGTTTTTCAGGTGCTTACCTACTACCTAAACAGCGTAATATGGAAAGAGTACATTATTAGTGAAGACCTTAAAAAAGTGATAGCTTTGCCTATCCCTACCCTATTTATCTTTTCACTGTTGAGCTTGTTGCCCTTTATAATGACCTCTACTTTCTTAAAAATATTTCAATCGTGGATAAAAAACAACGAAAAGATGCAAGAATTGGAGCGACAAGCCGCCGAAAGTGAACTACAAGCCCTGAGAAGCCAGATACAACCGCACTTTTTGTTCAATATGCTCAACAGCATCAATGTACTGGTGCATATAGACCCTGAAAAACGAAGTACATTTGCTCTTTTTGGATATAGAGATGCCAGGGGTAAACGGTTTGGAGTTTGCTAGAACCTTGTCCGAACAGACTTTGGTGATATTTACTACCGCCTACAGTCAATATGCCTTAGATAGCTATGAGGTAGATGCACTGGACTATTTGGTAAAGCCTATCACCCCTGAACGTTTTAAGAAAGCTGTTGCCAAAGCTGAGAGTTACCACCAACTGCTCACTCAGCAGAAAACAGATTTTGAGTCTACTGACACACAATACATTAACATTCGTGCTAACAGGCGGAATTACCGCATCGCTCATAGCGACATACTGTATATAGAGGCACTGAAAGACTACGTGATTATCCACACTTTTACCGATAAATACATTACGTGGATTAATCTTAAGAATATACATAGCCAGCTGCCCTCTGCGTTATTTGTACGCGTTAATAAGAGTTGCGTGGTGAATGTACAGCACATCAGTTCGTACACCCACCAACTTGTTTTCATTGGTGAGACCGAAATTCCTATTGGTAGGGCGTATGAAGTAATTAGCAAATTTGGGAATTAGCAAAAAAATTATCATTGATTGATTGCTATATGTCATTATTTTACTATCTTTGCTCCCAATATGAGATTTTTCACCTTCATACTTAGCTTATATCTGTTGGCACTCACTGGGCTGCCCTGTACGGATATGCTTGAAGGTGAGGAGTCTTCAGCTTCTTATGAATTTGTAACAGCCCCAACTGGGGAACACTCTCATTTTCATTTGGATAGCTGTTCACCTTTCTGCATTTGCACTTGCTGCCAAATGGTAATCAGCACGCCCACTACTTATGAGGCCTTAACCATTGCTCAAGCCACCGCAACCATTCCCTCCTATAGCTATCCCCTGACCGTATGGTCTTCGAACTGCTATGGGAATATCTGGACTCCTCCCAAGATATAGTCTTTTCTTTCTTCATCTCAAGTGATTGTTCATTAGTCATCTCACCCATCATTAGTCATTAACTAATCATTAATTCTTATTAGAAATGTTAGACAAAATCATACTATTTAGCATCAAAAATAAGCTATTTGTAGGATTCATGACCCTTATGCTTATTTTTTGGGGCGTATGGAGTGCTACAAGGCTCCCCATTGATGCCGTTCCAGATATTACTAACAACCAAGTACAAATCATCACCTCTACCCCTACTTTGGCCTCACAAGAGGTAGAGCAACTGGTTACTTTTCCTATTGAGCAAGCCATCGCCAATATTCCTGGGCTGGAGGAAACACGCAGTATTTCCCGCTTTGGCCTCTCGGTCATCACAGCCGTCTTTAGCGAGGATATGGACATCTACTTTGCCCGCCAGCTAGTCAATGAAAAGCTCAAGGAGGCACAGGAGCAAATCCCTCAAGGCATAGGCTCGCCCGAACTCTCACCCGTGAGTACCGGACTGGGGGAGGTATATCAGTATATCATTCGCCCTACGGAACAGAGCAAAAACAAATATTCCGCCAAAGACCTCCGCACCATGCAGGACTGGATCGTGGCTCGCCAACTCTATGGTACCAAAGGAATAGCCGAAATCAACAGCTTTGGAGGCGAACTCAAGCAGTATGAGGTGGTTATAGACCCCGATCGCCTCCGTGCCATGGGGGTGAGTGTCAGTGATATTTTCACTGCTTTGGAGCAGAACAACCAAAATACAGGAGGTGCCTATATCGACAAGCGCCCCAATGCCTACTTTATCCGAGGAATAGGCATGGCTCGCTCCCTTGAAGACATAGGCAATATAGCCGTAGGCAAGCACACCCCTCCCCTCTTTATCAAGCATGTAGCCGAGGTACGCTTGGGCAGTGCCATCCGCTATGGTGCCCTTACCTATAATGGTGAAGTAGATGCCGTAGGTGGGGTAGTGATGATGCTCAAGGGCGAAAACAGCCACGAGGTAGTCAGTCGTATCAAAGAAAAACTGCCCACCATACAGCAATCCCTACCTGAAGATGTAGTCATAGAGCCATTCTTAGACCGCACGGACTTGGTACAACGCGCCATCCATACAGTAGAGAAAAACCTCTTAGAGGGGGCGCTGATTGTCATCTTCATCTTAGTACTTTTCTTAGGGAACCTGCGTGCCGGACTGATTGTTGCCACGGCCATTCCGCTCTCCTTGCTCTTTGCCTTAGGAATGATGAACCTCTTTGGAGTAAGTGCCAACCTGATGAGCTTGGGAGCGATAGATTTCGGAATTATCGTAGATGGATCGGTTATCGTGGTAGAAGCAGTGATGCACCACTTGGCGATCCGAAAGAACCACCAACGACTTACCCAAGCACAAATGGATGAGGAGGTATTCCATTCCGCTTCCAAAATACGCAGTAGTGCCGCCTTCGGAGAGATTATCATCCTGATGGTGTATATTCCCATTCTTACCTTGGTAGGAGTAGAGGGCAAGATGTTCCGCCCTATGGCACAAACCGTCGTCTTTGCTATTTTGGGTGCCCTGATCCTTTCCCTGACTTATATCCCTGCCATGAGCGCTTTGCTCCTACCTAAAACAGTAAGTGACAAGCGCAGTTTTGCCGAGCGAATGATAAGCTGGCTCTACCGTCACTACCAACCGCTCTTTGTCCGTTCTATCCGCCTTAGGGGATGGATAATAGGCAGTACCGTGGTACTGTTCGTTCTTGCGGTAGGCATTTTCAGCCGTATGGGAGGTGAGTTTATTCCACAACTACAAGAAGGCGATTTTGTTTTTGAATGTATTCTGCCACCGGGCACTTCCCTGAAGCAGAGCTTGGAGACTTCCATGCAGGCCTCTCGCCTGATTCGTGAGTTCGACGAGGTGAAAATGGTGATAGGCAAAACAGGTTCTGCCGAAATACCTACCGACCCTATGCCGCTGGAAGCCTCCGATATTGTGATCGTACTCAAGAGCCAAGACCAATGGAAAAGTGGTCGCTCCTATGAGGAATTAGGAGATGCCATCATTGAGCGGCTCAAGGATATTCCTGGGGTCTTCTTTGAGAAAAGCCAGCCTATACAAATGCATTTCAACGAATTGATGACAGGTGTCAGACAGGATGTAACGATAAAAATCTTTGGAGAAAACATGGATACCCTCGCCCACTACGCCCAAAGAGTAAGCCAACTTATCCAGAAAACAGAAGGTGCTACCGCCCCACAGGTCGAAAAAGTAAGCGGACTTCCGCAAATCAATGTTACTTACGATCGGGTACGCTTGGCCAACTACGGACTTTCGGTGCAAGAGGTCAATGAGGTACTCAGTACCGCCTTTGCTGGTAAGAAGGCTGGGGTTGTCTTCGAGAACGAACGAAGGTTCGACCTTGTGGTACGCCTCGATAGCCTCCATCGTACCGGAATTGACGATGTACAGCATATGATGGTAGCTACCGAAAATGGGCAGGTGCCGATGAGCCAATTGGCCACTATCAAATATGAATTAGGCCCCGCACAAGTAAGCCGTGAAGCAGGCAAGCGCCGTATCGTCATTGGCTTCAACGTGCAAGGGCGCGATGTGCAGAGTGTGGTGAGTGATATAGAACAAAAATTAAAGGGCGTAAAGCTCCCTACGGGCTATTACTTTACCTATGGCGGTCAGTTTGAGAACCTACAACAAGCCACCGACCGACTGCTCATAGCCGTGCCTGTAGCCCTACTTTTAATATTTTTCTTGTTATACCTTGCTTTCCACTCTATAAAACAATCATTGCTCATCTTTAGCGCTATCCCGATGAGTGCCATTGGGGGCGTATTTGCCTTGCTTCTTCGGGGAATGCCTTTTAGTATTAGTGCGGGTATTGGTTTTATCGCGCTCTTTGGGGTAGCAGTGCTCAACGGTATAGTGCTTATTGGCACTTTCAACCAGCTGAAAAAAGAAGGAATGACCAACCTTTTGCATCGCGTGATTACGGGTACCGAAATGCGTTTACGCCCTGTGCTAATGACGGCTATGGTGGCGAGCTTAGGTTTCCTACCTATGGCACTCAGTCAAGGAGCAGGAGCAGAAGTACAACGCCCCTTAGCTACAGTGGTTATTGGGGGGTTAGTATCGGCTACCTTCCTCACCCTCTTCGTGCTTCCGTTGCTTTACATCGCTTTCAATAGTACCTTTTCTTGGCGCCGTCCTTCAGCTAAAGTACTCACGATAGCCCTATTGCTTATCAGTCCTATAGCGCTACACGCTCAGCAGTCTTACTCGCTACAAGAAATAGAGCAAATAGCCCTCGAAAACAATGGGCTTATCAAGGCGGAACGACTCAAACTACAAGAGGCTACCGCCAAAGAGCGCACCGCCTGGGAGCTTCCCAAAACCGAACTTACAGGGCAGTTTGGCCAGTATAGCAGCCCCGAGAAAGATCTCTCGGTAGGTATATCCCAGTCTATTCCTTTGCCTACAGTATTTGCTGCTCGCAAAAAGCTCTATCAAGCAGAGACACAATTACAACAAGGGCAATTAGCCCTTCAGCAGAATGAACTGAAGCGGCAAGTGCGCAACGCATATCAGCAATTGCAATATTTGACTTTTAAAGAGGAACAGCTCTTGCAGCTTGATAGTCTCTACAATAATTTTATTCGCATTGCTGAAGTACGCTATAAAGCAGGGGATACCAAGAAGATAGATATTAACACTGCCCAAGTGAAGAAAGGAGAAATAAGTTTGTTACTTCAACAGAACAAAACTATACAACAAGCTACCTATCGCAACTTGCGTACGTTAATGCAAACAGAAGAAGCATTTACCATTACCAAGTCGCCCGTGTATGAGCCTTTGTTACTCAGTGAGCCTTCGGATGTACAACTCTCTCAGCACCCTTTGGTACAACTCAGCTATCAAGAAGCAAACATAGCTGAGCACAACAAACGTCTAGAGCGTGCCCAAGCCCTGCCCGACCTTACATTGGGCTATACCAATCAGTCTCTTATAGGAATGCAAACCATTGGAGGGGTAGAGACCTATACTGATAGAAGTAAACGTTTTCACTTTGCCACCATAGGGCTTTCAGTTCCTATTTTTACCGCTACCCGTGCCAAGGTGAAAGCTTATAAATATCAGAAAGAAGCAGCTATAGAAGCAGCTCAACAAACAGAAAAACAGCTTAAAACTCAATGGATAAATCTGCAAGAGGAATACCAACTGAATTTGCAAAAATATCAGTTTTACAAACAAGAAGCGCTACCTGAAGCCGAGCGCATTATCCGAGCCAATCAGTTAGGGTATAGCGCAGGTGAAATAAGCTATGTGGAGTACCTTTACACCCTACAGACAGCCGTAGATACCCGCTTGGCATACCTTGAGAGTATCGAGGCGCTTAATCAAAAAGTAATAGAAATACAATCCCTTTTAAACCAGTAAAACAAATGAAAAAATATGGTATAAAAATCGCTTTTATCCTTATAGGAATTAGTCTATCAGCCTGCAATGGCACTCCTACAACTACCAATAATCAAAAGCTCGAAGAGCGCGAAGAACACCACGAAGAAGGAGGCAACCTCACCACCCTTACCCAAGTTCAAATCCAAACTGTAGATATTCGTTTGGGACATATAGAAGAAAAAGCTCTTGCCGCTACCCTCAAAGCCAATGGAATACTGAGCGTGCCTGCCGACCATCAGGCGAAGGTATCGACTGTATATGCGGGGATTATCCAAAGTGTAAAGGTAGAGATAGGCAGTTATGTGCAAAAAGGGCAAGTAATCGCTACTGTTTCTAACCCAGAATTCTTGCAACAACAACAGCGCTTGCTCACCGTTAATGGTCAGATAGAACTTGCTAAACAAGAACTTGACCGTCAGCAAACCCTCTATGAAGGGAATGCTGGTACTGGTAAGAACCTACAAGCCGCTACTACTCAGCTACGCACTCTCCGTACCGAAAAAGCTTCGCTTGAAGAACAAATACGCCTAATGGGCTTAAACCCTCAAACACTCACCGATAAGGGAATGCAATCTACTTTGGCGATAGTGGCTCCTATTAGTGGGAATATCAGTGCGGTATATACTAACAAAGGGGCTTATATAGATGCCTCCACCCCTATTGTGGAAATCATCGACAACAGTTCGCTACACCTGCACTTGCAAGTGTATGAGCGTGACTTGCCTTACATTAAGGTAGGACAACAAGTGCACTTCAACCCTACCAATAACACCTCTCGCGAATATGATGCCCAAGTGTATAACATTGCGGCTTCGTTTGAAAACGAAAGCAAAAGCATCATTGTACATTGCCACGTAGAGGGTGACAAACAAGGGCTCATCAATGGAATGAATGTAACAGGGGTTATCAGTCTTGACAAACAAACGACCCCTGCTGTACCTAACGAGGCTATCGTAGAGGATGCTGGTAAATCCTACATTTTTCTGGTAACCCAAACTTCGGATAAAGAAACCTCTTTTGAGAAAGTGGAGGTAGTAAAAGGAGCTTCCGAAAGTGGGTATACCGCTATCGCCCCAGTAAAACCGATCGCCCCCGAGCAAACAATCGCTACCAAAGGCGCCTTTTTTATCAATGCTACCTTGGTCAATAGCGGCGAACACGAACACTAAACTAATGAACATATTGACAGATCTTATTT
>ERZ773203.1507-NODE-1507-length-11675-cov-4.404733_pt1 | contig 11675 bp, 9 predicted proteins | sample MGYA00580529_ERZ773203 | MGnify/ENA primary metagenome ERZ773203 (study PRJEB29015, sample SAMEA2738176) | human oral metagenome | biome: human oral; feature: human-associated habitat; material: saliva | place: China | collected 2177 ... | reverse complement strand
CTCTGGCAGGCGGCCTGACAACATCACCGGAGTGTCCGATGGCCCTGGCAGGCGGCCTGACAACATCACTGGAGTGTCCGATGGCCCTGGCAGGCGGCCTGACAACGTCACCGAAGTGTCCGATGGTCTTGGCAGGCGGCCTGCCAGTGTTTTTCGGGGCCGATAAGCGAGGGTTTGGCTCGGGGTCGCTGTCTCAAAGCCATCCGGAGACGGGGGCATAAAAGAATCCGGGGACGGGCCTCGCTCCTGTTCATAGGTGGAGTGAGGCGCCGTCCCCGGATGGCGATGAGGTGTGGGGGAAAAGACGAGATCGGCTTAAAGCAGCTTGTTCATCTTCTCCACGAAGGCGGCTTTCTGTCCGGCGCCGACTTGCTTGTCGACCACCTGTCCGTCTTTGAAGAAGAGGACGGTGGGGATGTTACGGATACCGTATTCGGCCACGACGGTGTCGTTCTCGTCTACGTTGACCTTACCGACGGTGATGCGGCCGGCGTACTCCTCGGCCAGCTCGTCGATGATGGGGCTGACCATGCGGCAGGGACCACACCATTCGGCCCAAAAGTCAAGTACTACCGGCTGGCCGGCTGCTAACACTTCCTTGTAGTTTGCATCTGATACGTTTACTACTGACATGATTGATACTGTTTTTTGATGTTGAATTATGATTGATTGATGGTGAAGTCCATGTTGCCTGACTCGCGAATGAAGTCGACAAGCTCCTCGGTGACGCGGATACGGACGTCATGGGAATACAAATTCAATGCCACGTGGTCGCGGCCGAGGATGTAGAAGCTGAGCTGCGTCTTGCCGGGATGGCTCTTGACGATGGCTGAGAGCTCGCTGATGGTTTGTTCGTTCAGGGCGTCGATGGGGGCGTTGATGCGGATCGATTGCACGAGGCTGTCCTTGACGTCCTGCAGGAGGCGGATGGTGGAGATGCGGAAGTCGAACTCGGACTCCTTCCAGCGCCGCGGCTGCACGGTGGCGTTGACGAAGAGGTAGAGCCCTTCGCGGCCGTACTTGCCGAAGTTGATGTAGTCGTCGCCAAAGAGGGGGATCTCACCGCTGCCGGAGAGGTCTTCGATACGGATGATGCCGTAGGGCTTGCCGTTCTTGGTGAGGCCTTCGCGATAGCCGGTGACGATGCCGCCGAGCGAGAGCTGTCGGCCTTGGAAGCTCTCCCAGTCACGGCTGTCGACGTCCTGCATGGTCATGTTGCAGACGTGGTTGAGGATGATGCGATACTCGTCCAGGGGGTGGGCCGAGAGGTAGATGCCGACCAGCTCCTTCTCGCGATTGAGGCGCTCCAGGGCGCTCCAGGCGTCGAAGCGCGGGATGTCCGGGCGGGCTATCTGCACGGCGTCGTCGGCGCCAAAGAGGGAGAAGGAGGTGCTCTGACGGTCGAGCTTGAACTTGTTGCCGTAGCGCAGGAGGACGTCGGTGAAGGTCTCCTTGCGATCGTTCTCCACAAAGAAGGGTTCACGGTCGACGCCGAGGCTATCGAAGGCGCCTGAGATGGCCAGCGTTTCGAGGGTCTTCTTGTTGCACGCCGCGGAGGGCACGCGCTCGACAAAGTCGAAGATGTCCTTATACGGCCCATGCTTTTCGCGCTCCTCGATGAGGGCCAGCGCGGCGCTCTCGCCCATGCCTTTGACGGCCACCAGTCCGAAGCGGATGTCGCCCTTACGGTTGACGCCAAACTTGCGGTGCGACTCGTTCACGTCCGGCCCCAAGACGCGGATCTTCATGGCCCGGCATTCGTCCATGGCCTTGGTGATTTCCTTGATGTTCGAGAGGTTGCGACTGAGCACGGCCGCCATGTATTCCGACGGATAGTGGGCCTTGAGGTAAGCCGTCTGGTAAGCCAGCCAGGAGTAGCACGTGGCGTGACTTTTATTGAAGGCGTAGGAGGCGAATTTCTCCCACTCGCCCCAGATCTTCTCCAGCGTCTTGCGGTCGTGACCGTTGCGGGCGCCGCCCTCGAGGAACTTCTCTTTCAGCTCCATCATCTTATCGATGAGTTTCTTTCCCATCGCCTTGCGGAGCGTGTCGCTCTGCCCGCGTGTGAAGCCGGCCAGGAGGCGCGAGAGGAGCATGACCTGCTCTTGATAGACGGTGATGCCGTACGTATTCTTCAGGTAGCGCTCCATCTCGGGGATGTCGTAACGGATCTCCTCGCGTCCCTGTTTGCGGGCGATGAAGGCGGGGATATGGTCCATCGGGCCGGGGCGATAGAGGGCGTTCATGGCGATGAGGTCCTCAAACTCCGTCGGCTGGAGTTCCTTGAGATACTTCTGCATACCGGCCGACTCGAACTGGAAGGTGGCCACGGTGCGTCCGGCACAGAAGAGGTCGTAGGTCAGTTTGTCGTCGATGGGGATGTTATCGATGTCGACCACCTCACCCGTCGTTTGGCGGATGTTCTCGATCGCCTCCTTGATGATCGAGAGTGTCTTGAGGCCGAGGAAGTCCATCTTGATCAGGCCCGTTTCTTCGATCACGGAGCCTTCATATTGCGTCACGAGCAGCGTCTCCTTCGTCTCCTTATCCTCGGCCGTAGCCACGGGCACGATGTCCGAGATGTCCTGCCGACCGATGATCACGCCGCAGGCATGCACACCGGTGTTGCGGACGTTGCCCTCCAGTTTCTGCGCATACTTCAGCGTGTCGCGCAGGATGGGGTTCGGACTGTTGGCCGCCTCCTTCAGCTCGGGCACGACCTCAATGGCCGTCTTGAGCGAGTTTACGCGGTCGGGAACCAGCTTAGCCAGCCGATTCGACTCCCGGAGTGGCAGTTGCTCCACACGTGCCACGTCCTTAATGGCCAATTTGGCAGCCATCGTGCCATAGGTGATGATGTGGGCCACGTGATCCTGCCCGTATTTCTCCGTCACCCATTTGAGCACCTCGCTGCGACCGTCGTCGTCGAAGTCGATGTCGATATCAGGCATCGAGATACGGTCCGGGTTGAGGAAACGCTCGAACAGCAGGTCGTACTTGATCGGGTCGATGTCCGTAATGCCGAGGCAATAGGCCACGACCGATCCTGCGGCCGATCCACGCCCGGGCCCTACGGATACGCCCATCCGACGCGCCGCTGCGATGAAGTCTTGCACGATGAGGAAGTAACCCGGGAAGCCCATCTTCTTGATCGTGTTCAGCTCGAAGTCGATGCGGTCGCGCGCCTCGTCCGAGATCACGCCGTCGTAACGGTTCAGCTCCCGGGCGCGCTCGAAGGTGAGATGGCGCAGATAGTCGGCCTCGAACTTGATGCGGATCACCTTCTCGTAGCCCCCCAGACGCAGGTAATTGTCCGACACGACGCGCCCCTCGGCGTCCGTGTCGTTGAACTCCTCCATGAGGTCTTTGGCGGTGTATTTAGCCCGATACGCCTCCTCCGATCCGAACGACGGATCGATCTGGAAGAAGGGCATCAGCGCCGGCGAGTCGATGGAGTACATCTCCACCTTGTCAGCGATCTCTACGGTGTTGCGCAGCGCCTCGGGCACATCGGCGAAGATGGCGTTCATCTCAGCCGTCGTCTTGATCCACTCCTGTTTGGAGTATCGCATGCGGTTCGGGTCGTTGATCTCCTTGCCCGTGCTGAGGCAGATCAGTCGCTCGTGTGCATCGGCGTCGTCCTCGTTCACGAAATGCGCGTCGTTCGTAGCGATCAGTTTCACGCCGTGCTTTCGCGAAAGCTCCATCAGCACCCGGTTCACCTCCACCTGCTTCGGATACGTCGTCATGTCCGCATCCGGCGCATGCGTCTCGTGGCGTTGCAGCTCGAGGTAGAAATCTTCGCCGAAGAGCCCCTTGAACCACAGCAGCGACTCCTCGGCCTTGTCCTGCTTACCGGCCATGATCAGTTGCGGGATCTCGCCCCCGAGGCAAGCCGAGGAGACGATCAGCCCCTCGTGATAGCGTTCCAAAAGCTCCTTATCGATCCTCGGATTGCGATAAAAGCCCTCCGTCCAAGCCAGCGAAACGAGCTTGATGAGGTTCTTGTAGCCCGTGAAATTCTTAGCCAAGACCAAGAGGTGCCAGCCGCCCAGGTCGTCCTTTTCCTGCTTCTGGAGCCGACCGTTGCGCGCGCAGTAGCACTCGCAGCCGATGATAGGCTTGAAGAGACTCTGGCGACAGGTGCTGATCTTCTCCGAGAGTTTGCGTATGCGCTCCGTCTCCTCCTCCGTCGGATGCTCCTTATCGCTGAGCGCACGCAGCTCCTTCTCGCAGTCCTTGATGGTGGCGGTGTACTTACTATTCTTCTTCTTGACCTTGTTGTAAAACTCCTTGATGCCAAACATGTTTCCATGATCGGTCAAGGCGATGGCAGGCATGCCGTCACGCTGCGCCTTATCGATCAGCGCATCGATAGACGACTGGCCATCGAGCAGCGAGTATTGCGAATGAACGTGTAGATGAACGAAGGGTTCCATATGGTGTGTGATAGTGGTGGGACGGCTTCTCCTGCCGGTAGGGTAGGGGCGTATTGAATACGCCCCAGCGTGTACCCGGCTGTTTGATTATTCGCCCCTTGCGGGACGTTCGTGGGGCGTATTCAATACGCCCCTACACAGAGGGGAAGAAAGAAAAGAAGAGACGACGCCCCCAAAGAGGATCAATAAAATCTATACCCAAACGACAGCGCCACGCTGTTTTGGTAGACCTGCGATTCAAAAGGCTGCTTCTGGCGCAACTTATCGATGAAGCCCGTGCGACCGTAGACAGAGAAAAAGACGCTGTGATACTCCACATAAAGCCCCGCGCCAGCCCCCACATCGAAGCGACGAAACTCGCGGCTGATCCACTCGTGGTGCTCACGCTCGCGTGTAGAGACAGAGGCGAAAGGCCCAGCCATGATGCCCATCTGCCAGTCGGCAAAGCGGATCTTGTAGACCATATTGACCGGCAGGCGGAGCGAGAGATAGCTGCTGCTGTGGCGTCCGGTGATCATCATATCGTCAAAGAGATAGAGATAGTTGTACGCGCCGCCCTCACTGGCGACGGCCAGCTCCGGGACGATCGAAAAGCGCTGTGACAGTGGGATGTCAAGCAGTCCCGCGGCCTCAAATCCGATGCGTCCGCCGTAGGTCACTTCCTCGTCGACGATCTGCGTGAGCTGGTTGTATGACAGCCCCAGGCGCACCCCGGGGATGATCTTAGCTTGTGCGGCGCAGGTCCAGAGCCCGGCCAGGAGAAGGAGGAGATACTTTTTCATCGTTGGTCTCTTGTTACTCGTTATTTATATACACAAAAGTAGACCTTTCGCGGCACGCACGCTGCAAACCACCCCGCAGCCCCCCGTTTCGCCCCAACTCATCCCTGCGCAGGCCCCGTGGCGTTCTATTTCTCCTCAGCTCACCCCTGCAAAGACCCCGTGGCATTCTATTTCACCTCAGCTCATCCCTGCAAAGGCTCCACGGACATCTTTTTCTCCTCAACTCACCCCTGCGAAGGTCTTGCGGAGGTCCGTTTTGTGGCTAAACTGACAGGGGAAGGCCCCACGGACTGTCATTTTGTCCCCGATCTACCCCGCGCAGACCTTACGGGGTACGTTTGGAGGTCTTCGGAACTTCCCGAACGATTTTATCTAACTATTTCAGCCATTCGGAAAGCTCCGAGACATATCTATATGCTTATCCTAATCTCCGGAAAACTCCGAAGCATCTATCCATTATATTACAAGTCTTCGGAATATTCCGATCGATTAAAAGCACCATTCTAATACTTTCGGCAATCTCCGAAAAGAATAAATCTAAGATTCAACCTATCCGGAAAACTCCGAATAGCTACTTTATTTATTTCATATTGATCGGAAAGTTCCGGAGACTTGTCTTCCTATGTTTAATCGTATCGGGAAGTTCCGATAAATTGTATCTATGAGTAATACTTCTCTGGGAAGTTCCGAGCACTTATATCCATGAGTAGTATACCTTCGGGAAGTTCCGAAAGCCTCCAAACGTACCCCGTAAGGCCTGCGCGGAGCCGATCGGGGACAAAATGGCAGTCCGTGGGGCCTTCCCCTGTCAGTTTAGCCACAAAACAGACCTCCGCGGGGCCTTTGCAGAGTCGAACTGAGACGAAATAGAACGCCGCGGGACCCGTGCGGAGCGTTTCTGGGGCCTGACCGTGCGACATGGGGCCCGCACGGGCCGTATCTTTGCCGTCAGAGAATGGATTAACAAGCGACTGTTGACAATGGATGATTTTGCGGCAATAGATTTTGAGACAGCCAACCCGTACCGGAGTAGCGTGTGCAGCGTGGGGGTGGTAGTGGTTCGTGCGGGGCGGGTGACGGATTCGCTCTATCGACTGATCCGCCCGGAGCCGAATTATTATATGTCATGGAATACGCGTGTGCATGGGCTCACGGCGGCGGACACGGACAGCGCGCCGACGTTTCCGGAGGTGTGGCAGGAGGTGGTGCCGCTGATCGGGGGACTGCCGTTGGTGGCGCACAACAGTCCGTTCGACGAGAGTTGCCTCCGGGCGGCTTTCAAGCGGTACGAGTTGGAGTATCCGGACTATCGGTTTTACTGCACCTGTCGGGCGGCTCGGCGGGTGTTCAAACAGCTGCCGAACCATCGTCTGGAGACGGTGGCTGCGGCCTGTGGCTTCGACCTCACTCAGCATCATCATGCCTTGGCCGACGCGGAGGCTTGCGCGGAGATCGCAATCCGGATCTTGTAGGGGGGGCTATCGGGAGGCGTCGCCTCTATCTTCTTTTCTTGCCTTGATGCAAGAGGCCCCACCGGGGCCGGGGAAGTTTGGCCGGATACATGTTTGGGGGTCTCTCCGTCATGTATCCGGCTTTTTTCGTTAGAAAGAGAGATCCCCCGCCACACGGGGTGCGACGGGGGATCTGCTTGAAAAATGTAAGCTATGAGTAGCCTCTTATTGGGAGAGGATTTTCTTGACGGCTGCAGAGATGGCTCCGCCTTCGGCTCGTCCGGCCAGTGCGGCGGTGGCGGCTTTCATGACGCGTCCCATGTCTTTGAGACTGGTTGCGCCCGCCTTCTCAATCAGAGCACGAACCTCGGTCTCGAGGGCTTCGGGCGAGAGTTGCTGCGGTAGGTATCCCTCGAGGGCAGCGACTTGTGCCAGCTCGGCTTCGGCCAGGTCGGGACGACTCTGCTCGGTATAGATGCGGGCGGACTCGCGGCCTTGCTTGACGAGCTTTTGGAGGATACTGAGGGCGGCCTCGTCGGTGAGAGTGTCGTTCGCACCGGGGGCGGTTTTGGCTTCGAGGAAGCATTTCTTGGCGTTACGGAGCGCCTCGAGTTTGACCTTGTCTTTGGCCAACATGGCGGCTTTGATGTCGCCGCTGATTTGATCGAATAAATCCATTGTTTACTTGTATTTAGAGGGTAGAGGGTAGAGGATAGAGGGTAGAGGATAGAGGATAGAGGATAGAGGGTAGAGCTGGGTACTCATCAATTCTACCCTCTACCCTCTAATCTCTACCCTCTATATCATCCCATGCGAAAGCTGATGCGCGGGCGGCCACTGGGCTTGCCTACGGGGGGAATGTCGGTGCGGGTGGTGGAGGTGTTTAATGTGCCACCGCTTCGGCTTCGGGCGCGGGCCAAGAGACGGGCGTCACGATTGTAGGCGGGATTTTCCTCGAGGAGGGTGATGATGGCGTCGTCGTCCAACTCGCCCACGGTGAGGATGGCCAGGTTGTAAGTCGGGCGACGTGCAGGCCGTCGGTCCTCCGTCTTCCGGCCGTAGTACTTGGCCATGAGCTCGCGCTCGCGCTCCTTCTGGCGGAGGATCTCCTCTTCCTTGATAATCTCGTCTTCGCTTTTGAGCAGGTGTTGCTCGTCACGCTTACTGCGGATCTCGGGGATGTCGTTGAGGTCGAAGCCGGTGGCCAGGACGGTGAATTTGACCTTGCCCTTGAGCGATTCATCAATGGCGGTACCCCAAATCACCTCGATATCGTCGCCGAATTGCTTCATAAACTCCGTCATATAGTTCACCTCGTCCATGCGGAGCTCGTTGCCCTCCTCGCCGATCGTATTGCTACTGAAGGAGATGTTGAAGAGGATCTTCTTGGCGTTGGAGATGTCGTTATTGTTGAGCAAGGGCGAGCGGAGGGCATCCTGAATGGCCTGCTGGAGGCGGCCTTCGCCCTGTCCGTAGCCGTTGCTGATGAGGGCCACGCCACCGTCCTTGAGGGTGGTCTCGACGTCGGCAAAGTCGAGGTTGATGACGCCGTCGAGGGTGATGATCTCAGCGATGCTTTTGGCAGCCACCGTGAGCGTATCGTCAGCCTTTTTGAAGGCGTTGAGCATGGTGAGGTCGGGGTAGATCTCGTTCAGGCGTTCGTTGTTGACCACGAGTAGCGCATCGACGTTTTTGCTGATGGCTTCGACGCCCTTGAGCGCTTGAATGATCTTGGGTGGCCCCTCGAAGAGGAAGGGAATGGTGACGATGCCGACGGTCAGGAGGCCCATCTCTTTGGCCACACGAGCGATCTCGGGGGCAGCGCCTGTACCGGTGCCACCGCCCATACCGGCGGTGATGAAGACCATCTTCGTGCCGTCGTCGAGCATGGTGCGAATATCGTCCTCGCTCTCCTCTGCGGCACGTTCGGCGCGTGCAGGATTGTTGCCTGCGCCGAGTCCCTCGGTGACGGTACGTCCGAGGGCGATCTTGACGGGCACGTCAGAGCGTGACAGCGCCTGGCTGTCGGTGTTACAGAGTACGAAGGAGACGTCGTGGATGCCTTCCTTGAACATATGCGTGACGGCGTTGCCACCGCCTCCGCCCACGCCGACCACCTTGATGATCTTTCGCGTGTCTCTTGGGAAGTTGAATTGCAGGGGGGTTGTATCGTTACTCATTGCTGTATGTGCTTGGTGTGGGGGGATGATTGTGGATGTTATTCTTCGTCGAAGAGCCCGCGGGCGATGCGTCCGAAACTACCGAAGATTCCGCCGCGTTTCTGCGTGCGTCGGTTCTGACGTTGCTCTTCTTCTCGGTCACGTTCCGGTTCGATGCGTTCGGGTTCCGGCTCGGGTTCCTTGACAGGCTCGACGGGCTGAACGGGAGGTGCTGGCGCCGGTTCTTCCTGCTTCCGACGAACCGGACCGACACAGCTCTCAGTGCCTTGCAACAGCAGGCTGAGGGCCGACATGTAGCGCGGGTCACTGACCTTGTCGCTGGCGTCGTCCACGAGTCCTTTGCGGATGGCAGAATAGCGCACCTCTTGCAGTTTGAACGTATCGCGGATGAGCTCTTGCAGGTTCTTCAGCGATGCGCCACCTCCGACCAGGACGATACCTGCGCCGAGGGCGTTCGTGAGCTTATTCTCCTCGATGCGGGCGTAGACGTTCTGGACGATCTCCTTCGCACGCGCCTCAACGACCATATCGATCTCGCTCAGATTGATCTTGCGCGTACCGATGCCGTCGACGGTGTCGAGTGAAATGCTGCCTTCTTGATTCTCGTTGGGCTTGGCGTTACCATAGGTGATCTTCAGGCGTTCGGCTTCGGACTCGACGAGACGGAGACTCGTCAGGTCGCGCGTGATCAGGTCGCTGCCAAGAGGAATGACGCCGAGGTAGGCCAGGTAACCGTTCTTGTAGACGACGATGGAGGTGACGCCTGCGCCAAAGTCAATCACGGCGCAGCCTAACTCCTTTTCGTTGCGAGTCAGGATGGCTTCGGCCAGTGCCAGGGGCGACACGATGATTCCGGCCACGGTAATACCAGCCTGCTGCTCGATGCTATTGATGATGGATTTGCGGATGATCGGCTGTCCGACCACGAGCTTGTAGCGCGCCTCGATGCGACGGCAAGAGACCCCAACGGGATTCGAGGTACGTTTGTCATCGAGATAATAGACGGGCGGTGCGATGGCCAGAACGTCTGACATTTCGGGGCGGTAGCTTTTGCACTGTTCGTTGAGCATTTGGATGTCCTCTTCTGACACGAAAGCGTCAGCGCGGATAGTTCGCACCTCGGAGTGATCAATGGATCGTAGCGATTGGCCTCCGATACCGATATAGACCTTTTCGATACGGAGGTTAGGAAGTTTGTTTTGCAGTTCCAGCACGAGTCGTTTGATGCGTGCGGCCGTCTCAGCCACGTTGTGGATGCGTCCACGCCGGATGCAGCCGCTCGACTCCTTCACCTCTTCGGCTACGATGGAGAGCGCGCCCCGACTGTTCTTTTTCCCGACCATCCCCACCAAATGAGAAGTGCCCAAATAGATCGCTACTATATAGTCCGTCACCATAAATTCATTTTTTAGTACATACAATCTGGTTCTTGTATTTCAAATTGATCATCTCGTATTTATCCCATCCCACCTTAGGTATAGCTTGCTCGTAGAACAGTTGCAGATGATCCATCTTCTCTTCAAAGCCATCTAAACTGCCCAAGAATATCCGAAAGTCGCCCACCCGTGGAATCAGTTCTATCTCCTTATTGGGGTAAACAAAAATCTGTTCGATTTGGTTGTTCCAGAAGTCATGCTTGTGCAAAAATACGGCAAACTTGTACAAGTCTGTTGTGGCAAAGGTTTTTTCGATTTTCCCGCAAGCTACGGGCAAATAGGCCGCATAGCGAGAGCTGACCGCCATGGCATGCCCCTGTTCATCGACGTAATAACTCCCGCCATCGGCAAAGACTCGAAGGATGGGCGTTTTCTGCGTGATCTCGATGTGAACCATTCCCGAGGGCGTCTTGTAGACTTTCGTACGCTCGACGGGGCCACTTTCTAAGATGCGACGTTCGATGCGTGCCGTGTTGATGGCACGGAGAGGGGTGTCGACGGGGTAGAGATCGGAGCTACGAAGCAGACGGATGACGTCGCGACGGGTGATGAAGTTGCGGTCGGCACTGTCCTTGATTTCCACCGTCACGCCACGGCAAACAGCGTCCATCCCCTTCTCGTTCACCAGAAGAATCGAGAAGACGATGTAGCAGACGAAGACGACGGCGACAATGACGGGCAGCAGCTTTTTCATCGTTGGGCGAGGATTTGGCGGATGGGCTCGACGAGACGATCAATGTCACCGGCGCCAAGGATGAGGACGACATCGAATGTACCCGCGGCGATGATGTCGGGCAGTTCGGCTTTCGTGCAGCAACGCTTGTCGGCGATGGTGACGTGCTCGAGGATCATCTCTGAGGTGACGCCGGGGATGGGTTCCTCACGAGCCGGATAGATGTCAACCAGGATCAGTTCGTCGAGTAAGGAGAGGCTACGGGCGAACTCGTCGGCAAAGTCGCGGGTGCGGGAGTAGAGGTGAGGCTGGAAAATGCCCGTGATGCGACGGCCAGCATAAAGTTCCTTCACGGAGAGGATGCTACGGGTGAGCTCCTCTGGGTGATGGGCGTAATCGTCGATGAGGACGACGCGATCGTTACGGAGGCGAATATCGAAGCGACGCTCGGCACCGGGGAAGGTGGCCATGGCCGATCGGATCTCGTCGGGGCGGACACCGTGGAGCCAGGCAGCAGCAATGGCTGCGACACCATTCTCGACGTTGATGCGGACAGGAACGCCAAGATGGATGTCGGCGATGAGTGTCCCGTCCGAGAGAACGCAATCAAAGACCGCCTCACCGTCACCAATACGGACGTTCTCGGCGTGAAAGTCGGCCGAGGTGTCGGTGGCGGAGTAGGTATAGCAACGGACATCGGACTGGAGGCGTGGG
>ERZ773203.1505-NODE-1505-length-11678-cov-2.859417_pt1 | contig 11678 bp, 7 predicted proteins | sample MGYA00580529_ERZ773203 | MGnify/ENA primary metagenome ERZ773203 (study PRJEB29015, sample SAMEA2738176) | human oral metagenome | biome: human oral; feature: human-associated habitat; material: saliva | place: China | collected 2177 ... | reverse complement strand
CAACCCCGGTATTTTCCCAAGAACAGTAGTAGCCTTTCCCATATATTTTAAATAGGAATTTGACACATTTACCTCTATTTTGTTCAAGCCTACCTTAACAGTCGGGCGTCTTCCCTTTACAACAACCGCATTAAGGTCTGTAGAATTAGTCTTTAGCTGTATAGCTCCAATGTTTCCTTGCCTATTGTTTAAATAGCAAGGTTCATAACCAATAAAGGATATTTTTATAATATAGGGAACGTCAGGGGCTGCCAACTCAAAATGCCCTTGTTCATTAGTAACAGTCCCCTTTATCAATGTTGAATCTTTTACAGTGAGCAATAATACATTTGCACAAAGTAAAGGCTGTTGCTGTTCATCAATCACTTGTCCTTTGATATTTTGCGCAGTGAGTTGAAGTGATGAAAAGATTAGCACTAAAAGAAAGATTATTCTATTCATAGCCTTGTATTATTTAATGTAAATTCTTCGAGAAAAGCTTGCATGCCTTGATCGTCATACTGACATACCTCATAAGGAATATCATTTCTTATTCTTACTTTTAATAACGAGGACCTGATGACAAGCGGTTTAGTTCGCTTTGTCCAGCTGTCTGTCCTTTATATTTCGATTTGGCAGGATTGAATGAATAGGATACTGTCAAACAAATGGTAGGTTGGCGATTATCCACATAGTGCGATGTATATATCTTTGCGTACCGAGAGTATCCTTTCTCCTTAGCATTGAATATGTTCAAGGCACTTAGCTTTATCCACCAATTTTTCATATTCTTCTGTATAGCGAAATCCATTCTGATAGTTGGCTGTGCCATATAGGTATCTACATTTCCCCTACGACTTCCATTTGTATTTAGCACAATAAACCAGTTCTTTGGAAGTATGAAAAGGTTTTTCCATTGCAAACCAATCTGTGGACGATTATAGCGTAACCCATCGTAGGTAAGCCATTGTCTGTTGCCCCAAATGTTCCACGATGGTTTCCATATTCTGAATAATGTAGGAGCATACGAAAGGCTGGCGTATAGAGACGAATAAGAATGATTGACGTCTGAAGATAATATGGCTGGAATTTGTTGCATTACCTCGAACCATGTGATGATGGCATCTTTCTGGTAGGAATAATTGGTGATGAATTGGAAATCTCCATACGATGCATTAAATGATATTTCGTGTTCGTAAGTGGGACGCAGCAATGAATTTCCTTTATTGTAACGAAAATCGCTGATATATTGCATTCCCTCGTCCAATTGACTGTAAGAGGGACATTGGGCATATATATTGTAGCTTAGCATTAACGACAGTCTGTTTATGGGATAAGAAAAATAGACAGAAGGCAAAATGCGATGATAGGTGCGGCTGCTTGAGCTTAGCAATTTTCCATTGTCAAAGTAATCATAATCGGCATATTCATACTTTACCCCTAACTGGGTGTAGAGTTTTCCAAAGCTCCTGCTGTAATTGGCGAAAACATTGGCTGCCTTTTGTTCCGAACTATTGTCGTTTGCAGTCAGTACACCTGTATAGTTGTTGTTCTCCACATTATACTTTTGATGGAAGTGTGTATAAGTAGTTTCAAAGCCATACTCCAATTTAGCATTGCCAACAGACGATGTAAAAACAGTTTTCAGAGCTGCCATATCCGAATTGGTTTCTGTAACGGGAACAAGTGTAGAGCTGTGACTGTTTTGCACGTCTACAACTGTTTGCTTCCCATTGCTGTTATTGTGCGTATAGGTACCATCTATATTGAGCGTCAGCCTATTGCTGAATTTATTTTCATAGTAGAGGCTTACATTATGGTTTCCATTTTGTAAAAACTGATGGGCGCTTGTTCCAAATTCCGTGAGGACATTGTCCTTTTGCATATAATTATGGAAATTCTGGTTGGAATTACTTGCAAACAACCTGTTGAAGGTATAGGTGGCACCGAGCGATTGATTGTTGGTGAACTGGTTGTTGAAACCAATGCTTACAAAGCCACTCTTCGAAGAGTTGTATCCATCGCCTACATACCTGGCATTAATGTTTTTACCCGCATGCTGAAAGTCATAGGTATCCTGACGCTTGTAATGCGAATTTGCAAAAGTACCAAACGAGGAACTCAGAAAGACGTCCAATCCTTTCGTGCGGTAATTAAGGTCGAGCCAGCCATCTGTTTCCCAGCAGCTTGATACACTTTCTTTCATTGTTAGAGTTCCTCCCAATCCCTCGCCAACAGGCTTTAAGGTTGTAATGAAAAGCACTGCGCGCACGTTGGAACTATATTTGGAACCAGGATTCATGTCAATCTTAATCTCCTTAATCATGTTGCTCGGGATACGTTCCAGTTCGTTCCAACTACGCATTAGCTTATTGTTGATATAAACGAGCGGGGTTCCTCTTCCCAGCACACTTACACCATTGCTGCCCATCATTGGCAGTTGCTGCAACACGTCTATAGCTTTGCCAAGCTTGCTGTATACTGTTCCCTGAATGTTGGAGACGAACATTCCTTTATCTAACTTGAAAGTAGGGCGAGTTGCCGTTACAACTACTTCCTTCATGCTCTGTTCGGAAGGTTCCAGCAATACTGTCATACATTCTTTTGCAGGCAGCACTATTGTCTTATACCCTATATAGGATATTCTGACCAGCTTGTTCGCAGGAGAGGCATTGAAAGAAAAACTTCCATCTTCGTTGCTCATGTCTCCTAAAATATAGGTAGAATCGTTCGCTTGAAGTAGAGACACCGTGGCAAAAGAGATTGAAGTACTGTCGTTCTCCATCACCCTGCCACTGATACTTTGACCCTTTGAGTATACAGAGCATACTAACGCTGCAGATAAAAATAAAATGTACCTTTTCATAATAATTAAATAGCTGTTATTTTATGAATAGCCTCTATAGGTTTCTCTACATTGGCTAAAAGACACTCTTCTAATATGTGTTGTTCATTTAAGAAACAACACGTATTATATTTTTTATTCTCAAATATATTTTGATGCTTGACTCCTTCTGAATAGATCTCTATACAACTTTCGCCAGAATTAGCCGATATACTAATAGGAATTTCATTACCAGACAAAATTTTTCCTATATTATATGTTTCCGTTATCTGCCCAGACTCTTTTAACAGAATAATTACATCGTTCATGTCTTGCAAAAATTCTAATCGAACCATTTTAGTTTTCCTATGCATCGGGGCATGTCGTGGTTTAGAATTAGAAGTTGTTGTTGATGACTTCGGTTTATCTGTATGTATAATTACAACATCTCCATCAACATTGAAAGTCGAAGCATTCATGTTAAATACACTCCCAATCAACATAATCCATATCAACATAAGGATACATTTTAATTCTTTACGTTTTAATTGTCTCTCCATACTATCAGAATTAATTTTTCTGTTTGCAAAAGTAGGAGTTCCTGTAAACAATATCAAATATTTTGAGAAAAAGTTTTTTAGAGGTGTTACATTCCAAAAACAGATAACTATCTTATTAATAAATATTTATCTGTTTTTAGTTCGTGATTTTACCCTTAAAATGTAACAAAGGCTTTGATGATGTGCCTATTTTTTCTTATTTTTGCAGGTATGAATAAGATAAACAAAGATCGATATCTTTGCCTTATATTATGGAGTTCTTTCATTCTTTTAGGGTGTAAAAACTATTCCATAGAGAAGAAATTGTCTACTGTTGATACTCTTCTGGCTGCTGATAACTTAAACGAGGCAGAGTTTACCTTGCGCCAAATAAGCGAAAAAGATATGAGTGAAAGTGAACTTGCTAAATACAATTTGCTTTCTATTCTGACAACATGGAGGCTGTCTCAACCTATAAAGAATGAAACAGACTTGGACAAAAGCATTTCTTATTTAGAGCAAAATGGTAATGATGCCCTTTTGGCTCGCTGCTATTACATGAAGGGAGAACTATTGTGTGATAAAGGACAAGTAGAAAAAGGGATTATTTTTTACAAAAGGGCGGAACAACTTGTTGCAAAAGATGACCTCATTACTCAGCATCACATCTATGAAAGTATTGCATTTCAAAATATGTGTAGTGAAGCATTGGGAATAGCCATACAATATGCACAAAAGGCATTACGAATAGCCAATCAACTACATAAACCTGACTGGGTAGGATACGAGTATTATTTGCTTACCTTAAGTTTTAATGGGTTAGGGAAAACGAAGGAGGCTCAGCTAACTATACAACGCCTTTTAAAACTTTTGCCTAAAATGAGCGAGAAAGGACAAATGGATATCTTAGACATTCTTGGTCAATATTATCAATTGCGGAATCCAGAATTGATGGAACAGCTTATGCACAAAGCTATGAGCAATCAGAGCAATATAACACCTTATTTATATATGGCTGCCCGCAGATATAATCAAGGGAAGAAAGAAGAAGCCTATCTGCTTCTTGACAAGGCAGAGAAACAATGTAATGGGAAACATTGCTATGCACTCATAGAGGGTAAGCGTGATATGAAATTACAAGATAAAGATTATAAATCAGCAAATCAACTATCTATGCAGTTATTGCACTTGGAAGATAGTATGTCCGAAGCCGATAATAGAAAAGACTTGGAAACTGCGCAGAACAACTTTGAACAACAATTGAGAGAACAAAGGCAACAACGTGTATATGCTTATATTCTATTAGCAATCATAGCACTCATCTTAAGTGTAGCTATCTTGCTTATTTATTTAAGATATAGAGTACAGAAAATGAGATCTATTCTTGCAGATGACAGATTAAAGATTGCTACTTTAAATAAACAGAAACTTAAGATAGAAAGACTGGAACAAGAAGTAACCAAAATTGAAGAACGGCATAATGGTTTCCTTGCAGTTGGGCATCAATGTTATGACAGTATTTTAAAAGGAAAGACAACTGTTACCTGGAAAAAATATGATTTTCAAGCCTTTATAGAATACTATAAAATTATTGATGCTAATTATCTCAATGAACTCGAAGAAGAATACAATAGTCTTACTTATAAAAATGAGTTCATTTTCATTCTACAGCATTTAGGGCTCTCTAAAGCTATGATAGCTAAAATATTAGGAATTAGTGAGGGTGCTATAAGAACAGCACTTTCAAGAACAAAAAAAAGAAACGAGAAAACGTAATTTATGTCGGTTATACTTTGGAGTATACTTCTAATGAAATAAAGACCTTATACAGCTTCGGAAAGCGAATTAGAATAAGCAGAAAAGGAAATGTTACAAGATTATGTAATACAACAAGTTACAGAGATAAAAATAAGGTTTCAGAAAAACTATTGTCTGTCAGCCGCATTTTAGATATCATAAACCTTCGCCTGAGATATAACAAACTCTCGTCTGAGATATCTCAAACGAACAAATATGACGTCATATTTTGTCGCACCATACGTAACAATTCAATCTTATATTCATATAATGTTTGTGTATAAACAATCAATACAACTATTTAGCATTAAGTAGGTGTTCACAATTAATTATCAATATATTTAAGCCCATCTTTCAGTCTGTCTATCTATTTCAATGAGTGAGTGTAGCGAGATATACGATAGTGGAGAGATGGTGGGATAACGAAAAAGTAACATAAATATATTGGTAAGGCAAAAACGAAAATAGGTACAAAGCATATATGCGTTTAGTTTTTGAAAATCTAATTACCTACAATTAGGTAAATTAAGTAGAAAACAACAAAAGCATACGCTCAATTCAACTATTTTTCATACATTTGCCTATCGAAGTTACATCTTAAAATAAATGTATTTATGAAAGAAAACAAAGTATTGACAAGCAGTTTGCCATCAGAATGCACCACTATTATTGTGGGACAAGATATGACAGCCGATGGCTCTATGATTGTGGCACGGTCGGAAGACTGGGACGCTATGGAAGCCAAAAACTATGAAATTTACGAGGATACCGTCGAAGGCGCAACGGAGTATGTAGCGAAAGACAGCCCATTTCGGTGCGAACTTCCTAAAGAAGCCTTAGGTTATGGCGCTTTGGCACCTTATTGCCTGCCAAACCATTGGGGAAGTGCAGGCTTTAACACGGCAGGCGTGGGTATGAGTGCTACTGAAAGCATCTTCAGCAGCGATGCAGTGCTGAAGTTCGATCCGCTTGTAGAGACAGGAGTCGCTGAAAACGCTGTATTCAATGTTGTATTGCCATACGTTCGCACAGCACGCGAAGGAGTAGAACGGTTAGGTATGTTGATTGAGAAACATGGTATTGCCGAAGGCTTCGGTATAGGCTTTGTAGACAATAAGGAAATATGGTACTTGGAAACTGCATGCGGACACCGTTGGTTGGCTTGTCGTATGCCGAAGGATAAGTATTTTGTTACAGGCAACCAGAGCCGCTTCCGCGATTACGACCCATTAGACTCAGAAAACTACATGGCATCTAACGACTTGCTGGAATTTGCTGAAAACTGCGGACTGTACGATCCAAAGAAAGGGAAATTCGATTTTCACGAGGTTTATGCACGCGACATAAAGCTCGACACCACTTACAACTATCCACGTGTATGGGGATTACAAAAAATGTTCTCGCCCGGCATAAAGAACGATGTTACTAAGAACACCTTCCCAGTTTATGCAAAAGCCGAACAGCCCATAAGCATTGCAGACATGCGCCGCGCTTTCCGCTTCCACTACGATAACACAGAACACGACCCTTATTTGCACAGCAATCCTAAGGAACCTTATCGTCCGGTATCAATCTTCCGCACCACTCAAACCCACATTTTGCAGGTTCGTCCCGAACTTCCACAGGCTATTGGCTGTGTAAATTATGTGGCTATGGGAATGGCAGATCTCGGCTTGTTCCTTCCGCTCTATCAAGGCATAACCTCTTATCCTGAAGCTTATACGAAGGGAACAAACGAGGCGAGTGTAGATTCTGCGTATTGGAAATTCCGTAAGGTAATGACTTTAGGCATGGTGAACTACAACAAATATGCACCCATTATAAAGGAAGCTTACCTGAAGTTTGAGGCAGAAACCGACCAACGACAGCGCGAAATGGAAGAAGAATATCTGCGAATTTACAAGACACAACCGTTACGTGCCAAAGATATGCTGCAGGAATTTTCAGACAGCATACTTATAAAAGGTATGGAACTTGCCGATCGTCTGCAAGAAAAACTCTTCACTCAGCTAACAAAGGATATACAAGCTGAATATCTTTTCCACGGTGCATAATATGTTATATTGCTAAAGCGATTTATAGAAGAGTAGGTGTGCTCAGACAATCAGTTGAGCACACCTATTTTTATTGCTAAATATTGCTTTACTTGTTGTGCAAATTATTGCTAAGAAATAACCATATAAGGCAGATGAGTTTACTTTTAAAGTTGTTTTGTGTTATAAAACAAAGCACAAGTACGAACGATTGTTCCTGCATAGTTTTATAATAGAGTCTGTTTCGTTACGCAATAAAATTAGTATTGCAAGGTGTTGGTGATACAATAATTATATGCTTCTTTTTTTAGAGACAATTAAACGAACGCAAATATTGTAATAAATACAATAATTTTGGCTGATGTTTGAAAATAAATGTTTATCTTTGCATTAGATTAGCTATTTACATTTAATAAACAGGATAAAATAATTTAGAATTAAACATTTATGAGTAAAATTGCATCAGGAATTGCATCATTCGTACATTTTATACTCGAATTAGCAGCATCGCTGAAAGGTATAGGTATTCATTTAGTACGTGTTGCAATCTTTATAATTTTTGTGTGGATTGGTGGTTTGAAATTTTGGAATTATGAGGCAGAAGGCATTGTCCCTTTTGTTGCTAATAGTCCATTCATGAGTTTCTTTTATACGAAGAAAGCACCAGAGTATAAAGATTATAAGCTGAAAGAGGGAGAATTCAACAAAGTTAAACACGAATGGCACGAAGAGAATAACACTTATACCTTCTCTCATGGTTTAGGTATAGCTATTATGTCGTTTGGTATATTGACATTGTTAGGCATTTGGTTCCCTAAGATTGGTTTCGTTGGAACAGGGTTAGTAATAATAATGACTATAGGAACGCTGTCTTTTCTTGTTACCACACCAGAAGTGTGGGTTCCCGATCTTGGTAGTGGAGAGCATGGTTTCCCGTTATTAACAGGTGCCGGTAGATTGGTAATAAAGGACGTATGTATTCTTGCTTCGGCAGTAGTAGTCTTAGCAGATTGCGCGCAGCGAATACTTAAGAAGCAACGATAGTATTAAATTTATAGCATAATAAAAGGGAGTAGCTTATAAGGCTCTCCCTTTATTGTTTTCTTTTGGTTATATCAAACAGATATTTTTGTTTTTTAGTATGAAACTAAGTAATGGGTCTTATACTATCGTTTGATGAACTTTACAGATTGGTTAGCAACATTAACAACGTATATTCCAGCTGTTAAGTTCTCGATATTGACTGTAGTTTGTGAACCATTTGCAACAAGACTGCGCATAGATGCACCTGTGGCGCTGAATATTTGCAATGTTTTTCCAATAAGAGATGTAGGAATATTTACTATGAGCTGATTGTCTATAACGTTTGCTTGTAACGAATTGTTAGAAGAAGATGTAACATTGTTTATGCCATCAGACGTGCCAACAGCTTCGTATGTTATCTCAGTTTCGTCGGTAGTTTCGCTTATCGGTGCGTGCTTAAAGAATTTTTCCATTGGCAATTCTTTAAAGAGTGTACAGTTAAGCGGACCTTGTAGTGCCCATTCTGCTTCAGTAGCTTCGAGCGGCATAAATGTTTCAGCGGCGAGTTTCTGTTTATCGTATTTAAACTCTTTGTTAAAGCCGTTGCTACTTGAGTGTATATCTATGTCGCCATCGTTATCGTAATGCCACGTCCATGATAATATTTGCTGTGATGTGTAATTAGGGCCAGGAACTTTCTTTATAGAAATGCGCCGACCTTGTTCGTCGTATGTAAATTCTTCTTTCCATACCAATTCGTTGTTATCAGGATATATCTGACTAACACAGCTAACAAGTCCAGCATCATTATATTCAACTTTACAAACGCGTCCGACATTCTCTTCGAGTTTATCGGTTGGATAATCAAATTGGCGAATATCTACGTGGTCGAGTCGCATATTGTTGTCGTAAAAGAATTCCATTACAACGTCTTCGGTCAGTGTTTTCTCGTCAGGTTCTGTTCCGTGATGCGTAGCTCGAGTATATTCGGTTACATATCCATATTCGTTACGTTTATAGTTGTGTCTTGATGATATTATCGACTCACCATTTTCAGTTTTTAAAGCTTCTTCTTCTTTCTGAATCATATAGCCTTGCTGGTCGTAAGTGTAGTTGTATGCATATATCATAGGACCCTCACTTCTTTTGTATTCTTCCTTAACAAGGCACCCCATCTTGTCGTAGACGTAGTGTGTAATTTGTTCGTCTTCTGTATCTTTCCACTCCACAACTTTCGCCATTCTGTATTTGTATACAGCAGGGTCTGCTCTGAAATAGTTAGGAGCCATTTTAATTTGTGCAGTGCTCACTTGTGATGTGGCAAGCAATAGAGCTGCCACTGTTAAACGTAATAGTTTCTTCATTGTTATCTTTAATTATTGTTACTGATTAAATTTCTTTTAAAGTATATCGTATTCTTGCATAAGAAATACCGCTGTATTTCTTGTGCAAGTAATAACCTTCGAGGCAATTTGTCCTCTCTCTATATATATGTTATATTGTTATAGATTACTTGTTCTTAATGAACTTATATTTGAAGCTAACTTCTTTCTTTCGTCCAGTAGCGTCCTTTAAGCCTGTAAACTGAATGATTGCGTAGCTACCATCTTTAAATCGTACTAAGAATACAGGTGCCTTTTCAGGATCTGACTTCGACATAGTTAGTTCGTATTGTCCCATTGTGCCTTTTACTTTATGCATCCAATAGTAGAGTCCCATATTTACATAGCTCTTCATATATCCTAATACAGCAGGAACAGTCATCATACCTTTCATATCGTAGATGAGATATGCTTTAACGTCGCTCACCCATTTTACGTTGGTTGGTAACGATTTAATGGTTTCTATATCTGTAGTATCGGTCATGCAACCTTCACCATTGTTGGTCCTAACATCGTAGACGTGGAATGCCAAGTGCCATTTTTCAGGAGCGTTTGATGGTCTTGCTTCTACAGTTTTGGTTATGTCGTATTGTCCGAATCGGTCTTTCTGTTTACCGTCTTCAGAATATGTTCGCCACTCTTGTTCACTAACATCTTCTTTCATTACGGTTTCTCCCGTTTCTAAGTTTACATACACCCACTTGTCGTAGTCTTCAAGCGTCTTCTCTTGTGTTATGAACGATAACTCTTTGATTGGAGTCTCTTTGATAGGCTCATCTTGTGGTTGAACAGGTTTGGGCTCAGGTCCGTCTTCATTCTTTGTACACGATACACACAATACCCCAGCAAGGCACATTAATGCCATTAGTAATTTAAGTTTCATAAATAATAGTGTTTAAATATAAAATTAGTTGTACGGGTGCAAAAGTATATATTAGCGAATGGCTGTGCAATACCTCGTATTAGGTATTTTGTGTAGTATAAGTTAGGTATCGCATTATAGGCTATTGTGCGATAGTGTAAAGATGGTACTTAAGATTTTGTAAGACACTATGTGTTACACAAATAATAACTTTTTACAACAGATGTGTAAAGCTATTTGTTGTGAGTAAATATCAGCAAAAACGGATAGATGTGCCGTATCTTCTTTATTGGAACAATATTTCTGAAAAACACTACCTATAAATGGTTAATAGGTATTACGCAAATAAAGGGCATTTGTGATGGTATATTACCTTATTTGTCTTTAACCACCAATATATTTTTCGGTTAAATTGTCGTCATATCTTAGTCTTTGTACATTCTGTTGTGTTCTATTCTGAATGTGTATAATTGTATTTAAAACGAATGTGCAAGAGCTACAGTCTATTTATTGCTTTTACAATTCGGTTTACAAATCAAAGCGTGTGTTTGGATATTCGGATAGCAACTTTGTTTTTGCTTTTTCAAGAACGTCAATTACAGGTATGGCAACTTTCTGTATTTGCCAGTTGTTTATAGACATTTTTAGTAAGTCGTTATTGGGTATGTATTTTACAAAATTCATTCTTTCACGAATGTTCAGCCATAGAAGAATCTCTATGGGGAAAATGAAATAATCTGCTGAGGAGAAGTCTGGAATATGATTTTTACGTTCGTATTCATCTGATTCAGCAATATGAAAATCAACCAGTTCGTTCACTAATTTAGATAATAGTTCGTTATCGTTTGTATCCCAATGCTGAAGTGCCTGCGCATATACTTTCATATCTTCTGGATAGTTCAAACGGCTATAATCTAATTCTATTCCTTGCCATTTACAAAATATCTCAAGCATAAACCAAGCATGCTTATATGCCGAATGCCAACCTTTATATTGTTTACCATAAAGCATATTTATTAAAAGTTTGCCATAGTTTATAGCTAATGTGTCCCAACCTAAGAGTAAAGCCTGTGAAAGATGTTTGATAGCATTTTGGAAAGGTATAGCACTATGATATTTTTCGTGATTTTTACCCAAAAAGAAATCCCAGTTATTAGCTTCTATTCCAAGAAGTGTTGATTTGGCTAAGCTACTTAAATCGGTTGTTGCACTATCGGTTGTTGTTAAGAAAGAATATAT
>ERZ773203.1503-NODE-1503-length-11684-cov-13.253934_pt1 | contig 11684 bp, 9 predicted proteins | sample MGYA00580529_ERZ773203 | MGnify/ENA primary metagenome ERZ773203 (study PRJEB29015, sample SAMEA2738176) | human oral metagenome | biome: human oral; feature: human-associated habitat; material: saliva | place: China | collected 2177 ... | reverse complement strand
TATGGAGGAACTATGTTCTGTAAATTAAATATTACTCTAGAAAATAAAAGTGGATATGATATCAACATATCGTCTATTCTTCACGGCGCACTAATGCAATTTATGACAACTGAATACGTGGAATCACTCCATAGTAATGGTTTAAGACCTTATACACAGCATGTTGAAATAAATAAAGACACAATCGATTGGGTTATCACAACTCTTACAAAAGAGGCTAAAGAAAACATAATTGATAAGATAATTATTTCTAATCCTAATGAAATTTACCTAGAATACAAAGATGATAGCTTAAAAGTTCTTAAATATGGGATTGAGAACATAGAGTACTCAGAAATACTAGATAAAACTTATTTTGGGGATTGTTCGAGGATAGTACGAATAAATTTCTTAACACCAACTGCATTTAAAGTTAACGGAAGGTACCAGTTCTATCCCACGATTGAACATATTTTCATGAGTTTGATTAATAAACATGATTGCGTATCACAGGGAACTCAAATATTTTCAGAAGAAATAATGGAGGAAATACGAGAGCATGTAAGCATTGTAGGGTATAACCTCAGAAGTAAGATGTTTCATCTTGAAGGTGTTAAGATTCCTTCATTTATTGGAAGCATAACCATAAAAATTGGAGGGAATAAGCAGTTTGTAAATTTAATTAATATGCTTTGTGAGTGCGGTAAATATTCAGGAGTAGGTATTAAAACGGCTATAGGAATGGGAGCTATAAATGTCTTTCCAAAATTAAGAAAGGAGTAATTTGTGAACGCTAAACAGATTGAAGTTATCCTTGGAGGATTGTTCCACGATATTGGTAATATACTATATACACATAACGTCGGAATAAGTAATTGTGAAGAAGGGCATCGGTTTATTAAGGATGCCGGAATCGACAATGAATCCATTTTAGAGCAGCTTAAATTTCAACAATATAATATTTTAAAAGAAGCAAACATAGCAGAAGATTCACTGGCATATATAACTTGTTGGGCAAATAGCATTGTTTCTAGAAGATCGCCAGAAGAGCACAGTAAAAATACAGAAGAAAAGAAAAATATAAGCAATAAGTCTATTCCTCTACAATCAGTATTTAACATAATCAATGGCAATAATGAAAGAAAAGTATATGAGCTGGAACAAGTAAAAGAAAATGGAGAAATAAATTTTCCGGTGGATAATACCATTAATTATTCTGAAGAGAAGTATGAAAGTATAATAAATAATCTCAAGAGTGGTATTAAGAAATTTGAATTAACAGGTGAATATATAAATTCATTATTGTCACTGCTCGAAGGAGAACTTACATATGTGTCTTCGGCATCAGATATTCATCAGCTAGCCGACATATCTCTCTATGATCAAATGAAAATTACTGCGGCCATAGGTAGCTGTGTATATCAGTATCTTGAAAGCAAAGAAATAAAGAGTTATAAGAAGGCATTAATGGAGGATAGCAACAAAGCTTATAATGAAGATTATTTTCTGATGTTCAGTATGGATATATCCGGAATTCAAAGTTTTATCTACAAGGTCGACAGTTCAGAAGCTTTGAAAAGTTTACGGTCCAAGTCGTTTTATCTAGAAATAATGCTGGAACACATTGTAGACGAATTGCTGGAAGCGGTTAATCTATCTAGAACAAACCTTATCTACTCGGGAGGCGGTCATGCTTATATCTTGCTTCCTAACACAGATGAAGTTATAGAAAAGATAAAGATATTCAAAGCAGAGCTTAAAAAATGGTTTATTGATAACTATGGGATTGATTTGTATGATGCTATGGGATATAAAGCTTGCTCAGCAAATACTCTAAAGAACTATCCTAAAGACTCATATGAAAATTTATTTAAAGAAGTTTCTAAAGCATTATCAAATGAAAAAATATCTCGATATTCGGCAAATGAGATTAGACACATGAACTCTTTTAGAAATGAAGAACCTACTAGAGAGTGTAAAGTTTGTGGAAGAGTCGATCATCTTACTGATGAGGATATATGTGAATATTGTAATTCGTTTAAGAGAATATCAAGAGATATTCTGAATAAATCTTTTGGATTTGTAACAGTTACCAATGAGAAAGATAAAGAAAAAAATTGCATAAAGTTACCATTTGACAAGTATATGCTTATGGAGGATGAAGAAAGTTTAAAGATTAGAATGTCTACAAGCGGAAGCGGGTATGTGCGTTCTTATAGCAAAAATAAAGTGTACACAGGAGTAAATGTAGCAACTCGATTGTGGGTTGGTGACTACTCGTCAGAATCATCCTTTGAAGAATTGGCAAATGCTTCAAGCGGAATTAAAAAGCTCGGTGTCTTGAGGGCAGATGTTGACAATCTTGGAAAAGCTTTTATAAGCGGATTTAAGCCTGGGCACACGAGTCTGTCGAGAACAGCTAGCTTCTCCAGAAAGTTAAGTATGTTTTTCAAGTTCCATATTAATAATATTCTTGAAAATGGAGAGTATATGATAGATGGGTCGGTCTCTGCAAAGCGAAATGCGACAATTGTATATTCAGGTGGAGACGATGTATTTATAGTAGGTGCGTGGGATGATGTAATAGGCCTCGCAATTGATTTATCTGATTCACTAAAAAAATATTCACAAGGAACCCTAACTATATCTGCAGGAATAGGAATTTTCCCGAAGAAATATCCTGTAAAGGCTATCGCAAGAGAGACAGGACTGCTGGAAGAAGCTTCAAAGCGGGTACAAGATAAAAATGCAGTCACATTGTTTGAGGATGTCTACAACCAAGATTGCAAGTACGAGTTCGACTGTGGTGAACAGACTTACAAATGGGATATTTTTAAAAGACGTGTAATAGGAGAAAAATATGTGCTGATTGATTCGTTCTTCTCAGATGATGATGAGAAAGGCATGGCAGCAATATATAGGCTCTTGAATTACATAAGAAACCTTGATGACAAAATTAATCTTGCAAGACTTGCATACTTACTGGGAAGGATGCAGGTAAGTGCAAAAGATTCAGATGGGAAAGAAGAAAAATATAAAGCGTTTTCAAAAAAATTATATGAGTGGATATCTAATGACCCAAAAGGTGAAAATAGACGAGAACTTTTAACTGCAATTTACATTTATGTATATCTACATAGAAAGGAAGAGGAGAGGTAAAGATGGAACGATTAACACAACTGAATTTTGCAAGCAGCGCTGAATTTGTAATTCAAAACAAGATTATGAAGAAAGGCGGAAAAAATCCACGAGAAACTTCAGAAACACCGATGATTACTACATCAAAGATTAGAAACATGCTAGAGCTAACTAATACTCTCTATAACAAGCTTATTAAATATAGGGAGGAAGAACTTTCTGATGAAATAATGAGTTACATTCAATATGTGAGAATGAAATTTGCATATGAGTATGGGCGTGATTATAACGAAAAGAGAAAAACACCTGTATCAGATTTTATTAAGCAAGCTCAAATTATGAATCATTTGGAAAGTATAGGTAACAGCAGAGAACAGGCGCTTATATTCTGTAAATATATGGAGTCGCTAGTTGCGTTTCATAAGTTCTATGGTGGAAGAGATAAATAACGGAGGTAAAAAATATGTATAGCAAGATTAAAATAACAGGAACAATTAATGTGGAAACAGGAATGCATATTGGAGCTTCCGATGGATTTTCAGTGATAGGAGCTGTAGATTCTCCTGTTGCAAAGGATGCAGTCTCAAGAATTCCTTATATACCGGGGAGTTCTCTAAAGGGAAAAATCAGAAGCCTGGTAGCAAAAGCATATTCCGATAGCGGTATTGTTCCTAAATTTAATGATCAGGACGACAAGGTTACAAGATTATTCGGTGCAGGTGCAGACAATAATAATCACCCAAAACCAAGCAGACTCATATTCTCAGATATGATAATGGAGAATATAGAAGAACTTAAAAAGAATGGTGTTGAAGATGGAACTGAGGTTAAAGAGGAGAATACAATTAATCCAATAACTGCAGAGGCAAATCCAAGGCAAATAGAGCGTGTCGTAAGAGGTGCTAAATTTCCACTGACAATAATTTATAATGCTGAAAAAGAGAATGAAGAAGAAATGCTTGAGGATATAGAGACATTAGCCCTTGGACTAAAACTATTGAGCTATGATTATATCGGAGGTCACGGATCTCGTGGGTATGGAAGAGTGACAATAGATAATATCAATGCGGATTGTGTTGTAGGAGACATAAATAAAAAAATACTTGATAAGTGCAACGAATTACTGAAAAGGAAATAGTTATGGAGTATACAGGATATAAACTAGTTTTCTCTACATCCGTGCATTTTGGTAATGGAAGCTTAGAAAATTCAGATAACAGAATATATGCGGATACAATTTTTTCTGCTCTGTGCCATGAGGCTGTTAAATTGGAGTGCATAGAAGAACTTGTATCTTATGTAAAGAACGAAAAGATAAAATTGTCTGATGCATTTCCTTTTATCGGAGATAGTTACTACATTCCTAAACCAATGATAACTATCGAAAGCGAAAGAAATATCGACGACAAGAAAAAAGCAAAAAAGTTAGAGTTTATTAATGTTGATCTCATAGATGAATATCTAGATGGAAGTATGGATATTAAAAGAGAGTCTGAGATAATATCTAATCTTGGTAAGTCAGGAACTATAACGAGAGCAGGTATTCAAACTAATGAGGACACTAAACCTTATTCAGTTGGCACATATTCATTTACTGCAGGTGCGGGACTGTATTTGATTTTAGGATATAGTGATGAAAAAGCTCTCAATACAATTAAAAAATTAATTAATAGTTTAAGCTATATCGGAATTGGCGGAAAAGTAAGTTCTGGTCTTGGTAAATTCAAGGCAGAAAGGGTAAAGCTTCCAGTAAGCCTTATTGAAAAAATTGAGAAAGCAGAAACATCTAAAAATGTAATGAGCTTATCAATAGGTATGTGTGACGACACAGATCTTGAAAATGTATGCGAAAATTCAAACTATATTTTATCTAAGAGGAGTGGTTTTATAAATTCTTCCACATACTCCGATAACATTGTTAAGAAGCAAGATTTTTACTTATTTCGCGCGGGATCAGTTTTTAGTAGACCATTTAAAGGCTTAATCAAAGATGTCTCAATTAAAGGGAAGCATCCAGTATATCGTTATGCAAATCCTATTTTTATGGAGGTCAGCAATGATAAATAGTAACTATCTTGAGAGATATATAATTACGATTGAGACACTTGGACCGCTTTATATAGGTTCTGGTCATGAAATCGGAAAAAAAGACTGGATCCTAAATAGGAGAGATAATACTGCATATATAATTGATGAGATAAAGCTTTTTAATTATCTAAGGAATAATAATTTGCTATCCTCTTTTGAAAAATTTATGCTTTCAAATGCAAGAGGAGGGTTATTTGAATGGGCTAAGGAGAACAAGATCATTAATGACATAATTTATCAAACGTCTAAGTACTCTCTTGATTGTGAGAATATAGCTCAGGTAAATAAGGTTAGGGGTATTCAGACTTTTATAAAGGATGGATATGGTAAGCCCTACATACCGGGAAGTAGTATAAAGGGAGCAATTAGAAATGTATTATTATCCCAAAGTATTGAAAAAGACACGAACTCAAATGGTGATGTAATTAGTGCACTTAGAAAACCTGATGCAGGGGGTAATAAAAATAAGCTCAGTGGAGAAGCTGATAAACTAGATAAAAAATATTTTAGAACACTCAATCGAGAAGGTAGCAAATATGATGATGCAGTAAATGATGTCATGAGTGGAATAAAAATATCTGATAGCAAGCCTTTGTCTTTTAATAATCTTACATTATGCCAGAAGATAGATGCTAAATTAGATGGTGATACTGGTGATGGGCTACCTATATTCAGAGAATGTATAAAGCCAGAAACGAAAATTGAGTTTAATCTAACTATTGATACGGCACTATTTAAAAAAGAAATTTCATACATAGAAAATGCAGTTGAGAACTTCCTTAATAATTACAATGAAGAGTTCCTACTCAAATTTAAGGAGGAAATTCCATACTATGGCAATGTAATTTATTTAGGTGGTGGTGCGGGATATCATACAAAAACGGTGACAAGCTCTCTACTTAAAAACGAAGTCGATAAGGTTAAAATAATAGGTAACATCATTAATAACACTGTTAGTAATGATAAAAGAGATGAACACCGACATTATGATGACCATAAGCTAGGAGTATCGCCTCATATTGTAAAATTAACAGAATATGATGGCGAACTGGTACAAATGGGACCATGCAGGATAAAAATTTCTAAACTTTAAGCCGTTGTTGAAATTTTAATAGGTTGAGCCGATTATTAGAAAGTGTGTTGGATAAGAATGATAAAAATAAGTTTAAGCCGCAAAATGTATATGGACACGTTGAAATCGCACTTATCCAACACACGCGATTAGAAACCGAATACCCCGATAGGGGACGAAAACCTATAACTTACAATATGCTCATCTAGTGATTTTAGTTCATTAGAAACCGAATACCCCGATAGGGGACGAAAACTCACCCTTGGTATTTCGTTAGCACTAAATAATAGCATTAGAAACCGAATACCCCGATAGGGGACGAAAACTCTGCTAGGCGGTTGAGCATCTTGCACGAGCTGATCGCATTAGAAACCGAATACCCCGATAGGGGACGAAAACTGGCTAACTTCATGAGTTAGTAGTGCTATTGCAGTCTTATTAGAAACCGAATACCCCGAGAGGGGACGAAAACTTTGCCTTCCAGTTCACAAATTCAGGATTCTGTTCAATTAGAAAACGAATACCCCAATAGGGGACGAAAACAGAGAATTAATTATCCGCAAATCTAAAAACTTTTCTATTAGAAAACTAATACCCCGAGAGGGGACGAAAACGATTACTCACCACATAGCATTTCAATATTTGCATTCATATTAGAAAAAGAGTACCCCGAGAGGGGACGAAAACTTCAAGAATAGCTTTTACATCCATAATTTACCTCATTAGAAAACGAAAACCCCGATAGGGGACGAAAACAAAACTACCTTTCTCTTAAAAAAGTTATCTCTTAAAATTAGAAAACGAAAACCCCGATAGGGGACGAAAACGCGGAAACAACAATGCCTACATGGCTTGCTCCAGTAGTATTAGAAAACGAAAACCCCAATAAGGGGACGAAAACATCGACACCATTTTCAATTTCAGCACTAATAGTTGAATTAGAAAACGAAAACCCCGATAGGGGACGAAAACTGATTCTCTAGTACCAGTTTATCGCAGTTAGGGCAATAGTATTAGAAAACGAGTACCCCGAGAGGGGACGAAAACATATAGTCATAATTGAGTTCTTTTAGGAAATTGGATAATTAGAAAACGAATACCCCGAGAGGGGACGAAAACCCTCCTTTGGTTTCAGGCATATCCTCTGTGTAGAACATTAGAAAAAGAGTACCCCAAGAGGGGACGAAAACTCTACAGGAGCTGTGAATTCTGCGAAATCGTTGTTTGATTAGAAAAAGAGTACCCCGAGAGGGGACGAAAACTGTTTTTCATCAGCCCAATCTAGGCTCTGAAGCATAATTAGAAAACGAATACCCCGATAGGGGACGAAAACATTAGTTCCTTGTCAGTTAGTTTTCTCATTTTTATTAGAAAACGAATACCCCGATAGGGGACGAAAACCCTCCTTACCTTGCCCCTAGCATGTATAGGGCTATCCATAACAATTAGAAAGCGTATACCCCGATAGGGGACGAAAACAACAATTTTAGTTCTTCTCGAACCGCCATTGTGTGATAATTAGAAAACGAATACCCCGATAGGGGACGAAAACTTTATGTAACGTAGTTTCAGTGCTAGATAATCCATATCATTAGAAAACGAGTACCCCGATAGGGGACGAAAACTCTGATAGTGACGCCTCAAGTAGTCTTGCGAACTCAGAATTAGAAAACGAATACCCCGATAGGGGACGAAAACTTACTTAGGTTACCTTGGCTATCAAAATCTATAACTAGAATTAGAAAATGAAAACCCCAATAGGGGACGAAAACTTATATTCTGTTACTGCGATATAATAAAATTCTTTGTCTAATTAGAAAATGAATACCCCGATAGGGGACGAAAACATATAGTCATAATTGAGTTCTTTTAGGAAATTGGATAATTAGAAAACAAACACCCCGATAGGGGACGAATCGATAAGGTATTGTAATTATTCATTTATGGAGGAAAGTATGGCTCATGTATATGTGACTACCAGTGAAACAAAAGTTGGTATTGAAGGTGGACGACTCACTATTAAGAGTAGGGATGAGACAGTGAGGTCGGTGCCGAAACAGACAGTTGAAAGTATTACAGTCTTTGGGAATGCAGTACTAAGTACACAATGTATTCAAATTTGCCTGATAAATGGAATATCGGTAAGTTTCTTTTCGGGTAAAGGAAAGTATTTTGGCAGACTGGAGTCAACGGTTCACCATAAAGTAGAAGTTCTAGAACAACAAATAGACATTTTTAGAGATTCTCAGTTTAGTTTGGAATTATGTAAACGGATTGTTTCTGCCAAAATTAGAAATCAAGAGGTCGTACTAAGAAGATATACAAAGGAACAAACAATTAAATTAGATATGCTCATAAAAGACATGAAAATATATCGCGATAAAGTAGAACATTCTAACGGTACGGAACATTTGTTGGGATATGAGGGAATGGCAGCAAGGACATACTTCGAGGCATTAAGTGAAATAATAGAGCCAGAATTCAAATTTAGTGGGAGAAGTAGAAGACCACCTAGGGATCCATTTAATTCTATGTTGAGCCTGGGATATACACTTTTGATGTATGAAATATACCCAAAAGCTGAGAATGAGGGATTATCACCATATTATGCTGTGTTACATAAAAAATATGCAAATCATCCTGCACTGATTTCAGACTTAATGGAGGAATGGCGAAGTGTGATAGTAGATTCCACTGTACTAAGCTTGGTTCAAGGGCACGAAATTAAACCGGACCATTTTGAATACGCAGATGATTCTCAAGGGGTATTCTTAACGAAAGAAGGGCTATCCAAGTTTATAAATAAGTTTGAGAAGACTATGAACAGAACCAGTCGATATCTGCTATATGATCAAGCTGAAAGAACTATGCGTAAAGCCATTCAGGAACAATGTTATAGGATGAGAATTGCAGTAATAAATAAAGACGTTAATGAATATGTGCCAATTATAATTCGCTGATAATATAATGGATTTAATATATATAGAGCGATATGATTTTACTGATATAATTGAAGATGCTGATAAGAAGCTTGTTTTAATCATCTACGATATAATAGATAACAAACGGCGCACAAAGATGGTTAAGCTACTAGAAAGCTACGGAACGAGAGTTCAAAGGTCTGCCTTTGAAGCACTAATTAATAGGAGTCAGTATTCAAAAATTATAGAAGGAATCAAGAAAACTATTTCAAATGAAGATAATGTAAGAATATACAGGTTAAACAGTAGCAATGAGGTGTTACTGCTCGGTGAATCATATAGCGTATATGAAGAGGAAGTTATTATAGTATAGTGTTATCTTTTATTGCAGATACAAGAAAAGAGGGTTATTATGAAAAGAATATTATTCTCACCAGTTGGAAGTACAGATCCGATATCTAGCCAGAGAGACGGTGCCTTATTACACATAATTAGAGTGTACCGACCTGACAAAGTGATTCTATTTCTTTCAAAAGAGATAAATGGATATGAAGACAAGGACAATAGATACTCATATTGTCTAAATAAATTACAAGACTTGATTGGAAAGCAAATAGAGTTCGAGTGGATGATAAGAGAGAAGCTCGTAAATGTTCATCTGTTTGACCCTATCCTTTTGGACTTTAAAGAGATACTTGAAGATTTATGTAATAATATTGATGAAGATGATGAGTTACTCCTTAATATCTCTTCAGGATCCCCTGCTATGAAAAGTGCCTTACATACATTATCAGCATTTATTGAAAGACCTATGATTCCGATTCAGGTATCAAGTCCGAATGAAGAAGTTAATACACATGAAGATGTGAAAGGCGATTATGATGTTGAGTTACAGTGGGAATTAAATTTAGATAACGATGATGAAACGTTTAAAAATAGATGCAAAAAATCTCCAATTACTAACTTGAGTGTTGAAATTAGAAAAAGTATCATTAAAAAACATGTAGAAGCATATGACTATGTAGCGGCATTAGATGCTGTAGGGAATGACTGCGATTACATAAGTGAAGAAGCAGTTTTTCTGATGGAAGCAGGGGCAGCAAGGTTGAAACTAGATAAGGCAGAGTGTGATAAAAGAGCAAAGACTGCAAGTTATGATATCTATCCAATTAAGCAGGGAGATCACTGGAATGTCTTCGAGTACCTAATGATTATGCGAATTAAGCTTGAAAAAGAGGAGTATGCAGATTTTATAAGATCAATTTCACCAGTATTTCAAAGACTTCTAGAAATGATAATCAAAATAACAAATATTATTGACCTAGATTCACTAATTAGATTTGACAAGAAGTCGGGCTCGGCGACGGTAATAGAAACCAACAAGTACGCAAAATCATTCGATTATATAAAAATAATAGATGATTATGGCAAGGGCGGAATTGACTTAAATATTAAAAATAGTATTTACAAAATAAGAGATATAGAAGAAAGTGTACGTAATAAAGCAGCTCATAACATAACTTGTATAACAGCTGAATCTATATACAATTCAGAAAAGAAAACACCCATGGATATATTCAAAATGTTATGTGATTTGGCTAAATATGCAGGCGTAAGAATTACAGACGATGATTTAAAAACGTATGATAAACTTAATGAAAAAATCATTTCACTACTTTAAATTCAAAGACCAAAAAAAATGGTAAACACAATAGAATTTAGTAAAAAAAGAAAGTACCTAAATTGAAAATATCTATTTAAAAAATAATTTTCTGAATGGTAAACTAAAATCCTAAAGCTCTTAACCATGACTAGTTAATTAGTTATGATTAAGAGCTTTTTAGTTATCACTATATCGATATTTGGGGGGAACAAGTATTTTAAATGACTACTTCAAGAAATTATTTAATTAAAACCCTTGTCATTATGATGGCTGCTTTTCTCATCGCTGGACTCATGCCTATGAACACATTGGCAGGGACAAATGCGAATGGTTCAAAGGTTGAAATCAAAGCCACAGACAAGGACGGAACAATCACTTGCACTGCACCAGGCAGCGTCGAAAGCATCAAGGCTAAGCATGAGAAGAAATTTGTAAAAATTAATATCATCTTTAAGCCAGGATCTGAGGTTGAGGTAGACGGAGATACGCCGATCTCTATCAACGGCGTTGACCTCAATAAGTATAAGGACTCGCTGGTTTACTTCTCATATCCAGAGTCTGACTTTGATCCTTCGATCAAGAAGACTGCTATGCTCGACCTCTATATCTATCCAGAGGCATGGGAGCTCATCAAGAAGGGCGGTCAGAGCGGAGAGGATACTAAGCCGAAAGAGAACAATGTATCTCTAAGCCTTGATATAACTGAGGCAGATGGAAAGCTAACTTCGTCTAAGCCAGATTGCGCCGATACAGTGGACGTTAATTTCAAGAAGAAAAATGTGCACGTATACGTTTCGTTAAAAAAAGGAAATGTATTTGACAT
>ERZ773203.1497-NODE-1497-length-11711-cov-6.959677_pt1 | contig 11711 bp, 4 predicted proteins | sample MGYA00580529_ERZ773203 | MGnify/ENA primary metagenome ERZ773203 (study PRJEB29015, sample SAMEA2738176) | human oral metagenome | biome: human oral; feature: human-associated habitat; material: saliva | place: China | collected 2177 ... | reverse complement strand
AATATGATATAATTACCTGCAATTATTTTAAGAAATACTATAATTTATAAAAAATAAGAAGAAAAGGAATGAAAATGGAAATACTGAAGGAAAATTTTTTAAAGTTAAGAGAAAAAATGATGCAAAAATTTGAGGAAGATTTTGCAAGGCATAGGGAACTTGGAGAAAAGGAAGTACCTATAAAAACAATAGGACCTATAAACGGAGTTTACTATGAAAGAGGAGAAAGAAGTTATTTTATCCGTCCTAGAATAAGGGCAGGACTTATAACATTGGAACAGTTGAGGGCTGTGTCAGATTTATCTTTAAAACATGGTGACGGAGAAATAAAACTTACAACAAGACATGGAATTCAGCTGAGGGGTATCAAAGCAGACAATGTTCTCCCATTAATAGAAGATTTGTTTAATGCAGGATTGAAAACGCAGGCTGTAGGTGGGAAAAGTATAAGAGGAATGATTATTTCATCATATAGTGGTTTTGAAAAGGAAGAGTTTGATGTGACTCCTTATGCAGTCCATTCAATAAATTACCTGTTTCAGAATGAAGATACATATACACTTCCTGGAAAACTGAAATTTTCAGCTTCAAACAGCAGTGAGGATACTGCAGGGGCGAAATATTCTGATATGGGATTTATTGCAAAAAAAATAAATGGTGAAGATTATTTTGAAGTATATTTTGATTTTGGTTTGAACCTGTCAAATAAGAATCCTTATAAATATTCGAAGGATATAAAGGCTGAAGAAATGCTTTATTATATGAGGGCAATGGTAATGATGTTCAAGGATAACATGGAAGTTACAAATCCAAGGGCAAGAGTAAGAACAATGAACAGAAAAATAGGAATAGAGGCATTTGAAGAAAAATTTGAAGGATATGTTGAGAAGGCAAAAAAGGAAATAGACTCTGTAATTGATATAAAGGAACTTTACAAAGATGTGAAAAATCAGGAAGAAGCATTTGAATGGAGCAAGGAAGTAGACTTTGTTTCTGAAGGAATAGATGAGGAACTTCTTATAAATGTGAGGGAAAGTTACATACAGAAGGGAATTTATGCTGTAAAATTGAAATTTGCAGGTGGAGTTATAAGAAGAAAACAGCTGGAAGGAATTCTTGACTATTTAGAAAGCTTAAATCATGAAATAAAAATAAAACTTACAAATAATCAGGAAATTATAGTTTTCAATTTAAATGGTGAAGAAACTTTACATATTTTGAAAAATTTCGAAGAAAGACTTATAAGAAGTCCTTTTGAAGATACAATTACGTGTACTGGTGTGCCAAGATGCAGATTGGCAATAACTTCCAGTAAAAGTGCCTTTGACAAGATATTAAAGAAATTTGACACTAATGATGCAAAATTGAAAAAGGAATTACCGCAGCTGAGAATTTCAGGGTGTCCTAATTCATGCAGTCTGACTTTTAAGGGAGATCTTGGATTTTCAGGTAGAATTAAAAAGATAGACGAAAAAGTGAATATTGCTTATACATTGTTAAGTGAAAATAAGAATATAGAGCTGGCAGGAAAAGCAATAATTTTAGAAAAGGATTTACCTGAAATGCTTTATGAAATGGCTTTATTGAAGAGAGAAAGTAAAATTAAGGATTTTCATGAATTTTTTAATACAGAATATCAAAAGGTAAATGAACTTATAAAAAAATATGCACAGTAATAAAAAACTCTGTAACTAAGAAAGAACAAATAGAAAAGAGAAAAAAATTGTTGTATAATAAAAAAAATATATTTTGGAAAGAGGTAATGGAATGAAAAAAAGAATTTTGATAATTCTGGGAATTATTATGATGTTTATAGTAAGCTGTGGAGGAAAACATCCGGCAGTTAAGGATTTTGAAGAAACTATGAAAAATTTACAAAGTGGAGATGTAAGTAAACTTTCAGAAGGACCTGATAAAATTTTTGAGTCAAATATAAACCCTGAAATGAAAACAGCTCTGACAGAGGGATTAAAAAAAATTACTTATAAAATAAATAAAACGACAGAAAATAAAGATAAAAATGAAGTAATTATAAATGTAACTATGAAATCTCCTGATTTAGGTGGAGTTGTGAAAGAATTAGCTCAGAAAGTGGCTGGTTTAATGGGAACAATGCAAGGAAAAACAGAAGAGGAAATAGGAAAAGAAGCAACGAAAACAGCACTTGAAGTAATAAAAGAAAAAATAAACAGTGGTAAGACAAGAGAAAAGACATTTGATATAGTGTATAAAAAAACAGGAGATAAATGGAGTGCTGATGCCGCTTCAAATAAAGATTATTTTGATATGTTAACTATGAATATGGCAAGTATGGAATAAAAGATGCTGTCTCAAAATTCAAAAACATGAAATGGGATATCCCAAAAGAATGAATATATTATACAAAAATCAGCCGAATTTTAAATTCGGCTTTTTTTATAAAATAATAAAATTGAAAGTTATGTAAAGACTATAACAATACAACAATAAAGCAATTTTATATAATACAAAGTTAAATTCTTTAAAAGAAAAATATGATATTTTTTCATAAATATTTGAAAATAAGGTTTAGAAGTGTGGATTGTTCTTGCTTTTTAAAGAAACTAAAAATTTTTAATGAAACTTGACAAATATAAAAAATGAAGGTATAATTAAGTAACAATATAAAATAAAAAAAGAAAGAAGGTAGAAATATGGGGTCTAAGAATGTAGGAAAAAATATATCGGAATATTTCAGATATAAACTGGTTCAGAAGACAGTGGCTCTTGTTTTGCTGCTGTTTTTTAATTTCAACATATTTTCTGAAATAGTTCCTGATCCTGCAAGTATCGGTACAAAAGTCACACAGACAGCTTCAGGGGTAGATCAGATAGATATAGCAAGGCCGAATGGAAATGGAACGAGCTATAATTCACTGAAGGAGCTTCAGGTAGGAGAAAGGGGACTTATCCTAAACAATAATAAAAACGTTGTAGTTCAGACTGAGATAGCGGGACTTGTAGTAAGAAACCGTAATCTTGACAATGGAACAGAAGCTAACCTTATCATAACTGAAATAACAGGGAAGAACAGGACAGGCATAAATGGTTATGTGGAAGTTGCAGGTAAGCGTGCAGACATAGTTATAGCCAACAGGAACGGAATCCATGTAAATGGAGGGGGCTTTTTAAATTCAGACAGGGTAACTCTTACAACAGGAAGACTGAACATGGAGAATGGAGACCTGAAATCAATAGATGTTACAGAAGGAAAGGTTTCAATAGGTGAAAAAGGTATTGATGCACTGAGCCTTTCAGACCTTGAACTTATAGGGAAGACAGTGGACGTATCAGGGATAATAAAGGGTTCAAAGGATACAAGGGTACTGATATCTGCAGGTGGACAGACATATGAATATAAGACGAAGAAAGTTACAGGAAAAGGTGAGACATACGAAGGAATAGCTGTAGACGGTAAGGCTGCAGGTAGTATGTATGCAGGTAAGATAGACATCATATCAAATGACAGGGGTGCAGGAGTAAACACGAAGGGAGATCTTGTAAGTATAGATGATGTAACGATAACTGCGAGCGGAGATATAACTACAAATAAAGTTCATTCAGAAAAGCGTGTAGCATATAAAACTAACAGGAAAGTAAGAATAAGAAAGCAGACTACGGCAGGTAAACAGGTTACAGTACAGGCAAAGAAGACAGAGATAGATGTGGATGCAAAAGTGATAACAGGTTATCTGGAAAAGACGCTAGGAGAAGCATCTTTTAAAGCTGAAGGTGAAGAAGTTAAAAATAAGGGAGAAATACAGGCTGAAGGAAAGATAGATATAAAGTCAAGACTGACAGAGAACAGTGGAGAGATGTACTCTACAGTGAAGACTGAAATAGAAGGTGGAAAGCTTGACAACAGCAGGGGTACACTGAAAAGTGACGGGAAGATAGATGTAAAGACGTCTGAAACTGTAAACAGGGAAGGGTACATACTTTCGGATGGCCTTACAAAGGAAGAAGTGCAGAAGGAAGAAACTTCAGCAGGAGCCAGTACAACAGGAGCCCCTAAGGAATATGGAGTAAATATATCAGGAAAACTTGACAATACAAGAGGAGTAATAAGGGGAAGAGACATAACTGTCGGAGGAGACCTTGTAGCAAATGAAAAGGGACAGATAAGAACATCAGGAAACATAAACCTTAATGGGAAAAATATAAACAACGCAAAAGGTGAGATAACAGGTAATATAGGCAAACTTAATGCAGAAAGACTGATAAATGATGATGGAAAACTTGCGAGTTCCCAGAGAATTGAGGGAGTAATAAAGGAAACAAGCAACAGAAATGGAGAAATATACGGAGCAGAAGGAATAAAGATAATAGGGGAGAAACTTTCCAATATATCAGGAACAGTGAGAAGTGACAGGAACATAGAAACCGTCCTAAAAGTTCTCGATAACAGGGACGGGTATGTACTGAAAGATGGAATAACAAAGGAAGAGGCACAGAAGTGGGAAGTAAAGAAAGCGGAATTAAAAGAATCATCTGAAGAGACAAAGGACAATTCAAATAAAAAGGATACTGAAACTTTCATAAGTGCGGAAAGAATTGATAATACGAGAGGTATAATAGCGAGCCTTACAGGAACATATATCAAGACATCTGATATAAGCAACATGGATGGAAAGGTAGTGTCAAGAAATGAGGTTATTCTAGACATGCCTTCAGACTATACATATGAAGGACTTGTGGCAGGAGATGTTTCGACAACCATAAGTGCCAATACTGTCACAGTGAACGACAGGCTTGAAAGAAGTGATATACTTAACCTTATAGGAAAAAACGGAGTCAACCTGAGGGAAGACATAGCGGCAAGAGTACTTTCAGTTGATACGGGAACTTCGGACATAATGAATGTAAAAAACATTAAAGGAGAAGAAGGTGTTGTATTAAAGGCGGGAAATGTAACGAATGACGGAAATATCCTTTCAGGAGGGACACTTCTTGTAAATGCTAGAGGTAAGGTGTACAACAGTGCAACAGGACTGATGTCAGGAAAGAATATCCAGATGGATGCAGGGGTAATAGAAAACAACAGAGGGAAAATACTTTCAGACGGAAGCCTCAGCCTCATAGCGGAAACACTGATAAGAAACGACAACGGGATAGTGGATTCAAAAGATGAGATGTATCTGAAGGTTGCAAATGGAAGACTCGAGAATATGGGGACGAGCGAAGTCTCAGTAGAATATGTTAAGAAACAGACAGGGACACAGCCTGAAACAAAGAAGAAGACGTTCGGAAGAAGAGCTGTTACGGCACTGGATGAGGCAGTACAGGAACAGGAAAGAATTCTAAATATAAATACAAAGGATTCCGTTATAAGAAGCGGAAAGAACCTCTACATGGATATAAATGGAGATGTTGTTAACAGTGACGGAGGAAAGATAGCTGCCGCTGAAGAGCTTGGCATAAAGGCAAATAATGTATACAATATAGGGAAATATATACAGGATGTACAGAAGAACGAACTTGTGTCAGGAGCCGGAGGAAGAATAGAGGCAGGAAAGGTTTTCCTTGAAGTGAAAGGTAAGGTAGTGAATGGAACAGAGGACTACCTGACAGGAGCCTACAGAAGAGGGGACGGAGTACTTGTAGACAACAGACAGGTTACGTCCATGAGCCCATCGGAAATAAAGGGAAGGGAAGTAACAAGAATAGACTCGGGTGAACTGATAAACACTTCACATATAGGCGGAACAGGTATAACGATAGTAAATACCGAAAGAAATCTGACGAATGCAAGCATGGGAAATGCCACAGCCGTAATAGACGGTAAGGAAGTACTTGTAGATGGAAAAGGCGGAGTTCATAACATAGGAGCAGAAATAAGAGGTAATGAAGTAACCCAGGTACTTTCAGAAAAAGGTAAGATAGTCAATGAAAGCACAGTGAAGGTCGAAAAAACGGAAGCACCTGAAAAGACAGCAGGAAAAGGTCTATTATTCCGTTTGTCCAGAAATGATACACCTCAGGAAATGAGGGAGAGCATAAGGAACATAGGGAAGATAGAAAGTGACGGCACAGCCTATGTAAAAGCCAAGAATGAAGTAATAAACATAGCAGGAAACATAAAAGGTAAGGACGGCACATATGTCGGAAGTGAAAGCGGAAACATAGAGGACAGGACAGTCACACTTCATTATGAGGGAAGAAATGTAGTTGAGACAAAAACAGAGATACGTGAAATACCTGTAATGAAGCGTATAAAGTTCAGAGAGGTTCCGACAGGCGAAGTTAGGAAAGAGGAAGTAACAACAAGTACAAAATGGGATCATAGAAAGACTACGGAAACTGTATCAGGAGAAATAGGAGACGGAGGAGATACGGTTCTTGAGGCAGGAAAGGACTTAATACTTGAGAGCAGCAATATACGTGGTAAGGACAATATAGTCCTCAATGCTAAGAACTATATACTTATGCTTTCGACAGTGAACACTGACACAAAGGACAGGACAGAGACACATAAGAGCGGAAAAGTAAGAAGAAAGACCACTACAAACAGCTGGTATGTGGACAATGAATATGTTAACGGAGTGGACCTTACAACAGACGGCAACATAGTACTGAACTGGGACATAAACGGCAAGAAACGTGGAGCTAATAAGGGAATATTTGCCCAGGGGGTAAACTTCAATGCGAAAGGACAGGTAGGAGCATACTCTGACGGGAATATATATGTACAGGGTACAAAGGACAGGATACATGAAATTTTCAATTCCCATACAACGAAAAGATTTGGAGGAGTGAAATACGGAAGTAAGCATGACTATGTGAACAGTAAGGCTGAAAGATATAGACATACCCAGCTATACGGAGAGGCAGGAATAACGCTTGACTCGGAAGGAAGACTGAGGGTAGAGGGTGCAGATGTCCAGTCGTATGGAAATGTACTTCTCAGAGGAAAGCAGGGAGTGGAGATACTTCCCGGAGAAGAAATAAACAGCAGATATGAGGAACATACTTCTAAAGGTATAAAGGCGAGCCTCAGTGCAGGATGGAATGGCATAAGTGCAGGAGTAGGCTACCAGAAGACCGAAGACAGGATAAGTGAGCTGACAAAGAATGTGATATCAAACAATATACAGGCAGGCGGAGATGTAGAGATAAGAAGTGAGGAAGGGAACATAACAATGGGACCTACTGACGGCTTTGTCGGAGGAAAACTGAAGCTTGACGGAAATGATATAAACATTATAGATGCACATTCAGAAAGAAGAATAGATACAGTCAGCAAAAAGACCTACATAGGAGTAGGAGTGACAGCGGGAATACCTGTAATAGGAGCGGCAAAACAGCTTATAGATGCAGGAAGGGCAATCGGGAAGTCAAAACATAAGGAAGACTACCTGAATTCAGGATTTGGAGCATTCAGTGCGGGAATGGGAGCTGTATCAACTCTTGGAGGAAATGTCCTTGCATCATCAGTATCATTGAACTATAATAAAAGCCAGAACAGCTACCACAGGGAAGAAAGAATGTCAGTTGGAAGCAGACTTCATGTAAAGGGCGGAGTGGAGTATAATGGAAAGAACCTTCATACCGTTAATCTTAACATGCTCAATGAAGGCGACACGGTATACAATATAACAGGAAACATTATAAGGGAAGCAGGAAAGAGCACTGTAAAAGAAAATTCAGATGGGAAAAGCTTTGGACTGTCAATAAGTCATGATACGTTTGACTCAGCAGGAAAGATACAGAATGTACTTAAACCTTCAAACGGAACTGTGACAGCAGGTATTGGAAGAGGGAAATCAGAAAGTCAGGGAGAATACTATTCACATAATCAGGACATAACAAAAGGTACAACATATTACAATAACAGTCCTGATGTCAAGATAAGAGGAGTAGATGTACAGACAGGGGGAATAGCAGGAAAGGTTGCAAGCCTGACTGTAGAAAGTGTGCAGGACAGAACAGACGGAAAGAGCAGTGGTTACAATATAAGTTATGGAATAGGAATAGGAGAACATGCCGTAATGAGAAACGGCAGAAAGGAAATGGCTGACGGACTGCATACGACAAACATTGGAGTTGGATACAGCAGAGGAAAACACACAGAGAGAACGACGAATGCCATAGGAGGCTTTACTGCTGAACATGGAGTTCTTGATGTAATAGGGAAGACAGTACAGACAGGTTCAGTTATAGGCGGAGGCTTCACGCTGAATACAGGAACTTATGAAAAGAATGACCTTGAAGATGTGAATAAGAGAAAAAATGTTGGAATAAACCTGACATTTACACCAGGAGTGACTGACGTATACAGAAATGGAAAATTGACACCGGACTCTGTAGGCGGAGTATTGGTAGGTACAAGAATAGACTACAGTAAAGACGACTATGTGGCAAAGGTGAAGGCAACTATAGGAAACAGTGTAAATATGACAGTGGCAGGCAAGAAGGCAGACCTTAGCGGAGTGAACAGGGATACATCAAACATGGTGGATGTACTGAAGGACAGAAAGATAAACCCTGTAAGCATAGACTTTGGAACAGAATACTGGGCAACAAATTATGGAAGGGAAAAGACTAAGGGTGACTTTACGAAGGCAGGCAACAAGATAGAAAGAGTTGTAGAAATAATAAAGGCAGTATCAGAAAATGAAGGCAAGGACATAGGACTGTACTACAGAGACAGGCTTGATTTTGAAGCGGAGAGGGACAGAAAGGAAAGAAGCGGAGAGCTTGAAACAATCCTTATAGATAGGGATAAAGCACTAGAAATAGCAGAAAGAGCAGCAGGAAGAAAGATAGATGACCTACAGATAATAAGTACGAAAGACCCTAATATAAAGGAAATAGTAGGAGCAGATGCGATAGCAGGAAGAGCTTACCATGTAGGAAACGGAAAGATAGTGATAGTAGCTGACAACATAGGGGACTATGCGAAAGCGATGGGAACGATAGCAGAAGAAGGAAGACACATCTATCACAGAAACAATAATAGCTTAGAAGACTCGGAGGACTATGCAAGCTTTTATGGAAGACAGTTTGAAAGATACTACGACAGGAATTTTGGAAATAATGATGTAGCCTTCATAACGGAAAGACTGAAATATACGAAGGAACAGTTGGGTAATGACTGGGAGAATGAGATATTAGACAGAGCAGGTGATAATGAAATTGCTCATTGGAATAATTTAGCAAAATCTACTTTAAAAAGAAATTGTAATAATAATCCAACTTGTTTGTTTAAATTGTATAATAAAACAGAAATTGATGGGAAAGATTTAATGAATTCTAGAGAGCAAGAAAAGTATGTGTGGGTTACGGTAGAATCATTAGCTGTAGCTTCAATTCCGATTAAAGGCTCAAAAACTATGAAAATTTTAGGAAATATATTGACTAAAGGATATTCTATAGGAACAGTTGTGAAAGGATATGTTGAAGCTGGAAATAAATACAAATTAACAAAAGAACAATTTGAAGAATTCGCTATTAATGTTGCAGGAGAAGTTGAAAAAAATAGATATCAAAATTCATTAAGAGTTTATCAAAATGAAATGATTAATTTAAGTGGATTTGTTAATAAAAAAACATTTACAGAAAAAGACGTCAGATTAATTAACAGCAGAACTACAGGATATAGAATAAAAAGTCCACAAGAAATAGCCGAAAGAGTGAAATTATTAAAAAAATATAGAAATGCAAAATATGAATGGCAGAAGACAGATGTGTATAGTAATTATAGATCGGAAAATTTAAAAATAAAAGAAATCTTCTTTGAAAGGTTTTCTTTGCTATTTCAACCGAACCTTGGCGTAATTAAATAAGAACTTACCGCTAACATTAATAAATTTCGTAAAATATGGATTTTTATTTAAAAAGGATGAGTTTTTATAAATAAAAACCGTCTTTTTATAAAAAACTTCATTTTCAAACCATAAAATTAGATTCACAGAGGGTACTGTTCCAGATTTGTATAAAAAGATCATATTTTTTAAAAATTTTAGATGATGTTTGTTTAATGCTTTACCAAATTCAGAGCGATAACACTCTAATTGCTCCAGAAGAATTTGTTTTTGTTCAATTAAAGAAAATGGCATTGATGTGCTATTTTTCTCTGTATAAACAACATCTGTGGAAAAAAGTGACATCCAAGCCATCGTTCTGTCAATAAAAAACATCGAAGTGTTTATTGTATCTCTAAAACCATCTTTAATAATAGAAAAACAATAATTTTCTACAAGAAACCAGAAAAAACAATTCGATAAATAATTGTCTGATTTTGATTGTTCAATATTGATATACAAAAAGTTATTTTTGGCAGATATAAACTCTTGTAATTTTTGAAGATCGGAAAGACTACTTTTAGAAGTTGACTGCCTGTAATAATGATTGATCCACAACAGACGTTCAAATTGGGCAACTTTCTTAAACGAGAATAGAGTTTTATCATCACTAAACAAAATTGACTTTTGAGGTTCTAAATTTTGATTTAAGTTCGATACAAAATCGGCAAAAAGTTCATCGAAAATTTCATCGGGGAAAATTGTCTCTGAAATTAAAAAAGAATTGCTTGAAAAATTCATACCGTACAAATCACAGCTTTTTGAATCGGAGTTGTCATTTTTGTTAAAATTGCAAATCACCCAATCTATTTTTTTGTTTCGATTATTAAGTTTAATTGAATATTTTTTATTGATATTCGCAACCTTGTATCCGTCAACTATATAAGTTTCAAATTGATTTGAAAATATGCTGTCAGAATTTTTATTAGATATCACATCTCTATTTACAAATTTACTCAAAGAACCATTATTAACTTTTGATAAAATTGAATTTTCATTCTCGTTTTCTTTCAATAAAAGGCTAACTGTTAAGTCTAACTTGTTTATTAAAATAGAAAAATCAAAAATTCCGTCACTATAACCACTTAAATTTCCAGATAGTCCATCTTTGGTTTCTTTTTGTAGTTTTCTATCCCAACATTTTCTGGAATAAATCCAGTCGAACCATTCTGAATCTGATCTAGACTGAATTTCTTTCTGTAATTTCTTAAGATTTTTGTAGAATGTTGTATCTTTTATAGAAAAATTTAAATCTTCCGTCTTTAAGACCATACAGCCACCTTTTTCTTTTTTTATCATTTTATCACAAAATGAATTTTAAATCAATAAAACAACAAAAAAAGAGGCTTAAACCCCTTTTTTATTAATATTGAAATTCAATATTGTTTGGTGAGCAAACCATCTGAATTGATACTTGACCCAAGAAGTTATTAACTTCCGGTGTACCAGCAGCTGAGAAACTAGTTCCCGGTTCCACTTCACGAGGAAGCTCATCCGGTGCGTTCCACACAACGATATCAATACCTTCTTTTGTAAGGTATTTCAAGTGAGGTTTCAATTCACCCTTGTTAGCTTTACCCATTTCTTTTACTTGGTCAACCAAAAGATTTTCGACCTCAACAACTGGGTACGGGAATCCAGCACCGAAAGGTGCGTATTGGTTCAAGTCACGCAAGAAATCGATGTTTACATCTCCCGGTTTCATTACGAGATCCGGAACGATCTTATTAGAGAAGTCTTTTGGAATAACCTTGTCAAACTGTTTGGTTAGTCGTTCAGTAAATTCATCCAAGTTTTTCGTTGGAATTGATAGACCGGCAGCACCCGAGTGCCCACCCATCTTGATAGTTAAATCACGAACAATCTCTAGGTTTTCAATAAGATTGAAGC
>ERZ773203.1496-NODE-1496-length-11714-cov-28.649884_pt1 | contig 11714 bp, 10 predicted proteins | sample MGYA00580529_ERZ773203 | MGnify/ENA primary metagenome ERZ773203 (study PRJEB29015, sample SAMEA2738176) | human oral metagenome | biome: human oral; feature: human-associated habitat; material: saliva | place: China | collected 2177 ... | reverse complement strand
GGACCAGTACCTCAACGCCTCCGAGTGGAGTCTGGGAGGCGACGGCCTGCCTTTCAGGACGGCCGCGCGGGTCCTGGTCGTCACCCGGAAGGCGGACATGCTGCTTCTGGTAGGTCACGACGCCGCCGACCCGGATCACACCTGGGTCTTCACTCCGGGAGGCGGGCTCCGACCCGGCGAGGACCCGCGCGCCGGAGCTGTGCGCGAACTGGCCGAGGAGTCCGGGATCGACGTCGCTCCCTCAGATCTCGAGGGTCCCGTCGCCCACCGGGAGGCGATCTTCCGCTTCGCCTCCGTCACCTGCCGTCAGGACGAGCTCTTCTTCCTTCTGCGCCTGCCGACCAGGTGCCCTGTTGGCAAGGAGGGCTGGACCGATCTGGAACGCGATGTCGTCGACTCGATCTCCTGGTGGAGCCCCCACGACCTGCGGGTCGCCCAGGAACGAGGTCGGGAGATCTACCCGGTGCGCCTGCCGGTGCTCGCACGCGAGCTCGCCGCCGGGTGGAGCGGCGAGCCGATCGACTTCACCGATCCGGTGGACGCCGAGGTCCTGGCCGAGCTCTCTGCCCACCGGCCTCCCGTACCGACCTCCAAGGACCCCAATGACTGAATCGAACCGTCCCTACCGCCTGGCCCACACGATGGATGCGCGTCATCCGCGGGCGCTCTTCCCCGCGCCCGCACCGGCCGACGCCCGCCCTGCGATCGGTGTTCTGGCGCTTCAGGGTGACGTACGGGAGCACTCCTTGGCCCTGGAGGCCGCGGGCGCGCGCCCCGTCGTCGTGCGCCGCGCCACCGACCTGGGCGACGCTCCTGGCGACCGGCTCGACGGTCTGGTGATCCCCGGCGGGGAGTCGACGACGATGAGCACGTTGCTGGTCGCCTTCGGCATGCTCGAGCCCCTGCGCGAGCTGATCGGCGCGGGCCTGCCCGCCTACGGATCGTGTGCCGGGATGATCTTGCTGGCCGACCGCGTCGAAGGGGCGGAGGAGGGCCAGGCCCTTCTGGGTGGGATCGATATGACCGTGCGCCGCAACGCCTTCGGCCGTCAGGTCGACTCCTACGAGGAGGACCTGGACGTCGAGGGTCTCGACGGGGGCCCCTTCCACGCCGTCTTCATCCGTGCTCCGTGGGTTGAGTCGGTGGGAGAGGGCGTCGAGGTGATCGCGCGCGCTGGGAATGCTGCCGACGGCCCGATCGTCGCGGTGCGGCGCGGCAACGTCATGGCGACGTCTTTCCATCCCGAGGTGGGTGGAGACGACCGTATCCACGGCCTCTTCGTCGACATGGTGGCCCGCGCGTAATGCGCGTCATGGGTATCGATCCGGGCCTGACACGCTGCGGCCTGGGCGTCGTCGACGTGGACGCCTCGCGTCGAGCGAGCCTCGTCTACGTCGGTGTCGCCCGCACGGACAAGGACTTGGCGACGCACTTTCGCCTGCGCACGATTGCCGACGCGATCGACACCGTCATCGAGCAATACCAGCCCGAAGTCGTCGCCATCGAGCGCGTCTTCGCGCAGGATAACTTGCAGTCGGTGACGGCCACCATGCAGGTCATGGGAGCGGCCATGACGTGCGTAGGTCGCGCGGGTCTGCCGATGGCGGTCCATACGCCCTCGGAGGTCAAGTCCGCCGTGTCCGGCAATGGAAACGCGGATAAAGCACAGGTGCAGACGATGGTCGCGCGCATCCTCGGCCTCGCCAAGGCACCCAAGCCCGCGGACGCGGCTGACGCCCTCGCGATCGCGATCACGCACGCCTGGCGGGGGACCGGTCTGCTCGGCGCACCCGAGGACTCCTCGGTCGCGGTCTCCATTTCGGGTCGTCTCACTGCGCGTGGCTCGATGACCCCCGCACAGCGGGCGTGGGCCGAGGCCCAGGCCGCGCAACGCCGGACGGGTGCCGTCGATCCTCGGCGCAGGCGCGGCTAGAATCGTACATATGTTCGCCCGCCGGTCGGCGGGTCTCGTGCCAGGGAAAGGACCGCAGTGATCTCGATTCTGCGCGGCATTGTCGCAAGCGTCGGACTCGACCATATCGACGTTGTGGTTGGAGGCATCGGCTTCCGTGTCCACGTGACCCCCGCTTTCGCGCAGGGGAATGCGCGCGATGAGGAGATCACGGTCTACACCTCGATGATCGTACGCGAGGACTCGATGACCCTCTACGGCTTCGAGTCCTGCGACGAGCGCGATGTGTTCACCACGCTCATGTCGGTCGCCGGCATCGGCCCGAAGATCGCACTGGCTGCCCTGGCTGTGCTGCGCCCCGACGACCTGCGCCGCGCCGTGCGCGACCAGGACCTGGCCACGCTTCAGCGCATCCCCGGCGTTGGAAAAAAGTCTGCCCAGCGCATGGCCCTGGAGATCGGGGACAAGCTCGGCACTCCCGCGGCCCTGCCCGGTGCCGAGGCCACCCCAGCCCCCGCCCCAAGCGAGGATACAGTCGCCTCCGAAGTCAGCGCCGCCCTGGTGGGGCTGGGCTGGTCCGAGGCGCAGGCCACCAAGGCCATCGAGAAGCTCGCAGGCAGCGGGCTGGGTGCCTCCGACATGCTGCGCGCCGCGCTGGTGAGCCTGGGAGGCGGCCGTGGCTGAGCAGCCCGACATCGAGACGATGCGCATCGTCGCCCCGGACGCGGGCGAACTCGAGCGCGCCGCCGAGGCGGCTCTACGACCCAAGAAGCTCTCCGAGTTCGTAGGTCAGCGCGTCGTGCGAGGCCAGCTCCAGCTGGTCCTCGACGCCGCTCGCATGCGTGCGTCCACCCCCGATCATGTCCTGCTCGCAGGCCCTCCCGGTCTGGGCAAGACGACGCTCGCCATGATCATCGCCGCCGAGATGGGGACCTCGTTGCGCCTGACCTCCGGCCCCGCCATCCAGCACGCGGGCGACCTGGCCGCAATCCTGTCGGGCCTGCAGGAAGGCGACATCCTCTTTATTGACGAGATCCACCGCCTGGCGCGCACGGCCGAGGAAATGCTCTACCTCGCGATGGAGGACTTTCGCGTCGACGTGGTTGTCGGCAAGGGGCCCGGTGCGACCTCGATCCCCCTGACGCTCCCGCCTTTCACGGTCGTCGGAGCGACCACACGATCCGGCCTGCTGCCCGCCCCGCTGCGCGACCGTTTCGGCTTCACCGCGCACCTGGAGTTCTACGAGACCGAAGAACTCCAGTCGGTCGTTACCCGCTCAGCCACCCTCCTCGGCTCGCCCATCGACGCTCGCGCCGCCCATGAGATCGCGTCACGTTCGCGCGGTACGCCCCGCATCGCGAACCGGCTTCTGCGCCGTGTCGTCGACTACGCGCAGGTGCACGGTGACGGAACACTCACATTGGATGCCGCGCGCGGTGCCCTCGAACTCTTCGAGGTCGATCCCTCCGGCCTGGACCGCCTCGACCGCGCGGTCCTTGAGGCCGTGTGCCGTCGCTTCGCTGGCGGGCCCGTGGGCCTCACGACCTTGTCCGTCACCATCGGCGAGGAAGCGGAAACCGTTGAAACCGTCGCTGAACCGTACCTGGTGCGCGAGGGTTTCCTCGTGCGCACCAACCGCGGACGTATGGCGACCCCGAAGGCATGGGGACACCTCGGCCTGAACCCACCCATGCCGGATGGTTCCCTCTTTGACTAGGGGAGCGGGCCTCGTCGAAGAGGGAGAAGCGCGACGGTTCGCGTCATCGTGACAAGGTACGACCGGCGGTAGCATGCGCAGCGCCGCGCGGCTAATATCGCATAGGCTAAAACCCTCCTTCGGCATTAGACTGTCACAGTGCGCTTCAAGCGCCCGACCGTCATCGAAAGTGAACCAGCCTTTATGAACAACTACACCCTCATGGGCCTGCTCGTCGTCATGATCGCCTTCATGTGGTGGAGCTCGCGCTCCCGCAAGAAGCAGATGGAAAAGATGGAGCAGGACAAGCGTGAGCAGCTCGCGGCCGTCACCCCCGGCGAGTGGGTTCGTACCCGCGTCGGCTTTTGGGGCCGTTTCGTCGACCTCGACGGCGACATTGTCGTCCTCGAGACGACCGACGGTCACGAAATGTACTGGGAACGCGAGATGATCGCCGAGATCGGCGGCCAGCCGCCTCTCGCCAGTACAGAGGACGACGAGGCGACCGACGGCACCAAGACGGAGGAGATCAGCGACGAGGACGAGGCCATCCTGGGTCTCGACGACGCGCCGTCCTCCAAGGACTCCGACGAGCAGCAGAAGTAAGTCAAGGCTGAACGGAAAGTAGAACCGTGGCATCTCATAAGCGACGCCCCGTGCGCGCGCTCGTGACGCTCACCGTCGCCATCGTGGCGGCGTGCGCGGCGCTGGCGCTGGGGCATTTCACCAAGGGCGTATCACCGTACCCCGACCTGGCCCTCGACCTGAAGGGCGGCACCCAGCTGATCCTGACCCCGACCGTGACAGCCGGGGGACAGCGCGAGATCACTGACGACGACATCACGCAGGCGATCTCGATTATTCGTAATCGTATCGACGCCTCCGGTGTGTCCGAATCCGAGATCTCCTCGATGGGCAATTCCAATATTATGGTGTCGATCCCCGGCACCCCCTCGCAGGAGCAGCTGGACCTGATCCGTGCCTCCTCGCAGATGAACTTCCGTCCCGTGCTGCGCATGGGACTGGCGCAGACGAACGCGCCGGTCCAGGACACCAACGCGCAGTCCGGTGACGCCAGCGCGACGGATGCTCAGTCGGGCGCTACCACCCAGTCGGGTGAGGGCACCGCGCAGTCCGGTGAGGACGCCCAGTCGGGCCAGGCCGCCACCGTGGCGTCGCAGTCGGGTGCTGCCGCCGAAGCATCGCAGCCGGGCCAGACCGAGCTGCGTTCGACCGCCGTTGACCCGGCGGTCGCGATGAGCTTTGCCGACAAGAACGGCGATGGTGTCCTCTCGGATACTCCGGCTGAGGACCCCGAGAATGCTTCCTCCCTTAAGTGGGAGACCGAGCAAGTCCTGTACGACTTCCTGACCCTCGATTGCTCGGCGTCCGCTGACGTCAAGCGCGTCGAAGGTCCCGCCGACAAGCCGTACGCCGCCTGTGACGATTCCGGCCGAATCAAGTACATCCTTGGCCCCGTCACAGTTCCCGGCTCGGACCTGAAGTCGGCGACCGCGGGCCTGGTTCGCACCCAGACGGGCGGATCGACCGGCGCATGGTCCGTGTCCCTCCAGTTCAACAATGACGGTGCCGAGAAGTTCAAGGAGAGTTCCGAGATTCTCTACGGCTTCCACGATTCGGACCCCGAGGCTGGCGGCAACGGCGGCGCGGGCACCCCTGACCGTAACCACTTCGCCGTCGTCTTGGACGGGACGGTCATCACGGCTCCGTCGATGAATTCGATCATCCCGACCGGACAGGCCGAGATCACGGGTAACTTCACCGCCGCGACCTCGCGTACGCTTGCCAACCAGCTGAGCTTCGGCTCGCTGCCGCTGAACTTCGAGGTTGAGTCCGAGCAGCAGATCTCTGCGACGATCGGTACCGATCACCTGACGGTTGGTCTGTGGGCCGCCGTGATCGGCTTCCTGCTCGTTATTCTCTATCTGATCTGGCAGTACCGCGGCCTGGCGATTATTTCGGCTGGCTCGCTCGTTGTCGCCTCGATCATCACCTACCTGGTGATCACGCTGCTGTCGTGGTGGATGGGATACCGCTTGTCCCTGGCTGGTGTCGCCGGCCTGATCATGGCCATCGGCGTCACGACCGACTCGTTCATCGTCTACTTCGAGCGTGTCCGTGACGAGGTCCGCGACGGACGCCCGCTGCGCGCCGCCGTCGAGGAGGGCTGGGATCGCGCCAAGCGCACGATTCTGGTCTCTGACGCAGTCAACCTGGTCGCCGCTGTTGTGCTCTACCTGCTCGCCGTGGGTGGCGTTCAGGGCTTCGCGTTTACCCTGGGCGTCACGACTGTCATCGACATCGCCGTGATCTTCCTGTTCACGCACCCGATGATGGAGCTGCTCATCCGCATGCGCTTCTTCGGCGAGGGCCACAAATTCTCGGGTCTTGATCCCGAGCACCTGGGCGCGAAGAACGCCCTCGTGTACGCCGGTCGCGGTCGCGTCGTCGTGCGCGGTGAATCCGAGGCGAAGGCTACGAAGGACGAGGCCGGGGACGGTCTGTCGATCGCCGAGCGTCGCCGTGCGGCGCGTCTGGCGGCGCAGAATGCGTCCGCTGCGCAGGAAGAGGAGAACTGACATGATGAGTTTTGCTCAGTGGGGCAACGCCCTGTACTCCGGCGAGAAGTCCTACGCCGTCGTTCCCAACCGTAAGACGTTCGTCGGCCTGGCTGCCGCGGTCCTCGTGATCGGTTTTGCGCTGGTCGCGATCATGGGACTGAACCGCTCGATCGAGTTCACGGGTGGTTCCCAGTTCGACGTCGCTCACGTGAGCGACCAGAGCGAGTCCTTCGCATCGCGCACGGTGGCCGACACCGGCCTCGTCGAAGGTGCTTCGAAGGTGACCCGCGTCGGAAGCGACTCCGTACGCATCCAGACCACGTCGCTGGATTCTGCGACGACGGCACAGGTGCGTGACGCTCTGGCAAGCGCCTACGGCGTTGATCCGTCCTCGGTTCAGTCCTCCTCGATCGGTCCCTCGTGGGGTTCCTCGGTGACGACGAAGGCCACTCAGTCGCTCGTCATCTTCATGGCCCTCGTGGCCCTGCTGATGACCGTGTACTTCCGTTCGTGGCGGATGGCAGTGTCTGCGCTCCTCGCGCTCGTGCACGACATCGCGGTGACGGTCGGTGTCTTTGCGATCCTGCAGGTTGAGGTCTCGCCCGCCACCGTCATCGGCTTCCTCACGATTCTGGGCTACTCGCTCTATGACACCGTCGTCGTCTTCGACAAGGTGCGCGAGCTGACAGCAGACGTCTACGATCAGAAGCACTACACCTTCGCCGAGTACGTCAACCTCGCGGTTAACCAGACGATGGTTCGCTCCATCAACACCTCGGTTGTGGCGCTTCTCCCCGTCGGTGCGATCCTTATCATCGGTTCTGTGGCCCTGGGGCCGGGTACGCTGGTGGATATCTCGCTGGCGCTGTTCATCGGCATGATCGCGGGTACCTACTCGTCGATCTTCATCGCCTCCCCGCTCCTCGTCACCTTCCAGGAGCTGTCGAACACCACCCGCGAGCACAACGCGGCAGTCGCGTACGAGCGCGAACACCGCCACGCCACCGACGAGGCCTCACCCGCGAAGCCCGTCAAGGTGGCTCCGATTAAGCCCGGCAAGCGCCTGGGCAACGAGAATCAGCCTCAGAGGAAGAAGACTCATCGATGATCGGCGAACTCGGCGACCGCATCGCCACTCTCGTGCAGAACAACCTGGTCGAGATCCCGGACTTTCCCGAGCCGGGCGTCCTATTCCGCGACATTACCGGCCTGTTTGCGAACGGACCCGCGTTCAAGGAACTTGTGGAGTTGATCGGCGCGCGCTACGCGGGCCGCATCGACGCGGTAGCTGGCCTGGAATCGCGCGGCTTCATCCTCGGTGCCCCCGTGGCCGCCGAGTTGGGACTGGGCATGCTGACGATCCGCAAGGCTGGCAAGCTGCCCGGTGAGGTCATCGGTGTCGACTACTCGCTCGAGTACGGCACCGCCCGCATGGAGATCCGTCCTCAGTCGGTCCACGAGGGTCAGCGCGTTCTCATCATTGACGACGTTCTGGCGACGGGTGGCACCGCGCGTGCGGCAGTCGATCTCCTCAATCAGTGTGGTGCCTCGGTCGAGGCCCTCGCTGTCCTGATGGAGCTCGACGGTCTCAACGGTCGTAGCAAGCTCGACGGCGTGACGGTGGAAACCGCACTGCACGTCTGAGCGACCAACTCATAGAGACGAGCGGGTCCCGGGATCGTCACGATCCCCGGACCCGCTCGTTCGTCGCTATCATTGGTTCATGAGCAGCGACGACACGACTTCAGGGGCCGCATTGCCCGCGGCCGTCTCCCGAGTGCGCTCCGGCCTCGTGTGGTTCGGGTCCCGTGGACGCGCCACGATCCCCGAGATTGAGCCGCTTGTGCGGGCTTTGCGCGCGAATCATCCGAAGGCGGATATCAGCGTGGTGGAGCGGGCGTACCGCAAGGCTGAAGAATGCCACCGTGGGCAAATGCGCAAGTCTGGCGAGCCGTATATCACCCATCCGGTGGCCGTAGCGACGATCCTTGCCGAGATGGGAATGACGACCCCGACGCTGGTTGCTGCACTGCTGCATGACACCGTGGAAGACACGGACTACACGCTCGAGGAACTGACCGCCGACTTCGGTGAACCCATCGCGAATCTGGTCGACGGCGTCACCAAGCTCGACAAGGTCCGCTATGGAGCTGCTGCTCAGTCCGAGACGCTGCGCAAGATGCTCGTCGCCATGAGCCGCGACATCCGCGTGCTGCTCATTAAGCTGGCCGATCGCATCCATAACGCCCGCACGTGGCGTTTCGTTCCGGCCAAGTCGGCGGCGAAGAAGGCGCAGGAGACGCTGGAGATCTACGCGCCGCTGGCTCACCGCCTCGGTATGAACATGGTCAAGTGGGAACTCGAGGAGCTTTCCTTCAAGACCCTGTATCCGGAAATCTACGAGGAGATTGACCGCCTCGTTGCGGAGAGGGCCCCTCAGCGTGAAGAGTACCTGCGTGACGTCATCGACCAGATCGAGGAGGATCTGCGCCGCTCGGGTACAAAGGGCACGGTCAGTGGTCGCCCGAAGAGCCACTATTCGATCTACCAGAAGATGATTGTGCGAGGCAAGGCTTTCAACGAGGTCTTCGACCTGGTCGCCGTGCGTGTGCTGGTGGACTCGATCAAGGACTGCTATGGCGTTCTCGGCGCCCTGCACGGTCGGTGGAACCCGATCCCGGGCCGCTTCAAAGACTACATCGCTATGCCCAAGTTCAACCTCTACCAGTCGCTGCACACGACGGTCATCGGTCCGGGTGGTAAACCGGTGGAGATCCAGATCCGCACGTATGACATGCACGAGCGCGCGGAACACGGTGTCGCCGCGCACTGGAAGTACAAGCAGAACCCGAACGCCACGAGCGGCGACTCGGATCGCATGAGTTCGGAGGAGCAGGCGAACTGGCTACGCGCTCTCGTTGAGATGGAGCGCGAGACGGGTGATCCGGAGGAGTTCCTGGATTCGCTGCGCTACGAGATCGCTGGGGACGAGGTGTACGTCTTCACCCCGAAGGGTGAGGTCATCGTCCTGCCAGCCCGTGCGACTCCGGTTGACTTCGCCTACGCGGTGCACACCGAGGTCGGTCACCGCACGGTTGGCGCGAAGGTGAACGGGCGCCTCGTCGCCCTCGACACGCGCTTGGAGTCCGGTGAGACGGTCGAGGTCGTAACCTCGAAGTCGGATAAGGCTGGCCCGTCACGCGACTGGCTGGCGTTTGTCGCCTCGCCGCGTGCTCGCTCGAAAATTAAGGCGTGGTTCTCGAAGGAGCGCCGCGAGGAGGCCATCGAGTCGGGCAAGGAAGCGCTCGCTCGCACGATGCGTAAGCAGAACCTTCCGCTGCAGCGGCTCATGAATCATGAGTCGATCCTGTCGGTTGCGACGTCGTTTGGATACCCGGACGTGTCGGGCCTGTACGCGGCGGTGGGCGACGGGCATATTTCGGCGCAGAACGTCGTCAACCGGCTCATGGACAACCTGGGTGGGGGAGACGGCACCGAGGAGACGCTCTCCGAGGGCGTGACCCCGGGTTCTACAAAGCCCCGTTCGCAAGCGTCGGGCGACGCGGCCATTACTGTGGCGGGTCTGAGTCCGAACGAGATCTGGGTGAAGCTCGCGAAGTGCTGTACGCCCGTTCCGGGTGACGAGATTGTCGCTTTCATTACGCGAGGCCAGGGGGTGTCCGTGCACCGCAGGACCTGTGCAAACGCGGTGCGCCTGGCTCAGCTTCAGCCCGAACGTTTCGTCGACGTGTCGTGGAACGCCGAGGGTATGACAGCTCCGTTCCGTGTCCAGATCGAGGTGCGCGCGCTTGACCGCGGCGGTCTGCTCTCGGACCTGACCCGGGTCCTGTCGGATTATCGTGTCAATATTCTGGCCGCAGCCCTGAAGACGGACGGCGACCAGGTGGCTTCCGGAAACTTCTCTTTCGAGCTGGCGGACCTGGGGCACCTGAACGCGGTTCTGTCGGCGCTGCGCCGGGTCGACGGGGTCTTTGAGGCGGTTCGGATCGGCTCCGACGCTTAGACGAGATCGTGACACCCACGCGCTCACATGGGACAGCGGCGTGTTACATCCGTCCCCTTTTTCGGTGTCGTACGCCCATTTTCCCGTTAGATGTGACACACTAGCTTTGTGTGTCACATCGGCACACGACCGCGCCGGGCGTCAGCCCTCGTCCTAGAAGGAATATCGTGACCGAGACGTCGATTCCGACCAACGAAACCACCCCCGAAGCCGTCACGGCTGCATCCGAGGAGACCACGGCCTCTGCGATTCCCGCGTCGGAGCTGCCCGAGCACCCCTTCGCCCGCATCGGTGAGGACGGGACCGTCTATGTCAAGGATGGAGACGAGGAACGCGTTATCGGCGGCTTCCCCGAGGGAATTCCCGCTTCGCCGTACGCTCTCTACGAGCGTCGCTACGCCGACCTCGAGGCCACCATCAAGCTTTTTGAGGACCGCATGGCTCAGCTGAGTCCCCGCGACATCGACCAGACCCTGGCCACGTTGCGCGAGCAGGTTGCCTCCCCGAACGTCGTCGGTGACATCCCGGCTCTGCGCGCTCGCGTCGAGGCCGCCGCGAAGGCCGCCGAAGAACGCAAGGAGATCGCCCGCGAGGAGCGTAAGGCCGCCAAAGCTCAGGCTCTCGCAGACCGCACGGCCGTCGTTGAGCGCGCCGAGGCGATCGTCGCCCAGGATCCCGCCAAGACGCACTGGAAGCAGTCGGGCCAGACCCTGCGTGACCTGCTGGAAGAGTGGAAGACCCTGCAGCGTCGCGGCCCGCGCCTGGAAAAGGCCGTGGAGGACGAGCTGTGGAAGCGTTTCTCCTCCGCGCGCACCCAGTTCGACCGTCACCGCCGTCAGTTCTTCTCGCAGCTGGATCAGGCGCAGTCTGAGGCCAAGCGCGTCAAGGAAGCACTGATCGCCGAGGCCGAGGCGCTGTCCTCCTCCGTCGATTGGTCGCGCACCTCGAGCGCTTACCGTGAGCTGATGAACCGGTGGAAGGCCGCCCCGCGCGCCTCCCGCAAGGAAGATGATGCCCTGTGGGCCCGCTTCCGCGCCGCTCAGCAGGTGTTCTTCGACGCCCGTCGCGCCAAGGACGAAGCCACGGATGCCGAGTATCGGGAGAACCTGGCCGCCAAGGAAGCAATCCTGGTTGACGCCGAAGCGATCCTGCCCGTGAAGGACATCGAGCGTGCCAAGGCTCAGCTGCGTCACATTCAGGACCGCTGGGAAGAGGTCGGTCGCGTGCCCTCCTCCGACCTGCACCGCATCGAAGGTCGCTTGCGTGCCGTCGAGGCCGCCGTGCGCGAAGCGGAAGAGAAGGAATGGCGCCGTACCAACCCCGAAACGCGCGCACGCGCTGCCGGCATGGTGGGACAGCTCGAAGAACAGATCACTCAGCTTGAGCGTTCCCTCGCTGACGCCGAGGCTAAGGGCGACAACAAGGCGGCTTCCGCCGTGCGTGAGACCCTCGAGACCAAGCGCGCCTGGCTCGCGCAGATCTCCTCGTCCATGGAGTGAC
>ERZ773203.1480-NODE-1480-length-11782-cov-34.777948_pt1 | contig 11782 bp, 8 predicted proteins | sample MGYA00580529_ERZ773203 | MGnify/ENA primary metagenome ERZ773203 (study PRJEB29015, sample SAMEA2738176) | human oral metagenome | biome: human oral; feature: human-associated habitat; material: saliva | place: China | collected 2177 ... | reverse complement strand
AGAAACGCGGAGAGAACGGCGAAGGCTTCGAACTCAGAACCGACGGCTGGGGCGCGGTAAGGGCAGGCAATGGTATATTAATCAGTGCAGACGGTAAGAGTCCATCTGATAAAGTATTAAATATGCATGAGGCTATAACTGTTCTAGAGGAAATGTTAGGATTAGCTCAAAGCCTGGATGAAGCTGCGCAAAGTGCACAAAATGAATTGGCAGAAATTAAGATACAGAGGGAGCAACTGGAAAATAGCCTTAAAGAATTAAAACAAGCAGGGATTATCCAATCTGCTCCAAATGGTATTGCTAGTGCAACTTCGAAAAGCCAAATTCATACAGCAAAAGAGTTTATTAATTTGGTTAGTGGACAAGATACAGGCATAACTTCAGGAAAAAATTTTACTGTTCATGCCGCAGATAGTCTTAATCTGTTTGCCCAAAATAGTGGAATGAAAATACAAGCGAATAAAGGTAAAGTGGCTATTCAGGCACAAAATGGTGAATTGCAGATTAATGCTCGAAAAAATTCGGCCTTAACCAGTACAGAAGGTGAAATTACGATTGCATCAGATAAAGGAATTTTGTTAGTTAGCCAGGGGGCTTACATTCGAATTAAAAATGGGGAGGTTGAAATTGGCGGTCCAAAAATGTTGCGATTCAGAGCCCCATTCCATGTAACAGCCAATCATTCTGAGGACTATCCTCTGGCTATCCCTAATCCAGGCAATGACGAAATGTTTGTATTAAAAGATGAACGTACAGGTATGCCTATACCTAATTTTGCTTATAAAATTACTATGGCAAACGGTGAAATTTATCGAGGTGTAACCAATGAAAAAGGGGAGGCATTCAGGGTATATTCAGGAAGTAAACTGGAGGGGATGGTTTTTGAATCTGACGATGAAGAATCTAGAGAAATTTAAATGATATAGGAATATTGGATATGGGATATTGGGTATTAGCGTTTCAGGTGTTGTGGGAGGAGATCGGCAGATATATTTTTTTTCTGGTTGTTAATGCCTACTGTATCATTAGAATGTATCAAAACCGTCATTGGAAATATTGCGCAGTTGTTTTCATTCTGCTCAATGGCTGGGTAATTTACGGATACTGGATTGATATCATTAATTCGTATCTTTATTGGAATCAATAAGATAATAAAAAGGCCGTCTGAATGAAACACAGGAAAACAAATTTACTGTTAGGCATGGTAGCAGCGGGCTACCTGAGTATTGTATTGGCAAACATAGGATTAAACAGAATGATTGAAGGCAACGGCAATCCCGAGCAGGGAAAAGGTATGGTTTGGGGTGTTAAGATGGCGGAGGCTATATTGGATACACCTACAGCGGCAGATTCTGCATATTTGACGTTGGAGGCATATGCGGTAGACGTATCTAATAAGTATAGTTCCGAATTTTATTTGCAGAACGGAACCGTTTTGCGAAACTTCTTTGGTACAGGTTCTATATGGGGTAGAGGCGGGTATTTGGGAAGAACAGCAGAGTTTGATTTACTTCCCGAAAGGTTGACTTTTACCTATTTATCCCAGTTTGAAAATAAATTTTATCAGCTGGACGAAGCCCTTCTGACAGACAAGATACGTCCTATGATGGCAAAAAGTTACAGGGTATTTAATAATGCAGTAGAGGATACTGAAACTCCGCGATATGAATCTCCCAATAATTTTGAATTAGCTGTTGCTCCTGGCGGTTGGGTTACGTTGAATTTGACCAGTACTTTTATCCATAAGGAATTAATGTCCTGGCAAGCAAGAGAAATTGTACCTTCTTTAGAAGAGGCTGCTAAACACCACTTTAATGAAATGTGGTATTACGATGTTGAGTTTTATCATGACCCTAAAAGAAGGGCTGAATACTTAGATAGAGTACGTAAAGAACACCCTGATTTCTATCACACTTACATAGCTGGATCCAAAAAGGTCAGTGCAGAATGGTATAAACAAATGCAAACAAAATATCCATGGAATTTGGAAGTTGAAGTGGATGGAGGAGAATGGAACGGCGAATACTATATGGAATTTGCCAATACGGAGCGCTGGACAGCCATAGGTAAGGAGAGAATCGAAGAAGAGAAGAAGGCAATGAAGGCAATTCCGACGTACATCAGGATATGGTTAATAGACAAAGAAACGGGTAATCGGTGGGGCATCAGATTGCATCCATTTAAGACTGAAGAACAAGAACAGAATGATTATAAAATCATATACGACGATATTCGGCTGAATAGGCTGTATAGAACATTTCAACAGGCGTTTCCTGGAAGGACTCGCGTGCAGAATATTAGTACACCTTCAATAAATCAGTTTGCCACGTTGAAATTGAAATTTGATGATCATTTCGAATTAACCGAAGCATATCTTCAAAAAGATGGACAACAATTTGTATTACCAGATGCTAGGATTCATCAACGTTACAAAATCAGTAAGACCGCTTATTACTAAGGAACTATTATGAGTATGGAAAAAATAACCAGCAATGGAAAGGCTCCTCAAAGCAATAACAACAAGTTACAAGGTAAAGCCACAACCAATGGTGAAACTGGGTCTCAAAAGAAGGTTTATGTTGATACTTTTACGATAAACGTATTTTTTGACGGTACAAAAAATAATCTATACAACATTGAGCATAGGAAGAAAAATCCTCAAATGTATCAGGGTAAAGAAACAGAGGGCGCATATGAAAGCTATTTCAATGACCATTCCAATGTGTCGTATCTGTACCAAACAAGAAAAAAGGTAACTAATGTAGGCTGGGCTTATATTGAAGGGATAGGTACTGGGGCAGATGATATTAATCAGTTGGATAGGAAAAATAAAGAGTTGAAAAGCAAGGGTAAGCCTTTGAAGGAAAGAACATATTATGAAGATTCGACAAGGGGATTTGCTTATGGCTCTCATAAGACTGGTATAGAATTTCGTGTATTGCAATCTTTTGAAAAAATTCAAACTATGGTTGCGGATGATTTAGGAGGAAGAATTCCGATTATCCTGATACTGAATGTATTCGGCTTTAGTAGAGGAGCTGCAGCTGCTAGGCATTTTATACATAAAGTAAGGACAGAGCCTGGACGGTTTCTAGGTTGGGACCTCACAAGTCAAAGAATTGTTGTTAACTTTGTTGGTCTATTCGATACAGTATCGTCATTTGATCGATCGTTCTCCCTTTCACCAGAAAGATCTAAGGTATTTGATAATGATGTAAAGGAACTACACCTCAATTTTGAGCGTGGTTACGCAAGCAAAGTTTTTCATTTGACAGCTGCAGACGAGTATCGTTTATATTTCTCGTTGACGAACATAAACAGTGCCATACGTCATGGTTTTGGAATGGAGGTTGCCATTAGTGGCGCACATGCCGATGTGGGCGGAAGCTATGATTCTGCAATGCAGAAATCTTTTACGGTACGAGAAAATGTTCCAAGTATGAAAGATTGGTTTCAAAATCAAGGGTTCTTTAAAGAAAATGATATTAATTGGTTAAAAAGTAAAACCTACCGAACTGAGGTGGGGGATACAGTCGAAACTCCAGAGGTGATGACTGCAACACGGAAACACATAATACATAACGATTATGCACGCGTTGCATTCAAGATTATGCGTTTGGTCGTAGAAACACACTGCAGCGACAAGAGCATTGCATTTAATCGGGATAAGACAAAGAAGAGAGAGACATCTAATTTTCCGGAAATCATTGAACTGCTTAACGAATTGCCTTACAAGATACAGAAGGTATCCAAAGGTTCCTGGGGACAAAGTTACAATTTTGAACTGAGTAAGTATTACTCACCGGAACAGGTACGGAACATCCGTTACAAGTATATTCATTGGTCTGCAAAAAACGAACTTGGATATGAACTGAGAACAAAAAATGGATTGCCATTTAGAAAAATACACGAAGGTTGATGCCTCGTGTAGTGCTGATCTGTCCAAAATCATCTTCAGACAGTATTGATAGATAGAGAAAGGTTATATCATGAAATGGAATATTCCCGATATTCCTGAAGCAGAAGAGGTTTTTAGACCTATATATAAGTGGTACTGTCTGATGGCTCTCACGATGTTATATATTGTGGTAGGTATATTGTTATGGATCACAAAAAGTTCTACATTGATACAGAAAATCTTTTACTTATGTTCACCGCTATTAATTGTTGGTATTTTCATTCTTTCTATAAGAGTGCATAAACAATATCAAATAAAAGCATGGGCAGAAGAGAAAAGACACATCGAAGATAGATGGAAACAATGGGCAAATAAAAAAATTGCATTGTTGGAGAAAGGGGTTTATTTACCTCAAGAAATTTTAATTGATGGTATGCTGGATGGTACTGGAAAAACGTTTCATAATGAAGCATTTCACTTACCGAAAGAGGCTTTTGAGCAAGCAATATGGGAATGTTTAGAGGCATTGGATGAATTATTAAAAGGGACCTTATTGACAAACATTCGATTCTATATTGATAGTGATAATTATCAATATAGAATCGAATGTTTCGATTCTTTTAAAAAGACAGCTAATTTATTTCAGAATATTATCAGAAATAATCTTTTATGGATTCAAGAAAATAATGAAAATATTCTTGATGATTGGATAGAAAATATGAATGATGGTTTGCATGTGTTTTTTTCACCTGCGATTAATGGCCATTCTAATTCTGAGGAAGATTTTACTGAGAATATTACATGGTTTATTTTTTCGAATGAAAGTTGGAGTAAGAAAAATAAATTTCCTATTAAAAATTATATTGGAAGAAGTATAAGTATTAATTCTGCTAATAAAGCGGAGATATCTTCAAGCTTAGAAAAATTTTATCATTATAGTTATATAGAAAATTGCTCCATACAATATTGGCTTGATCGCTATAGTTTTTCAACGTTAGAAGGACATGAGCTATTACCTTGCTTGCTGTCGGTTGGTACTAATAAAAATATAAAACACTCTGTAGAGAGTTATCTAGGGAGAGCACCTATAAATATAAATTGGCTTTTAATTGCATTAATAACCAAAGAATTGGATTCTAAACATGACATAAATATTATTGTTTATGCAAATAAATCTAAAGATGAGCTAAATTTACATATAATCTCTACATGAATTTTTATTGGTAAGTTGCGGGTAGTAATTTTTGCGCTTTTATGTAAAAAAATATTAGAAGTTATCCTAGATTCAATTTGGATGTTTACTTTTAGGTAGTTTTTTAGTAAAAATTTATTTAAGTTAATATAAATAAACTTATTAAGTAATTTATGGTAGGGATTACTAAATACCGCAGACTATTACTTCCATCGTTTACGTTTACTTATTTGCCAAGATAGCCTACATTTAAAAATACAAGTGCAGATAAAAATGTATTTTGGTGGATGGCATCCGTCAATTATTCAGGTTTGGCTTTAGTTTCTTTGGTTGTACAGAATTTTCGGTTTCAATCACTAAGCAAGAAAGTACGATGGTACGATATCCCTGCCTGGTGGGTATTGTTGCCATTGGCGATCATATCCGCGTTTATGTTGGCAGGTGGTGTACTGTTGATACCGTTTATACAAATCGGTTGTTTGGTTTGTATACTATTAATTTGCTGCAATATGAGAGCAACTTGCTTTAATAGTATTACATTGGGCTTATCTGTGTTTCTGTTAGCCCGTTTTCTGTGGGCACTTGCATTTTAGAAATACCGACAAGAGCTCTAAATATCTTGGTAGAAGTTTAGGGAATTTTAGAAAGATCTTAGGCCGTCTGAAAACCTGATTCAGATTTTCAGACGGCCTTTTTACTTCCTTAATATTTTATCTGCCCGACTGTTCCCATACGTTTTGCAGGTAGGCGTAGGTCAGCTCGGCGGTGCCGGAGACCAGCGCGATGTCGCTGCCCAAGTCTTCGGCTTTGCCCACGCCGATGGGCAAGGCGCCGGAGGCTTTGATGGCGGCTACTCCTGCTGCGGCGTCTTCAATGCCGATGCATTGGCGGATGTCCGCGCTCACGCCCTCGGCGGCGGCGAGGAAGATGTCGGGGGCGGGTTTGGAATGCGCGACGGCGGCAGGGTCGGCAATGGCATTGAAGAAGTGGGTCAGCCCCATGCGTTCGAGCAGGAACGGTGCAAAGCTGAGTTTGCTGCCCCAAGTTTTCATTTGGGCGAAACTTTGGATGATAGCGAGCCACGAGCCGGTCATAGAAGTTAAGCCACGGTATTTTAGGCATTTTCGTGAAAGTTAGATTTTTAACTTCACGGATTCAGTACATATTCAATGATTAAATTTATTTTCCATAAAATTGGCAAACCTCACTAAGGCTAGCATAACAGGAACCTCAACCAGAACACCTACGACAGTTGTTAGCGTAGCTCCTGATAATAGCCCAAATAGAGATATAGAAACTGCAACGGACAGCTCAAAAAAATTAGATGCACCAATCATGCCACATGGAGCTGCAATTGAATATGGTAGCTTTGCTAAATATGCCATGAAAAATGTTATTGCAAATATAAACAAAGTTTGAATTATCAAAGGAATTGCAATGAGGATAATATTTAGTGGCTGATCCAATATCTTCTATCCTTGAAATGAAAATATTATAATCAGCGTCAACAATAATCCCATCATAGTGTATTTATCAAATGCAGGGATAAAAGTTTTATTTAGGTAGTCCTCCCCTTTGTGTTTAATGATTATACTTCTAGTTGCCATGCTTAAAATAAGAGGAACAACAATAAATAATACAATGGATAATAAAAGTGTTCCCCATGGAATATTTATATTTCCAATCTTTAATAAGAAGCTCACAATTGGTATATATGCAATCAAAATAATTAAGTCGTTACTAGCTACCTGTACTAAGGTATAAGCACTATCACCTCTTGTTAACTTGCTCCATACAAATACCATTGCGGTACATGGTGCAGCTCCGAGTAAAACCGCCCCGGCTAAATATTCTGATGCCAATTCCTTATTAATAAATCCTTTATAAATAACAAAGAAAAATAAGAATGCGATTAAATACATGGTGAGTGGCTTAATAATCCAATTTACAAACCATGTAATAAATAGACCTTTAGGATTTTTTCCTATGTCTTTTATACTCTTAAAATCAATTTTCAACATCATTGGATAAATCATTATCCAAAGTAAAATTGTTGTTGGTATAGACACGTTGTAGAACTCAAATTTTCCTAACCTATCTGGAATAGAAGGAAAATATTTCCCAATAAATATGCCTATTGCCATACAAATTAACACCCAAAAAGTCAGGTTTTTCTCAAAAAAACCAATTCCATTTATTTTCTTCATTTCTAAATCCACTTAAATTCTTCATTTGCTTTAGCAGATAATATCTTGTTACTAGGATTTGCTTTATACAAGGATGAATTAACAATCCACCAATTTGTATGAATTGATGCCCTTGTTAGATCTTCTTCTAATCGATATGCCTCATAAAATGGGGTAGCCTCCACCAAGCTAACGATTAATACTTCTGTTTCCTCTTCCTTTAATCTAAGTAACAAGTTTTTTACAGATTCAGGTATCTGCCCTTGTGTTCTTTTAACTTCTTGATGATAACTTAAAGTTGAGTAAACACCAAGGTATAACCCGTAGAAGCAGTATAAATCACCACTATTTCATCGTCTGCTTTTTCCACGAGCAATGTGCAGACCGTCTTCGGTGCTGATGGCAGTGGTCTTTCTGGACGAACGCCCCAGTACGTAGGAATGAATAGGGCTGGAGCTGGTTACGGCGGGCGTATTGACGCTGGCTTTGAAACGCTAGAAATATTTTTCCAATGAGAAAGGTCGTCAGAAAACCAAAATTCTGGTTTTCAGACGACCTTTTTACTTCCTTAGCGCTTTACCTGCCCGACTGTGCCCACACGTTTTGCAGGTAGGCGTAGGTCAGCTCGGCGGTGCCGGAGACCAGCGCGATGTCGCTGCCCAAGTCTTCGGCTTTGCCCACGCCGATGGGCAAGGCACCGGCGGCTTTGATGGCAGCGACGCCGGCGGCGGCGTCTTCAATGCCGATGCATTGGCGGATGTCCGCGCCCACGCCCTCGGCGGCGGCGAGGAAGATGTCGGGGGCGGGTTTGGAATGTGCGACGGCGGCAGGGTCGGCAATGGCGTCGAAGAAGTGGGTTAGCCCCATGCGTTCGAGTAGGAACGGGCCGTTTTTACTGGCGGATGCGAGGGCAATTTTTTTGCCATTTGCTTTCAATGCTTCCAGCAGGGGCAAAATGCCAGGGTACACGTCTTCGGGTTTGACTGCCTGAATCATCTCGACGTAGTTGTCGTTTTTGCGGCGGGTCAGTTCGGCGAACTCGGCTTCGCTGACGGTTTTGCCGCCGTGCGCAAGGATGCGTTTGAGCGAATCGTCGCGTGACACGCCTTTGAGCTGCTCGTTAAACTTGCGGTCGATGCTGATACCCAATTCTTCGGCAAGTTTTTTCCATGCGCGGTAGTGGTATTCGGCGGTGTCGGTGATGACGCCGTCGAGGTCAAAGAGCACTGCGGTAAAAGTCATTTTGCGCCCTCCTTATTTTTCCAACGCAACGGTGTGGCGCCGTTGAGCGTGATGTCTTTGCCGTACACCTGTAATTCGAGCGGCTCGCCTTTGAGCAGGGTGAAGACGACGGTTTCTTTGCCGACGGTGACTTTGATCAGACGGCCGCGGTAGTTGATGTGGAAGGCGTAGCCTGTCCACGCACTTGGCAGGAACGGTGCGAAGCTGAGTTTGCCGCCCCAGGTTTTCATTTGGGCGAAACCTTGGACGATGGCGAGCCACGAGCCGGTCATGGAGGTGATGTGCAGACCGTCTTCGGTGTCGTTGTTGTAGTTGTCCAAGTCCAAGCGGGCGGTGCGCTGGTACATTTCCACGGCTTTTTCTTCTTTGCCCAGTTCGGCGGCAAGGATGGCGTGGATACACGGCGACAACGAGCTTTCGTGCACGGTCATCGGTTCGTAGAAGTCGAAGTTGCGGCGTTTTTCGTCGATATTGAAACGGTCGCCGAAGAAGTAGATGCCTTGCAAGACGTCCGCCTGTTTGATGAAAGGCGAACGCAGGATTTTGTCCCACGACCATTTCTGGTTGAGGGGCAAATCGTCGGGCGAAAGCGCGGACACGGGGCGGATGTCTTTGTCGAGGAAGCCGTCGTGTTGGACGAATACGCCGAGTTCTTCGTCATGCGGACGGTACATATTGGCGCTGATGTCCGCCCATTTTTCCAGCTCGGCGGCGCTCACGTTCAAATCCGGACGCGGATATTTCGCCAAGGCTTCGCGGGTGTAGTCCAGTACCCATGCGGCGAGGGTGTTGGTGTACCAGTTGTTGTTGATGTTGTTTTCGTATTCGTTCGGGCCGGTTACGCCGTGAATCATGTATTTGCCGTTGCGTTTGGAGAAGTGGACGCGGTCTGCCCAGAAGCGGGACACTTCGACCAAGACTTCCAAGCCTTCTTTGGCAAGATAGCTTTCGTCGCCGGTGTAGTTGGTGTAATTGTAAATGGCGTAAGGAATCGCGCCGTTGCGGTGGATTTCCTCGAAGGTGATTTCCCATTCGTTGTGGCACTCGATGCCCGTAAACGTCACCATCGGATAGAGCGCGCCTGCCAAGCCCTGTTCGCGCGCGTTGTGCTGCGCCTGCGGCAGTTGGTTGCGGCGGTATTGCAGCAGATTGCGGGTAACTTCGGGTTCTGCCAGTGCGAGGTAAAGCGGCACGGCGTAGGCTTCGGTGTCCCAATAGGTCGCGCCGCCGTATTTTTCGCCGGTAAAGCCTTTCGGGCCGATGTTCAGGCGCGCGTCTTCGCCGTAGTAGGTGGAGAACAGTTGGAACAGGTTGAAGCGGATGCCCTGCTGCGCTTCGTCGCTGCCTTCGATGACCACGTCGGCAATTTCCCAACGGTGCAGCCAGCCTGCTTTGTGTGCGTCCAGCAAGGTTTCAAACGCAACGCCTGCGATTTTTTCCGACAAGGCGCGACCTGCGGCTTTCACTGCTTCCAAGCCCTGATAATCGCGGCTGGTGGTAACAATCACGCGTTTTTCAAAGGTTTCGGGCGTACCGCCGACTTCGGCTTCGAAAGAATTGGAGACCTGCCAGTCGGTTTGGCTGCCGCCGAGGGCTTTAAAGCTGCCGGCGAAGGTTTGCTCGGCGTTGACGATAAATTGTTCCACGCCGAAGGGATTGGCGACGGTTTGGGTGGCAATGTAGGAGCGGTCGTCTGAAACGCCTTTGTCCAATACCTGCCAGAATTTTTCTTCGTAGTTGGAGTCTTCGTTTTTCACATCGGCGTCGATGATGGAATCGATGCGGACTTGGTGGGTTTTGCCGTCAACGGATACGGCTTCCCAGCGGATAACCGCCAGCTCTTTTTGCGCGACGGACAGGAATTTGCACACATCGAAACGTACGCCGAATACGGTGAACGATCGGCGCAATATGCCGTGCTGCATATCGAGTTCGACGGAGAAGTCGGCAACGTCGTTTTTCGCTAAGTCCACCTCTTGACCATCAACAAAGATTCGGACTTTGCTGAAGTTAAGCGCGTTGATGGCTTTGCCGAAATATTTGGGGTAGCCGTTTTTCCACCAGCCGACGCGGGTTTTGTCGGGGAACCACACGCCGGCGATGTAGGTGCCCAAGTGGCTGTCGGCGGAGTAGGTTTCTTCAAAGTTGCCACGCATGCCCATATAGCCGTTGCCCAAGCTGGTCAGGCTTTCTTGCAGCCGTTTGTGTTCTTTTTCCAGTTTTGCCGAACGCAGCGTCCAAGGGCTGATTTCCATGATTCTTGTATACATTTATGAAGCTCCTGTTATTAAAATTGTGAGTTCGGCAAAGGTTTCAGACGGCCTTTGCCGATGGTATGGATGGATTATTCGCCGTGGGTCTCTTTAATCAGACATACTGAGAAGGCTCCCAGCAGCAATACCGCACCTGCAACCAAGAACATGGTTGCCTGATGGCTGCCCAGCATAGGGAAGAGGATAAAGCTCAGCAGGGAGGCGACGATTTGAGGCATACAGATAGAGCCGTTGAATAGGCCCAAATAAGTACCCATGTGTTTGCCTGAGAGGGCATTGGTCACAATCGTCAAAGGATAGGTAATGATACCGGCCCACGCAATACCGATTAAGGTATAAGACAACACCAGTGCGTATTGATTGCTGATGAAGAAAACGGAGAAGAAACCGAGTGCACCCAAAGCCAAGCAACCGAAATAACCGACTTTATGGTATTGATTCGGTACTTTTGCCAGAATAAAAGAGCAGATAACGGCAGCAATGGATTGTACCGCTGCCAAAACGCCGTACCAGTTGCCCGCTTCCTGATAGCCTACGGAAGAGGCATCGGTTGTCTGCCAAACGTTTTCTGCAATCGCGCCTGCCGAGTAAGTCCACATATATTGGAAGGCGAACCAGCAGAAGAATTGCACCAAAGTGACTGTCCAAAACGCTTTAGGTGCAGTTTTTAAGAGTTCGAACCAGTTGGCTTTTTCCTGATTTGCGGCTACGTCGATGCCGTGGTAGCGAGCGTAGGTTTCCGGATCATACTCTTTGACTTTGAAGATGGTGAACGCACTGGTAATAATCAGTAAGGCTGCGCCCACATAGAATGCTACGACCACGGTCTGCGGCACGACGCCTTTTTCGGCCGTGTTCGCTAAACCGATATACGCAAACACAAACGGCAGAATCGCCGCCACAACCGCGCCCGTATTGGCTAAGAAACTTTGAATGCCGTAGGCGTAGCTTTTCTGCTCCTCGTTGACCATGTCGCCGACCATCATCTTAA
>ERZ773203.1479-NODE-1479-length-11797-cov-3.370465_pt1 | contig 11797 bp, 8 predicted proteins | sample MGYA00580529_ERZ773203 | MGnify/ENA primary metagenome ERZ773203 (study PRJEB29015, sample SAMEA2738176) | human oral metagenome | biome: human oral; feature: human-associated habitat; material: saliva | place: China | collected 2177 ... | reverse complement strand
GGGATTGCGTGCCTGGTCTGTGATGTGTGTTCTCTGGGTTCGCCGTTTCTCGTCGACTGGCTCGAGGCCACCGGACGGGGGAACAACCCAGACGCCCGTACCGAGGTCGCCCTGCACAGGGCCACCAGCCCGGGGCCCCGACGGGCGGACTCGAGGCCATGCTCGCAGTATCAGGGGTCTCCGATGCGCAGATCGTGCTCTCAGGCAGAACTGAAAAGAATACGTCCGCTAGCTCAATAACGATCTACTTCACAACATTTTATGAATCACAGCATGCCCAACTGCTCGGCGAAGCTTGTACGACAGCAACTCATCACAAGTTTCGTTCATATGGCATCTATTTGACGAAGTACCCAGATGCACTCCATGTCAAATGCGTCGATAATTTGATCAGAATTGATAGAACAAATAAGACACCCATGACCATGCACCGGTAGCTGAATCGTCTATGTTCACAGTGCTATGCGGTTGATAGCGAATCTTGAGAGTGTGGTGAAATGGAGAAAATGACAGAAGATGCCCGGGCGCCACAGATAAGCCCTCGACAGTGGACTGGTCTGTGTTCCCTGGCGGGAGGATATTTCATTGCCCTCCTCGACCTGACCATCATCAATCTCGCGGTCCCCTCGTTGACGAAGGACTTGGGGGCGACAACCGCCCAAGTCTTCTGGACGGTGAACAGCTACGGCCTCATTCTCGCCCTTACGATCATCCCATCAGGACGGCTGGGCGATCGCTTCGACCACCGTCGCATGTTCCTGTCCGGCACGATCATCCTCGCGGCAGCGAGCGTCCTGTGCGGCGTCTCGGCCTCTGCCACCATGCTCATCGCTGGCCGGTTCCTTCAGGGGCTTGGCGCCGGCATGCTGGTGCCACAGACTCTGACGCTCATCGGCCTGACATTCCCCGAGGAAGCCCGCGGCCGCGCGGTCGGTATCTGGGGATCGATCGCTGGAACAGCGTCAATCATCGGACCGCTCATCGGTGGGGTCCTCATCGATCGGCTCAGCTGGCGCGGGATCTTCTTCATCACCATTCCGATCGCTGTCCTCGCCGTGGCCCTGGGACTCAGGGGCCTTCCGCGAGGAGAGAGTCGGACAGTCAGGTTCGATCTCGGGGGGACCCTGCTCGCAGCCCTGGCCCTCGTCGCGCTCCTCTACAGTTGTCTGCAAGGCCCTCACGCGGGCTGGGAGCCGTTGACCCTCGCCTGCCTCCCATTCGCGGTGCTCTCCATGCTTGCATTCCTGGTGTATGAACGTCATGTCGACTCCGACCGTGCAGTGTTCCCGCGCTCCCTTCGGCAGAATCCTCGGTTCACCACCGCTGCGTTGTTCGGGCTGGTCTCTGCGCTCGGCGTCTTCGCCCTGACGTTCCTGGTCTCGAACTACGTCCAGTCGGTGGCAGGCCAGCCTGCGTTCTGGGCGGGAGCAGTCCTCGCCCCAGCCTCAATAGCGTCCGTCGTCACAGCCCCCATCGCCGGCCGCCGGGTTGACTCGGGGCGGGCGCGTCGTGTGCTGCAGATCGGTTTCGGGGCCTCTGCGGCAGGCACTGCCTTGTGCGCACTCATCGCGGTCACGGATACATCGTGGCTGTGGTTCCTGGCGACCACCACGGTCTTCGGGATCGGGAACGGCTATCTGATCTCTCCCCTCACGACGGTGGGAATGTCATTTCTCCGCACCGAGGACTTCAGCCCGGCATCCTCCTTGCTCAACGTGCTCCGCCAGACCGGTCCAGTGGTCGGCGGAGCAGTCGTTGGGCTCCTGGTCCAGGTTCTTGCTGTCACTCCGACCGCCTCCGACCCACTGGGGCTCTCCGGAACGGTCGTCGCGGCCGTGCTGATCTTCCCCCTCGCGCTGTTCACCATCGGTTTCGTCGTGTACTCCCTCGCACCGAGGAGGTTCATCGATGCGAGGGGCTGAGCTCTCCTGCCAGGGGCTTCCCCGATAATCCCTGGAAACCACAGGACAGACGACGACACGATGATGCGACGGGCATGCCCAGGGGCCGTCACAGCTGCGCCCCCTGGAGGGCTCGGTGAGAGCTCACCGTCCCCGGTGGATTATTCAAAAGCCTGTTTATATGGCTGGCATGAAACGATCTTTGGCTGGCATGAAACGAAACCATATTTTTCATGGATTCCCTGTGTCGTTTCGGATGTGATTGGGACATGCAGGTCGAGGTCACCCCGGAGGAAACCGCCGTCCTGATCAGATGGAAGAAGCGTTCCGACAATCATGTGCTGGCGCGGATGAAAGCAGAAGCGATCCTGTACGCCTCTGAAGGAGTCGGAATCGGCATCATCGCAGAGACGGTCGAGCGGGCCGAGCGGACCGTGCAGGAATGGCCGGCCGACTGGCGGGCCACCAGGATGTGCTCGGTCCCGGCCGGGCATGCGGGGAACCAGGACGCGGCGAAACCCGCCCGCGCCCAGAAGGAAGACCTCAAGGCCGTCCTGGCCCGGCCGCCCTCCCCGGCGGGCGTCCACGCCGGGTTCTGGGACGTCCCGGCCCTGCGCGATGTGGTGAAGATCATGTTCGACGTCGAGTACCGAGCGGACTCCTCGTACCAGCTGCTCCTGCGCCCGTGCGGGCCGAGCCTCGAACCGCCCGACCCGTTCGGCGAGCACCGCGACGAGAAAGCCACCACCAGACGCCTGACCGAGGTGAAAACCCAAGCCAAGAGCTTGCTGGATCAGGGCTGGGAGGCCCACACCGCAAGGCGAGATCCGCTTGGAGCACGAGGCCGAGACCCGCCGCATGCAGCCCCCGAAAGGGCAGCGCACCAGACCGTCCGTGGACCGGCAGAAGACGTCCCAGTCCTTCTCCGACGCCCTCTCGCTGACCAGCAAAAAGTCACGCCGTACCCGACCGAGGGGAACCAGAACACCTGGCAGACGACCCTCGCGCTGGAACGACTCCAACGCGAAACCGAGACAGAGAAGATCGCGGTCGTCCTGGACAACGCCCGATTCCACCACGCGAAAGCGTTGACCGCCCTCTACGAGCCCGGCCGGCTGCTGGAGCGCATCACCCCTGTTTTCCTGCCGCCGTACGCGCCCGACCACAACCCGGTCGAGCACGTCTGGAACGCGGCCAAGAACAACATCGCGAACATTCAGCGCGAGACCCCCGAAGAAACCTTCGGCGCGTTCGCCTCATACATCGCCAGCCGAACATTCGACTACGACTTCGAGCACCTCCCACTCCGCGAAACCAGAAACGATTTTGTTTCATGACAGCCATAAAACCAACCATTAACCACTGTCTGAAAACCTATATCACTCCACGGCACCCTCCGCCAAATCACCGACCAGAAGGTCGTCGGACCCTCAGACGTGGGGGACGTTCTTCCTGGACCGGCACCACGTCCAGATCCTCACCGACGATCACTTGTCCGTCGAAACCCGTGACAGCGTCCCGCCAGGCATCCGCCGGCAGGTCCCCGGGCACCAGATGGGTGAGTACCAGGGTCGGCACGCCGGCCCGGGCGGCGATGTCCCCGACCGCTCTCACCGACGTGTGCTTCGCGAAGACGTGGTCGAGCGACTGCTGCTGCGCCGCATCGTAGGGCGGCGCACCGAATCTCGATGCGGCGAAGTGCGGGCTGATCGCTTCGTGGACGAGGACGTCCGCGCCGACGGCGAGTTCCACCAGCGCATCGCAGGGCCCGGTGTCGCCACTGATGACGACGGCTCCCCCGTCGAAGTCGAACCGGTATGCGTACGCCGGAGCCATGTCGCCGTGCTCGACGAGAGTCGCCGACACCCGGACGTTCGCGTCCTCCAGTACCGGTGCGGAGCCGGCGGTCGTCTCATCCCTGCCTGGAACGGGAACCTCCCGGACTCGGACGAGATCCTCGAGGGGCGGACGGCCCGCGCCGAGAACCCGGTCGATCGTGTCCGCCCGGAAAGCATGCACCAGTCCCTTGACGAGGGACGCAGTTCCGGGGCGTACGGCGCCCCCGGTGGCGATGCCGGCTCGTCGCCCCGCGTATGCCCGGGTGGACAGGGGCAGCGGTCCCGGCCCGATCAACGGAACCGGTTCGGACGGCCATCCCTGTTCGCGGCCCCAGTGCAGGAGACACGGGAGGTCGACGATGTGGTCCGAGTGGAGGTGGGTGATGAGCAGCGCTCCGAGATCGCGGAGGACGGAACCGCGGCCGCGCCCCAGCGGATCCGCGATGGTGAGCTGTCGGGTCGACCCCGCCCCCTGATCGACGACGTAGATGCGATCGCCGACGACGACGGCCGTCGAGATGCCGTGACGAGCGGGACGACCATCGGCCCGCGGCGACCAGGTGGTGGATCCGCCCGCGGTGCCGAGCAGGACCACGCGGGGTCGTCGACCGCGATCGCACGAGGCGGTGCACGAGGACGGCGCCCGGCTGCTGCTGGCGTTCACGAGTCATCTCCTGCTCTAGACGGCTGCACCTTCGCCGTCGTACTTCTTGGGGCTGCTGCGAACCGGCGCGACCCGCACCTCGACCCCGGCCCGAAGCAGCATGCCGATCTCGTCCGAGGTGGTTCCCGAGTCCACGATCGCGAGGTCGAAACTGTCCACACTGCACATCGCATGCAGCGCGCGGCGCCGGAACTTGGTGTGATCCGCCACCAGGACGCGCGTGGAGGCGCATTCCAGCATCGCCTTCTTCACGAGGACCAGCTCCGGGTTCTGGTGGTAGCACGCTCCGTTGGTGATCGCCGGCGTGGACATGAAGTAGATGTCGGTACTCATCTGACTCAGCGCGGAGAGGGCGACCGCCCCCTTGTAGGCATCGCACAACTGGTAATATTCGCCCCCGGTCGAGATGAGGGAGATGCTGGGCCTTCCCTTCAGCTCCTTGATCACGCGCCCGAAGTTCGTGATCACCGTCAGAGGGGCCTTCTGCGGCAGCATCCTGGCGAGATGGAGACCCGTTGTGGAGTCGTCGAGGACGATGGCCTGCCCCGGCTCGACGAGCTCGAGGGCGCATCGGGCAATGGCGTCCTTCTCCGCGACGGACTGCCGTATGCGATAGTCGGTCGATGCCTCGAACAGGCTCGAGGACACGGAGGTCACGGAGCCGCGCGACTTCCGCAGGATCCCGCGCGCCTCGAGGGCATCCAGGTCCCGGTGGATGGTCATGCGGGAAACGCCGAAGTGGCTGACGATGTCCTTGATCTTGACGGAGCCGGAGGACAGCACCAACTCCGTGATGGCATCCTGCCGGTCGACCTGCTTGAGCGAGGGGGCCTGCTCGGGACGCCCGTCATCAGTCGTTCCGACGGGATCCCCCGTCGGGACGTCCCGAGGCGTCGCGACCGATTCGTCCTCGTCCATCATGCCCATTCACGCTCTCCTCACGACCGCGGCGGCACGCCACCGCACACCCATTGTCGCTCATGGGCGAATGCGTGGCGTGACGGTCCTCACACGCGTGAGCACCGTCACGCCACGCATCGGCGGTCCTTCTCACTCCTGCTCAGGCGGCCCGTTCAGCGCCACGTTGACCCAGCCGACGGCCGAGCCCAGCAGGCATGACAGGACCGACACGATCACGGCGCCGCAGAGAAGGGCGTAGGGGTTGTCCGAGGTCCGACGTAGCCGGCCCCTGCCCGGTGAAGATGCAGGCGAGGGTGATGGCGATCCCCTGGAAACAGGCCGGCGTCCCGTCGCGCAGCACACGGACGAACCGCATGATGTGGACGGCGATGCCGAAGCCCGCGAAGTAGGCCACGGCGACCGCGAGGTCTCCGGCGGTCACGAGCTCCGCCGTGCCGAAGAGATCGGCGAGCGCCATCGCGAACGACTGGACGATGCCGGCCGCGAGTGCCCCGATGGTGAACGCGGGGATGAGCTGGCGCAGTCCGGCGAGCTTGCCCCCGAACACGAAGCACTCGCCCCACACGACGAACGCCACTCGGAGAGGAAGGTCGTAGTCCCCCAGCCACAGCCCGAACGGAAGACTGAACATCACCGCGAGGGGTACGGCCAGCCATTCGGCATTCGCTCCGTCGTTCCCACTCCACTCAACTCCTTCGTCGATGCTTGAATGACGCACGATGCATCATGTTACAAGTGTGGTCCATCATGCGTGGAATGTCAACTTATAAAAGATACATCATCGTCCGGGTAGAGTCGGGCTTCCGCGAGGTTCGTGCCTGTTTGCCTGGATGGATGTGCAGAACACTGTGGTTGACCTGGGCATTTGTCTCGTTACGGATGAACGTTGTATAGTTCAGAGTGTTAGGACTTGGCTGGAGGGTGACGACCGATGCTGTGTGGTCGACGACCGGGAAGCGAGGGTGACATGGGGTGGGTGGTTGCTGAAGCGGCTCGTCGGACGGGCGGGCGCTTCGTCCTTCCTGCGCAGGCGAGGAGCGAGCACGATGTGCTCGCCACGTACTGTCTCGTCGCTCCACGCGGCGTGGACGTGGTGCCGCTCGCCCAGCGATTCGCCGTCGGACAGAGCCTCGGGACGTGGGTGGAGGTCCCGGGCGCGACCGATGAGATGCGCCGACTGTACGAGGGCCGGGTCGCCTCCATCGTCGCCGTGCCGGCCGCGGATCTCACCTACCAGCTTCCCGACGAGGTGTCTTACCTGATCCAGATCGCGATCCCCGTCGCGAATCTCGGTTCTGACCTCGCCCAACTCATCACGACGTTCTTGGGCAATGATGCTTCGACCTCCATCCGGGCGAAGCTGGTGGACCTCGAGCTCCCTCCGGAGTTGGTGGACGCCTGCGGCGGCCCCCGCTTCGGCACGGCTGGGATCCGCGAGCTCACGGGCGTGTTCGACCGCCCACTCGTCCTGAACATGATCAAGCCCTGCACCGGGCTCAGTCCTGACGCCGGGGCGGCGGTCTTCTACGAGACGGCGCTCGGTGGTCCCGACATGATCAAGGACGACGAACTGCTCGGGAGCACCGACTTCTCGCCGCTGGTCGAACGTGTGACCGCCTTCACGCGTGCTGCGGAGAGGGCCGCGGAGGTGACCGGCCGGCAGACGCTCTACATTCCGAACGTCACCGCGCAGGGGACCGTACTGCTGGACAATGCTCGTCGGGCCGTGGATGCCGGTGCGCGGGCGGTGATGGTCGCCTACGGCTCTGTCGGCCTGGGAATGCTTGCTGAACTTTCGCGGACGGTGGGAGTCCCGGTGCTGGGCCACTACGCGGGCTCGGGAATGTGGTCGGAGGGCGCTCGGTCCGGGATGACCGCTGGCCTCGCCGCGGGTTTCTTCCCGCGGCTCTGCGGGGCGGATCTCGCAGTGGTGAACACCCCGTACGGGGGGTACTCCATGACGCGCTCGAGTTACCTCGAGGTCGTGAACAGGCTCTCCCTGCCCATGGATGGGCTCAGGTCCACGATGCCCGTCGTGGGAGGCGGGGTTCATGCGGGTGTGGTCGAGCTTTATCTTTCGGAGCTCGGCCCTGATGTCGTGCTCGCCCCCGGAGGCGGGGTCCAGGGTCATCCCGATGGCCCCGCGGCGGGAGTCCGTTCCATTCTGCGGGCCATCGAGGCATGGCAGGCGAACATCCCGACCGACGAGTACGCCGCAGGCTTCCCGGAACTGGCGGCGGCGCTGGCAGCCTTCGGGTACCGGAAGGAAGGCGGAATCTGATGCGCGTCGATGTGCACACCCACATGTGGGCCGGTGAGGGCGTTCCCATGTTCCTGCGCTCCTACGCGGACGGGCGCGGTGCGGGCAGTGGTGTCGATTCCGGTGCCGCACGCCTTCTCGAGTCGATGAACGAGAACGGCATCGGTGCGGCTGTGACCGTGGCGCTCGCCCACAGCCGCGACATGGGGTCGGACGAGCTCGACCGCATCAACCATTACGTGTCCGAACAGGTGGCGCTGGCACCCGACCGGCTGATCGGATTCTGCGCGGTCGATCCCCGGGCGGACGACCCCGTGGGCGACCTCCGTGCCGAGATAGAGGAGCGCGGTGCGCGCGGGCTGAAGCTGCACGGGTCCATGCAGCAGATCGCGGTCGACGATCCGCTGCTCTGGCCGATCTACGAGACCATGCAGGAGTACCGGCTCCCCGTCCTGCACCATGCGGGTGACATCGGGGTCCTTCCCTGCCGTGACGGCTTCACGCGGGCGACCCGGTTCGACGAGATCGGATGCTCCTTCCCCGAACTCCCGGTGATCCTCGGACACGCCGGACGAATCGATTTCAGCACGGTCGCGGGACTGCTGCGGAAGCACAGGAACTTCTATGTCGACGTGAGTTCGCTGATCGGGCGCGACCCCGGCTCCCGCTCGTTCCAGCTTCGCCAGCTCCTCGAGCTCACGAAGTCGTGGGCGGGCTCGACGGGACAGGTGCTGCTCGGGTCCGACTTCCCGCTCTACTCGCAGGACACGACCCTCGCCGTCATCGACGAACTCGTCGAACTGGTCGGGGACGCCCCGGCCGGATCGACCCCGCTCGTCGTCGAGGACGTCGTCGCGGTTCGTGACCGGAACGCCGCCACATTCTTGTCCGACCTCGGGATCCTGCCTGGTCCCGGGTCGGGCTGAAACCCATCCGCCAGTGACTCGAAGGAGAGGGAAATGGCACAGGTGTACACGGCGACCGAAGTGGTCGCACGCCTCCGGAAGGAGATCTCCGGGGGCAGGCCGCTCTTCGTCCCCAACTGCGGCTCGGGTCTGACGGCCAAGCTGCAGGAGATGGGCGGCTCGGACATGATCGTCATCTCAGGAACGAGCTACTGGCGGTTGAAGGGTCAGGGCTCCTTGGCCGCGCTCATGCCCAACTCCGACGTCAACCAGGTGATCTTCGATCTCGCGCCGGAAATCGTCGCGAACATCGAGGACACGCCCATTCTCTCGTTGTCGGGGGCGTTCAATCCCCTGCTCCCCCACAGGGACCACCTGCGACGGTTGCGCGATGCAGGGATCAGCGGGATCAACCCCTTCATGATCATGATCTACGGCGATGCCACCGTGCAGCAGATGGACAAGATCGGGATCGGGTGGAGGCGCGAGGTCGAGTTCGTCGAGGCCGCTGCCGAGGAGGACATGTTCGCGCTCGCCTATGCGTTCAACCCCGATGAGGCCAGGATCATGGCCGAGGCGGGCGCCCATGCGATCGCCACGCACTTCGGTTCCACCGTGGGCGGCGTGACGGGCGCGAAGTCCGAGGTGACGCTCGAGGAGGCGACGGAACGCAGCCAGGAGATGTTCGAGACCGCGTTGGCCGTGAACCCGGACGTGATCCTGTTCGCCCATGGCGGCCCGATCGAGGGGCCGGAGGAGGCCGCGCACGTCATGCGGAACACGGCTGCTCACGGATTCATCGGAGGGTCCGCGGCGGAGCGCGTTCCGATCGAGAAGGCGATCCTCGCGATCACCGAGGAGTACAAGCGGGCTCTTCAGATCCACTGAGCCACGACCAGCAGGAACGCGAGCGAAGGAGCATCGCCATGAGTGGTGAGAGACCCGTCATCGTATGTGCGGGAATGTGCAACACCAAGGGGAACGAGATCAGGTTCCTCGCGGAGAAGGTGAGAGGGTTCGGCGGCGATCCGCTGATCCTCGACCTGTCGCTCGGGGCGTCGGTGGACTTCGCCGACATCCCGGTGAGGGAGGTGCTCGCGGCAGTCGGCGTCGAGCAGGCGAGCACCGTGTTCACGGCGCCGCGGTCCGAGGCGATCGAGACGGTCGGCGCGGCGGGCGCGGCGATGGCGCAGAGACTGGTCGAGGAGGGGCGGCTCGACGGCATCATCTCGTGGGCCGGCTCGGTCGGCACCACGACCGTGACGCGCGTCATGAGGGCCTTGCCGTTCGGCGTCCCGAAGATCATGCTCACGGACATGGCGAGTGCGGACGTGTCCATGTGGCTCGGGAACAAGGACATCTTCATCGCGTCGCCCACGGCGGAGCAGGGGATCAACGCGGTGACGTACCGGATCGTCTCCAATGCGTGCGCGGCCGTCGTCGCCATGCCGAACGAGGCGCCCGACGTGAAGCCCCTCGCCGCGGTGACCTCCTACGGCACGACAACGCCCACCCAGCTCCACATCACGAGGTTCTTCGAGAGCAAGGGCTGGGACTGCGGGACGTTCCACGCCGTCGGAGTGGGGGCGACGATGGAGGACCTCATCCGGTCCGGTGTGATCACCGCCGTCGTCGACATGACTCCGGGCGAGCTCACCAACAACATGTACGACTCCTTCTACGGCATCCCGAAGACGTGGGACGGTGAGCGCATGACGGCCGCCTCCGACGTCGGCATCCCGCAGGTCGTCGCGCCGGGCGGTCTCGATCAGGCCGCTTACAACGGAATGGCCCAGTTCGCCCCGGAGTACCTGGAGGACTTCAGAACCGGGAAGCGCCGCGGGCCGCACGGGTCGGACAAGCCGTACGTCCACAACGAGGGCGTCACCATCATGGTGCCGACCCTCGACGAGATCGTCGAGCTCTCGGCGTACATGGCGGAGCGCCTCAACAGGACGACGGGCCCGACCTGTTTCATCATCCCCATGCGGGGATGGTCCGCCTACGACCAGTCCGAGGAGATCGCGACGCGTGACCGCGGCTGGGCCGAGGGCAACGGCGACGGGCCCGTCTGGGAGCCGGACGAGAAGTGCCCGCGGTGGTCGCGCAGAGCGACACTGATGTGGAAGGAGCTCCACGAGCGTCTCGACCCGGAGAAGGTGGACCTGATCGCGATCGATCACCACATCCTCGATGAGGAGTTCTCGGAGCTCGCCGAGACCATCGTGTGGGACATGATCAACGGCGACTGGCGGATCGGGAAGTACAAGGACGTGGGCGACAAGGTGCTCGATTTCGAGGACTACGACCTCTGACGACGCGCTCCCCGGCGGAACTGGGAGGGCGGGTGGCGGTCTCCCGCACGGGCGACCACCACCCGCCCTCGGGCCGGTTCTGCCCCCGTACCCCCGCGGATCCTCCGAGTTCCGGATCGGGGCCGGGACCCTCGCGAGGAGCTGCTCGGCGGCCACGACCCCGTCCACGACATCCACCGGGGCCGGCACTGCTGCATCCGCCGGCCCGGACGTGATCGCCCGGGAGGCCATGACCCGGGGCGGAACGGGGTGCGGGCCTCCTGCACCACGCGGTGGAGTGCCCCTCCAGGAGGGCAGGGGCCTGCTCATGGGGCCGCCCGACTGTTCCGGACAGTCGTCGATCGAGCGTGTCATGAGGCGGCTTCTCGCCTCCCGAGGGGCCGTCGGCGCCCTCACCGGGACGGGGCGGGGGAGTCCGCGGCCCCGACGTCACTGATCTCGGCGGCCATCGCGGCGAGCCGCTCCTCGGTCGCGGCGATGTGCTGCGGGGTCCACTCGACGGCGGGGTCGGGCTCGAGGTGGGTGAGCAGCACCGTCATCATGGCGATCTCCGGCTGCGACCACGGCGCCGGACGGCTCGTGCCGAACAGGGTCAGCCCGGTGCGCCGGTCGAGCCAGTCGGGATCGCTCAGCGCGCGCGAGAGCACCCCGCGCATGGTCAGCCCGGCCAGCTCCGAGAGCATCATGAACCCCTCGTCCCCGCTCCACGGCGCGCACTGGCGGTAGCCGATGAGCTCCGCCATCGCCGCGTAGATCCTCGCGCGCCGCTGCACGAAGGCGCGCTCCAGCTCGGCGAGGGAGCCGGCCACGACGTCGCGGAGCCCCTCGTCGGGCAACGTCCGGTGGGTCACGGACAGGGCCAGGAGGAGCCGCCACTTCGGCGAGGCGAGCGTGCGGCGGATGTCGGCGTCCAACGAGATCCGCAGCGCCTCGACGACCACGTCGCGCCGCCCCTGCTCGGTGCCCAACTCGTCCCGACGCGCCTCGAGGACG
>ERZ773203.1478-NODE-1478-length-11817-cov-46.162727_pt1 | contig 11817 bp, 8 predicted proteins | sample MGYA00580529_ERZ773203 | MGnify/ENA primary metagenome ERZ773203 (study PRJEB29015, sample SAMEA2738176) | human oral metagenome | biome: human oral; feature: human-associated habitat; material: saliva | place: China | collected 2177 ... | reverse complement strand
ACGGCATGCAGCGCGACTATTGGTACGATTCTTCCTGCCGTCACGAAGACATGGACGCGCCCGAACTCATCGGTAAAACCGCAGCCGAACGGACTTTACGCCGTCTGAACAGCCGCAGCGTTCCGACCGGCAGCTATCCCGTACTGTTTGACACCACTGTCGCCGTCGGCTTAATCGGCCACCTTATCGGCGCACTCAGCGGCGGCGCGCTCTACCGTCAAAGCAGCTTCCTGATTGACAGCATCGGCAAACAGGTGCTGCCCGAATTTCTCAGCCTGCGTGAAGAACCGCATATCCTACGCTCGTTCCGCAGCACTTATTTCGATGCCGAAGGCGTGGCCACGCAGCCGCGTTTTGTGGTGAAAGACGGCATAGTCGAAGGCTATTTCCTCAGCAGTTACAGCGCGAAAAAACTCGGCATGCAGACAACGGGCAATGCCGGCGGCGCGCACAATCTGTATCTGAACCACACCCATGCCACGCAGGCCGACCTGTTGAAAGAAATGGGAACAGGTTTGCTGGTTACCGAATTGATGGGTCAAGGCGTCAACGGCATTACCGGCGACTACTCGCGCGGCGCGGCCGGATTTTGGGTGGAAAACGGCGTTATTGCCTATCCGGTTCAGGAAATCACCATTGCCGGACGTTTGCAGGATATGTACCGCGACATCACCGGCGTGGCAGACGACGCATTACGCCGTTCGTCCAACCAAATCGGCTCCATCTTGGTTTCTAAAATGACGGTTGCCGGCAACTGATTGAACTAAATATACAAAAGGCCGTCTGAAAGATATCTTTTCTTTTCAGACGGCCTCGCCGTTATCTACTTCCATAAAAAACACATCATGCATATTGTCGTTATCCCATCTTGGTATCCTTCTTCCGAAACCGACGTGGACGGAATCTTTTTCCGCCTCCAAGCCCAAGCCCTGCAACGCGAAGGCATGAAAATCGGCATGGTCGTGCCCATGTTCCGCTACTTGAGAAGCCAGCCGAAAACCATCTTCTCGCGCTTCTACGGCCTGCGCCGCCATCAACAAGGCGGACTCAACACTTACGCCTATGACAGCATGTATTTCTTCCCGCGCTGCCCGGTTGTCGATATCGACCGCATCCGCTGGGTCAACGCAGGCATGAAAGCTTTTGAAGCCTATATCGCCGACAACGGTAAACCCGACGTAATTCACGCCCATTGCGTCAACTACGCCGCCATTTTGGCCTGTGCCATCTTCAAAAAATACGGCATTCCCTATGTGATTACCGAACACAGCAGCGCCATTTCACGCGGCCTTGTCCGCAAAAACCAATGGCCGTCCATGCACGAAGCCGTGCGCCACAGCGCGGCCCGGTTCGCCGTCAGCCGTGATTTCTGCCGCATTCTCGAAAAAACCTACGCCGGTACAGACTGGCAATACCTGCCCAATATGCTGGGCAACAATTTTGAACAGGATTTCGAGTTCCCCGAAAAAAACAATCAAGACTTCACCTTCTGCAGCGTCTCCCACTTGCGCCATCTCAAAGGCCACGACCTGCTCCTACCTGCTTTTGCCGAAGCACTCAAAACCCATCCGCAGCTCAAACTCAAAATCGGTGGCGGCGGCGCAGAAGAAGGCCGTCTGAAACAACTGGCAAGCGACTTGGGTATCAACCACGCCGTTACCTTTACCGGCGCATTGACCACCGACCAAACCTTAGACCTCATGCGCCACAGCAACGCATTCGTCCTCGCCAGCCGTACCGAGACCTTCGGCGTCGTCTATATCGAAGCACTGTCGCAAGGTTTACCCGTTATCGCCACACGCTGCGGCGGCCCCGAGTCCATCGTCACATCCGACAACGGCCTGCTGGTACCAATCGAAAACATCCCGGAGCTGACCAAAGCATTGCTCACCCTCTACGAAAACCATGCCAACTACGATCCCGTCCGTTTGCGCCAAGATTGCCTGCAACAATTCGGCAGCCGTGCCATTGCGCAACACCTGATCAACACCTTCCAAAAAGTGCTTAATAAGTAGGCATAAACCATACAGGCCGTCTGAAATCCTTCAGACGGCCCGTCTTCTTCCAACAAGACAAATCTAGTGTAAAATTAAGACAATAACTAAACTTTTTGATTTAAAATCAGTCCAAGGAAAAACTGTTACCTATAATAATATCCCCACATACATTATGCGCTATTACGGAACGATTACTCGCTGGAACAGCAAACGCGGCTTCGGCGCCGCTACCATAGAAGGCACAGGCCAAGAAATCTTTCTTGCCCTTGCCGCCTTCACCACCCTTACCCGCCTTCCGGCCGAAGGGCAACACATCTCCTTCAACATCACAGAAGGCCGACGCGGCCGCAAAGAGGCCGAAAACGTCTGCTTCGCCCTCGATTGCGCCGACTGCTTCGATGTCCTCGTCCCTCCCCCCGAAAAACCCCTCGCCGGCAAACAGGCCATCGTCGGCCTGATCGCCGTTATCTTCGTCTGCAGCATTTTCACTGCCTTATGGTACGGCCTCCACTTTTCCGATAACACACCGGAAGAGCCGGCCGTCAAAAAACAAGAAACCATGGTTCACGAAGTAGCCGCCAAAATCGAAGCCGAACGCAAAGCATGGCGCGATGCCGTCAACGGCAGCAACCAACGCTCGGGACAGCCTCAACGTGCCAAAGATAATACTTCAAAACAATAACGCTTTATCCAATACAAAAAGGCCGTCTGAAAAAATGGGAAGATGAAATTATAGATTTCTTCCTCATTCTTTCAGACGGCCTTTGTTCTTATCTCAATTCGGCTCAGCCATTTCCAATGCCTGCTTGATGTCTACGGCAACAACTCGCGATACGCCTTTTTCCTGCATGGTTACGCCGACCAGCTGCTCTGCCATTTCCATGGTCAGTCGGTTGTGGGAGATGTAGAGGAACTGGGTTTGCGCCGACATTTCTTTGACCAGGTTACAGAAACGCGAAGTGTTGGCATCGTCCAGCGGAGCGTCGACCTCGTCTAAAAGGCAGAACGGAGCGGGGTTTAGGCTGAACAAGGCGAACACGAGGCTCATGGCGGTGAGGGCTTTTTCGCCGCCGGAGAGGAGGTGGATGGTGCTGTTTTTCTTGCCGGGCGGACGCGCCATGATGGACACGCCGGCGGTCAGAAGGTCGTCGCCTATCATTTTGAGGGTGGCTTCGCCGCCGCCGAACAGGGTCGGGAAGAAGGTTTGGACTTTGCCGTTGACGGCGTCGAAGGTTTCTTTGAAACGCGCTTTGGTTTTGTCGTCGATTTGGGCAATGGCTTCTTCCAAAAGGGTGATGGCGGCCTGCACGTCTTCGCTCTGGCTGCGGTAGTAGCCGTCGCGTTCACGCGCTTCTTCGAGTTCTTGCAGGGCGGCGAGGTTGACGGCGCCGAGGGCTTCGATTTGCTGGGTGAGGCTGCCGATGCTGCTGTTCAATACTTTCGGCGATTCTTTTGCCAACGCTTCGAGCGCGTCCAAATCGGCGGCGCGTTCGGTCAGGTTTTGATGGTAGCGTTTGGCGTTAATCAGGGCTTCCTGCTGCTGCAACAGGGCGGTTTGGGTGGCGGCCTGAAGCTGCGGCAGCTTGGTTTGTAGGGTTTGTACGCGGGCGTATTGCTCCCTGCCCTGCTCCTGAATCTGCGCGAGTCTTTCCTGCGCGGCGATGTATTCTTCGTCCAGCGTGTGCACGGCTTCGGTCAGCTCGTCGAGCTTGATGTGCTGCTCGTCGTTTTGGAACTCGGTTTCATAGGCGAGGGCAAGCTCTTGCTGGCGTTCCTGCCAGTCCAGGGTTTGCTGTTCGAGCCGGGCGATTTGCTGCTGGTAGTTTTGTTTTTGCTGATTGAGTTTGTGAACGGCGACTTCGGCCAGTCCGTATTGGCGGTTGGCTTCCAACAGGGCAAGCTGCGCCTGTTTCAGACGGCCTTGCTGCTCTTGGCGGCTGTGCGCGGTGGTTTGCTGTTGGTGTTCGAGTTCGGCGGCGGCTTCCTGCAAAGTAACGATGTCGTCTGAAAGACCGTCAGACGTGTGTTGCAACACGGTCTGCTCTTCCGCCAACTGCGCCAGTTCGCGCTCGATGTGTTCGCGGCGGATTTGCCCTTGGTTGGTGCGCGCCAGAAGTTCGGCGGCGCGTTGCTGCGCTTGGCTGTATTGGCGCGTGTGCAGCTGTTGCTGCTGCATCAGGTTTTTATGCTGCACTTCGGACGAGCGCACGGCGGCTTCCGCCTGTTTGAACGTGGCTTCGGCGGCGGAAAGTTCGGGGGCGAGGTTTTCCAGTTCGGACGCGATGCCGTCGAGGCGCGCTTTTTGGGCAATCAGGCTTTCCTGCGCGGGTTTGGCATAGAGCAGGACGCTGACTTTATCGACCTGATGGCCTTCGGGCGTGAGCCAGATTTGGTGTGCGCCCAAATCGCTTTGATGCGTGAGGGCGTAGCTCAAATCAGGCGCGCACAATACGCCGTCGAGCCAGTGGTGCAATGCCGTCTGAAACGGCGGCTGCGCTTGGATTTGGTTCAGCAATGCCTGTACGGGCAGGGATTTTTTGATGCCGCCGGAGAGGTCGTCTGAAAGCCATGCCGCCTGCCCCTGCGGCAATGGCGTAGGAGGAACGAAGCCAGACGGTACACTACGGGCGTGCAGGCGTTCGGCAAGGATGACGGACAAGGCGTGCTGCCACTCGGCAGGCGCGGTGATGTGTTGCCACAGTTGCGGCGCGGCGGCGTGGTCGGTTGCCTGCCAGAAGTCGGCGGCTTCCTGCTGCTGCGACAGGATTTGCGACAATGCCTGCTGCTGCGCCTGCAAGGTGATGTGTTGCTGCTTCAGGCTTTGGAAGCGGTTTGAGGCCGTCTGAAACGCCTCACGGGCGGCGTGTAAGGCTTCTTCGGCGGCGATGATTTGTTCTTCGTAATGCTCTTGCTGGCTTTGCAACAAGGCGGCGGCCTCCTGCGCGGCGGCGGTTTCAGCTTCGTCGGGCAGGTTCAGGGCTTGGTTTTCCTGTTTCAGACGACCTTTGCGCTCTTCGTGCTTGGCAACGGTTTGTTCGGCATGGGCAAGCCGCTGCTGCTTCAACGCCAGTTCGCGGCGGATGCGGTTTGCCTCGTCCTGCTGGGTTTGGAAGGCGGCGTTGAGCGTGGCTTGGGCTTCTTCCAATTCAGGCAGACGCTCTTCATGTTCGGCAACCTGCATTGCCCATTCCGCCAATTCGGTTTGCTTTTCTTCGACCTGCAACTCGTTTTCTTCCAGCTTGACGCGGATTTGCTGCTGCTCTTGATGAATGCGCTGCAACTGCGCCTGCGCTGCCTGCTTGTCGCGTTCGATGCGTTGGTGCAGGTTTTGCTGATGGCGGATTTGTTCTTCCAAACGGGCAATCTGCTCGCGCAACACGCCGCGTTTGTTGCTCAATTCATGTACTGCCTGCTGCTGCGCCTGTTCGGCAGTCTGCAAGGCGTGTACTTCGTCGTTTAGCGCCTGAACCTGAGCAGCGGTTTCGTCCTGCTGCGCCTGCAAAGACTGATGCTGCGCGGTCGCTTTGTCGGCGGCGGCAAGTGATTGCTGCCATTGGGCGTAATCGAGCAAATCCTGTTGTTGGTTCAACTGCGCGGTCAGGGATTTGTAGCGTTCGGCGGTTTCGGCTTGTTTCTCCAGCTTTTCCACCTGACGCGCCAATTCGTTCTGCAAATCGCCCAAACGCTGCAAATGCTCGCGCGTGTCTTTCAGACGGCCTTCTGTCTCCTTGCGGCGTTCCTTATATTTGGACACACCCGCCGCTTCTTCGATATAGGCGCGCAACTCCTCCGGCCGCGCTTCGATGATGCGCGAAATCATCCCCTGCTCGATAACGGCATAACCGCGCGCGCCCACGCCCGTACCTAAAAACAAATCGGTAATGTCGCGGCGGCGCACGGTCTGATTGTTGATGAAATAAGTCGATTCGCCCTGACGCGTCAGCTGCCGCTTGATGCTCACCTCGGCATACTGCCCCCACGCCCCCTGCAAACTGTGGTCGCTATTGTCAAACACCAGCTCCACCGAAGCCCTCGGCGCAGGACGGCGCGTCGCCGCACCGTTAAAAATCACGTCCTGCATACTCTCGCCGCGAAGCTGCTTCGCCGAAGCCTCGCCCAAAACCCAACGCACCGCGTCAATCACATTCGACTTGCCGCAGCCGTTCGGCCCGATAACCGCAACAAGCTGCCCCGGCACATGAATCGTGGTCGGGTCGGTAAAAGATTTGAAGCCGGAAAGTTTGATGTGGGTCAGGCGCATGGCAATGTTTCGAATCGGAAAAGAAGGCGTATTTTAACGGAAATACGCTTATCCGTTGAGAGAAAAGTATCCATAAAGTCCGACTGCTTTTTTATCCTCAAAAGGCCGTCTGAAAAGTTTGTTAAAAAGAAACAGACTAGTATTGAACTCACTAAACTATTTAAAAGAAATTCATATAAAACAATTAACTAAAAAAACACCTACCCAACCACCTGCCCTTTGATTAATTTTTGTACAGAAATGCAAACAATCTGTTTATTTTTTTATGATTTATGGTTATTATCGGGCTTTAAAGGTTTAAAAATCAGATAAACGATATCTCCGACCTTTTCATCAAGCGAATAACGATACAGGGAATCTCATGTCAAACATCCAAACCAAACTTAAAACCATCGTTTTTACAGCCATCAGCGCGGCCATCTTGTCCGCATGCGGTGGTGGCGGAGGCGGCGGTTCATCTGCTTTAAGCACCGGCGCGACTCCTACCAATAATACCGGCAACTCTACTGGCAATAATGGCAATCCTGCCAACAATAACAGCAATGTCAACACTCCGAAAGCGTCGTCTACTACGCTTACCAACAGTGCCGACAACCTCGCCAAACTGACCGATGAAGCTCCAATCGATCCGGCCAACGTTACCCAGCCTTTGCACACACATTTCATATCTTCCAAAGGTGCACAACAATCCAACCCTAACGTACAAATTCGCAAAGATGCCGCAGGCAAAATGTTCCAAACGGACAATCAAGACCGTAACCAAAATGGCCTAATCAGTTCTATTGACTTTAACAGCAATGATGAAGTCAAAATGGACGGCGTTGTGTTATTTAACAAGACCACTGATGGCAACGCAACCCAACCTACATGGACAAGCTACGCTTCTGTTATTGCCAAAGTATATTCAAAAGGCAATACTCAAACTGATGTCAGCGAACAAACGGGCAAAGAGAAAAATACCGAATTCGCATACGGCAAATCAACTTTGGATGAACGTATTGTTGAACTTCATAAAAAGTTAAAAGCTGAAGAAGAAAATCTAAAAAAAGAACAAAACTCAGAGTCTGGTCAAGTTGATCATGACAAAATAAAGGAAATTAAAGCTAAAATCGAAGAATTAGACTCTTTATACAAAAAAAGCCTGCAACATCGCACTAGTCTGGCAACCTTTAATAAAATTGACAGCGATAATTTAGCCTACTTCCGCACCGATAAAAATGGCTTAGTTTTTGATAAACAATTCGACGGTGTTTATGTCATCAATTTTGATGACGGCACCAAAATTGTGTTGCATGATCCTTCCGCAGCCGGCTGGACATATCAAACCTTCGCACATTACACCGACCCTAAAGGACATGTATACCAAGGCTACCAAAGCTTGGGTGATGAAACTGTCTTCACTACCCTGCCTGCAAAAGGTACAGCCACCTACAAAGGTATTTCCACTGCCTATGTGGTTACCGACAAGAACAATCGTCAGTTGACTTCCAATGTCATGGCTATCGTTGATTTCGGCCTCAAAGGTGTCCGTTTTGAAACGTCAAACTCACACTTCCATACTTTGGAAAATGGTAAGCGCGTATCCGAAGCAGATAAAAACTACGATTTCAAAGGTACGGCAAGCTGGAAAGACGGCAACCTCTTCTCCGGTAAAGTCAGCACAGCCGATGACAAGTTAAGCGGCAACCTGAACGGCAAATTCTACGGCCCCAATGCTGCTGAAATCGGCGGCACTTACGGCTTAAAAAACAAAGATGCAACCGAACACTTAATCGGTGGCTATGGCGCGAAACGTCAATAACCCTGCCTAAACAAAAGGCCGTCTGAAGTTTCAGACGGCCTTTTTATTTTTAACTTGGGTTACACCGATACGGCTGCTTTGATGTGCGGATGCGGATCGTAGCCTTCCAGCTCAAAGTCTTCAAATTTGAAGGCAAACAAGTCTTTGACTTCAGGGTTGATTTTCATGGTCGGCAGGTTTCGGAAATCGCGGCTTAATTGCAGCTGGGCCTGCTCGATATGGTTGCTGTACAAATGCGCATCGCCAAACGTATGGATAAATTCACCGGCTTCCAAGCCGCACACTTGCGCCATCATCATGGTCAACAATGCGTAGCTGGCGATGTTGAACGGCACACCAAGGAAAATATCGGCGCTGCGTTGATAAAGCTGGCAGGACAGTTTGCCGTTGGCAACGTAAAACTGAAACAGCGCATGGCAAGGCGGCAAGGCCATTTCGTCGACCAAAGCCGGATTCCATGCCGATACAATCAGACGGCGCGAGTCGGGATTTTTCTTGATTTGTTCCACCACATTGGCAATTTGGTCGATATGGCGGCCGTCGGGTGCTGGCCAGCTGCGCCATTGGTAGCCGTAAACCGGGCCCAAATCGCCGTTTTCGTCCGCCCATTCGTCCCAAATGGAAACGTTGTTGTCTTTCAGGTATTTGATATTGGTATCGCCTTTGAGAAACCAAAGCAGTTCATGAATAATCGAGCGCAGATGCAGTTTTTTGGTGGTCAACAGCGGAAAGCCTTCACTCAAATCAAAACGCATTTGGTAACCGAACACAGACCGCGTACCGGTGCCGGTACGGTCGGATTTGTCGATACCATTGTCAAGAACATGGCGCATAAGGTCGTGATAGGCTTTCATGTGTTTCCTTAATATATGTGTTGTGGGAATTTCGTGTGTATTGTACCGAATTTTCAGACGGCCTGCCTCTCTGTCTTCAATGGGGCGACCTTCCCCATATTCGCGTAATACATTCATTAACAATGTTGACAATTTAGCGCTAATTTACACAAATTTTGAGCTGAATTAAATTTTTACAAAAAATTTTTCAACATTTTCTAGTTTAATTACTTAGTATTTTATTTTTAATAGAATATATTTTATGAAATATTTTTAGATATTTTTAATTAAATTTAAAATATAATTCTATTTTTACAAATTGGTAAAAAAATAATGTCAACAATCTAGGCAAAATTTTTCTTGGCAAGTAAAATTTTTACAGCTATATTTCAAAACATAAATATTGAAATATATCACTCAATAGGAGTAGAAAAATGACCGACCTGAACACTCTATTTACCAATCTCAAACAACGCAACCCCAACCAAGAACCCTTCCATCAAGCTGTTGAAGAAGTGTTCATGAGTTTGGATCCGTTTTTGGCAAAAAACCCGAAATACACCCAACAAAGCCTGCTTGAGCGTATTGTTGAACCGGAGCGCGTGATTATGTTCCGCGTCACTTGGATGGACGACAAAGGCCAAGTCCAAGTCAACCGCGGCTACCGCATCCAAATGAATTCTGCCATCGGCCCTTACAAAGGCGGCTTGCGTTTCCACCCTACCGTCGATTTGGGCGTGTTGAAATTCCTCGCTTTTGAACAAGTCTTCAAAAACGCGCTGACCACCCTGCCTATGGGCGGCGGCAAAGGCGGTTCCGACTTTGATCCTAAAGGCAAGTCCGATGCCGAAGTAATGCGCTTCTGCCAAGCCTTTATGACCGAACTCTACCGCCACATCGGCGCCGATACCGACGTTCCTGCCGGCGACATCGGCGTAGGCGGCCGCGAAATCGGCTATCTGTTCGGCCAATACAAAAAAATCCGCAACGAATTTGCTTCCGTCCTGACTGGCAAAGGCCTCGAATGGGGCGGCAGCCTGATTCGCCCTGAAGCCACCGGCTACGGCTGCGTGTATTTTGCCCAAGCCATGTTGGAAACCCGCAACGACAGCATCGAAGGCAAACGCGTGTTGATTTCCGGATCCGGCAATGTGGCGCAATACGCAGCCGAAAAAGCCATCCAACTGGGTGCAAAAGTATTGACCGTTTCCGACTCCAACGGCTTTGTCCTCTTCCCTGACAGCGGTATGACCGAAGCGCAACTGGCCGCTTTGATCGAGCTGAAAGAAGTACGCCGCGAACGCGTGGCCACTTACGCCAAAGAACAAGGCCTGCAATACTTTGAAAACCAAAAACCGTGGAACATCGCGGCCGAAGTCGCCCTGCCTTGCGCCACCCAAAACGAATTGGACGCAGACGCTGCCCAATATTGCGTTCTACTTGGCTGGCATTAAAGACTCTAACGAAGTGTTGCTTAACTATCAATTGGATTACATCGCAAAGCATCCCACTATCGCACAACCCGAAAAATTCGTGATAACCGATGCCGAATACGATGAGTTCAAGCAACGCGTACTCAACTCTAAGTTCACATACGACCGCGAAAGTGAGAAGTTTTTGAAGGAACTTGTTAAGCTGGCTAAGTTCGAAGGCTATTACGACGATGCCAAAAACGAGTTTAATGCACTGGAAAAGAAATTGAGTCATAACATCGCTAAAGACCTCGACATCAATAAAGAGGCTGTTAAAAAACTCATTGCCGATGGTATTATCCCTGTATACTACTTCCAAAAGGGGCGCATTAGGCATTCGCTGGTTGACGATAAGCAGATGAAAGCCGCACTTGAAGTACTGGCCGACTCGAAGAGATACGCCAGTTTGCTAAAGCCTCAACCTAAGACTACACCCGCAAAAACTAAAAAATAAACGCATACTTAACGCTTTTGGGGGCGCGGGCAAATGGCCTTGCGCCCCCAAAATGTGTTAATAATTAACGCCAAAGGGTGCACTAGACTAATGGTGAAACGTTTCTTCGCCACACGCCTCCTTATATATAAGGTGAGACCAACGAGCAACAACTCCTGAAACGGCTTGCAACCATACATCAACAAGCCACAAACCACAACACTATACATTCCTCTTCGCAATGACAACATCCCCTCTGGCACTACTGCCAACGGCTCTTTTGATTCCTACAAACGCACTAGCGCAAACACAAAACAAACCCAACATTGTGTTATTTCTTGTTGACGACATGGGTTGGCAAGAGACTTCAGTGCCGTTTTATAAAGAAAAAACCTTGCTCAACAGTCGTTATCGCACACCCAACATGGAGCAATTGGCTAGCAGAGGGGTGAAGTTCACACAGGCTTATGCTTCGGCTATTTCGTCGCCTTCGCGCTGTTCGTTGCTCTCGGGCATGAATGCGGCACGCCATAAGGTTACCAATTGGACCTTCGACTATAACGTAGAAACCGACATGAACGACCCTGAGATGATGCCACCCACATGGAATTGCAATGGCATACAGCCCGACACGGTGACATCTGCTCACAATCGGCATCGCACAACATTGATAACTCCCCTGCCACAACTGCTGAAAGATGCGGGGTATTACACCATACACTGCGGAAAAGCGCACTTCGGAGCACGCACAACAGCTGGAGAAGACCCGCGAAGCTTTGGTTTTATGGTTACACAGGGCAGAAAACCCCAATGCTCAACTTCCTCCCACCAGCTAGTTACCTCGCAAGAAAGGAGTTTGGTAGCAATCGTTTTCATGTTTACGGACTGGAACAGTATTACAATACCGATACTTTTCTTACCGAAGCGCTCACCATCGAAGCAATTAAGGCTTTAAACAAGCCCATAACCGAGGGCAAACCCTTCTTTCTCTACATGTCGCACTATGCCATACACGTGCCA
>ERZ773203.1477-NODE-1477-length-11819-cov-21.667970_pt1 | contig 11819 bp, 10 predicted proteins | sample MGYA00580529_ERZ773203 | MGnify/ENA primary metagenome ERZ773203 (study PRJEB29015, sample SAMEA2738176) | human oral metagenome | biome: human oral; feature: human-associated habitat; material: saliva | place: China | collected 2177 ... | reverse complement strand
AATTAAGCTATAGCGATATAATGACAAAAAGTATAAAAGTCAGGAGACTACTATTTATGGACGACAACAACAATAAACCACAGCCTCAAGTGCCGCCTCAGCCACAATTCCAGCAGACTCCACAACAGCCGCAATTTCAGCAGGCTCCACAGCAGCCTCAGTCACAACAATTCCCACAACAACCAGTTATGGGAACTCCATACCAAATGCCACCAAAAAAGAAAATGAGCAAAGGCGCCATGTGGGGGATCATCGGCGGAATAATTGGACTAGTCGTAATTATCGTTGGTGTAGTCCTAGCTGTCTTGTTACTGGGCGGTCCAAGCAAGGCGGATTATAAAGCTGCTGGAGAAAAATTGAATAATGTGATTAAAGTATACAACGAGACTTCTATATCACTTTCATATGTTTCTACTTCAGAAACAAAGTCTTCGTTAGAATCTACTCGCAAGAAACTTGCTTCAACAAAGGAAGAGGTCAATAATCAATTAACTGAGATCGGCAAGATGAAAGCCGTCACTGGCGATAAAGAGGTTCGTGAAAAGTATGATGCTTTGAAAAATAAGCTAGGTAAGTTTAACGATGCTATAGATGCCTTTGATGAAGTTTACGGCAAGATACTTCCAGCAGTAGCTGATTTTTCTGACAGCAGCAACAGCTCTAATATATCTACCTTAGAAAGCGCAGTGAAGAAAGCTCGACAGGATCTTAAGGGCGCAGACATTAAGAATGAGCACAACAAGAAATTCGTCAAGGACTTTACTGCTCAATTGGAAAAACTTGAAGAAATGTTACCAAAAGTTGCTGAAATGAAATCTGATTACAAAAAATACGACTCTAACTATATCAGTGATTTTTACGACACTCTTACTGCAATACAGAAGACTGCTCGCGAATGGTCTTCGGGACTACAAAAAATAGCAGAAGAGGGTGAAATTCGCGATGAATTAAATAACCTAGGAACTATACTGGTAAACAAGGTAAATAAATAGTTCTGATAAATATCAGAAGCGCCTCGTTTCTTACGGGGCGTTTTTTGATAGAATAAATATATGGACAAGCAGGCTAAATTGGACGCGTTGGCGGAAGAAATTGTAAAAGAGAAGGTTTGCTCGGATTTGGCGGATCAGGCGACACAGCTTGTTATGGGCGATGGAAATCCTGATGCTGATATCGTTTTTATTGGCGAGGCGCCGGGGAAGAATGAAGATCTGCAGGGCAAGCCGTTCGTTGGTGCTGCGGGAAAATTCCTTGATGAGATGCTAAAGTCTGCTGATCTGCAACGTTCAGATGTGTATATTACTAATATTGTTAAGTATCGACCGCCAAATAACCGCGACCCATTGCCAGAGGAAAAGCGACAATTTTGGCCATATTTACTCAGGCAATTAGAAATCATTCAGCCAAAGGCCATTTTGACCTTAGGGCGGCACAGTGGCGGCGGATTTATTCCGGGATTGCAGATCAGTAAAGAACACGGTCGTCCACGTAAAGTGCGTCTGCACGAGCTCGAATTCGTAGTGATTCCGTTATATCATCCAGCCGCTGCACTTTATAACGGCGGTATGCGTCAGACTTTAATTGACGATTTTATTCAGGCTGTGGAATTTGTGAAGAATAATAGCGGCGCTTAATTAGATTATTTTCTTGCAAAAGTTTCCCAGACGTAGTATAGTGGATAGTCGATATCTATTATATCTAAGTCGAGAAAGGATTTGTATGAGATTATCGGGAGCTGTTGAACAAGCGTGCTGCATTATGGCGATTCTGGCGGATCCGAAAAGGACGACGCCGGTAACTAATGACGCGCTGGCGGAAAAGATGCTGGTTTCGCCGACGTACTTGAAGAAAATTAGTCGAAAATTGGTAATAGCAAAGCTAATCACGTCAACGCAGGGAACTGGCGGCGGATTTATTTTAGCGAGAAAAATGAACGAAGTTACGTTGCATGATGTTGTCCTTGCAATTGAAGGAGAATCGCCATTTTTCCAACCTCAGGGAATCGTTGAGAGAGTTTTTCAATCACGTCCTCGTCAGGTGGAAATTGGCATGAATATGATAGAAAAGGTTTTTTCTGAAGCGCAGGAAAAGTGGAGTGAATATTTGAAAACTGTGACGTTGGAAGATGTCGCAAAGGAGGTCGCACATGATTAAAAATAAGATGTTACAAGCCGAGTGGAGGCATTTGTTTAATAATAAAATATTGTTGATATCTATGGCTGTAATTTCGTTTATCCCGATTTTGTATAGTGGATTTTTCCTAGGCTCAATTTGGGATCCGTACGGGCAAACAAAAAACTTGCCGGTAGCGTTTGTGAACGAAGATAAGGGCGCCAGCTTAAATGGCAAATCGCTGAATATTGGCGAATCTGTTGAGAAAAAACTAAAAGATAATCACGATTTGGGCTGGGAGTTTGTCAGTAAACAGCAAGCAGACGAAGGCGTGAATAACGGGCATTTTTATGCAGTGGTAACTATTCCGTCCGACTTTTCGCAGAAAGCGGCGTCAATTACCGAATCTGAACCTCAGCAAGCGGTTATTAATTTTACGACCACGCCAGCAAAAAACTATATCGGTTCGCTAGTCAGCAATCAAGCTGCCACCAAGGTTAAATCTTCGGTGTCTGAACAAATCACTCAGGCGTACGCTAAGGGGATTTTGGAGAATTTGGACAAGCTTGGAATAGGGCTGGACACGGCAGCTAACGGCGCGTCAACTTTGCACGACGGATTAGGGCGATTGCAATCTGGCACACAAACATACGTTGGCGGCGTTAAGCAATTAGCGGTAAATCAGCAATCCTTGACTGGCGGATTAGCGCAACTCAGCGACGGCTCTCGTAAACTGCAGGCGGGGTTGGGGCAATTGTCGAACAATTTGCCGACTGAATCGCAATTGTCACAATTATCTGACGGCATGAAACAATTACAATCTGGCATAAATCAGTTAAACGCCAGCGTGAGGAATCCATCGCCAGTGCTCGTGGCTCAACAAAACAAGGTAGAAACGGACGCGCAAACTTTGAAGAAAACAATGAAAGATTCGGAATCCGACTTGTTGGCGGCGGGCGGCACTTTGCAGACTTTGGGCGCGCAAGCAGCCGCTTCTGGCAGTAAATCTACGACGATAAGTTTGCCGCAAATTAGCAATATTTATCAAGCATTCACAGAAACTAAGACAATTATTGAGCAGACGACAACGCTACGTAAAGATCTTCGAGTGCTAACTCAACAATTATCAGCGCAACAAACGCAACTTCAGGCTGGAGTTTCTACATTGAATAACGGCGTGAATCAATTGACGCCAAACGCAATCACCGCATTTAACGGCTATAACAGCGTGCGATTTGCGAATAATCAATTGCTGGCGGGCTCAACAAGCTTAACAAACGGCTTAAACGAAGCGAAATCGGGCAGTCAAAAATTGGCGAATGGCGCGAGTTTATTAGAGAGTCGCTCGGGTGCGTTAATTGATGGAACTTCGCAACTGGCAAGCGGCGCGGACACGCTGGCGAATAAATTAGCGGACGCTTCTAACCGCATAAAAATTCAACCAACTGGCGCTACGACTCAGCAGCAAATTGCAAATCCAGTGAAGTCGGAAATGACCGAAAAAGGTAATGTTCCAAACTATGGCTACGCTTTGTCGCCGTATGTTTTGTCGCTAAGTTTGTTTGTTGGAGCACTTGTCCTGAATGTTATTTATCCGATTCGCAAAACTTTTTCTGAGCAGGAAAGTGCGATTCGTTGGTGGCTATCTAAAGCTTCGGTGGCTGGCGTGGCGGCCTTTATGCAAGCAACGATTTTGATGTTAGTGATGGTGTTTTTCTTAGGGCTAACTCCAGAGCATCCAGCGCATTTTATCGGGGCAATTTATCTGACGTCGTTTGCGTATATGTCGATTGTGTCGCTTTTGGTGATTGTTTTGGATAATCCAGGGCGATTCCTAGCAATGGTTCTTTTGGTGCTTCAATTGGGCTCCAGCGAAGGAACATTCCCAATCCAAACTGCCAACGGATTTTTCCAAGCAATTAATCCGCTAGTGCCGATGACTTACTCAATTCGCGCATTGCGCCAGGCTATTTCGGGCGGGCTAGATAACGCATTTTACGGCGGCAGTATGTGGGTTTTGGTTGGATTCTTGTTGGTGGCTAATTTATTGACAATCGGCTTCTTCGCTTATCGTGGCAAGCGTAAATTCGCACACACGTCGGTTGATGGCGACGATTAATTGACCTCTGTTATAAAACATTGTTCTTTGACAAAAAATGAGCGGTTTGCTAATATAAGAGTACTAACTAGAGGAATTTACGTCAGTTTACCTCTATACCTGGTTTTTGAATTATATTGTAATAAAAAAGGAGTATAACAATATGGGTCAGCGGCGACTAGCAACACCGCAAAAAGACGACGCCAACAAGCGTCCGCAGTCAAAGAAAAGTAACAATGCAGTTTTGAATAGCACAACTACTCGCAAGGGTGAGGTTTTTAGAGCTCAGCGACGAACAAGCGAGAATGTTAATCTCAGGGCTTCACAGCACTTGATTGATATTCCAGTGAATAAGTCAGTTTACAACGGATACGGCGGTGAGCAATTTAGCGCCAAAATGCAACCAAAACCCGTTCGCGGTGGTCAGCCGAAACTTCGGATTATTCCGATTGGTGGTGTGGGCGAAATGGGAATTGGTAAGAATATGAACGCCATCGAATATGATGATGAGATTATCATCGTAGATATGGGTTTTCTGTTCCCAGGCAGTGATTATCCAGGCATCAATTACATCACGCCGGATATTACTTGGCTGGAAGAGAATAAGCACAAGATTAAGGCGCACGTATTTACGCACGGACACCTTGATCACATTGGTTCGTTCCGTCACTTCATTCATCGTATTCCAGCGCCAGTTTATGGCTCTAAGTTTACAATTGGTATGCTCGATCGAACGATGGACGATTCAGAAGTGGATTTCAAGCCGGATTATCGAGTGATGGATCCGCTGAGTCACGAAATTGTTCAAGTTTCTAAGCATTTTTCAATCGAGTTGGTACGAGTTAACCACTCAATTCCTGATTCTACGGCGGTGATTATTCGAACCCCAATGGGCGTGATTGTCGATTCTGGTGACTGGCGATTTGAGGAAAGTCCAGTTGACGGTCAAAAGTTTGACCTTGAGCGACTTACGGAAGTGGCTTCAAAAGAAGGCATTTTGATGTTTATGAACGAGTCGACCAACTGTGAGTCGGCCGGTACGCACACACATACGGAGTTTGATATTCAGTATTCCATCGGTCAGGTGATGGACAAGTTTAGTAATAGTCGAGTAATTTTAAGCTGTTTCTCGTCGCAGGTGCATCGCTTGCAATTAATTTTGGAAGAGGCGCATAAGCACGGACGCAAGGTGGCATTTGCTGGATTCTCGATGATTCAAAACCTAGAGGTGGCGCTGCGTTCGGGGACGATTAAGATTCCTAAAGACACCATCATGAAGATGGAAGATATTGTTAAATTACCAGATAATCAAATTGCTGTAGTTTGTACTGGATCGCAAGGTGAATTTAATGCTGTCTTAAATCGCATGGCGACGGGCGCTCATAAATATATGAAAATTAAGGGCTCGGACGTTGTGGTGTTTAGTTCAAATCCAATTCCTGGCAATGAAAAAAGTGTGGTGCGAACGGTTGACGGTTTGATGCGTGAGGGCTCTGATGTTATTCAAAACGGAAAGACTCACTTGACGGGAGTCGGTCCGCTGCACTTGTCAGGTCATGGCTATTATGACGATCATGTCAAATTGATCAATGCACTTAACCCAACTTACTACATGCCAATTCACGGTGAATTCCATATGCTAGTGCATAATGCCAGGTTAGCGGAAAAAGAATGCGGAATTCCTCGTAAGAATATTTTTGTGTGTGATGCTGGAGATATTATTGAAATTGATATTGAAAGGCAAGCAAAGAAAGCTGGGCGAATTCACGTTGGTGGCGTGATGTACGATGATACTGGCGCGATTGTTTCTGAGGTTGTGTTGAAAGACCGCATTCATATGTCGCAAGAGGGAATGTTCGTTGTGGTGTTGACTGTACAGCGTGGCACAGGACGGTTATTGACTAGCCCAGACATTATTTCTCGCGGATTTATTTACTTGCGCGACTCTGAAGAATTGATGAATATGATTCGCCAATACTTGAAGCAAAAAGCGGCGCGCAGTTTTTCTGGCAAATATGATTTGGACGTTATCAAAAAAGAAATTAAAGATGAGATTACGCATATATTGTATGATCAGACTCGCCGAACGCCGATTGTCATTCCAGTGATCAATGAAGTTGGTGGCTTGAAGTCTGTAAAGTCGGAAGCTACGCCAACGCATTCTGCCGTGAAATCGCCAGCGCGCGGTAAGAGACCCGCCTCGGGTGAGTCAAAAATGGCTCTTCCAACTGCGCCGCGTCGTCGTTTTCCTCAACGCCAAGTACCAGATACGGAAGCAAACGACACAAAAGCCAGAGAGCGACAGAATACTCGCCCGTACTAGAGTTCTAGATTGATTTTAATGGTGAATTATGCTATAATACTAAGCGTATTAAGTTGATTTTACATCTGTTAATAAGTGTAAAATCAGTGTATAATAAAAACGATTATGGCAAAAAAACGAAAGAGCACGAAAAAATCCGCACCAGCCAAGCCGCAGCATAGTTTGCCGGCGGGTTTTTGGTCGCAAGTTGGCGCGGTGATGCTTATCCTTTTGTCGCTACTACTCGTCGTATCGTGGTTTGGCGTCGGTGGTCCAGTTTTACAATGGATTGATATGGCGACCGTAAAAACTATTGGTTACACCGCGTACGCCTTGCCGATATTGCTGATTTATTTGGCGGTTGAGACTTTCCGAGCAGAAGAGAATCAATTGCCTGCAGTGGTGAAATTTGCGGCAATCCTGGAAATTGTGTGGTTTTCTGGATTGTTTGGGTTAATGAAGACGGCTTCGCGTCCGAATTCTGGTGGATTTGTGGGCGATATATTGAATACGGCAACCTTGAAAATGGTAGATTCGGCAATTGCGGTGATTATTTATCTAGTTTTGGCGTTTATAACAGTTCTATTTATTACCCAGACGTCGCCGTTTACAGTTTTCAGTAAACTTTGGGGGATGATCAAGAGTAATACCAAGGAGGATGATAATAATCGTTCTGTTATGAAGAAGGCATCAATTGCTCAGCCAGCAGAAGAAGAGAAAAAGACCGACCTGGGAGAAATTAAGCTAAACGCTGGCGTGCCAATAATTGATACAGCCAAAGAGAAAAAGAGTCTATTGAAGAAAGTGGAGAAGCCAGAAAAGGTCAATGAAGAGCAGGCTTTGGTGGCAACTCGTGATCCGAATTGGGAAGCGCCAAGCTTGGATCTATTAGAGAAGAACGAAAGCGGTGCTGATGCTGGAGACACGCGTCAGAACGCCCAAATAATTCACGATACGTTGGCTGAGTTTAATATTGAGGCGGCGATGGGCGATATTAATGTTGGTCCAAAAGTTACGCAGTACACTTTAAGACCGCCAAGTGGGGTTAAATTGACGCGAATTACGGCGCTGGAAACTAATATTGCGCTTAATTTGGCAGCACAAAGTTTAAGGATTGAGGCGCCAATTCCTGGTCAGCGAGCGGTTGGTATTGAGGTGCCTAACCGTAAGGCTGCCGAGGTGCGATTACGAAGTACGTTGTCGTCAAAACAGTGGGCTGCTGCTCGTGATCCTTTGAGTTTTGGAATTGGTAAAGATATATCCGGTCAAGTTGTTGTGGGTGAGCTGGGGAAGATGCCGCATTTGTTGATTGCTGGACAAACGGGTTCTGGTAAGTCTGTGATGATTAATACTTTGCTGTGTAGCTTGCTGTATCGCAATAGTCCGAGTGATATGAAGTTGATTTTGGTTGACCCGAAGCAAGTCGAAATGGCGCCGTACGCTGATATTCCGCACCTTCTTACGCCAGTTATTAATGAACCAGAGAAGACCATTTCAGCCTTGAAGTGGGCGGTGAATGAGATGGAGCGCCGTTACAAATTGTTGGCGGGCGAGAAAATCCGTAATATTAAGGAATACAACAAGAGGCTGCAGTCGCGCGCTAAGAAGATTGCGATTGCTGATGAAAATGGCAATGTTCAGGAGCATGAAGATGGATCAATGCCGTATATCGTGATTGTGGTGGACGAGATGTCTGATCTCATGATGATGGCTAAAAAGGATGTTGAGACGTTAATTGTTCGTTTGGCGCAGAAGTCTCGAGCGGTTGGTATTCACTTGGTGCTGGCAACGCAGCGTCCTAGTGTGAATGTGATTACCGGTTTGATTAAGGCAAACGTGCCGGCGCGAATTGCCTTTACGGTGGCTAGCCAGGTTGACAGTATAACGATTTTAGACCAATCTGGCGCTGAGAAATTATTGGGTCAGGGTGATATGCTATTTTACGTAACAAGCATGAGTAAACCAAAACGTATTCAGGGCGCCTGGGTGACGGATGACGAGGTGAATAAAATTGCCGATCATTTGCGTATGCAGATGGCTCCGCAATACAACGATGAAGTGGTGGCTCAGCCAGTTCAATTGGACGGCAAGGGTGGAGTCGTAATGGACTTGTCGGAAGGTGGTGATGATAAGTTTAGGGATGCGGTTCGTGTGGTGGTCGAACGACGCAAGGCCTCAACTAGTATGCTGCAAACGCGCTTGGGAATTGGTTATCAGCGAGCAGCGCGAATTATTGAAGAGATGGAAGAGCGGGGAATTGTTGGTCCGCAGAATGGTTCTAAGCCGCGTGATGTTTTGATTTCTAGTTCAGAAGAGCTTGAGGAACTGTTGGCGGAATCGTGAAAAGATTGACCAAACGTTATGAGCGAATATTTTCTTGGTAACTATGACTTAGTCCTTGATCAGGAGACTCTTGTCGCTATAGTACAAGCAGCAGGTAAAGTTCTTAAAGAGAAGGGTATTGAAGGCCTAGAGAATGGTCGCTATAAAATAGACGATAGTAGTGCTGCTGCGAACACTTTTACATATAAGCTATCGCCAGAAATAGTACATCATATTTTTTCAATTCCACCAGAAGCCATTCGTGTTTCTTCGGAAGGTCATGCGGAGGAGTGTGAAATAGCCTATTTACCAGAATCTATGCTGGAAGACGGTACGCAATGTTCCGCTGAATTAGGTTTGTACGTTACTGAGGTGGTGCGTCGTTCAGGTGGTTTACCGCCGCTTTATATAGAGCATAGCTGGAATATTAGAGGTTGGAAGGGGCAACATCTTGAGGGAGAGTATAAGGTCGAATATTCCGTAGATGGACAACGAATAAGTCCAAGTAATCTTGATCTAGAAAGTCTGGATTTGAGAAATCCTGAAGATGTCGGAAGATTAACCGCCGACATAAGAAATAACGCTCAATCCCTCAGCGCTGACGATATAGACACTATCTATAAGCTCATTGACACGATATCGCAGAATGGGGTATAATATAGGCGAATATTAACCTAAGTTTACGTGAGACAGCGTAAGCATCCGTAAATGGATTCCAGAGGAGGAAACATGAACGAATACGAACTAACTGTTCTTATTCACCCGGATTTAGAGGCTAATCTAGATTCAGCGTTGGATAAGGTACGTGGTTTAATCACTACTAACGGTGGTGAAATTACTAAAGAAGAAAACTGGGGCAAGAAAAAATTGGCCTACACAATCAAGCGTGAAGATTTTGCAGTTTACGTTTGCTTTGAGGTTAAATTGCCAGCACCAGCTTTGTTGAAGATTTCAAACACACTTAATATTACTGACGAAGTCTTGCGCTACCTATTGGTAAAAACTGATGAAAAAACTCGTCAAGCATTAAGCGAGCAAAAAGCACGCAACGAAGAATCTGATTCAAGCGAATCAAGTAAATAAGCCTAACTGCCGTAAGGTAAAAGAGGGGATAGAATATGGCACGAAGTATCAATCAAGTGATTTTGTTGGGTAGATTGACACGCGATCCAGAACAGCGAACAACTGCTTCTGGCAAGAACGTAGTTAGTTTTAGTATTGCTGTTGATCGACAATCTCAAGACGATCAGGCTGACTTTTTCAACATCACAGCTTGGGATAAACTTGGTGATTTGGTAATGCAATATCTAAGCAAAGGTCGTCGGGTTTTGATCCAAGGACGACTGCGACAGGATAGCTGGGAAGATAAGGATACTGGTAAAAGACAGAGTCGAATTGAAGTTACTGCTTCGGACGTAACGTTCTTAGATGGTCCAAATGGCGACAATTCAGGTTCTGCAGCACCAAAGACTACTAAAAAAGAGGAAGTCGTAACGGAAATTGACGATAAGCCAATTGACTTAAGCGAGATTCCATTCTAATAAGGAGATTAAAATGGCACAATTGAAGAAAAATCCACCGATTATTTTTGACTATAAAGATGTAAAAACTTTGCAACGTTACATCAATGTTTACGGTCAAATCGAGCCAATCAGCAAGACTGGTTTGAGCGAAAAGCAACAGCGAAGCTTGGCAGTAGCAATTAAGCGTGCTCGCCACTTGGCTTTGTTGCCATTTGTTAGCAGCAACTAGGAACGTTTAATGCGCAATATCTCGTTGCTATTACATATTCGGCAGCGAGATATTTTATTGGAAAGGAGAAAATATGTATCAGCCAACTGATTTGAAAAAAGGCGTAGTTTGTCAAATTGACGGTAAGCCATATCGCGTCGTAGAATATGGCCAAAAAGTTATGGGTCGTGGCGGTTCGATTGTTAACGTGAAATTGAAAAACCTAATTGACGGAAGTGTTATTCCAAAGACTTTCAAGGGTCAAGAGCGAATCGAAGCTGCGGAAGTAAATAATAAAACTGCGCAATATTTGTATAACGACGGCGACAAATTCTATTTCATGGATCCGACTAGCTTTGAGCAATTTGAGCTGGCTGCGGAAATCGTGGACGACGCCAGTAAATACCTGAAAGAAGGCGATGAATTGAGCCTTCAATTCTTCGACGGTCGAGTGATTAACGTTGAACTACCAAAGAATAAATATCTGGAAGTTACCTACACGGAAGATGTGGTTAAGGGCGATACGACTTCATCTGTGCTAAAAGACGCTACTTTGGAGACGGGTCTAGTTGTCAAAGTTCCAGCATTTATCAAGCAGGGCGATATTATTAGCGTTGACACATCGACTGGTGAATATCGCGAGCGAAAGAAATAGTCCTATTTAATGAAACAGCGATTAGATAAAGCTCTGGTCGAGCGCGGTTTGGCGACAACAAGATCTCAGGCGGATAATTTTATTCGCCTGGGCTATGTTTTTTTGAATAAGAAAATTGTCCAGAAATCAGGAGCTATGGTGTCTGATTCGGACGAGATAAAGCTCGAGAAGAAAGAAACTTATGTTTCGCGAGCTGGCTTAAAACTGGCAAGCGTAGCGGAGTATTTTCATCTTAATTTTCAGGATAAAACTGTTCTGGACATTGGTTCGAGTACGGGCGGATTTACTGACTATTCGCTGCGCCATGGCGCCAAAAAGGTATTTGCTGTTGATGTTGGAACGGATCAACTTCATCCAAGTTTGAGACCGAATCCAAAAATTGTTCTTCACGAAAAGACGGATATTCGTGATTTTTATGCAGATGAAGCAATTGATATTATCGTGGGCGATGTGTCGTTTATATCTCTGAGGGAAATTTTGCCGCACGTGGCTGAAAATTTGATGAATAGCGATACTGTTTTAATTGCTATGGTGAAACCTCAATTTGAAGCGGGGCGGCATCAGGTTAATAAGGGAATTATTAAAAACGATAAAGTTCG
>ERZ773203.1470-NODE-1470-length-11843-cov-5.277061_pt1 | contig 11843 bp, 9 predicted proteins | sample MGYA00580529_ERZ773203 | MGnify/ENA primary metagenome ERZ773203 (study PRJEB29015, sample SAMEA2738176) | human oral metagenome | biome: human oral; feature: human-associated habitat; material: saliva | place: China | collected 2177 ... | reverse complement strand
ATTGCCGGAGTAGGGGATTGTTCATTGTGCTAATAATTATAGTTAGGGGCTTATACGCCCAAAATGATTCGGATTTATCTATGCAGGGGTTCCCGCAAAGGGGTGTGGTAGAGGTGAAGGGCTTTTCGCTGAAGCCAATCGAGCGCTTGATTGGGGTCGCTGTGATGAGGCTTCATGCCGCCTTCCTCCTTCCATGAATCAACGGCAGCTCGGAGAGTGGCAGGTCGCGTTTGATGATAATGCCGACAAAAACAAGCAGGAGCGCGGTGCGGTAGGCCATGCGCCAGACCGTGTTGTCGATCTCTGGCCACATGCCTGCGGCGAAGAAGGCCGCGGCGAGCAGGGTGTAGAAGGCGGCCGAACGGAGGTCGTAAGGCACGGGGTAATAGCGCCGCCCGACGAGGTAAGAGAGCACCATCATCAGCAGATTGCTGGCAAACGAGGCCCAGGCGCAGGCCATGAAGCCGAAGCGGGGCACGAAGAGCACGATGACGGCTACGGTCATCACGCACCCGGCGGTGGAGAAGTAGGCGCCCCACTGGGTGCGGTCGGTCAGCTTGTACCACACCGAGAGGTTGAAGTAGATGCCGAAAAACAGCTCCCCGAGCATGACGATGGGCACGACGCTGAGGCCGGCGTAGTAGCGGGCGTCGACGTAGTGCTTGAGCAGGTCGAGGTAGAAGGTGACGCCGAGGAAGATGACCCACGAAAAGATGATGAAGTAACGCATCGCCTCGACGTACGAGCGGCGGTTGTCGGCGTCGCGGGTCTTGGCGAAGACGAAGGGCTCGTAAGCGTAGCGGAAGGCTTGGATGAACATGACCATCACCACGGCAATCTTGAAGCAGGCGCCGTAGATGCCCAGTTGCGCGTCGGCCTCGGCCTTGTCGGCAAAGAGGAAGGGGAAGAGGATCTTGTCGGCCGTCTGATTGAAGATGCCGGCGATGCTCAGGATCAGGATCGGGAAGGAGTAGGCCAGCATCTGTCGGAGGCGCGCCGCGTCGGGTCGGGCGCGGAGGCCGGGCATCATGTCGGGCAGCAGCATGAGCAGCGTGGTGACGGTGGTGAAGACGTTCGCGAGGAAGATGTATCCGATGCCGTAGCCGGGCCGGTAGAACCACGCGATCCACTCGGGGTGCGACTCGTTCAGCTGCGGACAGACGACAAGGAAGAAGATGTTCAGCACAATGTTGAGGAAGATGTTGGCCAGTTTGATGGCGGCAAATCGCACGGCTTTGTTGCGGTATCTGAGGTAGGCGAAGGGCAGGCAGCAGAAGGCGTCGACGGCCACAATGCCGGCCATCATGCCCACGTATTCCGGGTGCTCGGCGTAGCCCAACGCGCCACTGATCGGCCCGAGCAACATCCACGCCGCCACCATGAAGAGGGCCGACGTGAAGCCTACGCTATAAAGCGCCGTGGCATAGACGCGCATCGGTTCGCGCTCCTCCTGCTTATTGACGAAGCGGAAGAAGCCCGTCTCCATGCCATACGTCAGGATGACGAGCAGCAGTGCCGTCCATCCGTAGAGGTTCGTCACCACGCCAAACTCATTCGTGTTCGCCAGCACCCGCGTGTACATCGGCACCAGCATCCAATTCAGGAAACGCCCCACGATGCTACTCAGCCCGTAGATAGCCGTCTCCTTCGCTAACCGTTTCATTCCTCCGGCCATAATCTCATTCAACTAACAACTAAAATCAATCAAGTGCCAGGCCAACTGGGCCGGCAGCCTCTACAGAGGCAGGGAAGTTTGCCGGGTACCAAGCCAACTTGGCTGGCGTCCCTGACGCCTTGACTTTCTTTTGCTCCTTTTCTTGTGTCAAGACAAGAAAAGGAGATAGGGATTCAGGAGCAACGCCCCTGATCAAAACAGCGAGCCTTGCGACGGCGTCGGCACCTTGCCCAGATGCTCATACGCCAGTTGCGTCACCTCCCGTCCGCGCGGCGTACGCTTCAGGAAACCCTCTTGAATCAGGAATGGCTCATAGACCTCCTCCAGCGTGCCCGAATCCTCACCGAGTGCCGTGGCGATCGTTGTCAGCCCCACCGGTCCGCCGTTAAACTTATCGATGAGCAAGTTCAGGATCTTGTTATCGATCAAGTCCAGTCCGTAACGGTCGATGTGGAGCGCCTCGAGTGCATAGCAGGCGATCTCGCGATCTACGCGGCCCGATCCCTTCACCTGCGCAAAGTCGCGCACCCGGCGCAGTAGCGCGTTGGCGATGCGGGGCGTGCCCCGACTGCGTCCGGCTATCTCCTTCGCCGCATCCGTATCGCAGCCCACGCCGAGGATGTCCGCACTGCGGTGGATGATGCGCGTGAGCGTCGCCGTGTCGTAATACTCCAAGTGCATGTTGATACCGAAGCGTGCCCGGAGCGGCCCTGTCAGCAATCCGCTGCGCGTCGTGGCGCCGACGAGCGTGAAGGGTGCGAGGTCGATCTGTATCGAGCGCGCGCTGGGCCCCTTGTCGATCAAGATGTCGATGCGGTAATCCTCCATCGCTGAGTAAAGGTATTCCTCCACGATGGGGCTGAGGCGGTGGATCTCGTCGATGAAGAGTACGTCGTTTTTCTCCAGCGACGTCAGCAGTCCGGCCAGGTCGCCCGGCTTGTCGAGCACCGGCCCAGACGTCACCTTGAAGCCCACGCTCAGCTCGTTGGCGATGATGTTCGAGAGCGTCGTCTTGCCCAAGCCCGGAGGGCCGTGCAGCAGCACATGGTCGAGCGCCTCTTGACGCATGCGAGCGGCCATGACGAACACCTTCAAGTTCTCCACCACCTCGCGTTGGCCGCTGAAGCTGTCGAACGAGAGAGGGCGCAGGGCGTTCTCATAGTCGCGCTCCGTCTCCGGCGTTGTGCCGGCAGCCTTGCGTATGTCGAATTCAGCCATAGGTGTGTGTTAGTTACGAGTGATGAGTTACAAGTTACGAGTGGGGCGGGCTTCCCGCAAGAGCCGTGAGCGTACCTGCGAGTCTTGCGGCGTTTGCCGGGGCGTTTGCGCAGCCCGCGCAGGTCTTGTGGCGTTTGCCGAGGCGTTTGCGCAGCTTGCGCTGGGTCTCGCGGCGTTTGCCGGGGCGTTTGCGCAGCCCGCGCAAGTCTTGTGGCGTTTGCCGGAGCGTTTGCGCAGCCTGCGCAAGTCTTGCGGCGTTTGCCGGGGCGTTTCCGCAGCTTGCGCTGGGTCTTGCGGCATTAACAGAAAAAAGAGGGGGAACAAGCCCGCAAAGAGCTGCTCCCTCTCTCTTCTCCCAAATCGTCGGATGTCTACCCTCTACCCTCCATCCTCTACCCTCTATTAGAACTTCACGTTCCGCATGTCGCCCGTTTCGATGAACGCCCGATGGAAGGCGAAGCAAGCGTCGAGGCTCTGCGGTGTGTGACCCTTGACGCCGCGGTCGAGGTAGGCGTGCAGCAGCGGACGATACTCGGGGTGTGCGCAACGCTCGATGATCTCGCGGGCACGCTGCACAGGCGACTTGCCACGCAGGTCGGCCACGCCGTACTCCGAGATGATCACCTTCACCGAGTGCTCGCTGTGATCCATGTGCGACACCATCGGCACGAACGAGCTGATCTTGCCATCCTTCGCCGTCGAAGGCGTGGTGAAGATCGAGACGTAGCCCGAGCGCGTAAAGTCGCCCGATCCGCCGATGCCGTTCATCATCTTCGTGCCCAGCACGTGTGTCGAGTTGACGTTGCCGAAGATGTCGGCCTCCAGTGCGGTGTTGATCGTGATGACACCGAGTCGGCGCACCACCTCGGGATTGTTCGAGATCTCCTGCGGACGGAGCAGCAGCTTGTCCTTGAAGAAGTCCAGACGGGAGTAGATCTCGCGCAGCGCCTCATGACTTACGCTCAGCGAGCAGCCGCTGGCGAACGTCACGCGGCCCTGCTCCATGAGCTTGATCACGGCGTCCTGAATCACCTCGGTGTAGACCGTGAAGGGCGGGATAGCCTCGTTTTCACCCATGCAACCGAGCACGGCGTTGGCTACGTTGCCTACACCGCTTTGGAGTGGCAGGAACGACTTCGGCAGACGGCCCGCCTTCATCTCGCCCACGAGGAAGTCCGACACGTTGCGGCCGATGGCCAGCGTGACGTCGTCCAGCGGGGCGAACTTGCTGCCGTCCGGCTCGCGGTTCGTCTCCACCACGCCGACGATCTTCTTCGGGTCGACCTTGACGAAGGGTTGGCCGATGCGGTCTGACGGTTTGTAGACGGGGATCTCGCGGCGCATGGGCGGATCTTCGGGCTCGTAGATGTCGTGGATGCCGCGCAGCTCCTTCGGGTGGAAGCGGTTCAGCTCGATGAGGATCTTGTCCGCCAGACGGCAGATGGTCGGCAGGATGCCCACGCCCTCGGCGGGAACGATCTCGCCGTCTTCCGTCACGTCGACGGCCTCAACGATGGCTACGTCCACGCGGCCGAGGAATCCGTAACGCAGCGACTGCGCCAGCTCCGAGAGGTGCATGTCGAAATACTCCGCGCCGTGAGCGTTGAGCAGCGTGCGCATGTCCTTGTTCGATTGGTAGGGGGTGCGGAATTTCACAGCCTCGGCGCGTGCCAATGCACCGTCCAGGTGGTCGCCGGTAGAGGCGCCGGTGAACATTCCGATTTTGAAGGGTCGGCCCTCCTTGTGTTCCTGTTCTGCCCGTCGCGCGATGGCTTCGGGGATGACCTTCGGACAGCCCGCAGGCGTAAATCCGCTAAATCCGACGTTGTCGTCGTGTTTCACATAAGTGGCGGCTTCTTCCGCCGTGATGAATTTCAGTGACATGATTCTGTTTCTTATTTAAGTAGATGTGTATTTGCGGGCAAAGATATGGATCGGGAGTAATAAGGGAAGGATGGAGCCCAGTGGCGCACCGCCGAGGGCGCTATTCCGTGCGAATGGCCCTACACTTGCACCCGTTTTCAATCCCCACACAAACATGACACATGATTTCCTACGCGTTGCGGCCGGTGTGCCGCGACTGAAGCCGGCCGATGACACGTACAACGCCGACCAGATCATTACGATGATGCGCAAAGCATCCAAACGGGGCGTCGACATCATCGCCTTCCCCCACATGGCCATCATGGGTAGCACCTGCGGCGATTTGCGTTTTGATCAGTACTACAACGAGGGAGTGACGTTTGGGCTGCTCGGCGTCTTAGGGCTAACGGGCTCCCTCCCCATCGTCGGTATTGTCGGCGCACCGCTCCGCGTCGGCGATTGCATCCGTGAGGTGGCCGTCGTCTTCCAGTCCGGGCGGATCCTCGGTGCGGTGGTTAACGGCGGGCCGGGCGAGCGCTTCCCCACCACGAATGTGCAGATCGCTGGCGTCTCTTTCAACGTCGGTTCCGAGCTGCGTTTTCGTTGCGAGACCTTCACGTTTGCCGTCACGCTGGGCGACGACCTCTTCCGTCCGGTGTCCACCAGTGCCCAGTGTGCCGCGGAGGGGGCCAGCGTGCTCTTTCACCTCGACGCTATGCCTACGCAGGTCGGCCGACACGATGCGTTGCGCGACGTCGTACGGGAGCACGCCCGCCGCTGCATCGCCGGCTGCGTCTACGTCTCGGCCGGGCATGGCGAATCGTCGACGGATCACTTCTTCGACGGCGAGGCCTTCATCGCTGACCGCGGTCGGATCGTGGCCGAGTCGGAGCCTTTCTCTGCCGACGAGCAACTCCTCATCAGCGAGGTGGATCTCGCCGCCTTGAGCCATGACCGCTTCCGCAGCCCCTACTTTACGGGGCGCAACCCCTTCGCACCGCAGGCCCAGCGCAGCTTGCTGGACACCATCCCCTTCGAGGTGCACACGGACGACAGTCCGCTCAGGCGCACCATTCCCCCGCATCCCTTCGTGCCCGAAGATGCCACCGCACGCGATCGGCGTTGCCGCGAGACGTTCCGCATCCAGTCGCACGCACTGGCCGAGCGACTCCGCCACATCGGCCTGCGGCGCGCCGTGATCGGCATCTCTGGCGGACTCGACTCGACGCTGGCGCTCATGGTCACCATCGCCGCCTTCGACCTCTTGAAGCTGCCCCGCGAAGGCATCATCGGCGTCACCATGCCCGGCTTTGGCACCTCCGACCGCACGCACGACAACGCCCTGGCCCTGATGGCCTCCGAGGGCATCACCCTACGCGAGATCTCCATCCGTGCCGCCTGCGAGCAACACTTCCGCGACATCGGCCACGACGGATCGCCCGACACGACTTACGAGAATGCTCAGGCGCGCGAACGGACGCAGATCCTCATGGACCTGGCCAACATGGAGGGCGCCTTGGTGGTCGGCACGGGCGACCTTTCGGAGCTGGCCCTCGGCTGGTGCACCTTCAACGGCGACCACATGTCGATGTACAGCGTCAACGCGGGCGTGCCCAAGACGCTCGTCGGCGCCGTCGTGCAGTGGCTGGCCCGTCGCACCAAGCGCCCCGAGACGCGCCGCGCCCTCCTGGACATCGCCGAGACGCCCATCAGCCCCGAGCTGCTCCCGCCCTCCCCCGACGGCGCGCACACGCAGCAGACGGAGCGCACGCTGGGCCCTTACGAGTTGCACGACTTCTTCCTCTATCGTTTCATGCGCTTTGGCGACGCCCCCCGGCGGATGCTCTTTCTGGCCGAACAGGCCTTCGGCGGTCGCTACACCCGCGCGGAGTTGCTCGGCGTGCTGCGCACCTTCCTCCGCCGCTTCTTCGCCCAGCAATTCAAGCGCAACTGCATGCCCGACGGCCCCGCCATTGGCTCCATCAGCCTCTCTCCACGCGGCGGCTGGCAGATGCCCTCCGATGCCTCCTCCGCCCTCTGGCTGTGCGCGGTGGAGGAGATGGAGAAAGCGATGAAGGAGGGCGAAAAATGAAGGTGGCCATCACCATTACCCGCAACGGCACGCAGGGCTACGTCTGCACCTGCGATTATCCCTTTGTCCATTTTGACCTCGGGGGCTGCGGCGCTACCGTGGACGAGGCCAAGCAGGATTGCTTCACCTTTTACGACGAGATGCGACGCGAATACCCCGCCGATCGCCTCCCCGACCTCGAGGTGGAGTGGGTCTATGATCTGGCCCGCACCCGTAGCGACGCGGATCTTGTGGATGCGGCAGTGATGGCCTGACGGAAGGCCTCCCTGTTCATTGTTTTTCGTCAAATACCACCCGTTTTCAGTCCCCTGACCCCTCGATCTCGGTAGGGCAAAAATGGTTTTTGAGCGGAATCCCGAGATGTTGGTTTGTTACCATTTGGTTTCAGGCTAGTGTCTCGGGATTCTTTTTTGAGTCAAAATGGTTTCGGATTAGATGGCATACCATTCTATAGAATACAAAACTGTTCCAGATTAGATTTCGTGCAATCTGATGATATACAAAACTGTTTCGGATTGGATTGCGTGCAATCTGATGGTATACAAAATGGATTTGGATCGAATTGCATGCGGTCTGATGGGATACAAAATTGTTTTGGATCAGATGTTGTGCAATCTGATGCAATACAGAATTGTTTCATGTCAGATTGCATGCAATCTGATGGGATGCAAAATTGTTTCATGTTGGATTGCGTGCCATTTGATGGGATACAAAATAGCGCCAATACATATTTCATGTAAATTTGCCGGAAACAAAGCGGAGATATACCGCTATGTGTAACCACTCTTATGATACAGAAAATGAAACAGATCGAAAGCATCTACATGGCCCGCATACCGGGCGGGGCGCACTTCCTGTTCGTCAACAATGTGTGCGAACGGGCCGAGGCGGACGCCAAGATCAAGGTCGGCGCTAAGGCCGAGCTCGAGGCGCTACGTGCGACGCGCGATGAGGAGGACGCCGCGCTGGCGCTGTCGCGAAAAAGCCTCCTCTCGGACACGATCCGCGAGGCCGACAAACGTCGGGAACAGCTCTACATCACGCTCCGCAACATCGCCAAAGCCTATCGCAACTACCCCGTCGAGTCCGAAGCTGCGGCGGCGCGGCGGCTCGTGCAACTGCTCAAGGATTACGCCATCAACCCCCGCATGCAGCGCGATGCAGAGACGGGGCTCATGGTGCACCTCCTGGACGACCTGGCCGGACGGTGTGCCGCCGATGTGGCCACGCTTCGCCTCGGGCCACTCGTCGACGCCCTCAAGGAGGTCAACGAGCAGCTGCGTAGCACCACCGAGAGACGGTCCGACGAGCGGTCGGCCTACGTGGTGGGTCGGTTGAAAAAGGCGCGAAAGGAGGCCGATCGGGCTTACAGCGCGCTCGTCCGTAAGGTCAACGCCCTGGCCGTCGTCGGCCGCGCGGAGGATTACGCCGCGTTCATCGATTACGTCAACACCGAGGTGGCCCATTACCGCCGCGAGGTGATCCCGTCGCGCAAGAAAAAGGAGGCCCCGCTCGAGGCCGATCCCACATCCGCCCCCGCCGATAGCGAGGCGTGACGCTACTTTTGCGCGCAGAAAGAATCACAACCTAAACCCCTCATTAGACTTATGACAACGAACCAACCCATGGCCGCGCTCTTCGATTTGGACGGCGTGGTCTTCGACACCGAACGGCAATACACCGTCTACTGGCAGCAGGTCGGGCTGCGCTATCACCCCACCCTCACGGACTTTGCGCAGCGCATCAAAGGGCGCACGCTCGTGGAGATTTTTCAGGAGTATTTCGACGGACAGACGGAGGCGCAGGCCGAAATCAGCCGTGGGCTCGTCGATTTTGAATCCCGTATGCACTACGACTATATCCCCGGCGTGGAAGCCTTCCTCGACGAGCTGCGTCGGCACGGTGTGCCGCGGGCCGTCGTCACCAGCTCGAACCGCGCCAAGATGGCCTGCGTCTACCGCGCACGGCCGGAGCTGACGGCACGCTTCGATGCCATCCTCATGGCCGAAGATATGGGTCGGTCTAAGCCCCATCCCGACGGCTATCTGCGGGCGGCCGAGCGTCTCGGTGTAGCGCCCGAGCGTTGCGTGGTGTTTGAGGACTCGTTCAGCGGACTCGAGGCTGGCCGACGGGCCGGAGGGGCCGTGGTGGGTTTGGCGACAACGAACCCGGCCGAGGCGATCGCCCCGCATTGCGATCGGGTGATCGACGACTTCCGCACCTTCACGGTCGGCGATATGGTGTCACTCCTTCAAACAATAAACAGACGATGAATACATCTCCCTTTTTCACTCCCGAGGAGAAACGCGAGTTCTTCTCCGCTTACCGCCGACTGCTCTCGGGCCTCTCGTCCTGCCTCAAGCCGGAGGACGCGCCCAAGATGAAAGCGCTGATCCGCCGCGTGGTGGCCCTCGATTGTTACGGGCGCGATCGCAACGGCATCAACGGCCTCCTGCGCAACATCAACACGGCCGTCATCGCTACGCACGACATCGGCCTGAAACGCACCCCCGTCATCGCCCTCTTGCTCTATCGTCCGGTGATGAAGGAGGCCATCACGCTCGACGAGGTGGAGCAGACGTTCGACGCCGATGTGGCCCTCATGATCCGCCGCCTGCTGAAGACCTCCGACCTCTACGCCCGCAACACGGCGGTCAATTCGGAGAACTTCCACCACCTCCTCTTCTCCTTTGCCGAAGATGTGCGCGTGATCCTCGTCATGATTGCCGACCGCCTCTGCATGATGCGCATGGGCAAACAGATCCGCGACGACAACGACCGCATCCGCCTGGCCACCGAGGTCTCCTACCTCTACGCCCCGCTGGCGCATCGCCTCGGCCTCTACACGATCAAGAGCGAGCTGGAGGATCTGTCGCTGAAATACATCGACCCCGACCGCTATCAGTACATCAAGCAGAAGCTCAACGAGACGAAGCGCTCGCGCGACCGCTACATCGCCGAGTTCATCCGCCCCGTGCGGGAAAAACTCGAGCAGGCCGGCCTGCACTTCGACATCAAGGGGCGCACGAAGTCGATCCATTCGATCAACAACAAGCTCAAGAAGCAGCACGTGGAGTTCGAGGGCATCTACGACCTCTTCGCCATCCGCATCATCCTCGACACGCCGCCCGAGGCCGAGCGCTCGGAGTGCTGGCGGGCGTATTCGATCGTCACGGACATGTATCAGCCCAACCCGAAGCGCATGCGCGACTGGCTCTCGGTGCCGAAGAGTAACGGTTACGAGAGCCTCCACATCACCGTGCTGGGGCCGGACAAACGTTGGGTAGAGGTGCAGATCCGCACGCGGCGCATGGACGAGATCGCCGAACGCGGTCTGGCGGCGCATTGGAAGTATAAAGGGGTGAAGGAGGAGCGTGGGCTGGACGAGTTCCTGAGCGACGTCCGCGCCATGCTCGAGACCCAGTCGGCCGACCCGATGGACTTGATGAAGGAGTTCCGCACGGACCTCTATCAGGACGAGATCTACGTCTTCACGCCCACCGGCGAGGTGATCAAGCTGGCCAAGGGCGCCACCGTGCTCGACTTTGCCTTCGCCATCCACTCCAAGATCGGCTGTGGGTGTATTTCGGGTAAGGTGAACGGAAAGAATGTGCCCATCCGACACACGCTCCAAAACGGCGACTCGGTGGAGGTCGTCACCTCGCCCACGCAATCGCCCAAGCGCGACTGGCTGACGTTCGTCAAGACCTCCAAGGCGCGATCGAAGATCAAGCAGGCGCTGCGCGAGGAGTCGGCCAAGGCGGCCGAGTACGCCAAGGAGCTGCTGCAACGACGCTTCAAGAACCGTAAGATCGAGGTCGAGGAAGCGCTGCTGATGCGTTACATCAAGAAGTGTGGCTACAAGACGGTGACGGATTTCTATGTCGACATGGCCGAGGGCCGTCGCGACGCGAACACGGTGATCGAGGAGTACCTCGAGCTGGAGCGCCGCGAGCATGGCGAGACGTCGGAACACACGGAGATCCGCAGCGCCGAGGAGTTTGTGGCGCCGTCGGAACCGGTCGAGTCGCGCAGCGATGTGCTCGTGATCGACAAGAACCTCACGGGCGTGGAGTACCACCTGGCCAAATGCTGCAACCCCATCTTCGGCGACCCCATCTTCGGCTTCGTCTCCACACGCGGCATCAAGATCCACCGCACGAACTGCCCCAACGCGCAAGACATGCTCAGCCGCTTCGGCTATCGCACCATCCAGGCGCGCTGGAGCGGCAAGGGCACGGACGGTTACGCCGTCACGCTCCACATCGTCGGAAACGATGATCTCGGCATCGTCACCAACATCACGTCCGTGATCAGCAAAGAGTCGGGCGTCATGCTCCGCTCCATCAATATCGATTCCGTGGATGGGCTTTTCCAAGGCAACTTCACCGTCACGGTGAAGGACACGGCCTCGCTCAGCGTCCTGACGAAGAAGCTCCAGGCCGTCCGGGGCGTGAAGAATATCGAGCGACTAAACACGTGATTCGGCTGCGCTTGCCTGTTGAGTCGTTTGCCTGTTGAGTTGTTGAGTCGTTTGGGTCGTTTATCCGTTGAGGTGTTAGATTGTTGAGAGATTGAGTAGTCGTTTGCCTTCGCGCAGATTGCGTGGCCCCAAACAGGCGCCTGTTTACCCTCGCGCAAATTGCAGGACACCAAACAGGCGCCTGTTTACTCTCGCGCAGATTGCGTGGCCTCAAACAGGCGCCTGTTTACTCTCGCGCAAATTGCATGGCCCCAAACAGGCGCCTGTTTAGCTTCGCGCAGATTGCAGGACACCAAACAGGCGCCTGTTTACTCTCGCGCAGATTGCGTGGCCCCAAACAGGCGCCTGTTTACTCTCGCGCAAATTGCATGGCCCCAAACAGGCGCCTGTTTAGCTTCGCGCAGATTGCAGGACACCAAACAGGCGCCTGTTTACTCTCGCGCAGATTGCGTGGCCCCAAACAGGCGCCTGTTTACTCTCGCGCAAATTGCATGGCCCCAAACAGGCGCCTG
>ERZ773203.1463-NODE-1463-length-11871-cov-16.547817_pt1 | contig 11871 bp, 9 predicted proteins | sample MGYA00580529_ERZ773203 | MGnify/ENA primary metagenome ERZ773203 (study PRJEB29015, sample SAMEA2738176) | human oral metagenome | biome: human oral; feature: human-associated habitat; material: saliva | place: China | collected 2177 ... | reverse complement strand
TGAAATTTCCTCAAAAAATTCCCGATACATTTATGAATGCAAACTGTTGCGAGTGTTTTGCCCTGCCCTCATACTGTCTGTAGACAGTACAGGTGCAGGTTGACGCCCTAGCCTAAAACCTCAATATCCGCTCATACCTCACCATAAGGTACCGACGAACAGGGAAGGTCATGCACGTTTACTCTGCGCGCCCAGAGCACATCGATAAACTCGCTGAAATAGCGGGTGCTGCCTTCGAGAACTACCCTCTTCACACAGCGGTGAAGGGACTGCTGGCCGATCCCGAGGAATTTCCCAACTGGATTCGCGATGTTCACGCCGTCATGATTCGTGTATTCGCGCGTTATCACACCGTTCTGGTCCTTGAAGACCAGGGTGAAATCCTTGGAGTTGCTCTCTTGAATCATCGCCCGCCAGGGTTGCTTGAATACCTTCGCTATTGCAGGCCGCTCCTGGGCTATATGCGCTTTGATCGCCTTGTGCGTTTCTTTGCCTTTACCGAGGCCGCAGATACGGTAGTGCGTCGTGAATCCGATTTCGATTGGTTCCTGACCGTTATCGCCGTCGATCCTTCACGCCAGCATCAGGGAATCGGTCGGCGTTTCCTCGAGAGGGGAATCGAAGGATACGTGCGCTCCCAGGGAGGTGGACGTCTCGCATTTATTACCTGTACTCCCACGAATGCGAGCTTCTATTCCTCGGCTGGATATCGAGTCGTGGGGGAGCACTCGGTTTCTTTAGACGGGAACGAGGTGCCCGTGTGGTCTTTTGAGAAGGTCATCGAGTAGATACCCGTTGGCGCGTTCGAATTGGAGGGATGAACGCACCTGAGGTTTCTACGATGAGTTTGGGGGCTTGGTATCAGGTGATACCAAGCCCCCAAACTATCTATCGAGATCCAGCTCGTTATTGCTGCGCGGGTCCCTGTTGTCCCCAGGGATTAGGCTGCTGGCCCTGTTGATTGGGTTGCCCGCCTTGCTGCGGAGGCTGCCACTGCTGGCCACCTTGCTGGCCCTGCTGGGGTGCGGCACCGTTGGGCTGTTGGCCCCATTGCTGTGCGGGCTGGCCCCACTGTTGTGCGGGCTGGCCTTGCTGCGGTTGCTGGCCCCATTGCTGTGTGGGCTGGCCTTGTTGTGTGGGCTGGCCTTGTTGTGTGGGCTGCCCGGAGTGGCCGGCGTACTGCCTCCACTGGTCGCCTTGCATCCCCTGCTGCTGACCCCACTGCTGTTGGCCTTGTTGGGGAGCCGCGCCGTACTGCTGCTGTCCCCATTGCTGGCCACCTTGCTGGCCCTGCGGGGGCACGGCACCATTGGGCTGACCCCACTGCTGTGTGGGCTGGCCTTGCTGCGGCCGCTGACCCCACTGAGGCGCAGGGGCAGGTTGCTGAGCAGGTGCCGGGGGAACGTACGAGGGACCCCACTGTCGGGGAGCAGGAGCATATCCCTGCTGGCCATAGCCGACTCCCTGCTGCGGGGGCAGAGGCTGTCCCCACTGTTGCGGTGCAGCCGTTGGTTGCTGGCCAGGAAGCGGCACGTAGCTCTGTCGCTGGCTTTGCCTGGTCTGCTGCGGGGGCAGAGGCTGTCCCCATTGCTGTTGCTGCGGTTGCTGCTGCATGGGGGCTGCGCCGTACTGCGGTTGTTGACCCCACTGCTGGGGAGCTTGCGCGGGCTGCTGCGAGGCCATGGGCGTGTAGCCGGGCTGAGGCTGCTGTACGTGCGGTGTCGGCGCTGGTGCCGGAGCAGGTGCAGGCGTGGGAGCCTGTGGCTGGACCTGCGGCGTTGGCGCAGGCTGGTACTGCGGAAGCGGTGTAGGCGCCGGAGCGTGCTGAGGCTGAGCCTGAGGCTGTGCCGTGGGTGCTTGCGCGCCTTGCTGAGAGTAACTCTGCGGTTCTTGTGTCGGTACCGGGCTGGAAACGGGCGCCGAATCGGCCTGATCCTGAGGTTCGGGCTGCGTTTGTTCAGCTTCATCGTGCTCAGCTGCGGGAACAGTCTCTTCGACCGGTGCAGCTTCTTCGACCGGTGCAGCTTCTTCGACCGGTGCGGCCGCGAAGGCCTCGGTCTTCGGTTCCTGAGCAGCCTCTTCCGGCTCGCTCACCGCAGGCAGTGTAGATTCTGCAACCGCTGCCGGCTCAACGTCTGGCGCGCCAGCGGGGTCTTCAGCTATAACCGGCTGCTCGGGCTGCGCTGGGGCGTGACGTGCTTCCGTCTGTGCGGGGAACTGGGCTGCGGCGAATGAGGGAATTCCAGCCTCTGTTTGAGAGGGTTCTTGAGTTTGTTCCTGCGTCGGGGCCGGAGCATGAGCTGGCTTGTACGCCTGCTGGGTAGATTGAAGCGGGGTGTGCGGAGCGGACGCCTGAGCGCGAGGAGCTTGAGGAACCTGCGGTTGGGCAGGCGTCGATGCCGCTGTGGAAGTAGGCGTTGAAGCTGCACCAGAGGGAGCACGCACTCCTCTGACGGGAGTGGCAATAGGCATTGAAGCTGCTGTGCCGGGCGTTGCTCCGGGAGCCGTAGGCGCTGGAGCCGGCTGGGGGGCACCATCGAGAGGAAGGGCTCCCTGCGACATCGGCGCGGATGCGCTAGCACCAGACTTCGCGCGCTTGCGATCCTCGCGAGCTTGACGCTTCGCTGCGCGTGCCTCTTCGCGCGCCTGCTGACGCTGGGACTTTGCAGTGGAATCGGTCTTTCGTGAACGGCCGCGGAGGACAAAGATGACAATGCCTGCAAGAACAACAAGGCCGCCAGCGACCGCTGCAACGATGATCCATGTTGTTGAAGAAACTGATCCAAAGAGAGAGCCTGACTTTGCTGCAGCAGCAGTGCGGTTACGGTCGGGAGCAGCGGGATCTGTCGGCGCCGGCGGCAAAGGCTCAAACGAGGGAACGGGCGTGCTGTACTGTGCAGCGACGGTCGCGTTGCCCTGGTAATAATTAGTCTTCTTCCCGTGGACGGCGACCTTTCCATCAGGCTTATTCCACAAGGCGATCTGTCCGAGGGGGGAGTAGTTTGAATCGTCTCGGCGATCGGCCCAGGAGTCGGTGAACTTTGCCCCTGCAGATGCGGAATCAAGGTCAAAAACCAGCGGTTGGATGCTGATGTAGCCAATATCGCGCGGGCGGCCGAGGAATTCGGTTTCCTGCATCAACTGTTCGCTTGAATAGACAAAGATAAACTCGCCCTTGTCATCAAGCGAATAGTACTTTCCGGCGTTTTCAGGACCTTCGGAAGGCGGGAAGATTGAGCAACGAGTGAAGTTATCACCTTGCGCAAACTCGATGCGATAGTCGTTATTCCCATTTGAAAACGACTTGCACTTGCCTTCGTCGATCTGCTTGGTGCGGTCATACACCTCAAGCGCGTGTCCGACGCTTCCCTTGTTGTAGACGCTCAACGTCACCGAGACGGTCAAGTCTGAATCTGCAGCCTGCGCTGTTGTTGCGGTGGGGAGCACCAATGCTCCTGCAAGCACGAGTGTGGCCGCTGTCGAATACAAACGCTTCATTGAGGCATCCTTTGAAAGTGAATCACGCTATTTCAAGCATATCGAATTGTGAGGGGCGCGCAAAAACAGTTATTCCGCGGGTGGGGCGAAGGGATTTTTCCCCTGTTCTGTCTGTGAATCTTCAGGGAAGAGCTGACTTTGGGCCGAAGAAGACGAGGGCTGCGTGGGCGGCAAATAATCCTGAGTGGGTGGCACAACAGACACATCTTCCACATGAAAATCATCTGAAAGTTTGAAGGGATTTTGCCCGGTATCTCCGGGAGTTGGCGAGTCGGAAAAACCTGTCCCACTTTGATAACTCAGCGGAACTGCGAAACCTCGCTGTTCGCGTTCCTTTCTCCTGCTGTTTGCGCGCATGATCATGGGAACGCCGATGATGAAGAAGAGACAGACGACCGGAACCAGAATGATCTTGATAATCGTCCCGATCCCGCGTGCAGGTCGGTAGGGAGTGGGGCTGGGGGAGGGGGTATAGGGCGTGATGGAACGGGTGTGCACTACTGCCTCGAGACCAGAAGGAAGCTCGGCGGGCACCACGCCGTTCATCTCTTTGCGCTCGATAGCGCGGAAGTCACTGAAGATCTGCACGCTCCCCTTCGCGCCAATCAGCGTTTCCGATGTGCTCATCCACTTCGCCTCGTCAGCGGAGCTATCGTCTTCATCCAGTACCGCTCCGGGGCTGAGTTCTGAAATAGTCAGATAGCTCCCCTGTAGGTATGCGTCATGGCGCGTCAGTTTGACGTCACTGGAAAGCCCCAGATTAAGCTCCTCAAATTTCAGAAGTTTTGCGGCAAAAGTCAGGTTTCCTTGATGATCGATCTCGATGTAAGGATTAACAAAACGATTGAACTTTGTTGTAATTCTGCAATCATTCGAGTAAGTTCCCGCCTCAAAGTGCACTTCGGACCATTCCGTTACCTGGGGTACTGCTTCGCAGGCTTTCTGATCGAGACTCTTGGAATAATCGCTGATATAGATTGAGTAGCTCACGCTCGATGTGGCCACAAAGAAATACTCGGAAAGATCAACCTCGTTTCGCGCGGCTTGCGCCGGGGAGGCACCAAGTATCCCGCCGACAATGCTCAGCATGCACATACATGCAAGGAAAAGTGTTTTCGTTCCTCGTCGTAAGACCTGCAATGGTGATTCCTTGTCTGGTAGTGCGAGATTTCCGAGGCCGTGCCCCAGCGGCGTGCGTTTAGTTCGATGGGGGTGCGTAGGGGTTCGTTGGCCCCTGAGTTGAAGAAGAGGGGTCAACGGTTGAAGGAGTTGAGTGCTCGGCAGAAGGCGCGAAAACCTCGTCTGCTGAAAGAGCGAAGGGATTCTTCACGTGCGAGGCGGAAGTAGGTGTACTCGGCTGATAGGCGGCGGGGATGACGAAGCCACTGGTCTCTTGCTTGCGGCGTTTCTTATTAGCTCTCCTCACCAGGTAAATCGTCCCAAACACAACAACAATGGGGCCGAACATGAAGTACTTACCAATAGAACTTGTGAGGAGGGATGGGGTAGGAAGAGCGCCGGTGGCACGCCACGTAGGGCTTGGGGAAGAAGAGCTCTGGAGTGCCTGAAGGCCGGTCGGCATATCGGCAGCAGCTATGCCCTTGTACTCTTTGCGTTCTTGGGTGCGGAAATAATCATTCTGCTCGAGGGTTCCCTCTGCGCCAAGAACTGGCGCTGACGCATTTTCCCAGGTAACAGTGTCCGAGTATTGGCTTCGATCGAGAGCCGCACCCGGGGTTGCCTTTGTTCCCCGGAAATAAGTACCGCTCAGAGAAAAACGGCGGGAGGTAACCGAGGCATCATTTGGAAAAGTGACCCCCAGATCGTCAAGAGTGACTTGCTTTGCAGCAAAAGTAACGTTTCCGTTGCTATCGACGCCGATATAAGGATTGACGTGACGATTGAAGTCCGTCGTGATCTCACAACGGCTGTAGTACTTACTTGTCGAAAAATCGACGATTGACCACTCCTGGACAAATGGCAGCGCAGTACACGTGTCCTCAGTGATGGTCTGAGATTCGTCGGTCACAGTGACCCTGTATTGAGTGCGACCATCGCGCTCAATACGAACGTCCTCGTTGATTCTGATGTCTTTGTCCAAGGCATGTGCAGGCTGAGCCCCAGCGATGGGGAGAAAAAGAGTCAGCGCACAGGCGCATGCAAGGACAAGGGCGTGTGTGTGTCGATGAAGTGGCAGGTGCATGCATGACTCCTTTGAGTGAGGTGGCCGTCAAGCGGCTGCGTCTCAGTGTGAAGAATACTAGTTTGTCGGGGGAGCGAAGCGGCTTCGCGGGGAAGACGAAGGATCGTCTGGCGTAACACCGCTTTGCGCGGAAGACTCCGGTGGAGGAGGAATTCTCTCTTCGGGAGGAAGAACGAAGGGGGAACGAGGCGAAGCTCTTCCCTCCGCGTGGTCATCGCTGAGCTCCTCATCGACTTTCGCTTCGGTTTGACGACGAGATTTTTGAGCGTCCTGCTGCTGTTTCGCGTTCCATATTGAGTACACGCCGAAGGCTGCGAAGACGAATACGCCCAGCCCCATGATCTTTTTGATGAGAGCATCGCCGTCGATGTCCACCAGTGGTGTATGCGTTGGCGGAACCGAAGAAGAACGCTGTGTCCTTGTGGCGCGTGGTTTCGCTTGCATAGATGGCGTTGGAGCTGCGACCACTTCAAGGTCTGTTGGAAGCTCGTCAGGCGCAACTTCCGGCATTGAAACGCGCCTCGTCGATCGAAAATCGCTTGTAGGTGAAAAAGTACCAACAGCCGCAAGGGAAGAGCCAAGATCGCCACTCCACTGGACGTGCACGCGGTTTCGCGGCCCGTTACTCACAGTGCCACCGGGACTCATTTTTGAGATCTTCATGCTGATTCCCGCGAAGCTGAGATCTCGAGTGAGATAGGACGTGCCCTCCGGGAAGGAAACCTTGAAATCCTCAAGGCGAAGGGGACGCGTGACAAAAGTAAAAGCTCCATCCTCACTGGCCTCCACATAAGGGTTGTTTAACGTGAAGAAACTCGCCTTGATCGAACACGTCTTGCGCTGTGGATCAGTGGAATAGGTGGTCTGGGCATTATTCCGCGCTTGAGGAAGAGCCTTGCAGCTATCCTCCGTGATCGTCCCCGAGGAGTCAAAAACCCACAGTTCGTACGACAACAACCCCATATCGTAGAAAACGAACGACTCGTGGATCGTCACGCGATTATTCACGGCATGCGCGGGAGCCCCTTGGAAAAGCAGAAGAAAAGCTCCCGCGCACACGCAACTCAGGACACAAGCAAGCAATCGCCTCGGCAATGAAAAAGCCATGTACGCTCCAATGCCTACTGGCCCAAGCCAGGGGAGGGGAGGGGAGGCGGAGAAGAAGGACGCGAGCGCTTACGAGCCGAGCGCGTGAGTATTGCGATGCTGACAATCAAGATCACCATCGACGGGATGAGTAACTTCGAGCTCGGGCATGAACACGTCTCACGGTCTCCGGGATAAGGTAGCGCTCCCGTCGCTGGAGTGAAAGGAGTGCTCGTCGTCGAGGGCCTCGCCGGAATATCCTCGAGGCCAGAGGGAAGCTCGACGGGGGCGATTCCTTGATACTCAACGCGATTAGTCGTGCGGAAATCTTCCGCTTTCTCGATGGTCCCCGTCACGCCGACGATCTGAGGAACATCATCCTTCCACGTAATAAAGCCCTTGACGCTATCGCTGACTTTTCCTCCGGGACTCATCTGTGAAAGTTGACCGGTATCAGCACTGAAGTAGAACTCGTGCTCTGTTAGGGAAGTTCCCGCGGGAAAAGTGATGTTGAGGTCCGACAATTGGATGCTCTTTGCCGCGAAGACAAAGTTCCCTTCTTGGTCAGTGCCAACATAGGGATTCTTATCACGCGTGTATTTCGTAGCGATCTGGCAGTTGCTTGCCGCTGACGCAGCTTTAAATTGCACTTCTGACCACTCGATGACCTGGGAGAGGGAGTTGCACGTGTCCAGAGTGATGGTCTTCGTTAAGTCGACAATCTTCAAGCGGTACGTGATTGAGCCCGAGGCTGAGAGCGAATACTGCTCCTCAATCTGAACTCCCTGATCTTGAGCGTGGGCGGGCGTCGCACTCAGTGCAGCGGTAAGAGTGAGCGCGCAAGCGAGGGAAGCGGCACGCTTCAGTAGAGAGAGCGTCATCAGGATTCCTTCTGTTCAGCAGTTGATTTCCGAGGCCGGAGCGGGCTTGGTGCGTCTGTGAAGTGAGGGAGCGGTGGAGAAGACAGTGGGGCGAACGCTTTCAAAGCGCTCGCCCCACCGACTGTTCAGGTTTGAGTGCTACTCAGGCCTGAGGGTACTGTCCGGGCTGCTGTCCCTGATCGGGGTACTGACCCGGCTGCGGGTACTGACCCTGCTGGGGGTACTGCTCAGCCTGCGGATACTGCGCGGGCTGCTGCGGGTACTGCACCGGATCCACAGGAGCCTGGCCGGTCGGAGCGGGGTACTGTCCGGGCTGAGGCATCGCACCGGGGTACGCGCCCGGGTATGCGCCGGGTGCGCCCATGGGCTGTGCCTGAGTCTTCTTGCGGTTGCTCATCACGACGAAGAACACGATGCCGCCGATGACGACAACGGCCAGAATGCCAAGAAGAACCCACTTCATGCTTGAAGACGAAGACGAGGAAGTGGTGCCCTTAACGGAAACGTTATCGCTCACGTCGGTCCAGGTGACAGTTCCGGTCGCCTTGTCAATGGTGCCGCCGTTGTCTGCAGTTGTGGGGACCATACCGCCAGAGAACTTTGCGGTGACCTTCTGCATTGTGGTGCCGGGCATCACTGATGACAGACGCGAGACAGCAGTCTCTGTCTGGGAGGTGAAAGTGAAGTCCTTGCCGCTGATTTCAAGGACCTCGGAAATCTCGCTGCTCTTAAAGGACTGGCTGACATCGCAGATGTGAGAAGAGCCGCTGGTGCGGAAAGCCGTGGTTGCTCCGGCAGACTGTACACTCTTGCAAATGGACTCTGAGATCAGAGTACCGCTGGTGTCGATCATGCTCAGGGTGTAGCTTCCCGATGTGGTCGAGGTGAATTCGTAAGTTTCTTCGAGGTCAATGCTCGGAGCTGCAATAGCTGAACCGGTCGCCATGGCAAAGGTGCCAGCAAGCGCCAGAGTTCCGATGACTCCAAGAGAGCGTCGCTTCATGAGTGTTCCTTCTCGATATATGAGGACAGACAAACAAAAGAGTAGGCACAATCGTCTCGGCTGACGAATTGTGTATCGTTTAAATTACAGAATGCTGAGTAGTTGCTGAATGTGTGGCCTGGGGCTTAGCCCTGTGGGTACTGGTCCGGCTGCTGTGGATACTGCCCAGCTTGTTGCCCTTGTTCGGGCGGCTGCCACTGGTGTTGCTGCGGGTTGAACTGCTCCGGCTGTGGTGGAGGCGCTGCCTGCCATTGCCGTGGGGAAACCTGACCCTGTGGGGGGAAGTATTGAGTGTGCTGGGGGTATTGACCCGGTTGTGGCATCGGCTGCTGGGCGAAGGGGTCTGGGTACGTTCCTGGTGCAGGCATGGACTCTAAGTGGGGTTTCTTCTGACCTCGCAGCACCAAGAAAATTGCGGTGCCACCACCAATGAGGATCAGGCCAGCAACCCCGAGGAATATCCAGTTACTGTTCGAAGAAGAAGTGGTAGAGCTAGGCGAGGAACTTGAAGAGGGGCTCGCCTCAGACGTGGCTGAGGCAGCGGCTTTGGTGGTTCCCTTGACCGTCACATTCCGGGTGATGTGTGTCCAGGTGACGCTTGTCTGTTTCTCATTGATTTTTCCGTCAAAGTCTGCGGTCTTTGCGACCCATCCTTTAGGGAAGGTCACACTGACTTCCTTAAAGGACATGCCTTCAAAAGTCTTATCGATCAAGACGGCAGTCATAGAAGTAAAAGTGAACTCTGAACCGTCGATCTTTAGGCGTTCGCTGACTGCGTCATCCTTGATGACCTGAGTAAGGTCGCAAATGCTGTTGGTGCCTTGTACCCGGAAGTTTGCCTGGGTGTAGTCTCCAGGTTCGCTGGTGCACTTGTCTTTGGTGATGATCTGCCCGGTGGGGTCGATCATGCTGACAGTGTGTCCAATCTCAGTTGGAGACGTGATGTAGTAAGCGTCTTTTAGCTCGTAGGAAGGATCAGCAAAAGAAGGGCTTGCTGCAAAAGCGCAAGTTAGAGCGATTGCAAGTGCGCAGAAGGTTCCCAGCATGCGTTGCTTCATCACAATTCCTTTTGTCCAAGGGAAAGCTACTCACAGAATAGGCATTAACAGCGATCGTGACGAATTTGAATGGTGTCTAGATAGTGTGACTCTCTCAATGGATGGGTGTATCCGCTTTGCGGGGTACTTGATCATTTCCAGCAGTCGGTAACAGGGGTATAACTTTGCTCATACTCATGTCCAAAAGGTAAACAAAGCGGAAAGCTCAGGTCATGTGATGGCAGACTATGAAGACCAGAGTCGGCGGCGTCCGGCCGCAGACCGATAAACCATAGGAGAGTGCGGCATGGAAACGCCGAACCCACGTGCAATGGAAGTGAACCTTGAGACTGACCAGCAGGTACAGTCCAAGGACAAGCCCCAGCGCACGGAACTCAAGCGTGGTTTATCAGCACGCCACATGCAGATGATCGCTATCGGCGGCGCAATTGGCACTGGCCTCTTTGTCGCCTCGGGCGCAACAATCTCAACCGCAGGACCTGGCGGAGCCCTCGCGGCCTATGCCGTCATCGGCCTCATGGTCCTCTTGCTCATGCAATCTCTTGGTGAGATGAGCGCACACATGCCCGTTGCGGGATCATTCCAGACCTATGCAACTCGCTTCGTGAGCCCCTCATTCGGCTTCGCGATGGGATGGAACTACTGGTTCAACTGGGCGATCACCGTCGCAGCCGAACTCGTCGCCTCGGGACTTGTCATGTCCTACTGGTTGCCGAGCGTCCCTTCCTGGGTCTGGGCAATCTCCTTCCTCTTCCTTCTTACCTTCCTCAACGCGCTGAGCGCGCGGGTTTATGGTGAGGCAGAATTCTGGTTCGCCCTGATCAAGGTCATCACCGTCGTCGTCTTCCTGATTTCAGGCACTCTGATGATCTTCGGAATCTTCAATGACTCCCCGGGAGTTCAGAACTGGACTGCGGGAGACGCTCCCTTCCACGGTGGATTCTTGTCCATCATTTCGGTCTTCATGATTGCAGGCTTCTCCTTCCAGGGAACCGAACTTGTCGGTGTTGCAGCAGGTGAATCCTCTAATCCTCGCCGCGACGTGCCCCGAGCAATCAAGACCGTGTTCTGGCGCATCATGTTCTTCTACATTGGCGCAATCGCCATCATCGGAACGCTGATTCCTTACACCGATCCGAACCTCTTGCGTGACAGTGCTGCAGACATTGCCTACTCGCCCTTCACCCTGGTTTTCGAGCGTATGGGTGTTGCCGCTGCAGCAGCGGTCATGAATGCCGTCATCTTGACCGCAATCCTCTCCGCAGGAAACTCAGGCCTGTACGCCTCCACGCGAATGCTACACTCGATGGCACTCATCGGGCAGGCGCCTCGCTTCTTCGCAAAGGTCACGCGTCACGGCGTACCGATCTACGCAATGCTGGCCACCTCCGCCGTCGGCGCACTCGGATTCGTTGCGGCACTGGTGAGTGAAGATACTGCCTACACATGGCTGCTCAATGTTTCGGGTCTGTCCGGATTCATTGTCTGGCTGGGTATTGCGGCATGCCACTGGCGCTTCCGCAGGGCCTACGTCAAGCAGGGTCACTCCCTCGATGAGCTTCCCTACAAAGCGCCCTTCTTCCCCTTCGGTCCGATCCTCGCCTTCGGTATGTGCTTGATCGTTCTGCTGGGCCAAAATTACGAGGCCATCTTCCGTGGACAGCTTCTGCAAGTCGCGTCCTCGTACATCGGGCTTCCGGTCTTCTTGCTGATCTGGCTGGGCTACCACCTGGTCAAGAAGGATCGCACCGTGAGCTTGGATGAAATGGATGTTGAAGGCGTAACCATCACGCCTGAAAACGCATAGTGGTGAGCTGGTAAACAGCGTTCGGGGGAGGCAGAAACTGCCTCCCCCGAATTGTTTATTCTCGCAATGGACTGTGCAATCTATGAATGACTACTTCGCTGGTTCGATGCTTACCTGCGCGGGCAAATTGAGGATTCCCACGGGGCAGCTCACCCCATTGGGGCCGTGATTGCAGTATCCATCGGGGTTCTTCTCCAAGTAGGCCTGGTGGTAGTCCTCGGCCAGGTAGAAAGGGCCACCCGACTGAGCAAAGCAGGCCCCGGCCTCGCCAATCGTTGTGTAGCAGCGGGCTCCCGGCACCGCGCGCTCCAACTCAGCCACCCACGCACCGCGCA
>ERZ773203.1460-NODE-1460-length-11890-cov-41.238868_pt1 | contig 11890 bp, 7 predicted proteins | sample MGYA00580529_ERZ773203 | MGnify/ENA primary metagenome ERZ773203 (study PRJEB29015, sample SAMEA2738176) | human oral metagenome | biome: human oral; feature: human-associated habitat; material: saliva | place: China | collected 2177 ... | reverse complement strand
GTCCGCGCTGCGAGCTTCGCTCGGCGCGTCGTCTCGAAGCCCGGCCAGGCCCCGCCGCCGCCCACGGACATCGCAGCGGGTCCCGCAGGCTTCGCGGCGTCCTCTGATCGGGTGGCGCTGATCCTGTTTCGATTAGGCTCAGCCGCCGCCCACGGACATCGCAGCGGGTCCCGCAGGCTTCGTGGCGTCCTCTGATCGGGCGGCGCTGATCCTGTTTCGATTAGGCTCAGCCGCCGCCCACGGGCACCGCAGCCGGGTCCTGCAGGCCTCGCAGCGACCTCCGATCGGGCGGTCTGATGAGCAAAGCCCGGCCCCGCCACAGCCTACGAACAGCGGAATACGAGAGGTTCCGACACAGTTCGTGTGGTGCCGCGCCCAGTGGCGAAGACAACTGAACCCCGCACAGAAACGAATCCGTGCGGGGCCTTTGCTGTTGGCGCTCACGAGGCGGCGCGTTTCATCGCTACTAGGTCGACGCACGCGCCGATCAACGCCGCGACGACGGTGGGGAGGATCCAACCAAGCTGGTTGGCCTGGAGCGGACTCCACGTAAGCGCGGAGTTGATTTGGTCGGTGGCGACGCCCACCTGCGCGAGCGTCGTTGCGGCCGACCATGCGGCGGCCATCCAGGTGCCCAGGCGGAAGGTCCACGTCGCGGGGGTCGTCAGGCGGAAGGGGTGGGTCATGATCGTAATGAAGATGACTGTGATAGCGATCGGGTAGAGGAAGGTGATGATCGGTACCGCGATCGTGAGCACCGAGGACAGTCCCGCAGACGCCAGCACGAAGGAGATGAGTGTGAAAAGGATAATCCATGTGCGGTACGGGATCGCGGGCAACAGACGGTTAAAGAACTCCGAGGTCGCGGCGATGAGGCCCACCGCCGTTGTCATACATGCGGTCAGCACGATCAGACCGAAAACGATCTGCCCCGGACGCCCCATCGTCGACTGCGCGGCGTCGGCCAGGAGGCTGGCACCATCCGTGTAAGACTGTGCGTTCGGGATGACATGCCCGATGAGGCCCAGGCCGACGTAGACGACGCCCAGGAGCGCACCCGCAATGACCGCCGCGATCGAGGTCCGATGCACGACCTTCGCACCGATGCCGCCGCCCGTATGCCCGAGCGAGGTCACGACGATGATGCCGAAGGCCAGGGCTGCGATGGAGTCCATCGTCATGTAGCCCTCAAGTAGACCGGCGGCCAGCGGGTTGTGAACGTACTCGCCGGTGGGCGCGTCGTGCGAGGCCGGCAGCGACGCCAGGCAGAGGAATACCAGCAGAACGAGCAGGCCAAGGAGGATCGGTGTCAGGACCTTCCCGAGGCTGTCGATAATGTTCGTCGGGTTCCAACACAGGTAAAAGGCGATCCCAAAAAAGATCAGGTTGAAGATGACCGAGGCGAGCACCGACTTCGTGCCGATGACGGGCGCGACAGCCGTCGAGAAGGAGACGGCACCCGTTCGCGGGAGGGCGTAGAAGGCGCCGATGGACAGGTAGACCAGGACCGAGAAAACGAACCCGAAGGGCTTTCCGGCGCGGCTGACAAGGTCGCGGATATCGGTGCCGGATAGGGCGATCGTGATGATCGAGATGACGGGCAGAGCGACGCCGCCGATCAGGAAACCGATCATCGCGGGGGTCAAGTTGGTGCCGGCCGACGCGCCCATGATCGGCGGGAAAATAAGGTTACCGGCCCCAAAGAACATAGAGAAGAGCGTCAGTGAGGTCGCGATAAGGACCGCGGTACCTGAGCGGTGGGTGGAATCGTCGTTGACTGTGTGCGTCACTGCTACTCACTGTGTTGTGTGGGGGCTTTAACAGCACCAATTCTTGCACGAGGGCACATATACGCAACCGCAGCCGCGATACCCTGAGGATGTGACCGCTTCGTTTTCTTGTGGAGGATGCTCTGCGACGCTGCTCCGCCCGCTGCACCAACACCGCAGTTGGGGACCTGCACGCGTGGTCGCGGTGAGTGGCGGAATCGGCTCGGGCAAGTCCTCAGTGACCGCTTCCTTCAAGTCTCTGGGTGCACTGGTCGCCGATGCCGACGTCATTGCCCGTGAGATTCTCGAACCCGGTCGGCCCGCGCTCGCGCAGGTGGCCGCACGATTCGGAGATGATCTGATCCGTGAGGACGGGACCCTCGACCGGGCGGGCCTCGCGCGTCGTGTCTTCGCCGGTGAGGGTGCCGACGAGCGCGTCGCTGCTCTCAACGCGATCACCCACCCGGCCATCGAGCGTCGTGCTTGGGAGATCCTGAACGCTGCTCCCGCGGGGTCGCTTGCCGTCTACGACATTCCGCTCCTCGTTGAGGGCGACTACGCTGACCGTTTTGACGCCGTCGTCATCGTCGATGCCCCCGTCGAGGAGCGTGTCGCACGCCTGGAGGGCAGGGGAGTGGCCCCCGAGGACGCGCGCGCCCGGATCCGCGCCCAGGCCTCGTCCGATCAAAGGCGAGCGATCGCGCACGTGTGGATCGATAACTGCGGAAGCGCGGACGATCTGGCGCAGGTGTGCACGCAGGTGTGGGAGCGTTGGCTGACCTCAGACCTCTAGGGGCCATCGACGAGGCCGAGGCGGGCTTTCGCTGGCCGCGCACCGTGGCGGGTCCTCCGCGCGATGCCAGGGCGCGGGCGGTAGCGTAGGGGAGTGAGCGAAACACCCGTCATCCGCCAAGACAAGCCTTTCGAGGTCATCTCCCCCTACACGCCGTCGGGTGACCAGCCCAAGGCGATCCGTGAGCTGGCTGCGCGCATTCGCGACGGCGAGCAGGACGTCGTCCTCATGGGTGCGACGGGTACGGGCAAGAGCGCGACCACCGCCTGGCTCATTGAGGAGCTGCAACGTCCCGCGCTGGTCCTGGAACCCAACAAGACGCTCGCCGCGCAGCTTGCGGCCGAGTTCCGCGAGCTGCTGCCCAATAACGCCGTCGAGTACTTCGTCTCCTACTACGACTACTACCAGCCCGAGGCCTACGTCCCCCAGACGGACACGTTCATCGAGAAGGATTCCTCGATCAACGATGAGGTCGAGCGACTGCGGCACAGCGCCACGAACTCCCTGCTCACCCGCCGCGACACGGTCGTCGTCTCCTCCGTGTCCTGCATCTACGGCCTCGGCACCCCCGAGGAATACGTGGCGCGCATGATCGAACTCGAGCGCGGCATGATCATCGACCGCGACGCACTGCTGCGCCGCTTCGTCGCCATGCAGTACGTGCGCAACGACATGGCCTTCACACGCGGCACCTTCCGCGTGCGTGGCGACACGATTGAGATCATCCCGGTGTACGAGGAACTCGCGATCCGCATCGAGATGTTTGGCGACGAGATCGACTCCCTGGCGGTCCTGCACCCCCTCACCGGCGACGTGATCGACCAGGTCGACCACACCTACCTGTTCCCGGCCTCGCACTACGTGGCCGGCGAGGAACGCATGAAGAAGGCGATTGCCTCCATCGAGGACGAGCTCGATGATCGGCTTGCGTGGTTCCGAAGCCAGAACAAACTCCTCGAGGAGCAGCGCCTGCGCATGCGCACGACCTTCGACCTGGAGATGCTCAAGGAAATCGGGTCGTGCTCGGGCGTGGAAAACTATTCGCGCCACATCGACGGGCGCGGTCCCGGCACCCCTCCGCACACGCTGTTGGACTACTTCCCGGACGACTTCCTGCTCATCATCGACGAGTCCCACGTGACCGTCCCACAGATCGGCGCGATGTTCGAAGGCGATATGTCGCGTAAGCGCACCCTCGTCGACTACGGATTCCGCCTGCCCTCCGCGATGGACAACCGTCCGCTCAAGTGGGACGAGTTCGCCCAGCGCATCGGCCAGACCGTGTACCTCTCCGCGACCCCCGGCCCCTACGAGCTCGAGCGCTCGGACGGCGTGGTCGAGCAGATTATTCGCCCAACGGGTCTCGTCGATCCGCTCGTCGTTGTCAAGCCCACCGAGGGACAGATCGATGACCTCCTCGAACAGGTGCGGTTGCGCGTCGAACGTGACGAGCGCGTCCTCGTCACCACCCTCACCAAGAAGATGGCCGAGGAACTGACCACCTACCTGGCCGAGCGCGGCGTCAAGGTCGAATACCTGCACTCCGACGTCGACACGCTGCGCCGCGTCGAGCTGCTGCGCGAGCTGCGCCTGGGTACCTTCGACGTGCTTGTCGGCATCAACCTGCTGCGCGAGGGCTTGGACCTGCCCGAGGTCTCCCTCGTGTCCATCCTCGACGCAGACAAGGAAGGCTTCCTGCGCTCCACCCGCTCGCTCATCCAGACCATTGGCCGCGCCGCCCGAAACGTGTCCGGCGAGGTCCACATGTACGCCGACAACATGACGGACTCGATGAACGAGGCCATCTCCGAGACCATGCGTCGCCGCGAGATCCAGATCGCCTACAACAAGGAACACGGCATCGACCCACAGCCGCTGCGCAAGAAGATCTCCGACGTCACCGACATGCTCGCCCGCGAGCAGGTCGACACGCAGACCCTCCTCGAGGGCGGGTACCGCAAGGAAAAGAGCGCGCGCGACAGGGGCGCCGCTGCGAAGACCCCTGCCGTCTCGAATCCTGGTCAGCGCGCGGAGGCCGAGCTCGCCGACCTCATCGAAGAGCTCTCCGCCCAGATGATGACCGCCGCCCAGCACCTCCAGTTCGAGGTCGCGGCGCGCCTACGCGACGAAATCGAGGATCTCAAGAAGGAACTGCGCGCCATGAAGCGCGCCCACTGAGCCGACCAGACGCCGTCGGCAGGCTCACGCGAGCACGCGGCGGCCTCGTCCCCGTGGCCCACGATTCGGTGAGCGACAGACGCCACTTACCTGGGTGAGCGCGCCCGTCGCTGTGTCTGACTAGACTAGAAGTGTTAGCGGAGGGGAGTACTCCCACCAACAGTGGCGTCGTCATCACGACGGCCCGCCCGTGCGGCGCGGCCTCCGGCGTCACCGGCCAGAACCCCTGGCGGGAGGAGACCTCCGGTACCAGACTCGTACCGGAGGCACCACGTATGCACGTGCACGCGCTCGCCTGGATTGTCCTGGCTGGCATCATCCTGACCATGATCGTCGTCGACATCGTCGGCCACGTCCGTACACCCCACGAACCCACCCTCAAGGAAGCCACCTGGTGGTCGGTCGCCTACATCGCGATCGCCCTCATTTTCGGCGTCATCGTGTGGGCAGTGTGGGGACCGCAGTACGGTCAGGAGTACCTGGGCGGTTACATCACCGAAAAAGCGCTGAGCATTGACAACCTCTTCGTCTTCGTCATCATCCTGTCCAGCTTCCGCGTGCCGCGCAAGGATCAGCAGGAAGTCCTGCTGGCGGGCATCGTCATCGCGCTGATCCTGCGCCTTATCTTCATTCTCGCGGGCGCGGCCCTCATCGAGAACTTCTCGTGGGTGTTCTACCTCTTCGGCGCGTGGCTCCTGTGGACGGCGATCGGCCAGGTCCGCGAAGGCACGGGACAGGACGAGGCGGACGAGGAATACCGCCCGCCGTCAATCGTGCGCTGGGTGTCCAAGATCGTTCCCGTCACCGACGGCTTCATCGGCTCACGCATGCTCTACCGTCACGGCGGCCGCACCTACATCACCCCGATGATCCTGTGTGTCATCGCGGTGGGTACCGCCGACGTCATGTTCGCTGTCGACTCCATCCCCGCGATCTACTCGCTCACCAACGAGGCCTACCTGGTCTTCGCGGCCAACGCGTTCTCCCTGCTGGGCCTGCGTCAGCTCTACTTCCTGATCGACGGCCTGCTCGACCGCATCGTCTTCCTCCACTACGGCTTGGCCGCGATCCTCGGCTTCATCGGCTTCAAGCTCATCAACCACGCGCTGCACACGAACGAGCTGCCCTTCATCAACGGCGGTCACGAGGTCTCCGCGATTCCGGAGCCATCGATCGCCTTCTCGCTGGGCTTCATCGTCGTGACGATCCTCATCACGGTCGCGGCCTCCCTGGCGGTGTCCCGCTCCCGGCGTGGAAGCGATGAAAGCGCCGCGTAGGGGCGTTATGATTCCTCGGTCGAATAGTTAAGAGGTATACATGGTTATTCATCCGTGGGCTTGGGGAATCCTCGCGCTGGTCGCTCTTAGCCTGGTCGCCATCGATTTCCTGGGGCATGCGCGCAGCCCCCACCCGCCCACGGCGGTGGAGGCAGCTCGCTGGACCCTCTTCTACGTTGGGCTGGCCGCCCTTTTCGGCGTCGGCATCTGGCTAACGAACGGCTGGCTCTACGCCCAGGAGTTCTACGCGGGCTGGGCCATGGAGTGGTCCCTGTCGGTGGATAACCTCTTCGTGTTCATCTTGATCCTCAAGGCCTTTCGTGTCCCCCGGGAGAACCAACAGAAGGCGCTCCTCTTCGGCATCGTCATCGCGCTGGTGCTGCGCCTCGTCTTCATCCTGCTCGGCGCCGCGCTGGTCTCTCGATTCTCGTGGGTGTTCTTCATTTTCGGCGCGTGGTTGCTGTGGACCGCCGTGTCTCAAGTTCGGGAGACTGCCAGGGGCGACGAGGAGGACGACGAGTACCACGAGAATGGCTTCATTCGCCTCGTGCGGCGCGTCCTGCCGATCACCGACGGTTTCATCGGCAACCGGATGCTCTACCGTCACGGCGGGCACACCTACCTGACGCCCCTGTTTGTCGTCGTGCTGGCCCTGGGCTCCGCAGACCTGATGTTCGCCTTCGATTCGATCCCCGCGATTTTCGGCGTGACCCAGCAGGCGTTCCTGGTCTTCGCATGCAACGTGTTTGCGCTCATGGGATTGCGCCAGCTGTTTTTCCTCGTGGACGCGTTGCTGAGTAAACTCGTGTACCTTGGCTACGGGCTCGGCGTGATTTTGAGTTTTATCGGCGTCAAGCTGATCCTTGAGGCGCTGCACGCGAACACTCTTCCGTTTATCAACGGGGGAGCGGGCGTGGAGTGGGCGCCGGAGATTTCTGTGTCGGTATCGCTGGGCGTCATCGTCGTGACGCTCGCGGTCACTGTTGTCGCGTCGCTGATTCGCGCCGCGATGGATGAGGGGGAAGCCCGTGAGCACTGACGTGGCGCGCTTAGACGAGCGCGGCCTGAGTACCGACGAGGTCTTTGAACGGATGTCGCGCGGCGCGGTCAACCGCGTCAAGGATCGCACGTCGCGGTCCGTGGCATCGATCATCCGCGAGAACGTGCTGACGCTCTTCAATGCGATCATCGTCGGAGCGTCGATCATTGTCTTGCTGTTCGGTGACCTGCGCGACGGTATTTTCGGCGGCGTTATGGTCATCAACGCGGTGATCGGCATCGTCTCGGAGCTGCGCGCCAAGCGCACGCTGGACTCCCTGGCGATTGTCGATGCGCCGCAGGCGTCCGTCCTGCGCGACGGGACGGTGTCGGTGATTGCAGCGCGCGACGTCGTGATCGACGACGTCATCGAGTTGACCCTGGGTGATCAGGTGAGCGTGGACGGCACGGTGTTGGCGTCCGCGGGCCTGGAAATCGACGAGTCGCTGCTGACGGGCGAGTCGCGCCCAGTCAAGAAGAAGGTCGGCGACGAGCTCCTGGCCGGCACGAGTGTCGTGGCCGGGTCGGGCCGCATGATCGCCACGGCGGTGGGCGAGCGCGTGTACGCGCAGGGCTTGTCCGAGCAGGCGCGCGCCTACACGCGCACGATCTCGGAGATTCAGGTGTCGATCAACCGCGTCCTGCAGGTCGTCTCGATCATGCTGCTCCCGATCGTGGCGCTGACGTTCTACTCGCAGAACCGCATCGCGGGCGGCAGCGGGGGAGACTGGCGTTTCGCCCTGGTGCTCTCCGTCGCGTCGGTGATCGGCATGATTCCGCAGGGCCTCGTGCTGCTGACGTCCATGAACTTCGCGATCGGATCGGCGACGCTGGCCCGCCGGGGCGTCCTCGTTCAGGAGCTGCCCGCCGTCGAGGTGCTCGCGCGCGTGGACTGCCTGTGCCTGGACAAGACGGGCACGCTCACCACCGGCGGCATCCGGGTACGCGGCGTCGAGATTATCTCGGGCGACGAGTCCGCGGTGCTTCGTGCTCTCGCGAGTGCCTCGAACGACCGTACCAACGCAACTGCCGAGGCGATCTGGCAACACCTGGGAGAGGAAGCGCAAGCCGGTGCAGCCGAGCGCATTAAGTGGTCCGTGCCCTTCTCCTCGGCCCGCAAGTGGAGCGCGTGGGGGAGCGAGAGCGAATCCTGGATCCTGGGTGCACCCGAGTTCGTCATCGACGAGGCCTCGGCCGAGAACGCTGATCTCCTGGAGCGGGTGCGGGCCATCGCCATGTCGGGCTCCCGCGTCGTCGCGCTCGTTCGCTCCGACGAGGTCGTCGTAGACGATGATCTTCCTGCGAACCGAGCGGTGGCCGCTCTCGTCGTTCTCGAAGAGGATCTGCGCCCAGATGCCGCCGAGACCCTTGACTACTTCCGCTCGCAGGGCGTGCACGTGCGCGTCATCTCCGGCGACAACCCGACGACGGTCGGCGCGCTGGCCGCGCAAGCGGGCCTCACCGCTCCCGACGGCACGCCCGCACGCCTCATGGATGCGCGAGACCTGCCCGAGGACCTCACCTCCGAGGCATTCATCGACGCTATCGAGAATCACGACGTGTTCGGGCGCGTGACTCCCGAGCAGAAGCGCGCGATGGTCGCGGCGCTGCAGGCGCGCGACCACTGCGTCGCCATGACGGGTGACGGCGTCAACGATGCCCTCGCGCTCAAGGACGCCGACCTGGGTATCGCGATGGGCAACGGCACGCAGGCCACGAAGGCGGTCGCGCAGATCGTCCTCGTGGACTCGAAGTTCTCGGTGCTGCCTGGCGTTCTCTCGGAAGGCCGCCGGATTATCGCCAACATGGAACGCGTGTCCTCGCTGTTCCTGGCCAAGACCACCTACGCCGCCGTCCTCGTCATCGTGACGGCCTTGGTCGGCTGGCGCTACCCGTTCCTGCCGCGCCAGTTCAGCTACATTGACTCGCTGACCATCGGTATTCCCGCGTTCTTCCTGGCGCTGTGGCCGAACCCGCGCCGCTACGTGCCCGGATTCCTCAAGCGCACGCTGTCGCTCGCGATGCCGACGGGCATCATCCTGGCAGCTGCCGCGCTCACCGCCTTTGGCATCGTCGATGGCCCGCCGCAGGCGCGCGAGTCCACGGCCGCGATCCTCTCCCTCATGATCGGAGCCATCTGGCTGCTCGTCATCACCTCGCGTCCGCTGTCGACGTGGAAGTGGGTGCTGCTGATCTGCGTCACGAGTGCGACGATCGGTGGCGTCTTCATCCCGCCGGTGTTCCACTTCTTCTCGATGGTCCCGCCCACCCTGAACGAGTGGCTCGTCATCGGCTGCGTGGGTGCCAGCGCGGCAGTACTTATCGAGGTCGCCCAGCGCATCTTCTACGCGCGCCAGTTCGCCCGTTCCCTTCAGGAATGACACGGACGCCAACAAAACGAGGCCGGTGCGGGTGACCCCGCCCCGGCCTCGTGCGTTGAGGCGACTCAGAACACCCGGATAACGGGGTTCCACTCGCGGATGAGGCGTGCCTGGATGACCTCGGCGACGTAGAAGGGATCCTGGTTGAGGATCTGCTCGACGTCGGCTTCGCTTGACGCATTGATGAGAATCAGCGCGCCGGGGACCTCGCCAGCGAGGGGGCCGGACGCGATGTTGATTCCCTGCTCAAGCAGGCCGGACAGGAACGCGCGGTGGGTCGGGCGCACCTCGTCCATCGTCTCGGTCATGGAAGGGTTGTACACGTATTCGACTGCGTAGTATGCCATACACACAACACTAGCCCTGATCCGAGCTTTTGCCTAGAGGACGGCTAGGATCAAGGGGTGCATGACAAGCTAATCATCCAGGGCGCCCGCGAACACAACCTCAAGGACGTGAACCTGGAGCTGCCCCGCGACTCCATGATCGTCTTCACCGGTCTGTCCGGATCGGGTAAGTCTTCCCTCGCTTTCGACACGATCTTCGCCGAAGGGCAGCGTCGCTACGTCGAGTCCCTGTCCTCCTACGCCCGTCAGTTCCTGGGCCAAATGGACAAGCCCGACGTGGACTTCATCGAAGGCCTCTCGCCGGCCGTCTCCATCGACCAGAAGTCGACGTCACGCAACCCCCGCTCGACCGTCGGCACGATCACGGAGATCCACGACTATCTGCGTCTGCTCTACGCACGCGCCGGCGTCGCCCACTGCCCCGAGTGTGGGGCGCGCATCCAGGCCCAGACGCCCCAGCAGATCGTCGACCGCGTGCGCACCATGGACGAAGGCACGCGCTTCCAGGTTCTCTCCCCGGTCGTGCGCGGCCGCAAGGGCGAATACCAGGACCTCATCGATGAGCTGCGCTCCGAGGGCTACACTCGCGCGATTATCGACGGTGAGACCGTGCGCCTGGAGAATGCCCCGAAGCTGGAGAAGAAGCTCAAGCACACGATTGAGGTCATCGTCGACCGCCTCGTCGTGCGCGACGGTATGCGCCAGCGCCTCACCGACTCCGTCGAGACCGCGCTGCGCTTGTCCGATGGCCGGGTCGTCATCGACTGCGTGGACATGGACCCCGAGGACCCGGAGCGCCGACGCCGCTTCTCCGAGAAGCGCGCCTGCCCCAACGACCACCCGCTCGCTCTCGACGAGATCGAGCCGCGCACCTTCTCCTTCAACGCGCCCTATGGTGCCTGCCCGGATTGCTCGGGCCTCGGCTTCCGCCTCGAGGTCGACCCCGAGCTGGTCGTGCCCGACGAGGAACGGTCCCTCGCCGACGGCGCGGTCATTCCCTGGAACTCCAACTTCAAGTACCACAAGAAGCTCCTCGAATCCCTCTCGAAGGAACTGGGCTTCGCGATGGGCACCCCCTGGAAGAATCTGCCCAAGAAGGTCAAAGACGCCGTCCTGTACGGCAAGGACTACGAGGTCTCCGTCAAGTTCCGCAACCGCTGGGGGCGCGAGCGCTCCTACACGACGGGCTTCGAGGGCGCGGTTAAGTACATCGAGCGCAAGCGCGAGGAGACCGAGTCGGCGACTGTGTCGGAAAAGCTCGACTCGTACATGCGCGAGATTCCCTGCCCGACCTGTCACGGCGCGCGCCTCAAGCCCGAGGTGTTGGCCGTGCGCATTGGCGACAAGTCGATCGCCGAGCTCTCCGATATGTCGATCGCGGACGCACGCGCGTTCCTCGCGGACGTCGAGCTTGAGCAGCGCGCCCGCTCGATTGCCGCGCCGATCCTGACGGAGATCGAGGCGCGCCTGGCCTTCCTGGTCGACGTGGGGCTGACCTACCTGACCCTCTCGCGCAGCGCCGGAACCCTTTCGGGCGGCGAGGCGCAGCGCATCCGCTTGGCCACGCAGATCGGCTCGGGCCTCGTCGGCGTGCTCTACGTGCTTGACGAGCCGTCGATTGGCCTGCACCAGCGCGACAACCGCAAGCTCATTGCGACGCTTGAGCGGCTGCGCGATCTCGGCAACACCCTCATCGTCGTCGAGCACGACGAGGAGACGATGGAGGCCGCGGACTGGATCGTCGACATCGGCCCGGGCGCGGGCGAAACCGGTGGCTGGGTCGTGCACTCGGGTCCGCTGTCGGAGCTGCTGAAGAACCGCAAGTCGCTGACCGGCCAGTACCTGTCGGGCAAGCGCCGCATCGCGCTGCCGCCCACGCGCCGTCCCATCGACAAGAAGCGCGTCGTGACCGTCAAGGGCGCGCGCGAGAACAACCTGAAGACGGTCGACGTTTCCTTCCCGCTCGGCGTGCTGACGGCCGTCACGGGGGTGTCGGGATCCGGAAAGTCCACCCTCGTCAACGGGATCCTGTACAAGACTCTGGCCTCGCGCCTCAACGGCGCGCGCATGGTGCCCGGCCGCCACCGCACGATCACGGGCATCGAAC
>ERZ773203.1450-NODE-1450-length-11941-cov-2.880784_pt1 | contig 11941 bp, 9 predicted proteins | sample MGYA00580529_ERZ773203 | MGnify/ENA primary metagenome ERZ773203 (study PRJEB29015, sample SAMEA2738176) | human oral metagenome | biome: human oral; feature: human-associated habitat; material: saliva | place: China | collected 2177 ... | reverse complement strand
ACTGTTAGGTTGGTCAGACTGATAGTTTATTGTACGTATTGCTGTAATATCTTTGGATTTTAATTCTACGTTGTAAAATTTAAACTCCCAAATTTTCTTAAATCTAAACTTGATTTTATTGGCTTTGAGTATATCAATATTATCTATCTCAAAATTGTTGGGAATATCGTTTGCACGATCTAGACCAAAGTCATTGTTGTTTAGATTTTCAATATCTCCTTCTGCTTCATTTTTTATAGCATCAGTTGGAGGAACAAGTATGATATTTCCTATGTTTGCAGCTATGCCATAACCGTATATAAAACATACAAAAAGCAAGTAATTATCTAGATGATAATATGGGATAAAAATATTTTTAACTTTAGTATCTCTTAGAAGTTCACTTACACCATTCATATGGTCTTTGTCAAAGTGCGAAATCACAAGCATATCTAACTCATTATTATGCCCTAGTATTTCCTTGAAGTTTTCAACTCTTTCTTTGATTCTATTTTGGCTTGTGCTTCCGCAGTCATATACGAAACTAAATTGGCAATCATTAATATTTTGGCAACCATTAACATTAAGGATACCCCAATAAAATAGACCCTGCCCTACTGTATCAAATTTGAATTTTCCATCCACCATAACGACTCCTTTATAATATTTATATTAAAACCCGACTTTCTTATCCTCGCCGAAATTTGAGCTCATCTCGCGTTTGATCTCGCTTTCAAAGTCGCCCATCGTAAATATCCCGTCCTCGCGCACGGCGACTTTTAGCGCGGTATTTTTTAGCGCAAGGACGATCTGCGCGCCACTTAGGTTAAACTCAGCCAGCCTTTCAACGCTAAAGCCATCTTCAAAGCTCGCATTTTCAGGCAAAATTTTACGCCAAATGGCGAGCCTGCCGTTAAAATCGGGCTTTTTAAACTCGATCTTATAGTCAAATCTTCTAGAAAACGCCACGTCAAGACTTTGCAAGAAATTTGTCGTAGCGATCAGCACGCCCTCAAAGCGCTCGATCTGCTCTAAGAAGATATTTTGCATTTGATTATGCATCTTTTCAGCCCCGCTTGAGCTCTCGACCCTTGTGCTTAAAAACTGATCGGCCTCGTTTAGCAAGAGCACCGGCTCGCTGCCGCTTTTTTTGCAAATTTCTTTGTAAGTATCAAAAATTTTCCTTACATTTTGCTCGCTCTCGCCGACATATTTGCTTAAAATTTTTGAGCAGTCAAAGCTTAGAATTTGCTTCTTTAGGCTCTTTGCAAGCCCAACGGCGCTCATGGTCTTGCCAGTGCCAGGCTCGCCGTAAAAGATGATCTTGGCGTCTATGTTTTTCCTAGTTTTTATGCCCCAGCTGCTAAGTCTAGCAAGCACTTTTTTATCGACTTGCTTTAGTATTGTGCTTAAAAGCTGCTTTGTCTTTTCGTTTAGCACGACGTCTTCTAGGCTCGTTACTGGCTCTATTAGCTCAAAAATTTCTTGCTCTTTTACTAGGCTTTCGATCTTGATTTTCTTGCTGTTTTTGTCATTTTTTGGGTGCATTATGCTTTGCAAAATTTCTTCGTTTATAAAAAAGCTCTTGCTTACGTTGCCATAAGTGTTTAAAACCTCGTCGTAGTCGATCAGTGCGCCCTCGATGAGCCTTGAGCCATCCTCTAAAAGAGTGCGATTTTTGATGCGTTCAAGCTCGTCTTTGCTTATTAGCCCAACTAGCGTGTTTAGGTCGCGGCCATTTTCAAAGTCGCCCGCATACTCCTCTTTTAAAAGGGCTAAAAATATGATCTGCTCTTTTTCATCAAGCGAATTTTCTTTAAAAATTTGCTCTATTTTTAGGCTGATCTTGCTTAGTTTTACGCGCTCATTTATTCGCTTTGTTAGCTCAGAAATCTGCTCATTTATGCGCTTTTTAGCGTCATTTGAGCCACCTTCAAATATCGCAGCCTTTGAGTAAAGCTCAATCTTTAAAAACTGATCTTTTAAATACTCCAAATGATCTTCATACGGCGCAAGCTCTGGTAAATTTATATCGGCGTTGCCATCTTCAAGGATCTTTAAAAATGTGCTTGAGAGTGAAATTTCAGAGTGAAGTAGCGAGAGTAGCCCTTGGTTAGAGCTTTTTTGCGAGTTCTCCGGCATTTTAAAGAGGCTGTAGTTTTGCACTATCCAGCCACTATCAAGCAAGTTTTTTATAAATTTAAGGTATAAAAGCTGCTTGTCATTTTGTGTGCCAAAAACAGCTCCAAGTAGCTCAAAAACGCTCATGCTAGCCGTGCCTTGCACGTAGGCTTTGCTTAGGTATTTTAAAATTTCTCCCTCTTCATCGCCGCACTTTATAAGCTCGTAAATTTTACTTTTTTTGAGGTCTTGGTTTAGAAAATCAAGCAAATACTTCACTAAATTTTATCCTTTATCTGCTCTTTTAGCACACGTTTTAGCACCTTGCCAGTGGCGTTTCTAGGCAGCTCCTCGGCAAAGTAGATGCTTTTTGGAATTTTGAAATTTGCTAAATTTTTCTTTAGATGCTCTCTAACCGTCTTTTCATCAAGATCCATGCCATCTTTTACCTGTATGAAAGCTACGACCTCTTCGTCTGCATGCACATCTTTTACGCCGATGACTGCTGCAGCTTCGACTGCTTCAAGCTTATAGATCACCTCTTCGATCTCGCGCGGATAGATATTTATGCCCTTTGATATGATGAGGTCTTTTTTACGATCAACGATATAGATAAAGCCCTCTTCATCTATCTTGCCAAGGTCCCCAGTCTTTAGCCAGCCATTTATAATGGTCTCATCAGTCACGCCTGGCATACCGTAGTAGCCTTGCATGACGCAGTCGCCTTTTACGATGATCTCGCCGATCTGCCCGACCGGAAGCTCCATCATCTCATCATCTACGATCTTAACCTCATAGCCATTTAGCGCAGGGCCCACGCTTAAAAGCTTTTGCTTGTCAAATAAATTTGCTGCTACGACTGGCGAGCACTCGCTAAGGCCATATCCCTCAACGAGCGTTGCACGCGGGAATTTCACTCTAAAATCATCGATCGTTTGCTTAGCAAGCGGAGCAGCACCACTTACAAATAGCCTTATGCGGTTAAACCATCTAAAATACCAAGGAATTTTTGCCTTGCCGATGGCTGTATAGATGGCTGGGATACCCAAAAATACAGTAACTCTTTTAAGTAGCGTCTGCTTTAGCACATTTGAAAATGGAAAGACTGATCTTACAAGCACCATTGAAGCGCCTGCATATATCGGTAAAAGCACCATCGCTGTGAGTGTAAAGCTATGAAACATCGGTAAAAATACGATAAATCTATCGCTTTTTTTAACCTTGAAACGCTCATGGGCGCCGATGACGTTTGAGAAGATATTTTTATAGCTTATCATAGCACCCTTTGGTTTGCCTGTGGTGCCTGAGGTGTAGATGATGTGCATGAGATCGTCTATTTTAGGGTATTTCGTGATGCTTAGAGTGTATTTGTGATTGAGCGCTTCGCTGAAATTTACATTTTTTACAACGCCGTTGTTTTCATAGCCCTTGCTCATATCCTCTTTTGAAATTTGTGGTGTAGAAGAGAGATAAGCGCTCTCGCCATACTCCTCATCAACGCTTACATAGTCGTCTTTTGAGGCGCTTTGAAGCTTTTTAGGCGTTTGACCGATCCAGATGATCTTTCTTAAAATTTCAAGCTCGCTAAGTGCGATTAGCTCCTTTGCAAGCGAGCTAGAGGCAAAGAGCACCCTTGCGCCGCAGTCGTTTAAGATATACTCAAACTCATTTGTTTTTAAAAAGGTGTTCATCGGCACTGTGACCGCTCCGATAGCCGTGATAGCAAGGTATGAGATGATAAATTCTTTCGAATTTGCCACCGCCATAGCCACTTTGTCGCCAAAATTTACCCCGCAAAGCTGCAAGTAAGCCGCCACTTTATCGACGTTTTGCTTTAGTTCGTGGTATTTTAGCTTCTCTTTTTCATCAAAGATCGCTATCTGGTTTGGACTCTGCTTTGCTACTTTGGTCAAAATTTCATAAAAATTATTATAAGAGTATTGCATTTTTAGCCCTAGAAAGAGTATTTAAATGTCATTGCAGCTATCTGGACGCTACTTGCGTCAAATTCGCCAGACATTGTGCCAGTGCCGTTGCCAGTACCATTTTTTATACCTGTCGCACGCTTTTTGTCTCTGTGCTGATAGAGATAGCCTAGTCCTAGCTCTAAATTTGGCGTAAATTTATAGTTTGCCCCAAACGAATATGCTTTAGATGTAGTATTTGGAAGCTCTAAGCCAGTGTGCTCGCTGCTAGTTATATCCTCATCGTATGAAAAGCCAGTCATTAGTCTAAGTTTTTCATTTACGTCGTAAGCAAGGCCTATCCTATATGTGTTTGTATCTTTTGCGTTTTTAACGACTGGATCGTCCATAAACATTTTAAAAGCAGGGTGGCGTGAATGAATAGCCGTCTTATCATCATATTCAAAGTCATAATCTTTAAATTTAGACCAGTATGTCCTCTCAAAAGCTAGCAAAAGGGTAAAGTCGCTAAATTTATATCCAGTCGCAAGCACTAGCTGAGCAGGCAGCGGGATCTCAACTCTTGTTTTGCCATGATAGCTTATATCTGCTAGCGGCACGTTAAAATCAGCATCAGCGCTGCCTTTAAGCTCTAAATTTACCTTCGAGCGGTAAGTCACTGCAAAGCTTAGATCCTCGATAGGTCTATATGTAAGAGCGACGTTGTAGCCGTAGTTTATCCCATCACCTTGTATCTCTCTGTAGCCAAAACGTCCAAAGTCACTTGCTATCTTGCCCTTACTATAAACACCTCTAGCGCCCAGAGCAATGGCAAGTTTGTCATTTATGCGGTAAGCCACAGTTGGATTTAGCTCGACAACTTGTAGTTTAAACCTCTTACCAGTAAAAGCAGTCTCTGGATCCTCCCACGAGATGCCAACAGCAGCAGGCACAGCAAGGGCTAGTCCAAATCTCCAGTTTTCATAAATTTCTGGCGTTACAAAGCTAAATGTGCCAGCAAGAGAGTCAAATTTCTCTGAGCTGTAACTCTTGCCATCATCGCTTTTAAAGTCGATGGAATTTATGTGAAACCAACCAAGCGTGCTTTCAAAATGGTGAAGCCCGTCTAAAAACATCATATTTGCAGGGTTAAAATAAGCCGCATCAGCCCCAAAACTAAAGGCTACGTTGCTAGCAGCAAGCCCCAAAGAGTCAGCACTTTGCTCAGGGACCTTGTAACCCCCAGCATTTAATAATGAACAAGTCGCAATAATGCTTAAAAGCACTCTTTTCATAGCTTTTCCTTTTCTAGGTTTCTTAAAATTTTGATCTCATCTTCCCAAATACTCTCGTCAATCGTCTCTAAAATCAAGGGAATTTCGCCTATTTTATCATCATTTATTATATTTTCAAAAGCGCCAAGCCCAAGCTCACCCTTGCCAAGGCTCTCATGCCTATCTTTTTTTGAGCCAAGCCCAAATTTAGCGTCATTTAGGTGCATGCCAGATAGAAATTTATAGCCGATGATCGCGTCAAATTCGCCCATCGTCTTAGCGTAAGCCTCTTTGCTTCTTAGATCGTACCCAGCGGCAAATGCGTGGCAAGTATCGATGCAAACGCCAACTCTACTCTCATCGTCTGCTCGCTCGATCAGATACGCCAGCTGCGCAAAATCAAAGCCTAAATTTGAGCCTTGTGCGGCTGTGTTTTCGATGACAAGCTTTACGCCGCTTGTGCGTTTTAGCGCTTCGTTTATGCATCTAGCGATGTTATCTAGGCACTCATTTTGGCTTATTTGCTTTAGGTGTGAGCCTGGGTGGAAATTTAAAAGCTTTAGTCCAAGCTGGCTAGCGCGCTCTATCTCATCGATAAAGGCTTCAAGGGATTTAGCTCTTGCCTCTTTTTCTGGATGGCCTAAATTTATGAGGTAGCTTGCGTGTGGCAAGACGTGATCAGCACTTATGCCAGAGGCTTTTAAATTTGCTTTAAATTGCTCTATCTCGCCCTCGCTTAGCTCTTTTGCGCTCCACTGGCGCTGGTTTTTTGTAAAAAGTGCAAAGGCATTTGCTCCTATTTTTGCAGCATTTATCGGTGCGTTAGATACGCCTCCAGCCGCACTTACGTGAGCCCCTATGTATCTCATTTTAACTCTTTTATTATCACTTTTATTTTATTTTTGCTGTCGATAAATTTGACGTAGTTATCGCAAACTTCGTATTTTATAAAATAAGAACTTAGATCTTGTCTAAAGCCGCACTCTGTGGTGCTTAGATCCTTGCCGTCATAAATTTTTTGTCTTTGCAAAATCTCTTCAAAAAGGCTTTCATAATGCGGCGCTAGGAAAAATTTCTCGTTAAATTCAGTCTTTTTAAAACAAGCGCCATTTACGCAAATTTTGTCCTTTATATTGATATTTGCGGTATTTACGCCAGAGCTATAAATTTGCAAATTTAGATCATTTTTATAAGTGTGAAAAAATCCAACATCATTTATCTTTATCATTGGAGAAAATAAAGTGACCTGAAAAGCTTGTGAGCTTTGTGGCGTTTTAGTCGCAACACAGCCTGAAAAAATGAGAGCAGATAATAAAACAAGTGAAAATTTCTTCAATGATTTGTCCTTTTATGTAAATTTAAGTTAAAAAGTAATATAATCCCAACTTCATAACCGACCGTGGCCCATTCGTCTAGCGGTTAGGACATCGCCCTTTCACGGCGGTAACACGAGTTCGAGTCTCGTATGGGTCACCACTTCTAAAAGACAAAATCTTATCCACATAAGCTTTAAAATCTAGTTAATCCAAATTTCAAGCCTTTAAAAACAAATTCTTAAATTTAATTGTTGTAAAAAAAGATCAAATTTCACGTCTAGCAAAATTTAAAAAAGAAGTTTCGCGCGAGTATAAAAGTAAAAAGCAGTTAAATTTAGCCCTTTAAGTGGCTCTAAATTAACTGCAAAATTTACATCTGATGTGGCTTGCCTAGTAAAAATCCCTGTGCATACGAAATTCCAAATTTCTTTATATATTCTAAAATTTCTTCGTTGCTCACAAACTCAGCCACGATCTTATAGCCTTGTCTTCTAGCAAAGCTCACGATAGTCTCAACCAAAACCCTTGCGTTTTCATCGGTTGGTAGCTTTTTGATGATCGAGCCATCTATCTTGATGTTATCTATATCAAGCTCTAAAATTCGGTAGTAGTTAGAGTAGCCAGAGCCAAAGTCATCGATCGAGATTTTACATCCATATTTTTTAGCTCTTTTTATAAATTCATTTGCCATGCCGTAGTCGCTAAGCTCTTCGCTCTCTAGCATCTCAAAGCAAACTCTACTTGGATCTGGGCAGCCCTCTAGCTTTTCATCTAAAATTTCTCTCACACCAGGATCAGTTAGATCAGAGCTTGAAAGGTTGATAGAAAATGTATAGTCTGGATATTTTTTCACTAGATCAAAGGCTAGGGCGATCACTTTTTTTGTTATCTGAAGATAGAGTTGCGTTTTCATCGCGATCTCTAAAAACTCGCCTGGGTAGCGGATCTTGCCGTTTTGATCGACTATGCGCACCAAAACCTCGTAGTATTTTGCCTCCGTCTCATTTTCATGCACGTTAAAAATTCCCTGACACTCGACTATCACCTTGTCGTTTTCTAGGGCGTACTCGATGAGTTCGGTTATGAGTTGGTTTTTATAGTATCTCATCTCGATCGCATCGTTTTCTAGGTAGTAGTAGATCTCGTTGCCGCTATCACTTGCTTGTTGATTGGCTAGGATTGACTGCATTAGGCGGTTTGTTTGCGGCGTGTCATTTGACAAAGATACGCCAAGAGTTATCTTGATGCCAGGTAGGTTTTCAAATTTACCGTCTATCTCGATATTCATCCTGCTAAAGTTAAAATACTCTTTTATAAAGCCGATATCTCTAACGATGTCATCGCCTTGATACCAGATGTAAAACGCATCATCTTGAAATCTAAATAGCTCAGCATTTATAGAGTAGGTATCAACGCAGAGTTTTAGCGTATTTGCCACCGCTTTTAGCATGGCTTCGATGACCTTATTTTGGTAGAAAAATCTTAGCATCTTGTAGTTTTTGATGCTTATGCTGATCAAAATTCCATCTTTTTTCGCCTCTATCATCTCAGTTAGGGCAAAGTAGTTGCCAAAGCCGGTTAGCTTGTCGATAGAGGATTGAATTTTTATCTGCTCATTTTTTTGAGTTAGCTCTTTAAGCATGCTAAGCTCTTTTGTCCTATCAAGCTTTATAGCCATGTAGCCTTCTAGCTTGCCCTCAAAGAAAAATGGCGCAAAACGCACCTTCTCATAAAGTAGCTTGCCACTTTTTGTCCTGCTTATTAGCTCGTCGCTTTCCCAAGAAGTATGCTTATTTATGGCATTTCTTATCTCAGCATAAAAGCTCTCTGGGTGCATGTTTGATTTTAAAATTTTAGGGCTTTTTCCGACAACATCTTTTAGTTTATAACCAGTTTTTGCCTCAAAGGTTTTATTTACATATAAAATTTTATTGTCATTGTCACAAAAGACTATAGAGCTGTGTCCAGCATCCACTGTCGTTTTTAGAAGTTTTATCTGTTTTAACTGCTTAGCTAGTACCCTTGCTTGATAAAAAGTTAAAGCGCAAAATAACACAAAACTGATAAAACAAAGCACTTGCATTATTACTATATTTCGTATCATTATTTTGTAAGAAGCTAGGGTATCATCTCTAAATTTTCTTAGTGTTTCTCCAAGTTTTAGATCAACAGAGTCTTGAGCTACGGCACTTAGGTTTTTTGCAAATTCAAGTGCGTAAGTTGCCTTGTTTAGCACCAAGATCGCTTTTGTGTCGTTTTTGTAAGTATCTTTATATTTTTCTATCTGCTCTTTTGTTTGATTTAGCGTTTCAGGGCTGATTAGGGCTGAGCTTTTTATCGCGTGAAATATCACATTAAGCGCATCTAGCTTCTTCTCTGATGCTATTTCAAACTCACCTGATAAGATATAAGCAGCCATTGACGAGCTAGCGTAGTTTGACCTATCTACAAGCCTTTGTTTTTTTAAAAAGTCGTCGTTTATGACCTTTAAAGTTTTGGCATTTTTCTCTTGGTAAAAGACCTGTATGATCGCGTTTAGCTCATCAAGCTTGGTTAAATTTTGATCAAAACTTCTTAAATTTTTATTTACATCGTCGTAGTTTAAGCGAAGTACGTTGTTTTCTAAGTTAAAGCTTAGCTCGTTATCTAGCAAGATAAGACTTAAGATCGTATCGTTAAATTTACTAACAGCAGTAACTGCTTTATTTGCCATATAGATGTAAGCTGAGCTAAAGAAAAAGACGATCGCTAGGACGATTAAGATGATATTTGCTTGTCTTTTATTCATTTAGTATCCTAGGTCTGCGTCCATTTAGTGTTAGCAAAAATTTATAAATTTGCCCTAACTCTTCGCTATTTAGTGTATGGATCAGCTGATGATAGCTTACAAAGCCTATGACCTCTTTTAGATCACTCATTTCGCCACTACTTAGATATGGAGCTGTTCTTGCTACATTTCTAAGCGAAGGCACACGCATAAGGCGCCTGCTCTCACTAGCATCCTTTAAGCCCACGTTTTGCATCAAATTCCCACCTAAATTTCTACCATTATGGCATGCCACACAGCCTACTTTATTAAAGAGCTCAAAACCTTTTTTTGCCTCAGCGTTTATGGAGTCGTCATTGCCAGCTAGATACTCATCAAATGGCGAATCTATGCTTAAAACTGCCTTTTCAAATTCCACCAAAGCATCTACTATATTCTCGTAGTTTATGCCATCATCGTATGCATCATTAAATAAAATCGCATACTCGCCTATGCTTTTTACCTTTTTTACTATCTCATCTTTGTTTGAATTTAGCTCATTTCTAGAATTTATCGACTCTTTTACCTGATCTTTTAAGCTTCTTACCCTGCCATCAGTAAAAAATAAAAAATTTAAAGCCGAATTTAGCACGCTAGGTGGGTTTATAACGCCTTTTTGGCTGGTGTAAGATGAGTTTGTACCGCTTAAATTCCAGTATAAGTTGTGGCAAGTTTCGCATGAGTAGTTTTCAGTGGTGCTTAGCCTTTTGTCAAAAAAGAGCTTTTTGCCGATGTAGGCTTGTTTTTCGTTATATTTTGATGAAAGCACTGGCTCAAATGATGAATTTGCGCTCAAAATACAAAAAGATATTACCATCCAAAATAAAACTTTTTTCATAAAATCTCCATATTCTTGAGCGTCATTATAGCGGAATTCTTTTTCATAACTACCAAATCGGCTAAATTGTAAAAAATTTAGTTTTTATTTGCCTTTTGAAAAAAATGTTGTATAATCCGTAAAAATTTACATAAATTTCAAGGAGGAACCATGAAAAAAGGTTTTACAATGATCGAGTTGATCTTCGTGATCGTGATTTTAGGCATATTAGCCGCAGTCGCTATACCAAGACTAGCTGCAACAAGGGACGATGCAGAGATAGCTAAAACTGCTACAAATATACAAACGCTTGTTTCTGATCTAGGTTCATACTATACTTCACAAGGTAAATTTTCTACGAACATAGCAGACATGACAAACGTAAAAACTCCAGTTATGGCAAAAGATCAATCATGTCTTGTTGTAAATACTATCGGTGAAGAAACAATATCTGTAACAGTAAACAATACAACTACTAATGGACTTTGTGCACAAGTTTGGAGTTTGCCAGGTCTAGCAAATATCGCACACATGATATCTTCGAACAATAGTTCACTTAAATTTGGTGGCATGGGTATAAAATACCAATAATTGTATAGCTCATTAATTTTTGGCAAGGAGAAATTCCTTGCCACTCTTCTTTAACTTAATTTTAAAATTTATTTTTCATTTATAAAAATTCTAGCTATAATCTCACAACTTCAAAATTCAAGGATGAAGTGATGAAAAAAGCTTTTACAATGATCGAACTAATCTTTGTAATAGTCATCATAGTTATATTAGCTGTAGTTGTCGTCACCAAAATAAGCGCTACAAGAGACGACGCAAAACTGACAAAAGTCATGTCAGAAATAAGAGTCGCTATACAAGATATAAATACCTACTACATATCAGAAGGCAAACTAGCTCTTGATACTACAAACAATAAAGTTAAATTTAAAGAGATGACAAATGCTGGGGTTGTGGATAGCTCTGGCGATCTTGGCTTTTTTGCCAAAAATGAAAAGTGCATTTCATTAAAATTCTTTGATGCAGACCAAAGCTGCTTGGCAGTGGATATCAGCGATCAAGGCTTATGCAAAAAGCTTTTGGAAGCTCCAGAATTTAAGCGCTTTAGTCAAAGCATGATAAAGCCAGCACAAGGAGCATTGCCAGCTCATATCAGCTTTAGCGCTGTTCGCATCGTCTTTTAGCTAGATATTTTTATCAAAAGCTTTAAAGTCTGAAATTTACACTTAATTCTTGAAATTTTATAAAAATAAAGTCCAAAACTAATTTTTTCTTGACAACAATAACATTTTTAGATACAATGCGACTTTTTAATGAGGTAGTGGCATAAACTTACAAACACGACTCAGGCGGGGTGTAGCGCAGTCTGGTTAGCGCATCTGGTTTGGGACCAGAGGGCCGAAGGTTCGAATCCTTTCACCCCGACCATGTTAAATGGTGAGTGTAGCTCAGTCGGTTAGAGCATCAGATTGTGGTCCTGAGGGTCGTGGGTTCGATTCCCATCACTCACCCCATTTTGGGCGCTCGTAGCTCAATTGGATAGAGCGACAGACTTCGGATCTGTAGGTTATGGGTTCGACTCCTATCGGGCGCGCCACTTAAAAGACTTTATGCGCTCATAGCTCAGCTGGATAGAGCAACGGCCTTCTAAGCCGTAGGCCTCAGGTTCGAATCCTGATGGGCGTACCACTTATTATTGTTGTGCGGATGTGGTG
>ERZ773203.1432-NODE-1432-length-12014-cov-3.997157_pt1 | contig 12014 bp, 7 predicted proteins | sample MGYA00580529_ERZ773203 | MGnify/ENA primary metagenome ERZ773203 (study PRJEB29015, sample SAMEA2738176) | human oral metagenome | biome: human oral; feature: human-associated habitat; material: saliva | place: China | collected 2177 ... | reverse complement strand
GTTGCACGAGAGCGAGACGTTGTAACGCTCATCGGCGAAGGAGACGGAGAGGGCGACGTCGTGGCGATACTGCGTGGGGATGCGCGACTTGCTGTCGAGGCTGCCGTAGCCCTCCCAGGTGAGGAAGAAGCTGCGGACAAAGTCGAAGTTGTACGTCAGCCGCACCGTGCTGCGGGGGATGAGGACGTCGCGCCGCTTCAGCGTCGCCTCGACGTGGGCAAAGAGCCACGGGCGATTGGGGATGCGGTTGCGATAGGTGATCATCTCCTTGCCGTCGGGATAGTAGCGGGTCATGCTGCGGGCGTCCTCCCAACTGCCGTTGGCCACGACCTGCAGCAGGTCGGCATAGGCATAGCGCAGCTCGCCCTCGAGGCCCCGGATGCCCACTCCGGGCACGTTGTCGTACTGGCTGGTGCCTTCGGTCTCGGAGACGACGAGGCGGATGTAATCCTTCACGTCGCGATAGAAGGCGTTCAGCTCGTAGTCCAACCGGTGACCGGCGGCGGGGCGGAGCGCACCGAAGAAGCCGAGGTTGATGTTGTGACTGTTCTCCGGACGCAGACGTAGGTTGGCATAGACCGTGGTGCCGTTGCCGAGCAGCTCGCGCGACATGGGTAGACGTAGGCTGTGCTCGTAGGAGGCTTTCACAGCGAAGGCGTCGGAGGGGAAGGCGTAACGCGTGGCCAGGCCGTAGCCCGTATGATTCTTTGTCGAAGGGCCCTGCACCTCACCCGAGCCGGTGATCCAGGGGAGTTCCTGCTGCCCAACCTTCAGGTAGTTTGTGTAGTTCTTGACGAAGAACGTGTTCTGCCAACGGTCTTCGACGAGCAGCTGGCTATAGGAGAGGCCGAGGGTATGCTTGGCGAAGATGTCGTCCGAGGGCGCGAAGTCCGAATCCACGTCGTCCGTACGGCGATTGCCTGTGCGGTTCATGAGGTAGTTCAGGTTCAGCGAGTGGTGCAGGTTGAAGTGGTAATCCAGCCCGAGGCGGACGAGCGTCATGGGGCGGCGATAGTGTCGGTGCATGCGGTCGCGGCCCATGATCTCGCTGCGGGCGGACTCGATGTAGGAGCCGTCCCAGCGGTATTTGCGGAAGGTGGTGTCGATCGTCTGGGCGTGATCCCAGGTGTGAGAGGCCGAGAGGGAGGCGTTGAGGCCGGGCAGGAAGAGGGCCTTCTTGGCATACCGCGCGGCGATGTTCCAGGCTGCCGTCTGACGTTCGGCGGCGCCGTAGACGATGGTCTGCATGGCGCCCGTCTGGAGCTGCTTGCGGGTGGTGGAGTAGGAGGCGGAGACGAACAGCTCGTCGGCCCAGGTGCGGCGGTTGACGCCGGCCTCGAGCTGCATCAGGGCGGAGAGGTAATCGTCGTGGAAGCGTCGGCGATCGGCGAGGCGAAACTCCTGCGCCGCCTCGTCCCACAGCTCTACGCCACGCACTCGGTAGTCGTTCTTGGAGAAGTTGAAGCCCGCCACAGGTCGCACGATGATCCCTGTGCGCCGATCGACCACCTGCGCGAAGAGGTCGGCCTTATGGGTGTGGAAGGAGCCGATGCCGTACGAGGCGTCGAGGTAGTTGCGCTGCTCGCGGCGGGTGATGATGTTGATGGCGCCCCCCAGCGCGTCGGCGCCGAGGTAGGCCGGGACGACGCCTTTGTAGATCTCCACGCGCTCGATGAGGTTGACGGGCAGGTTGGCGGGCGATACGCCGCTGCCCTTCGTGGCGAGCGGCAGGCCGTCCATGAAGTAGCGGATGGAGTTGCCCGAGAGGCCGTTGATCGAAAGCTCGAAATCGGAGCCGACGCCGCCCTCCTCGCGCACCTTGACGCCGGCGGTGCGGCCGACGAGGGTGTTGAGGTCGTGCAGCTGGCTCAGCTGCGTCTTGACATCGGGGGCCGCGGCGGCGAAGGCGCTCTCGCGGAGACGCTGTGCGGGGCTTTTGGCGTAGACCTCGACAACGTTGAGTGTGACGGCGTCTTCCTCGAGCACAAAGTTCTGCGTAGGGGTCCGCGCTGCGTCCACCTCGGCCTTAACCGTCTTGTAACCGACGGACGAGACGGTGAGCGTCGTGCGTCCGGCGGGCAGCTCGAGGGCATAGGCGCCGCGGTCGTCGGTGGATGTGCCACGCTGTGCACCGGCAGCGACCGTGGCGGCCACGACGGGTCTACCCGAGGCGTCGCGCACCGTGCCTCGCACCGTGCCCTGTGAGGCGGCGTCGAGAAGGTAAAGCAGGCCGGCAAGCAGCATCAGGGCGCGCCGCAGTGCGACGTCCGACAGGCATCTTCTATGTGTCTCGTATGTGTGAAACATTCCTTTTGTAACCTCCGACCCTTGACCCCGAGGGGCGGTATACGTTGTTGTTTCCGGCAGGTTTCCTGACTTCACCCTGAAGGAGGGCTGTGGGCCTTCCCACCGCCTCAGTGGCGGCAGTGGCACGTCTTGCGGGTGCTCTCCTTCGTTCGATAGGCGGGGGGTTACAGTAGCGGGCACTGTTCCAGCATTTCACTGGATTCCCTTTTCACGCCGTGGGCCGGACGGCCTACGATGCGTCACCGAAAACGGCGGCAAAAATAGAATCAGAAAGCAAAGCAGAAAAGGGCGTCTGCGGACGCCTGCGAATTTGGCCGGGTACCTGTAGGGGCGAATGCAATACGCCCCACCACACGGCCTCGCGGGGCTGAACGATCCATGCCAACCGGGTACAAAAAGGGCACCCCCATCTGTTTGGGGATGCCCTTTAATCATTCCGGAGTGTCCGTGGGGCGAATGCAATTCGCCCCTACAACCGGGTACCCTATTCCTCCGGCAACGTGATGTCAGGATTACCGTCGTCACCCGGTTTCTTCGGATCCTTCGGTTTCTCGCCACCCGGCTTCGGCGGCTGAGGCGTCTCCGGCTGCTTCGGATCCTTCGGCTGCTTGGGGTCCTTCGGGGTCTTGGGCTGCTTGGGGTCGGCGGGCTTTTTGTCGGCAGCCTTCTTTTGGGCGAGGCTCTTTTGGAAGGCGTTGGTGGTTTCCTCCATGCGCTGATTCATCTTATTGACGATGGACACGATGAGGGGACGTTCAACGGGCGCAATGCCGTAGTAGTAGGCGGCTTTGAGGATGAAGACGATCTGCTCGTACATGGCGTCCGTCTTGGCGCGGGCCACCTTGGCCTGGGGCAGCTTGTTGTCGGCCCGAGTGGCGGAGCGAGCGTCGTAGATCTGGCGAAATTCGGCGTTGGCAGTCTCTAACTTTTGAAGCGCCGAGGTTAGCTTCAATGTGGTGACATGCGGCGCATTTTCCGTCTTTCGGAAGTTACGCAGCAAACCGTTGATGAAGGCCGATTCCTGATCGAGACCGAGCTTTTGAATGCCGTAATACGGTTTTGCAACCACATTCAATTCCTCGGCGGCTGTAGCCATGGCTTGCTCGGGCGACAACCTGTTCGTGCGAATCGTATTGAAGATGAATGAGAGCAAATCGTCGCGCTCTTCATCCTTCTTCGTCATTCGCTGCGTGTTCAGACTGGCTTGCGTCTCGCGATTGATCTCTTCTTCGACGTCAAGATCAGCCTTGTAAGCGGTGATTTTCTCGGCCGGAATGCCAATTTTCGTGGCATCGACTGCGTGAAGGAGGTCGTACACATGATTATGGTATTCAAAGTGTCGACCGTTGTCAAGCCTACTCAGCCTGATCTGATTGATTACGATAAATTCTTCCATTACTCGTTTTGTTTTTAGGTAAGCATTTCTATGTCTGATCGTTTCAAGATGGGGCTCCGACTCGTGTTTTGATCCGAGATGAGGCTCAGAAAGCATTCAAACTTGAGTTTTGACCCGAGATGAGGCTCAGAAAGCATTCAAACGCGAGTCTTGACCCGAGCCGGCGGCGAAAGTAGAAAGATTCGGGAAAGGGGGCGAGTGAGGTGTTCCGCCTTTCCGCTTGCCGTCAGACGTCGTCGTCGAGTGAGGAGAGGTATTTCTCGATGAACTCGTTGGAGATGCTGGTCAGCTTCTCTTCGCGGTCGGCCAGCTCGCGCATCTCGTTGAGGCGGAGCAGGTGCTCACAGCCGGCCTCGCGGAAGAGACTCGCCAGACGCGAACGCTGGTCGATCTTGGAGGCAAAGAAGGTGCTGAGGCGGTCGATGCAGAGGTAACGCTTGTCGAGGGCCTTGAGGCCGGCGTAGCTGGAGAGGATCTCACCCTCGGGCGTGTGGTCGTAGGTGATGAAGTAGAAGGTGCGGATGACGATCTTACGGTCACGCGTGAAGTCGGCAAAGAAATACCCCACCCGGAAGCTGAAGACGCTGAAGGAGATCAGCAGCGAACCCTTGTACCAATCCACGTCGAAGGAGGTGAAGCAGAAGTTCATGTACGTATTGACCACGTTGGGCGAGAGGCCGTCGACGCGCTCGAACATGCGCTTGATGGCGTGCTCCTGGATGTAGACGTCGTAGGGGCGGTCGGGGTCCAGCTCGGGGATGTAGGGGTTGTGGGGGATGCAGGCCGAGAGCCAGCGGAGGCCGTCGTTGAGGATGTCCGGAAAGCCGACGCGGAAGAGTAGCCGTCGCTCGCCCTTGCGGTCGGTGCCCCAGATGGATTGCGGCTTGCAGGAGGAGAAGTCGACCGTCCGCCCGACGCGGTTGCGAAACATCTCGAAGTTGCGCTTCTTGAACCACAAGAGGTGCATGCAGGGGTTGGAGAGCTGGAAGATGTAGGTCATCAGGGTGCTGGTGTACTGATACTCCATGCGCACCAGCACGCGGTCGAACTCGGCCGAGAACTCGTAGGGGTTGTTGATGCCGCGCATGGAGAATCCGCCCGCCTCGATGATGTCTACAATGCGGGCGTAGATCTTGTCCTCCGGATACTTGGGCTCGCGCAGGAGGTAGAGCGAGAGGGGCATCCAAATGTCGTAGAAGTCGAGGGCCGAGATGGTGCGTTTCTCGCCCTCGCGCAGGGTGAAGGGCATCTTGTCGAAGTCCATGTAATAGTAGAACTCGCTCTTGATGATGTCCAAGTCTTCCTTGTTGAAGATGGTCATATCCGAGGCGTTGATGCGGAGCAGCGTCGGTCGGGCGGAGTAGAGGACGCGCAGCATGGAACGGTCGATGTACTGTATGGCTTCACTATACCCCAGCTCGCGGAGCAGGTTGAAGACGCGTTTCTTGTAGACGTTGTATCGTCGTGCCTCTTCTTCTTTTCGGGCTTGGGTAGCAGCCGCTTTTTTCTTTTTCGCCATGACTATATATCTGTTTTCTGAATAGGTGAAACTTGCGCTTTCGGGTGAACCCCCTGAAGGCGCTTTTTGTGGGCCTCCGGTGGCTGCCCACGCTCGCTGTGGGGGCATCGTGGCTACGTTTGCCACCTGTAAAATCTCGTCCCCCTGTTTATGAATTACGTTTATCTCTTATTCCTTTTGCTTCTGGCCCTGCCGACGGCCACGCATGCGCAACAAGACGTGTCGGCCTTCAAGCGTGGCCGCATGCGTGGCGACAGCCTCCGCACGGAGCTCCTGCGCCGCATCGAGGATGCACGCCCGGATTACAACGCCGACAGCGTGCGGGCGGTCATCGAGAGCGGGCCATACTTCGGCATCTTCCGCGACAACTACTTCATCGGCGGCATTCCGATTGGCGGGCCTGTCCGCCGCGACAACGCCAACGTGAAGTTTCAGATCAGCATCATCCATCGCCTGACCAAGAGTCGCCTGCCTTTCGACACGTATCTCTTCCTGCAATTCACGCAGAAGACGATCTGGAACGTCTTAGAGGAGTCGCTTCCGATGCGAGATCTAAACTTCAATCCCGGCGTAGGCTTGGGCCACCTCATTGTCTACCACAACAAGTACATCGGTCACGCCCTCTTCATGTTGGAGCATGAGTCGAACGGCAAGGACGGCCCCGCGTCACGCAGTTGGAACAAAGTCTCGCTCAGCAGCACCCTCCTCCTCAATCGCCACATGGAAATGCAGCTCAAGGCCTGGATCCCCATCGTGGACGGCGAGAACAATCGCAACATCCTCCGCTACTCGGGTCTGGCACAGATGGGGCTGCTCTATCGCACGGACAATCGGCGCGTGCAGGCGGGCATGCTGGCCACGTGGCGGGCGCACTCCTTCAGCTTCAACACCCAATGGGAGCTTAGCCTCAAGATCAGCCGTCACGCCAATCAGTACCTCTTCTTCCAGTACTACAACGGCTACGGCGAAAACCTCCTCGACTACGACCGTTTCAAGAGTGTCCTCCGCCTAGGGATGGTGATCAAGCCCGAAGGCTACTCCATTTACTGAGGCCGGGGGATGACGCTTAGGACTGGGCGAAGAGTCATCCACCACTCCACGCGCCTCTCTCCACGCGCTACTCCCGATCGACCACGGACGTCAGTTCGCGGACGAAAGTCTCTTCGGCCGAGAGCAGCCAGCGGCGGAAGGTGTCGTGATCGAACGTGCGCGGAGTCTGCATGAAGTCCAGCAGGCGCGAGAGGTCGAACGAGTCACCCGTCGTGGCGGCGCCAGGGATCGACGAGGCGTCGGCGGCATTGATCTCTTGTTCCAGGTGCGCGGGGATGAGCATCACGGGCTTATTCAGATAGAGCGCTTCGCAGACGGACTCGAATCCGGCCGTGGTGATGTAACCGCGGCAGCCAGCCATGTAATGGAGGAATTGCTCATCGTCGATGCGGTGAAGCGTCAGCGTGTCGTCCACCCGGAGTTCCGCCGGGGCGTCACGCTTGTCCCAGAAGAAATGCAGGCGGACGTCCGGATGGGCGTCGTGCCAGCGGCGCACTTCGTTCTCAAAGCCCTGATTGAGCATATAGCCGAGGATGTAATCCCCTTCCGTGGCTTGCAGGTCGAGCACCTCACGCCTGAGGAGCGGCGGCACGACCACGATGCGTTCCCTGGCGCATGACTTCATCGGATAGAAGGATAGGGCCAGGAGCTTCGTGGCGCCGATACCCGTCAGCAGCGTGTGCAGACGAAGGATGAGGAGGCTCTGTGCGTCGCCCGTGCCATGCCGATAATCGGGGTGGCGCAGCAGGTACTGATGGGCGATGTTGACAAAGGGGATGTCCGTGCGGAAGCGCAGCTGCGCCAGGGCGGGGAGCATCTCGTAAAAGTTCACCACCACGTCCGGCTGCTGCTTCTTGATCCGTCGGTGAATCATTTCAATGCTTTGGCCGTACTGCCGGAGCTTACGCGGGTTGCCGTTATAGAAAGCTGTGCGGAGCTTGTCGAGACGCTTATGATCCTTCTTATAGATCAGCGACGGGGCTTCGTAGGCGCGCACCGGCGCTTTGACCTTCGATCGAAAGAAGGAGGGCACTTCGCGCCCGTGACTCTTACCGACCAGCACCTCCACGACCTCGTGGCCGTGGCGCCGCAACATATCGGCGAGTGAGAGCGCTTGCGTCAGGTGGCCGCGCCCCTCACCTTGGACAATAAACAGGAACCGCAGTGGGCGGGTTGCTTCATTCATTGGAGTAGGGAGTCAGAAGTAGTTCGGAGGTAGTTGAAGTAGTGAGGCGTAGACCTGTTTGGGCGTCTGATAGACGATCCCGCCTAATTCTCTACGGCTGCGAACTCCATCAAGTAAGCCTTAATAAATCCATCAATCTTACCGTCCATCACGCCGCCCACGTCGGAGGTTTGGAAGTTCGTCCGGTGATCCTTCACGCGGCGGTCGTCAAAGACGTAGCTGCGGATTTGCGACCCCCATTCGATCTTCTTTTTTCCGGCCTCCACCTTGTTTTGCTCCTCCATCCGATGCTGCATTTCGCGGTCGTAGAGGATGGATCGGAGTTGACGCAGGGCGTTCTCGCGGTTCTTCGGCTGATCGCGCGTCTCGGTGTTTTCGATGAGGATCTCCTCCTCGGCACCCGTGTACGGATCTTTGTACTGATAGCGCAGGCGGACGCCAGACTCCACCTTGTTGACGTTCTGACCTCCCGCGCCGCCGGAGCGGAAAGTGTCCCACGAAATGCGCGCCTGCTCCACGTTGACCTCGATCGTGTCGTCCACGAGCGGTGTGACAAACACGGAGGCGAACGACGTCATGCGTTTTCCTTGCGCGTTGTAGGGTGAGACGCGCACCAAGCGGTGGACGCCATTCTCGCCCTTGAGATAGCCGTAAGCATAGTCGCCTTCGATATTCATCGTGACAGTTTTTATGCCTGCCTCGTCGCCTTCTTGTAGGTTGCTGATGGTCACCTTGTATCCATTGGCCTCGCCCCAACGCATATACATGCGCATAAGCATCGAAGCCCAGTCTTGGCTTTCGGTACCACCGGCGCCGGAGTTAATCTTGAGCACGCAGTTCATCGCGTCGGCCTCGCCGCGCAACATGTTGCGAAATTCGAGGTTCTCCACCAGCTCCTTCGTGCGCGCATAGGCGGCGTCGACCTCGTCTTCGGTCGTCACGCCCTCCTTGACATATTCGAAAGCCAGACTCAGCTCCTCAGTCGCATCGTGGACAGCGCGGTATAGCTCAATCCATTTCTTCAGATCCTTGACCACTTTCATCTGCGCCTCCGCCCGTTGGGCGTCTTCCCAGAAGGCCGGGTCGCGCGTGCGCAGCTCTTCTTCCTCTAATTGAACGGTTTTCGCATCGACGTCAAAGAAACCTCCTCAACGCCTGCTCGCGTTCCAACATATCCTTCAGTTGGTCTATCGTAATCATGTTCGTAAATCTTGTTCGTTCATTCTGTGAATAAAAAGCCTCGTTCGAAGCGGTCGCAAATGTAGAATCTCCGTCCAAAACGCCACGGCGTCGGGGCGGCCTATTTTCCGTGTTTGCGGCGTGGCGAGGGATGCTTTCCGAAAAATGTAGGGCTGAAAAAAGTGATGCTTGGGGCAATCGATCGAGTGGGGGAGATGCTCCGCGGGGCAGGTTGGGCAGTCGGCATATTTACTTGGTGTGCAGCGTGGCAGGGGAGGGACTTTGTCAGTTGTCGCTGTCAAAAAAAATGACGCCAGCGCCTTATCTTTGCCCCCGAAATCCATATCTTTAGGTGGGGGCGTCCGGGACCATATCTTTTTTTCATTTACGCAATGAATCTCCAAAACCCCGGATGCCCTACCTTCTTTTTTTGCCCTTTCCGAGAGGATGGCGGGCAGATCGATCGCTTTCCCCATCGAATTTTAGACCCAATGAATAGAAGAAAATGGATGCAGCTCCTTTGTTTGGTGACCTGCTTTTTGATGATGATGTCCATCGCCCTGTTGCGCGGTGGCAAACTTTTCGGGCATGATTTTACGGCCCAAAAATCCACCTCGACGGAGGCACCGAAGGACACCGTGCCCACGATACGCACCTCGTCCGACGGCACGACAGTGATCAACACCACCGCGCTGGGGGCCGACCTTGTCGGCTACGCCGGCCCGGTGCCGATCGAACTCCATCTGCGTGACGGGCGCATTGAGCGCCTCGAGGTGCTACCGAACAGCGAGACGCCCTCGTTCCTCGAGGCGGTGACCGATGAGCTGCCCGCGCGCTGGGTCGGGCGCACCCCGGAAGAGGCGGCCACGATGGAGGTGGATGTCGTTTCCGGCGCCACGTTCACCTCGCGCGCACTGATCGGAAACGTCCGCCGCGCTGCCGCCTATGCGACAGACCATCCCGCCGCACCCTCGCTCTGGGACACGCTCGACCTCTCGCCCGGGTCGATCGCCGCGCTCTTGGTCGTACTCCTGGCCGCCATCCTGCCCCTTTTCGTGCACAATCGCACGTATCAGACCGTGCAGCAGGTGCTTAACGTGGCTGTGCTCGGCTTCTGGAGCGGCTCCTTTCTCTCCTACACGCTCTTTTTGGGATACCTCACCAACGGTGCCCAGCTACTCCTGTCGATCGTCCCGATCGTGATGCTCGTCACCGCCTTCATCTACCCCCTTTTCGGTCGGCCGCAGTACTACTGCACCCACATCTGCCCCCTCGGATCGTTGCAACAATTGGCCGGGCGCGTCAACCGACGCAAGTGGCACCTCAGCAGCCGTACCGTCCGCCTATTGGAGCGTTTTCGCAAAGGGCTTTGGGTGGCGCTGATGATTTGCCTCTGGACCGGCGTACTGGCCGACTGGATCGACTGGGAACTCTTCCCCGCCTTCCTTGTCCGCACCGCGCCCGTGGTCCTAATCATCCTCACCGGCGTAGTGACCCTCCTTTCGGCCTTCATCCCTCGTCCCTATTGCCGATTTGTCTGTCCGACAGGCACCCTTTTCAAGATGTCCGAAGGAATGAAGCCGAAGCGCGCCTTCCGATAAGAGGCAACGATTTGAGGCGACAGTTATCGAGGATCCGAAAACAGATAGCGCGCGTCCGGGTAGGGGCGTATTGCATACGCCTCTTGGATGGCCCCGCAAGGGGACAAATGCCCCAATGGTCAAATTTATTTGGAGATGATTCAGGCAATCGTTTCCTACCGAAAACGCCCAAGGGGCGTATGCAATACGCCCCTACAGCCTGATACCTGCTTAGAATTTCTTCTCTCCACCCATCGCTGACCGATATTTGTCTTGCGGGGGCTTCAATATCGCTGCGCGTGCGCTTCTTTTGCAGGCAATTTTGAACAACCCGGCGGCGCACTGACGCGGCGCCCTACATTTTCTACAGATATGATTCCTCAATGGCTCATCGCGGCCACAAACTCAGGCTGTGGCAAGACCACCTTCACCATCGGGCTACTGCGCGCACTCCGGCGACGCGGGCTCTCCGTGCAACCCTTCAAATGTGGGCCGGACTATATCGACGCACGCTATCACACCCGGGCCGCGGGACTGACGTCCGTGAACCTCGACACTTGGATGGCGTCGCCCGATCATATACAATATATATATGGCAAATACGGCGGGTCGGCCGATGCGTGCGTGGCCGAGGGCGTGATGGGGCTCTTTGATGGCTTCGACAAGACGCGCGGAAGCTCGTCCGAGGTGGCGCGGACGCTCGGCCTGCCGGTCGTGCTCGTCGTCAATGCCCGTTCGACGGCCTACTCCGCGGCGGCTCTCATCCACGGCTTTGCACACTTCGATCCGCGTGTCGAGGTGGCCGGCGTGGTCTTTAATCTGGTCGCCTCGGCGTCGCATGCCGCTTACCTCCGCGAGGCGTGTGCCGACGTCGGTGTGCCTTGCCTCGGCTGCCTGCCTCGGCTGGCGGAGCTGGAGGTGCCCTCGCGACACCTCGGGCTGACGCTCGACACGAATTTCCAACTCGAACAATGGATCGATCGCGTAGCCGACACCGTGGAGCAGCACGTCGACCTGGATCATTTGCTCAGCGTCTGCCGTCGCCCCACGCCCCCCGCCGGCGAGGCCCCGCAACCCATGCGTCCCATCGGACGCGTGGCCGTGGCCGACGATGAGGCGTTTGCCTTCGTCTATCGCGAGAACATTGCCAGGCTCACGCAGGCGGGCGAGGTCGTCCGCTTCAGCCCGATGCGAGACGAGCGGTTGCCGGAGGCCGATCTGGTCTACCTGCCGGGCGGATACCCCGAGTTCTATCTCGACGCCCTCACGGCGAACACCCCGATGCGCGACGCGATCCGTCGCTATGCCGAGCGCGGCGGCCGGATACTGGCCGAATGCGGCGGCATGATGTATCTCTGTCGCGCCGTGACGGGGATGGACGGCGTGCGGCGGGAGATGGTCGGCATCCTCGGTCAGGACGCCACGATGGAGGGCATGCGGCTGCGCCTCGGCTATCGCCGTTTCGAGCTTGGCGGGACAGACTGGCGCGGCCACGAGTTCCACTACTCCTCGGTCATCCCCTCACCCGACGCCCCGCCCAGCGTCGCCCAGCAGTACAATGCCAAGGGCGGCACGGTCGATACCCCCGTTTATCGCCACGCCAACGTCCTGGCCAGCTACACCCACCTCTACTGGGGCGAGTCAGACATCTCGACGCTGTTCGGATAGGGGAGGAGGGTTAATGATCCACAGCAATGAATGTCGGAGGTATTTTTTTGACGGGTACCCGGACGTAGGGGCGTATCGCATACGCCCCTTGGACGGCCCCGCTTGTCATCAGGATCATCTTTTCTTCCC
>ERZ773203.1429-NODE-1429-length-12018-cov-2.877957_pt1 | contig 12018 bp, 8 predicted proteins | sample MGYA00580529_ERZ773203 | MGnify/ENA primary metagenome ERZ773203 (study PRJEB29015, sample SAMEA2738176) | human oral metagenome | biome: human oral; feature: human-associated habitat; material: saliva | place: China | collected 2177 ... | reverse complement strand
CACAGACATCGAAAGGTGGTCAGCCGGGTGCTTCGGGCACTCTCGTAAGTCAGCAAATGCGCATCAGCAAACCCCATCTGTGGTCGCTTTCTTCCCCTTATCTCTATAAGATGACAACCGAATTGATAGAGAATGGTAAGGTGTTGGATTGCGATACCACGACTATCGGCATACGAACGGCACACTTTGATGTGGCAAAAGGCTTCTTCCTGAATGGTGAAAACATCAAGATCAATGGCGTTTGTCTGCATGGTGACTTAGGATGTCTGGGTTCTGCAGTCAATGAAGACGCCCTTCATCGGCAGGTTATCATGATGAAAGAGATGGGGGTCAACGCCATCCGATGCTCTCATAATCCTCCTTCTCCCGAGCTTTTAAACCTCTGTGACAGTCTGGGAGTGCTCGTTATGGATGAGGCTTTTGACAGTTGGCTGCAGGGAAAGACACCTTATGACTACTCATTATATTTCAAAACATGGTTTGAACGTGACTTACGTGATATGGTTTTACGTGACCGTAACCATCCTTCCATTGTCATTTGGAGTATTGGTAATGAGGTTTTGGAGCAGTGGAACAAGGTGGATAACAAGGGAATGGCACTGGAAGACGTGAATATCCTGCTCAATGACAATCGTAGCAAGGCTGCATTGACACAAGGAGACAAGCTCAATCTGAATGCAAAACTCACACAGGTGCTGGCTGCTATCGTACGTCGTTATGACCCAACGCGACCCATTACGGCAGGATGTAATGAGGTGTCGCCAGAGAATAACCTGTTTAAGAGTGGTGCTTTGGATGTGATTGGCTTCAATTATCATCAACAAAAGGTGAAGGATGTACCACAGAATTTCCCTGGAAAGCCCTTCATCATGACGGAAACAGTGTCTGCTTTGCAAACACGTGGATACTATAAGATGCCAAGTGATTCGCTCTTCCGACTGCCAACAAAGAAGCGTCCGTTCACTGATCCCACCTTCCTTTGCTCATCATATGATAACTCTTGCGCTTATTGGGGGGCTACACATGAACAGACTTTGGATGTAGTTAAGCATACACCTTACTGTGCTGGACAGTTTATTTGGACTGGATTTGACTATATAGGAGAGCCGACTCCTTTCAATTTCCCTGCTCGAAGCAGTTATTTTGGCTTGGTTGACTTGGCTGGTTTCCCCAAAGATTCTTACTATTTGTACCAGAGTGAATGGACCAACAAGCCTGTGTTGCATGTCTTCCCACACTGGAACTGGATTGAAGGTCAGCCTATTGACATGTGGTGTTACTATAATAAGGCGGATGAAGTGGAGCTCTTTTTGAATGGAAAATCACAGGGAGTACGCCGCAAACAGAATGATCATGAGTATCATGTAGCATGGCATTTGAACTTCGAACCGGGTGAAGTACGTGTCGTTGCACGGAAGAATGGTAATGTAACGGCTGAGAAAATCATCAGAACAGCAGGTGCTCCTCACCACATTCGGTTGACTCCTGACCGTCAATTGATCAAGGCAAATGGACGCAGTCTGTCGTTTGTTACGGTGGAAGTGGTTGACAAAGATGGTAATTTATGTCCTTGGGCAGATAATAATATCATCTTCTCTTTGACGGGAGATGCCACGATTGCAGGTGTTGACAATGGTAGTCCTTTCTCTATGGAACGCTTTAAAGCCAGTGGGCGGCATGCTTTCTATGGTAAATGTATGGTGGTAATACAGTCTGGTAAGACGCCTTCAGACATTCAACTCACAGCAAAGGGTGTTGATTTACAGCCCCAGACTCTTCGTATAACATCTAAGTAAACATTCAATCTCAAGGTATATGAAACGTTGTATTATAGCTCTTTCCTTTGTCATGGGTAGCCTTTTGGTGGGTAATGCCCATGACATAACACCTGATTTCCCGCAGAATTCAGTGAAGAAGTCAGTGCGTTCATCAGATAAAGAGACGTTGTTTGTGAGGAATCTCATGAAGAAAATGACGTTAACAGAGAAGATAGGACAACTCTCACAGTATGTAGGAGGAGAGCTTCTGACGGGTCCTAAGAGTGGTTCTCTTACTGATTCGCTCTTCGAAAGGGGTATGGTTGGATCCATTTTGAATGTCGGTGGGGTTGATAATCTTCGGAAACTGCAGCAACGAAACATGCAGTTGTCACGGTTGAAGATTCCCGTTTTGTTTGCTTTCGACGTCATTCACGGTTACAAAACCATCTTCCCTACACCTCTGGCGGAGTCCTGTTCGTGGGATTTAGGGCTTATGTTTGAGACGGCAAAGGCTGCTGCTATAGAGGCATCTGCCTCTGGTATCCATTGGACTTTTGCCCCTATGGTGGACGTTGCACGTGATCCTCGATGGGGAAGGATCGTTGAAGGGGCAGGAGAAGACACCTATCTGGCAAGTAAAATAGCTGCTGCACGGGTGAAAGGGTTCCAATGGAACATAGGAGAACCTAACTCTGTGTATGCCTGTGCCAAGCATTTCGTAGCATATGGAGCACCACAGGCAGGACGTGACTACGCCCCTGTAGACCTTTCTTTATCTACCTTATCCGAGGTTTATCTCCCTCCTTTCAAGGCTTGTGTGGATGCTGGAGTGAAGACTTTCATGTCTGCTTTCAACAGTGTTAATGGTGTTCCAGCTACTGGCAATCGGTGGTTGATGACCGATTTGTTGCGTCATCAGTGGGGATTCCAAGGCTTTGTAGTGAGTGATTGGAATGCTGTTCGGGAGTTAAAGGCACATGGTGTGGCTGAAACTGATGATGATGCAGCCCTCATGGCATTCAAGGCTGGGGTGGATATGAACATGACTGACGGTTTATATAACCGTTGTTTAGAGGCAGATGTGCGGAGTGGTAAGGTTGATTTGCAAGCCATTGATGCTTCTGTTGAGCGCATCTTACGTGCTAAATATGCCTTAGGACTGTTCGAAGATCCCTATCGTTTCCTTGATAACAAGCGGGAACGACAGGTAGTTCGCTCTCAGTCAATGATTGATTTAGCCCGAAAAGCTGCCGTTTCTTCAATGGTTCTGTTGAAAAATGATAATGCAACGCTTCCTCTTTCCAAGCAAACAAAGCGTATTGCACTCATTGGTCCGCTGGCAAATAACCGTTCTGAGGTGATGGGTTCTTGGAAGGCAAGAGGTGAAGATGCTGATGTTGTGACTGTACTGGACGGCATAAAGAACAAGCTTGGTAGTAATGTCTCACTGCAATATGTACAGGGTTGTGACTTCTTAGCCCCTTCTAAAGATGAGTTTTCATCAGCTTTTGAAGCAGCAAAGCAGAGCGATGTCATCATAGCAGTGGTGGGTGAGAAGGCTTTAATGAGTGGAGAATCACGCAGTAGGGCTATCCTTCGTCTACCAGGACAGCAGGAAGCGTTGCTCGATACACTCCGAAAAGCAGGTAAACCACTTGTCGTTGTACTCATGAGTGGGCGTCCTTTGTGTTTGGAGAAGGTAGATAAGCAGGCTGATGCATTGGTAGAAGCATGGTTCCTAGGTACTCAATGTGGAAATGCAGTGGCTGATATTCTCTTTGGTGATGCCGTCCCTTCAGGTAAGTTGACAGCCTCTTTCCCTCTTACGGAAGGACAGATTCCTAATTATTATAATTATAAACGCTCTGGCAGACCAGGTGATATGCCTTACAGTTCGACTGTTCGTCACATTGATGTTCCTAACAAAAACCTTTATCCTTTTGGTTATGGACTGAGTTATACGTCGTTCTCTTACGGTGAGATGCAATGTCCTCAGCAGTTTAATCCTGATGGATCACTGCAGGTTTCAGTGGATGTCACCAATACGGGAAGCTATGATGGTGAGGAGATTGTCCAACTTTATGTTGCTGATAAGGTTGCTTCCATGGTTCGACCCGTAAAGGAATTGAAAGGATTTGAGAAGGTTTTTATCCCCAAAGGACAAACCAAGCATGTTGTCTTCACCGTCAATGTGCGTGATTTAGGGTTCTGGGATAACAACATGCAGTACATTGTTGAACCTGGAATGTTTGACGTTATGGTGGGAAGAAACAGTGAAGAGCTGCAGAAAAAGGAGGTTCTGTGGAAGAAATAGCATTGCTCTTGCTTCCTTAAAGTATTACTTCTACTATCTTTTAAAGACTAAAATACAATTTAAAAATAAAGATCAAAGTACATGAAACATTTATTGTTAGCATTAATGTTGTTGCTGTCTGTCAGCGTCAAGGGTATAGGTATCACCCACGGGCCATGGATTTGCGATATGGATAGCACAAGTGTTACCATTGTTTGGGTAACAGATAAGCCCGGATTATCATGGGTTGAACTGGCTCCTGAAGGGTCAGATCATTTCTATGGAAAGGCTCGGACACGTTATTATGATATCTTTGAAGGACGCAAAGTGCTCACAGATAGTGTGCATAAGGTGCATATTGAGGGGTTGAAACCTAACACAAAATATCGTTATCGGGTGTTCACTCAGGAGGTAGCAGAGTGGCGTTACGATGATTGGGTGACGTTTGGTAAAGTGGCTTGTACTGATGTGTGGAGAGGTAAACCCTACGACTTTACGACTTTCCCTGCCCACCCTCGGGAGATAACTTTCTTGGTATTGAATGATATTCATGAGCGTGCTCAGTTCATGAAAGACCTATGTAAGAACATAGACTTCAATAAACTCGATTTCGTTTTGCTCAATGGTGACATGTCAAACCGCCTTAGAAGTCAGCAACACATGATGGAAGCTTACTTGGATACGTGTGTTCAGATGTTCGCTACACACACTCCTTTGTTCTTCAACCGTGGCAATCATGAGCTGAGAGGGCAGTTTGCGGATTATCTTTATCGGTATTTCCCAACACGAAACGGGAAGTATTACCGACTGCAACACGTGGCTGGCATCGACTTTTTGTTTATTGATTCGGGTGAAGACAAGCCTGATGAGGACATTGAATACAGTGGTATAGTGGCTTATGATCAGTATCGTGAAGAGCAGACAAGGTGGTTGCGCAGCCTTCGTGAGGAACATAAGATTGGTAAATATCCTTTAGTGGTGTTCTCTCACATGCCTCCTACACTTGAGAACTGGCATGGTCCTTATCATATGCAGAAGACTTTCGTACCAGAATTGAACAAGATGAACGTCTCGGTGATGCTCTCTGCACACCTTCATGCCTTTGGTTTCCAGAAGTCAAATGAGATCATTAACTTCCCGAACTTAGTCAATAGTAATAATACTTATCTGCTTTGCCACATTGCAAACGGTAAGATGGACGTTGATTATGTGGGACTGAATGGGAAAGATAAGAAGCATTTCACATTCCCATTAAAGTAAGAATAGCTTTCATTCACTCTCTTCTTATAAAATGTAAAGGGCTAAAACCTTCTTTTGGTTTTAGCCCTTTTTGTTGTATGATGCATTGTCTATGCCTGGGAAACGAAGTCTTTTCCCTTCTTCGTTTGCTGTTACTGTAAATGGTTTCAGTAGGTTTCTTAGGGTAAGGAACTTCTGAATCAGCAGCCAAAGACGGTCGTTACGGGAACAAAAGGAATGTTTTTACCTCGTATTATTCGCGCTTCATCTTTGGCAAATAGAGTGCAATGATGCCTAAGAGGGGAAGTAAAGTGCTGACCTTAAATACAAAAAGAATACTTGTTTGGTCTGCTAACCAGCCGAAGAAAGAGCTACCAACACCACCAAGTCCGAACGAAAGACCATAGAAGATACCTGCTATCGTACCGATATGATTGGGCATTAAGTCGGTGGCATAGACAAGAATGGCTGAGAAAGCGGATGCTATGATGAGCCCGATGAGGGCTGAGAGGAGGATAGTACCCGTCAGACTGTTGATGTAAGGGAGCATGATTGTGAAGGGGGCAGCACCGAAAATGGAAAACCATATCACGTTCTTACGTCCGTAACGGTCACCAATCCATCCGCCAAGGAGCGTCCCGACAACCTCTGCAGCAAGGAAAACAAACAGACAGACCTGTGAATATTGAATGGATATACCGAACTTCTCTATCAGGAAGAACGTGAAATAGCTGGTCATACTCTCTGTATAGAAGTTCTTAGAGAACATCAACACGAAGAGGATAAACACAAAACCATAGATCTGATAACGGCTGTAAGTCTTTGCTGTGGTCCATTGTGTCCGACTCTTCTTATGAACTTGCTTGGTCTGTTTGACGTGCCATTTTCCTATATATACCAATATAATGGCTAAGAGAATGGCTATGAATGCAAACCAACGGACGCCACTCAGCCCGACAGGTATCACGATAAGGGCTGCAAACAGAGGACCTAACGCGAAGCCGCCGTTGCCTCCTACCTGGAAAATACTCTGTGCTAATCCCTTCCTTCCGCCTGATGCTTGTTGTGCAACTTGAGAACCTTGAGGATGGAAAATGGAAGAGCCTAACCCGAAGAGGGACACCGATAGCAGGATGACATAGAAGCTATTGGCATAAGAAAGCATGAAGATACCGATAAGCGTGAATATCATGCTGACAGGTAACTGCCACCAACTGTGATGTTTATCAGCGTATAGTCCAACGAATGGTTGAATGATTGAAGAGGTGATTTGTAGCACAAATGTGATGATACCTATCTGTAGAAAGCTTAGTCCGAATTCGTCTTTCAGCATCGGATAGATCGCAGGAAGCATTGAGTGCATGGTGTCATCTAAGAGGTGACAGAAGCTTACTGTGAGTAGAATCCCAAAGGCTGTTCGTTCTATGTTCTTGTTTTCTGTTTTGCTATTTATCTCCATCAGTCTTTTTTATTTTCGTCATGCAAAGTTATATCATTTGATGGTCATCAGCGAATTTCAGCCTGAATAATTCCGCATCGCTTACTGTCTCTTATCTCAATCGTAGAGGATGAGCAATGATTATGGGCATGAGTGCAAACCTTATGGGGAGGAATTATGCGTTTAAGAAATATCAATACAAAAATGAATGCTGTTTTTTCGTGATTTCAGGAAAGATACTTCAAAAACGTCTTTGTAACTTATTGTGTTGCAAGAGGTTATGAAGCGGGTTGTAAAAGGGCATCTTTTGCATCGTAAAAGGGCGTCTTTTACACATCAAAAGGGCATGTTTTGCAATGCAAAAGGGCGTCTTTTACATGGTAAAAGGGCATGTATTGTTTTGCAGTTATGAATCTTTCTTACAAAAAGGGGCGGCGAGGGGAGGTGCAAGGGCTTTTTTATAGGTTGTTTTTGGTTGGTTATAGATATTCCTCTTGCTGCTGTTGAGGTTTTTAAAAGTGGTCTGTTTGTCAAGTGATGGGGGTATATGACTATTTGAGAGTGCATGCCGTGACAGTCATTGCTTTGCCGTTTTGTTTTCGATTACGCAAAGAAAGTGAGGGAGAATGTGGGGTGATACAGAATAAAAAGTATATCTTTGTGGCGTAAAGATGATTTCAGGAACGAAGAGTTAACCCGTCAGACGGAGGGCAGCAAGGCTTCTTCCGTCTTGCAGAACGGGTTATTTTGCTTTGTGATGAATGGTTATTAACAGCAAAAGAAATACTAAAACAATGAACAAAAGCAAGAGTTGGATTCTATTGATGTTCTGTTTTCTGCTGACAGTATCAGCTTATGGACAGACGAGAAAGCCTGTTAGAAAGTCTGTAACAAGGACTGCAAGAGTTGCGAAACCCGTGAGGAAAGTGACGCCAACATCCGCGAAGACGACAGCGACAACGGTTGTGCCAGTCATGGAAAAGGCAGTATGGACGGGAAAAACAGAAGTGACGATTCCAGGAAGTGTAGGAAAGCTGGCTGCTACACTGCAGGTTCCAGAGATGAAACAAGGTACAAAAGTGCCTTTGGTCATTATCATGCACGGACTGGGAAGCGACAAGGATAACATGCTTTTCGCTGCTTTGGCTGACAGTTTACAGGAGAGTGGCATCGCATCGTTGCGCTTCGACTTCAATTCGCACGGTAAAAGTGAGGGAAATATCGTTGATATGGACTTCAATAACCTGCAGGCTGATGCTGAAAAGGTACTGAATTATGCTCGTAAACTCGACTTTGTAAGTAACATTTCGCTTGCCGGACACTCCATGGGAGGTGTTATTGCCTCAATGGTTGCAGGCAGAGAAGGGACGAACAAGATTAAGAGTGTTGTGCTCTTTGCCCCTGCTGTAGCCATTCAGGATGATGCTCAACGTGGCGAATTCTCTGGTTTCAAGTTCGATCCGAACAATATCCCAGCAACATTTGAGGTGATGGGACACACAATGGGTGGTAAATGGCTTAAGACAGCACAGACATTGAACATCCTCGAGACAGCCAAAGGCTATCAAGGAAAGCTGTATGTCATTCACGGAACGGATGATCAGTTTGAACCATATGTCACCAGTAGTCTTTATCTTCGTGATAATCCCAATGGTAAGATCGTACTGTTGAAGGGCTTTGACCACTACTTCTCACAGAACGTTCTGCTCCCTGTCTCTGTTGCAACGAAGTTTTTTAAAGAGGTGTTGTTGGGACATTCCAGTAAATAAGACAGAAGATTCAGGAGGAATATACAGGCGGGATGACATAAGGAGATCTTCCTTTTAATGACATTTCTCCTTATAAAAAACGGTTAGATGCATCTGCATTGACATGTAAGAAGATGTGATATACATAATGATATGTTAAGAAAAAAGGTACAGGAGAGACACCTGTACCTTTTGTTTTTGTATAGCATTAAAGAAAATATGTCATTATAAGAAATATGTCTTTATGTCATTCTGTCTTCTGTCTGTTATCCATTCAGGTTTACGCAAGGCGGATATGTCTCCAGATCCAGTTTGGTATATGTCTCCAAAGGAACGTAAGGATACGCCAACGGGTATCGATGACACATACGTGACGGCGTTGTCTGATGGCTTTTATGATGCATTTTGCCACATGTTCCGTAGTCATCAGCATTGGGAAGTGCGCGGTTCCAGAGAGTAGAGGAGTGTCAACAAAGCCCGGACGGATATCCGTAAACCTAATGTTATGGTGCTTAGTGAGCGATAATTGTTCCAAAGCCTGTAGGTAAGTGTTCTGCAAAGCTTTCGTAGCACTGTATGCTGGAGCAGGTCCAAGACCCTTTGTTCCGGCTATAGAAGAGATACAAGCGATGTGTCCACCACCGTGTTCTGCAAAGTAACGATAGGCTACGCCCACCATTCTTGTGAAGCCCGTGGCATTGGTTTCCATTGTTTTTATCTCCTTTTCTGGCTCAAGTGATGGGTTCTGCCATCCTATTCCCGCTACGTGGAGATAGAGATCTATTCCATCCATCCGTGTTATTAATGCTGAGAGAGAGGCATCTGCATGCTCCTCAGTCACATCAATCTGTGCCGTAAAAACCCGCTCTGGCGCACTATTCTGCAGGTCGGTCAACTTCTCAATGCGGCGTGCTGCCACTCCAACAGTCCATCCTTCGTTGATAAGTAGTCGTGCCAGCTCGTGTCCGATGCCACTGCTGGCACCCATGATGATTGCCTTTTTCATCTCAGTAGTTCCTTTGGTAACAGCTCGCAGAGGCTGTCTTCACGAATAATCTTTGGTGTTGCTTTGCCAGCAAGGACCATTATCTTCTTCCCATTTCTGTAGATATGCAACTGTCGGGAGCGCACTACAGCTGTTAACTCTCCGTCCTTCTGCATCGCTTTCCACACGGGATTATACACTCCATCCTCCTCAAACAGCTTCTTTTGGAGGTGCGAACACATGTTGGTTGTATCTATTTTCATCATAATTCTCTGCAAAGATAGGGATTTGTCTTCAGTTAAACATGGGTAGAAATCAAATATTTCATCTGACGATCTTAGGTTGACGATGGTCCATGGAAGTCCTGACCATCATTGTGATGTGGATGTAAATGCCTTCTCTTCTTCGTTTGTTATCTTTCGATTCTTAGATGTCTGATGGTTGAAAGAGCGTATTATCTTGTGTTATATATAAGGTGGGATGCGTATATATAATATAGGGGCAAATGCTTTCGACTGCCCACGTGATAGTTGATGGTGTGGATAGACGACGGCATTTGCCCCTGTTCTATAGCTATTATGCACATTTTCTGAAAGTCATAATAGCCTTTTCCCCTTCTTTCCCGCGCCTTTTAATGCTTCTATAGACTGCATGAGACGGGATGATTAGCCCACTTATTGACTCCTGAACTTCCTCCTTTTTGATGCTTTAAACCAGAAATAGAGGAGTAAAAAGATGAAAGCGATGAGGATACAGAGCATGAGGAACGTGTATTTCTCTGGTTCAACCCAGAACTCATGGAAGAAGTTTATACGCCCAAGGATCTCCACTGGAGTCCAAAAGATAATCACTGTAGCAATCGCCATACGGATGTTTGCACCCCAAGAAGCCAGGAAAAGCTGGCGTTTGAACATGAATAATGACCCGACAAGGCAGCTGACACCAACGAGATAAGTCACGGGATGGTGGTCGCCAAGGAAGTTCTTATCATAGCAAAACATCAACAATAAGTATAAAGCCCATAGCATCATGTTCAGTTCCATGAACGTTACTATGGAGGTATGGCGGGTCATTGGTTGGAAGACAATCTGTTGTTTGCGCTTCCCAAAACACTTTTTCTGTATCCAAGTGATGAAGTCACAACCGTTCTTTGTACTGAAGATATACATTGTCATGACCATCATCCACATTCCAAAGGAGGCTGGCATGATGAGATATTCAGGTTTGGTTACTACCTGACCGTTCTCTATCTCTGGTGGAACACCATATCTTCGGGCATAGTAAAGGAAGAGAAACTCTACCCAACCTGTCCAGAAAAGCAGTCCACCAATGAGCCCCCAGAGGGTCTGTCGGGTGTCTCCCTTGACGAATACACCAATGATTACCATTACTAACCCCACGAATCCCATTGTGAAACCTGCATAATGAACGGCTGTAGGGTCCATAAACTTCTCCATTAGTATCATGATTGCATGCCCTAATGGCATCGTAAACAATACAAGAAGGAACGAAGCGATGGCTCGCCAAGGGTATATTTTCTTTGATTTCTGACCTGTTGACTTTGTATTTTGGTCTTCAATGTTTGATATTTGAGCTTCCATTATATTATTATTTCATTGTTACAATCTTTCTTTTTCTGTATGTTTATAGGGCTCTCTACCGTAGATACGTGAGTAAATGACGTTCTAAACATACTCCTCTCATAGGTGATTTCTCTGTTTTCGCACTCTTTCCCATTCGTGGAAGGGGAGAAGTTGGTGTCTCTTTCCTATATATCTACACTCATTCCTACCATCAATTTCGTACCATCTGTCAGTGGACAGTTGAGATAATAGTACTCTGGTTTATAATTAAAGAGGTTATCGAGTGCGAGAGAAACCTTTATTTTCTTACCGAAACGTTGGACTAATGCCAGCTTGAAGAGCGCATATGCAGGGTAATGAATGGTGTTGATACCTTTTGATATGTCGTAATAATCAACGAATTCATAGTTATCAACAGCTGAAAGGAAGCGCCCGTCTAAGCTAATATCTAACCCGTAATGCTGTGAAAACTGGTGATCCCAGTCAATATGTCCCGTCATTGAATGTTTACGAGCAGGGATATATTGATTGTTTACAGACTTTCCTGCCTTGTTCTTGGGTAGGTGTTCGTCTGTGTAAGCATATGCCAGACGTGCTGTAATACCGTTGCTCCATCGTCCTTGTACCGTTGCTTCTGCTCCAATAACATTATAATTCTGGAGGTTTAGATAGGGAAGATGGGGCATAATGTCGGTTGCTGACTTATAGAAAGGTGCTCCCGTGGCTATCTTATTATCAATTTTATTGTAGTAACCACTCACCGTAAAGTTGTAATGTCCTTTGGTATAATCAGCTGAAAGGTTGATGTTATGACTCACTTCTGGCTTCAAATTGGGGTTACCTTCTACTATCCAGATACCTGCCATGTCGAAGTTATAGTACTTCTCCTTTAGTGTTGGAGCACGGAATCCCATGCCATATCCGAGTCGGATATTGAGGTTTCGGATGGGCTGATAGCGTAGATTGAGCTTC
>ERZ773203.1427-NODE-1427-length-12032-cov-14.333139_pt1 | contig 12032 bp, 12 predicted proteins | sample MGYA00580529_ERZ773203 | MGnify/ENA primary metagenome ERZ773203 (study PRJEB29015, sample SAMEA2738176) | human oral metagenome | biome: human oral; feature: human-associated habitat; material: saliva | place: China | collected 2177 ... | reverse complement strand
TACATTTGAGATAATGAGATAAAGCGGAAGGAGGGGGATTCGAACCCCCGGTACGCGAATGCGCACGGCAGTTTAGCAAACTGCTGGTTTCAGCCACTCACCCATCCTTCCAAGATGGCCTATAACCGAATTACCAAGCATTATCTCAAATGCGAGTGCAAAGATAGTACTTTATTTTCATACCTCAAAATTTTTCGTTGTCTTTTTCTTTTATTCGATGAAAAAACACAGCAATAACAAGAATATTATTGATAGAAATAGAATATATCTGTTTTAGAATAGAAAATGTAAGTACAGTCTAATCGAATTGACTTTTCTTGAAAAAAGTTTGCATATATGAAATGTAATAACGACTTTTGTATAACATATTTATTAAGGACGATAGTTTAAACTTCATTTTCTATGCGTTGATTAGTTTCACCTAATTAATCGCCTCATTAAAATAATATAGTGTCTTGAAGAATAAAGAATTGACAGCATGAGAGTAAAAATGATATTACCAGCGTTGCAAGAGGCAGAAAGCCCTTATTGGCGACCAATCAAATACTCGCTTTTCCTACCTTTGGGACTGGCGACACTTGCAGCCTATTTCTCTGATAATGATGATGTAGAGATACAAGATCAACACATTGAGAAACTAAAGTTGGATGATACTCCAGATTTGGTTTGTATTCAAGTCTACGTTACTAATGCTTATAGGGCTTACAAGATTGCTGATGAATATAGAAGAAGAGGTGTGTATGTAGTTATGGGAGGACTTCACGTTACAAGTCTTCCTGATGAAGCGGCACAACACGCCGACACACTTATCTTAGGGCCAGGAGAAGAAGCATTCCCACGATTTATCAAAGACTTACGCGAAGGACATCCTCAAAAACGATATGTAGCAAGTTGGAGAAGCATTGAAAACATTCCCCCTGTACGTCGTGACCTTATTAAAAGAGAGAAGTATTTTGTACCAAACTCACTTGTTGTTTCCCGTGGTTGTCCTCATCATTGTGACTTTTGCTACAAGGATGCCTTCTATAGCGAAGGTAAATCGTTTTACACCCGAAAGGTAGACGATGCCTTAGCTGAAATTGATAGTCTACCTGGCAGACATCTTTATTTCCTTGATGATCATCTTTTAGGTAATCCTCACTTCGCATCAGAATTATTTGAAGGTATGCGCGGCATGGGTAGAGTTTTTCAGAGTGCTTCTACTGTTGCAGCAGTACTAAATGGTAATTTGATAGAAAAAGCCGCCGAGGCAGGATTACGAAGTTTATTTTTAGGCTTCGAGACATTTTCTCCAGACAATCTTCGTTCAAGTAACAAACTACAAAACTTATCGAAAGATTATGTAGCAGCTGTTAAACGACTGCATAGTCTTGGTATCATGATTAACGGAAGTTTTGTTTTTGGACTTGACCATGATGATAAAGACGTATTTCGAAGAACTGTTGAGTGGGGGATTGAACATAGCATCACAACGGCCACCTTTCATATTTTAACTCCTTATCCAGGAACTCGTCTGTTCCAACAGATGGAACGAGATGGACGGATTACATCCTATGACTGGAGTCAATATGATACTCGAACGGTAGTGTACAAAACATTGGGATTGACTGCAGAGGAGTTAAAACAAGGCTACGAGTGGGCTTACCATAACTTCTATTCATGGAGTAATATTTTTAAGGCAAGCTTTGGACACGATAATATAAAGCAACAATTGGCCCATCTCCTTTATATGGGAGGCTGGAAGAAGTTTGAACCTTTCTGGAACTTTATGATTCAATATGGTAACCTCAATCGTATGTTACCCGTGTTGGAAAATCTATTGGCCAACACAAACTGTCATAAAACAAAAAGCAGGATGTCAAAACAAGATATAGATCTTCTTAAAAACAGCTTTATAAAACATCAAATAGAATAGAGCTATAAAATAAGGTGACTATATACAACAGTACCCTAAATATACGAAATACCGCTTAACTCAACAGATTAGGCGGTGTTTTATATTGTAATAACATCTATAATCTTATACTTGATATAATAAATCAAATATATAATCGTTATTATAACAGAGTTAATTAAAGAAAAGCTACCGTTACGGTGTCAAAATAACAGTAGCTTTGATAAGACTCTTACCCCTATTGCGGTAGGGTAAAGGTGTTTTATATTTCATTTCATGGATGTCTTTGTTAGACATCCATTTTTAATCCCCCTTCTTATGAATATGAGGTTTCAAAGAAGGTGTATTTCCTGGTGTCTGCTTATTGTCTCTTTGACGTCTGTCAGGCTTTCCTGTTGTAACAGCAATTCTTTTTGGTCCTGGTTTAATTCCCATAGATTAAATTCCTAAAATTTGACATGTGAACTCCCCTTTTATAATGGAGTTGAAGCTCCACTATCTTATATCGAAAGATTAGTAGAAACGTTGCATACTATTAGGTTTTTGGCAAGCAAGTGCCTATGACACTTCGCTAAATAATTGCAATAACTATACCAAATAAAGATTCTGATAATCATATCATATTTCCGTGCCAAACTGTCAGTTGTTGTTTTCTAAACTACCCAACTATAATCTAAATATGGATTTAATCAAGAACATACATATTTCTTCTGTAGAAGAAGCTGAGGAAATTCTGAAATCAGAGATAAGTGTCAATTCTCTATTTGGAGAGCTGAAGCGTATCCCTGTATTACAGAGCTATGGTCTGACCAAACAAAATGTTCAAACCGAGATAAATAAGATTTTCAGAAAAGCAAATTCTAACCATCTGACAATAGATTTGAAGGCAGATAATACGGAAGATGTTACTAAGGCATTTAAGGCGTTATTTCCGAAACGTAAGGTTACTTTAAAGCTAATAGAAGATAAGGCTACTCACAATCAGCAAACCACTTCCTATGATATAATAGTACAGAAAGTTGGCACGTTTCATATATCGGTTAAAGTAGAAAAACCAGTATTTGAAACATGTCGTGTAACTTATGACTTATTAAATGGGACGAGTGGTATCTTGATAGACAACACGGAAAGTAAAGACTTGAAAATAACTTTAAATAATTATTCTGCGTTGTTTGTGAATAACCTCACCTATAAGCCTAAGAAAGAATTAGAAAACAATAAATTATGAATAAAAAGAAGCGATAATGTTAAGTTGAACTTAGGGGATGTAAGAACATCTTGGTTATCTATGAAGCATATTTGTTCTATTCTTGCCGAATGACGTTTTTCTACATCATATGGCAAATTATACTCAACGATATTATTTGAATTTACAATATATATCCTAAATATGGTATTTGGATTTTCTTTGAGATATGCTCATTCCATTGTTATTTTCATAAAAACTCGCTATTATTTTGCAAAGATACAGATAATTTAGTATTTTTGCAATGTCGTAGTAGACAAAGTTTTTGGAATTAAAGAAAGTGCCTCACTTCTTGTGAAATCGCCAAATCTCTAAAGGAATATACAGAGGCACGGAACAGCTCATATCGGTGGGCTGTTTATCCGTGCGTATATTCAGGTGTTTGGCGATGCCTTCAAGAGTGCATGGGTGGCAGCCCACTTTCTATACTTAATAACATTGTTAAATTCTCCGATAGTCTGCCTAAAGAGAACTCTTGTAAATATCGCTATTATGAAAAGACTTTTTATTACACTGCTTGTAGTTGTTATTGGTAACTTAACAATGCTTGGACAAACTCTTTCTATTATGAAAATAGGAGAAGAGATTTTGAGTAAGAATAATTTTCTATCAGCAAAACAGATTATTAAGAGCAATAAGATGGATATATTAAAAAATAATCAAACCCAACTTACAGCATCTTTAATGGAGAATGGCTTTAATTCCATTTGCATTTGCGACGTTTTGGCATTTAGTAAAACCAATAAACATATTAAGCTCGTCAGATTTATTATAAATTATGGTTCATCTTTCCATTATCGTTTAACGAAAGATTTAGAAAGTATGAATTATATTAAGATAGGCAGAACTAAGGATGGAATAATTCCTGAAACAGGTGCATATGTTTTACAATCAGAATATTCAAAAGATACGTATCATTGTATCGTTAGACATGCTCCAAGCGATGGAACATTTGAAATTAGACTTGAAAAGAAAAAATAATTATTTGGGGTGTTTATTTAGACACCCCATTTCTTTTCCTTTTCTTCACACATTTATAGATAGCTTCACCGAAATCAACATCTGACTTGATACTCTTCATATATTCTTCAGACATCGTATCAGACGGATTCCACTCTTCTTTCTTTTTACTCATAACTTCTGAATTAACTGGTTGTATGTAATATGACCGCCAAGCTGAAGGAAATAGTCTCCAAAGCGTTCATTCTCTTTAACCTTGCGAGCGTTGTATCTGAAAGAAAACTCGTCAAAGTATCTTTGTAGATGTTTCTTGCTGAGATAATTATAAGTTCCTATGATAGCTCGTTTGCAGTAGTTACTCCAGAAAGCCTCAATGGTATTTGTATATGCTCCGCCATCAGCAACGTAAATACCATGTCCGTGGTCAACAACAGCATGCCTATATACTTTTTGAACAGTCTTGTAACCAACCCACTCGTCCATATAGAGCATTGCATTTCTTTCTACGTTCCTAAGTATCGGAGCTGTAAGCTGTTTGTAAGATGTATTCCGAACGACTTTGCAAATGACTCTGCCACCACGTTCAAGCATACCTAATACAGGAACTTTATCAACAAAAGACCTACCTTGGCATTTCTTAGCTTTCTTATTCCAATGACGGTTCTTGTTCTTTCCGCCAACAAACGTCTCGTCAAGTTCTACTTCACCTGTAAGTTTATCCGATGTTCGTCTTGTAAAAGTCTCACGTATGCGCTGTGTCAGGAACCATGCTGTCTTCTGTGTTACGTGTATGTCTTTAGCGAGTTGCATGGAAGAAACACCTTTCTTATTGGAAGTAAGCATATAGATAGCCATAAACCATTTTCTTAATGGTAGTTTCGAGCTTTCAAAGATAGTTCCAATCCTTGCGTTGAAGTTCTTACCAGAGTTCTTACATCTGTATGAGCCGTCATTTCTCTTATATACTTTTGAGGTAGGGTCGAAAGGAGAAATGATATTTCCATTCCAGCGGATTTGCTCAAGAAATATAATGCAGGACTTTTCCGTTGGAAATGCTGCTTGCAAATCGAACAGGGAATTGAATTTCAATGTAAAGTTTCTCATATTCCAAAGCGTTTTGTTCTTTGGAATGAGTAACTTTGATGACTTTTGGGAATATGGTCAATTAGTGTTTAATACGTTAATATTTTTAGAGCGTTATCTCTATTTGAACATTATAAAGTCTTTGCGAAAGGGGATTAACATAAACTTTCTTAAAAATTATACTACTCAAAGTTTATATAAGTATTTATCTTTGGAATATGAATAAAAAAAACTACTTTTGCCCTAAAAATATCAAAATGATAGACGCTTTTAGAAGATATTTGTCACTCAACGGAATTCAGTATGAAGAACTGAATTCCATAATAAATTTTGAGTATAATGAGCTTAAATATATGTTCGTTTATGATGAATCCGACACGCATTATTTTAGGATAATATTACCGAACATTGCAGAAGTCAAAAGTGATAATGAAAAAGATATATATAAGAATATAAATCGCTGTAATAGCCAAATTAAAGCTGCAAAAAGTACCATAAACAATGAATCTGTATGGATTTCTATAGAACAGTTTGTTTACTCGTATGATCATATTGATGATTTATACGCAAGATGCATGAATATTCTACAAGCATATTTTAATCAGTTTACAGAAAAAAAAATAAATGAAAAATAACTCTCCGCATTTTTGGTGGATAGTCGGTCTATTGTCAACTATCATTATATTGCTTATTTCATATATAATATGGGGTAAAATATCTGATGCACAATTTATTATAAATTATGTATCATGCGCTTCTGTTATACTATCAATAACATTGTCTGTGTTTGCTATTTTATACACATATGTTTCTAATGTACAAATTCAACAGCAGTTTGAGAAAATAAATTCAGCGGCAACAAGTATAAGTGATACATCCAATAAGTTAATACAGACAGAGGGTAAATTAAATGATTTCTTGGAAACAATTGAGGAACGTTTGTCGAATATAGACAAATCTCAAACAGAAATGACGCAGCAAATTAGTAATATAAATAAAGAGGTTGAAACAAGTTCTTTGAATAATATGCCATCTTCTTAGGGTAGTATTATATATAGTCACCTAAAATAAAAAGCAGAGAACTAAACTTACCTTAAATAGAATTAATCCTCTCCAATAAAACTTTAATAGCCATACTTTCTCACAAAGAATTTCTTTGAAAAGTTAGCAACTTAATCAAATAGGTATTGACTGCTTTTGATAATGCATCTCTATTTACAACAAGTTGAATATAACAAAAGCATATTTACAAGGTATTAAACGCTCAGCACTATTGGTGCTTACCATCAACACGATATGTACGAAGCACCAACACAACTGTAAAAGATGAGAAACAAGAATTGTTACGCTCATTATAACCTATAAGAAAAATAGGTATGTCAAACTTATGTGAGATATGACTACCAGAAAGGGTTATACCAAACAAGGGAGTAATCTTTATTCCTTTCTATGATATACTTCTATAAAAACAAAACCAGCCGTAAATTACGACTGGTTTTATTATATCTATTTAATAAGTAACTGTGAACCCACAAATTACTTCTTCATACCTTTGTAAGCCTGGTTCATACCCTTAACAACATCGTCTGTAATGTTGTAAGCAGGATCAGCATAAAGGATATTATCACCACTCTTAGCAAGAATGATACTATACTTCTTATCCTTATTATACTCTTTCAGATAGTTATGCACGCTGTCAGAGAGAGCTTTGTTATACTTAGCAACCTCGTTCTGATACTCAGCACCAAGACGCTGCTGCAAAGCATCAGCATCCTGAGCCTGCTTCTGGATACTTGCCTGAATCTGCTGTGCCTGTGCCTGTGTGTACTTATTTGCCTGAACGTTCTGTTGGAAGTTAGCAGCTGCAGCCTGAATAGCCTTCTGCTTACCAGCCAATGTACGCTGGATATTAGCTTCTTTTGCCTTTACAAGCTTAGTAACATCTTTCCAATAAGTATACTGGCTCATGATAGAGTCTATCTCTACATAAGCTACTTTCTGACTATTTGCAGCTGGAGCAGCTGTAGATGTTTCAGCCTTGCCAGCTGCTGTATCATTCTTCACTGGCTGATTGTTACATGCAACAAAAGCGAATGCTGCCATAGCAAGCACTGACATTTTGCTAAATGATTTCTTCATTTCTATTGTATTTAATTGATTATTTCTCCTAATATGCCTTATTTCTAACTCGGGCTTCCTTGTCTTGGTCAATAACACAATGGATACCTTTCTCCTTTAGATATGCATTATCCGATATATGCTGCGACTGAAACTCCCCACCTTTCTTGAATAACACACGTACTCCGAGGAGCAACATGGCTATAGCAATTATTAACAATGTTAACAATAATGTTACAAACATTTTCTTTATCTTTGCATTTATATTGACCGCAAAGGTAATATAAAACAGCAAGATTACAAAAAAAAATATTATTAAAAATGGCAAATGTAGAATTAAAACCTGCTTGTGTCTTTGAGCAGTTCGCTAAAATCAATCAAATACCACGCCCGTCTAAGCATGAAGAGCAGATGATTAGTTATTTACAGGAGTTTGCTAAGGAGCGTAACCTCGACGTAAAGGTTGACAAAGTTGGCAATGTTCTGATTTCTAAACCTGCTACAAAAGGTATGGAAAATGTTCCAACAGTAGTACTCCAGAGTCACATGGATATGGTATGTGACAAACTCGTTGACATAGAATTTGACTTCCACAAGGATGCTATTCAAACCTATGTGGATGGCGAGTGGCTTCATGCAAAGGGTACAACACTCGGTGCTGATGATGGTATCGGCATGGCTTATGAGTTGGCTATCCTCGACTCTAATGATATTGAGCACGGACCTATCGAATGTCTCTTTACACGTGATGAGGAAACTGGCTTGACTGGTGCCTTTGGGTTGGAGGCTGGTTTCATGACAGGAAACTATCTCATCAACCTTGATTCTGAGGATGAAGGTCAAATCTTTGTAAGTTGTGCGGGTGGTAATAGTACGACAGCAGTATTCAACTTTGAGCGTGAGAATGCACCAGAAGGCTACTTCTTTATGGAAGCAAGTTTGAAGGGTCTTGTTGGTGGTCATTCTGGTGATGACATCAATAAAAAGCGCGCCAATGCTATCAAACTCCTTGCACGCTTCCTCTATGCTGAACAGGCTAAGATGGACCTTCGTTTAAGCTACTGGAATTCAGGTAAGATGCACAATGCTATCCCACGTGATGGTAAGGTACTCTTCGCCGTTCCTTCAGCCAATAAAGAGACCGTTAAGGCAGATTGGAATATCTTTAACACAGAGGTTGCAGACGAGTTCCATGTTACTGACACAACTATGGTATGGAATCTTGAGAGTGCAGATGCTGCTCCAGTTATGCCAAAGCAGATTTCTCATAACGTTATCCTTGCTTTGCAGGCACTCGACAACGGTCCATTGACCAACTGCCAGGATGAAGCCTTGGCTTATATGGTTGAAACTTCAAGTAATGTTGCAAGCATACAGACAGAGGAGAATAAGTTAACAGTTGTCTCTTCACAGCGTTCAAACGTAATGAGTAACTTGGTAAACATGACAAATACTGTTCGTGCATGTTTCGAGTTGGCTGGTGCTGAGATTGTTGTAGATGACAGTTATCCTGCATGGAAGATGAATCCTAACTCAGAATTAGTACACGTTGCAGTTGAGCAATACAAGAATATCTTCGGTAAGGAACCACTCGTTCTTGGTATTCACGCAGGTCTTGAGTGCGGCCTCTTCTCTGAGAAGTATCCACATTTAGATATGATTAGCTTTGGTCCAACACTTCGTTATGTTCATACACCAGACGAGTGTCTGCTTATTCCTACAGTTCAAATGGTATGGGATCACCTCCTTGCCGTTCTTAAGAATATCAAGTAATAGGACACAACTATAATTATTTACACGCCATCTTGCTCCTTAGAACAAGATGGCGTTTTCTTATTTTTATAATTGTATATTGGCTAATATAAGATATGTTCTCATTTCATGGCACGGAGTTTGTTATTACCTATGCAAAATAAAAACAATTAAAATTTATATTGCTATGCAAAAAGGAAATATCGGGGTTACAACTGAGAACATCTTCCCCGTTATCAAAAAGTTCTTATATTCAGATCATGACATCTTCTTGCGTGAGATGGTGTCAAATGCTGTTGATGCTACTCAGAAACTGAAGACTCTCGCTACAACAGGTGACATCAAAGGCGAGTTGGGTGATTTGAGTGTTCGTGTCAGTTTAGATGAGAAGGCTGGAACATTAACTATCAGCGACCGCGGTATCGGTATGACCGCTGAAGAGATTGAGAAGTATATCAATCAGATTGCTTTCTCTGGTGTCAATGACTTCCTTGAGAAATATCAGGACAAGGCAGAGGCAATCATCGGTCATTTCGGTCTTGGTTTCTATTCTTCTTTCATGGTTTCAAAGAAGGTAGAGATTATCACTAAAAGCTATAAAGAAGGTAGTAAGGCTGTAAAATGGAGCTGTGATGGTAGCCCAGAATATACACTTGAAGATGCAGAAAAGGAGGATCGTGGTAGCGATATCGTCCTTTATATCGATGATGATTGCAAAGAATTCCTGCAGAAATCAAAGATTGAAGAACTGCTAAACAAGTACTGTAAGTTTATGGCTGTTCCTGTTGTCTTTGGTAAGAAGACTGAGTGGAAAGACGGTAAGATGGTTGATACTGAAGAAGATAATGTCATCAACAGCGTTGAACCTTTGTGGGTAAAGGCACCATCAGGTTTGAAGGATGAAGACTACAAGAGCTTCTATCGTACTCTCTTCCCAATGAATGACGAGCCATTGTTCTGGATTCACTTGAACGTTGACTACCCATTCAACCTTACGGGTATTCTTTATTTCCCACGTGTAAAGAACAATATCGAACTGCAACGTAATAAGATTCAGCTCTATTGCAATCAAGTATTCGTAACCGATCAGGTTGAGGGAATTGTACCAGAGTTCCTTACATTGCTCCATGGTGTTATCGACTCTCCAGATATTCCTCTGAACGTGAGCCGTAGCTACTTGCAAAGTGATGCGAATGTGAAGAAGATTGCAACCTATATAACTAAGAAGGTTGCTGACAGACTGCAGAGTATTTTCAAAGAGAGTCGTAAGGAATTTGAGGAGAAATGGGATGATCTAAAGCTCTTCATCAACTACGGAATGCTTTCAGAATCTGACTTCTACGAGCGTGCAAAGGACTTCTCTCTTATCAAGGATACCGAAGGCAAGTACTTCACCTTTGAGGAGTATAACACACTCATTAAGGATAATCAGACCGACAAAGAGGGCTACCTTGTAAACCTTTATACAAGTAACAAGGAGGAGCAGTACAGCTATATTGAAGCTGCAAAGCAGAAGGGGTATAGCGTTATTGATGCAAGCGGACAGTTGGATGTACCGTTGCTTTCAATGCTTGAGCAGAAGCAGGAGAAGACACGCTACGTACGTGTTGACTCAGATATCGTTGATCGCATTATTCAGAAGGAAGATGCACCAAAGAATAATCTGTCAGTAGAAGAAACTGACAATTTGTCAGAGGCTTTCCGTTCACAGATTCCTACAATCGAGAAAGCAGACTTCACAGTTGATGTACAGTCACTCGGAGAGTCTTTCCAGCCAGTTCTCGTAACACAAAACGAGTATATGCGCCGTATGAAGGAGATGAGTCAGTTCCAGCAGGGAATGGGTTTCTATGCTCAGTTGCCTGATTCTTATAATCTCGTGCTTAATGCCGACCACCCATTAGTAAAGAAGGTTCTTGACGACATCACGGCTAACACAGCAGAGGAATTGAAGCCTGTAGCCAGCGAACTGAAGGGACAAGAGGCACGTTTGGCAGCTTTGCATCAGTCACAAGATAGCAAGAAGACTGAGGAACTGACACAGGAGGAGAAGGACGATATGCAGAATACTCAGAAGACTGTTTCTGAACTTCAAGACAAGAAGAAAGCTATTGTTGCTGCATATGCTAAGGGTAATGATATTGTTCATCAGCTCATCGACTTGGCATTGCTACAGAATGGTATGCTTCAGGGTGCTGCACTCGATAAGTTCCTCAAGCGTTCTATCAGTCTGATTAAGTAAATATAAAGTAGCTATCCTACTTATATACACAAAGTAATTAAAAGGTTCTTCCGTTAAATGCGTAGACGCTTATTTTATAGGCGTATATCTTTAACGGATGGACCTTTCCTTTTTACACCTCGAAAAACATATCTTCAACTATGAAAAATTCATTACATAAATCCAAATAAAAATCCTCAAATAATGGCAAAAACAACCTATCACGAGTAGGTTTATAACCTTCAATGAATCAATAAGTTACAAAACAACAAAAGTAAAGATGCCTAATTGGGCTTTAAAAGGGCGTTAGTAACACTTCAAAAGGGCACCTATTGGAAGTCAATTAGGCGTCTTTTAGAAGCTAAAAGAGCATGTATGGACTTTGAAAGGCTGGAAAAATGTTTACATTCCTCTATAAACAAAGCGAGGAATTCCTTGTAAAAATAAAAAGATATACTAATAGACTAACTTCAGTTTTAACTTCTATGGGAATATCTACTGGTTAGCAATAAATAGCTTGTTTGTCTTATTAATTAAAATTCTTAAGCTGGTTTTACAGAGGGAAAAAGGGTCTTCAGGATTTTGGAGTAATAAGTTTTGCCACTTAAGATTAGGTTTCTAACGAAATATCACACGGAGAAAAGGAGAGGACGGAGGATTATAAGAAAAAGCGATGAAAGTCACGGAGGCACCGTCGGTGCGTAGAGCGACGGAGCTTGTTTGCCAATTCTATTAGCAATTTATATACAAAGCGTTTA
>ERZ773203.1424-NODE-1424-length-12077-cov-5.894194_pt1 | contig 12077 bp, 9 predicted proteins | sample MGYA00580529_ERZ773203 | MGnify/ENA primary metagenome ERZ773203 (study PRJEB29015, sample SAMEA2738176) | human oral metagenome | biome: human oral; feature: human-associated habitat; material: saliva | place: China | collected 2177 ... | reverse complement strand
ATCAATCTTGGTAAGGATGACCCCAGTCACTTCCAACTGAGCATTAAACTCACGCGCAACGTTTGCAGCTTCCTGACCGATCATGGCATCGATGACCAAGAGAATCTCATTTGGTTGAGCAAGAGCTTTAACATCACGGAGCTCATTCATGAGAAGTTCGTCAATTTGCAGACGCCCTGCCGTATCAATCAAGATATAGTCGTTGTGGTTGGCTTGGGCTTGTTCCAAACCTTGACGTACAATCTCAACAGCTGGTACTTCTGTTCCAAGTGCAAAGACTGGAACATCAATCTGTTGCCCCAATGTTTTAAGCTGATCAATGGCAGCAGGACGGTAAATATCTGCCGCAATCATCAAAGGACGAGCATTTTCTTCTTTCTTGAGCTTGTTGGCCAATTTACCTGCAAAGGTTGTTTTACCAGCCCCCTGCAAACCAACCATCATGATGATTGTAGGAATCTTAGGCGACTTGATAATCTCTGCTGTATCAGAACCTAAAACAGCCGTCAATTCCTCATCAACGATTTTGATAATCTGTTGCGCTGAATTAAGGGTATCAATGACCTCATGTCCGACTGCACGCTCACGAACTTTCTTGATAAAGTCCTTTACAACAGGCAAGGCAACGTCGGCCTCAAGCAAGGCCAAGCGAATTTCTTTGGTTGCCTCTTGGACATCAGATTCAGAGATTTTTCCTTTTTTACGTAGATTTTTAAAGACGTTCTGCAAACGTTCTGTTAAATTTTCAAATGCCATATTTTTCTCCTATTTTTTCAATTCAGTGGAAATCGACCGAAATGTTCCAAACACTCTAGTTCTTCGGGTGTGACTTCTTTCATGATTTCATTTGGGTATCCCCAACAGCTAAAACCTATTTGCATAGCTTTGGAAATATCATTGGGCGAGATAATCTGTAGTCGACTAGGAAATGGTTCCTCTGCGGTTGATAGTTTGCAAGGTATTCCTTGATAAATAACTAGACTGCCCATGATTACTCCCGATTGTCAATACTTGTTAAAATCTCAACTTGCTCTTGTAGAAAAGTATCTTCTGGATAACGCTCCAAAATTTGATCAAAAATCTGACTGCGAACAATGTAGTCAGAATACATATGAAGCTTCATTTCATAATCTTCCAGTATCTTTTCTGTACGTTTGATATTATCATAAACAGCCTGACGACTGACGCCGAACTCTTCTGCAATTTCAGCTAAACTATAGTCGTCTGCATAGTAGAGCTCGATATAGTTCATCTGCTTATCAGTCAAAAGGGCTGCATAAAATTCAAACAGAGCATTCATTCGATTGGTTTTTTCAATTTCCATAAGATTTATTATACCAAAAAATAGGCTAGACTGCTAGTAATGGATTGATTTTAGAGATAAGTGAGAAAAAGTCGTTTTAACGGTTATTTTCTGACTATGAATCCTTTTTTTGGTATAATGGAGTGTATTATAATGTTTTAGAAAGAGGTTCTTATGAAAGAATTAGAAACCGTGTTAGAGCAACGTTTTGGGCTTGTTTTTTCAGATAAACAATTACTTGAAACTGCTTTTACTCATACTAGTTACGCAAATGAGCATCGCCTCTTAAAAATTTCACACAATGAACGCTTGGAATTTTTAGGAGACGCTGTTCTACAGTTATTGATTTCAGAATATCTGTATAAAAAATATCCTAAAAAGCCTGAGGGTGACTTGTCTAAACTCCGTGCCATGATTGTTCGCGAGGAGAGTTTGGCTGGTTTTGCGCGTGATTGCCAGTTTGACCAGTTTATCAAGCTGGGTAAGGGGGAAGAAAAATCTGGTGGTCGCAATCGTGACACCATTCTTGGTGATGCCTTTGAAGCCTTTCTTGGTGCCCTTCTTTTGGATAAGGATGTGGCCAAGGTCAAGGAATTTATCTATCAAGTCATGATTCCTAAGGTTGAAGCAGGCGAGTTTGAGATGATTACAGACTACAAAACCCATCTCCAAGAGTTACTTCAGGTCAATGGGGATGTGGCTATTCGTTATCAGGTGATTTCTGAAATGGGTCCTGCCCACGATAAGGTTTTTGAAGTAGAAGTTCTAGTTGAAGGTAAGAGCATTGGTCAAGGTCAAGGTCGTTCTAAGAAATTAGCAGAGCAGGAAGCTGCCAAAAATGCCGTTGAGAAAGGGCTGGATTCATGTATTTAAAGGAAATCGAAATTCAGGGATTCAAGTCTTTTGCTGATAAGACCAAGGTTGTCTTTGACCAAGGTGTGACGGCAGTCGTTGGACCCAATGGATCTGGAAAGTCCAATATTACAGAAAGTCTGCGTTGGGCCTTGGGGGAGTCAAGTGTTAAGAGTCTCCGTGGTGGTAAGATGCCGGATGTCATCTTTGCTGGAACTGAAAGTCGCAAACCGCTCAATTATGCTTCTGTAGTTGTGACTCTGGATAATAATGATGGATTTATCAAGGATGCAGGCCAAGAAATCAGGGTAGAACGCCATATCTATCGTAGTGGAGATAGCGAATACAAAATTGACGGCAAGAAAGTCCGTCTGCGTGATATTCATGATCTTTTCTTGGATACAGGTTTGGGACGAGATTCCTTCTCCATCATTTCCCAAGGAAAGGTTGAGGAAATTTTTAATTCCAAACCTGAGGAACGCCGTGCTATTTTTGAAGAAGCTGCTGGGGTTTTAAAATACAAGACTCGCAGAAAAGAAACTGAGAGCAAACTGCAGCAAACTCAGGATAATCTAGACCGTCTTGAAGACATTATCTACGAGTTGGATAATCAAATCAAGCCTCTTGAGAAGCAAGCTGAAAATGCTCGTAAGTTTCTAGACTTGGAAGGTCAACGCAAGGCTATTTACTTAGATGTCCTGGTTGCTCAAATCACGGAAAATAAGGCTGAATTAGATTTGACAGAAGAAGAGTTGGCACAGGTTCAGGAACTCTTGACGAGCTACTACCAAAAGCGTGAACAATTAGAAGAAGAAAATCAAACTCTTAAAAAGCAACGCCAAGATTTACAGGCTGAAATGGCCAAAGATCAGGGCAGTTTGATGGACTTGACCAGTCTGATTAGTGATTTAGAGAGAAAATTAGCCCTATCGAAACTAGAATCTGAGCAAGTAGCCCTGAATCAACAGGAAGCACAAGCTCGTTTGGCTGCTTTGGAAGATAAGAGAAAATCACTCAGCAAAGAAAAATCTGATAAGGAAAGCTCTTTAGCTCTTTTAGAAGAAAATCTAATCCAAAATAATCAAAAACTCAATCGTTTAGAAGCTGAATTACTAGCTTTTTCAGATGATCCTGATCAGATGATTGAGCTTTTGCGTGAACGCTTTGTGGCGCTTTTACAAGAAGAAGCAGATGTCTCAAACCAGTTGACCCGTATCGAAAATGAGTTGGAAAATAGTCGTCAGCTTTCTCAAAAACAAGCAGATCAACTAGAAAAACTCAAAGAACAATTGGCTACAGCTAAAGAGAAGGCTAGTAAGCAAAAGGCGGAGCTTGAAACTGCCAAGGAGCAAGTTCAGAAATTGTTGGCAGACTACCAAGTCTGTGCCAAGGAGCAAGAGGAGCAGAAAGCTTCCTATCAAGCTCAACAAAGTCAACTCTTTGACCGTCTGGATAATCTCAAAAACAAACAGGCCAGAGCCCAAAGTTTAGAAAATATCCTGAGAAATCATAGTAACTTTTATGTAGGTGTTAAGAGTGTCCTCCAAGAAAAAGACCGCCTTGGTGGGGTTATTGGGGCAGTCAGTGAGCACTTGACCTTTGATGTGCATTATCAAACAGCCCTAGAGATTGCGCTCGGAGCCAGTAGTCAGCATATCATCGTAGAAGATGAAGAGTCGGCAACTAGAGCCATTGATTTCCTCAAACGGAACAGAGCCGGTCGTGCAACCTTCCTTCCGTTGACGACGATCAAGGCGCGTACGATTTCAAGCCAGAATCAAGATGCTATCGCATCAAGTCCGGGATTTTTGGGCATGGCAGATGAGTTGGTTACTTTTGATACTAGACTAGAATCCATTTTCAAGAACTTGCTAGCTACGACGGCTATCTTTGATACTGTAGAACATGCGCGTGCAGCCGCGCGCCAAGTTCGTTATCAGGTTCGTATGGTCACTTTGGACGGCACAGAGTTGCGCACAGGTGGTTCTTACGCAGGTGGAGCCAATCGCCAGAATAACAGTATTTTTATCAAGCCAGAACTGGAGCAATTACAAAAAGAAATTGCTGAAGAAGAAGCAAGCTTACGTTCAGAAGAAGCGAGTTTGAAGATCTTACAAGACCAGATGGCTGCATTGACAGAAAGATTAGAAGCTATCAAATATCAAGGGGAGCAGGCACGTATTCAGGAGCAAGGCTTGTCCCTCGCTTATCAGCAGACCAGTCAGCAAGTCGAAGATCTAGAAACTCTTTGGAAACTCCAAGAAGAGGAATTAGATCGTCTTTCTGACGGAGATTGGCAAGCAGATAAGGAAAAATGCCAAGAGCGTCTTGCTACTATTGCCAGTGATAAGCAAAATCTGGAAGCTGAGATTGAAGAGATTAAGTCCAACAAAAATGCCATCCAAGAACGTTATCAGAACTTGCAAGAACAGGTAGCGCAAGCTCGTTTGCTTAAGACAGAATTGCAAGGGCAAAAACGTTATGAAGTAGCTGATATTGAGCGTTTAGGCAAAGAATTGGACAATTTAGATATCGAACAAGAAGAAATCCAGCGCCTTCTTCAAGAAAAGGTTGATAATATCGAGAAGGTTGATACAGAATTGCTCAGTCAACAGGCTGAAGAAGCCAAAAACCAGAAAACAAATCTCCAACAAGGTTTGATTCGCAAGCAGTTTGAGTTGGATGATATTGAAGGTCAGCTGGATGATATTGCTAGTCATTTAGATCAGGCCCGCCAGCAGAATGAAGAGTGGATTCGCAAGCAAACACGTGCTGAAGCCAAGAAAGAAAAGGTCAGCGAGCGCTTACGCCATCTGCAAAGCCAATTAACAGACCAGTATCAGATTAGCTATACTGAAGCACTAGAAAAGGCACATGAATTGGAAAACCTCAATCTGGCAGAGCAGGAAGTTAAGGATTTAGAGAAGGCTATACGCTCACTGGGGCCTGTCAACTTGGAAGCTATTGACCAGTATGAAGAAGTGCACAACCGTCTGGACTTTCTAAATAGTCAGCGAGATGATATTTTGTCAGCGAAAAATCTGCTCCTTGAAACCATTACAGAGATGAATGATGAGGTCAAGGAACGCTTTAAATCCACCTTTGAAGCTATTCGTGAGTCCTTTAAAGTGACCTTCAAGCAGATGTTTGGTGGAGGTCAGGCGGACCTCATTTTGACTGAGGGAGACTTGCTGACAGCTGGGGTTGAGATTTCTGTTCAACCTCCAGGTAAGAAAATCCAGTCGCTTAACCTCATGAGTGGTGGTGAAAAAGCTCTGTCAGCTCTAGCTTTGCTTTTCTCTATCATTCGAGTTAAGACTATCCCATTTGTCATCTTGGATGAGGTAGAGGCTGCACTGGATGAAGCTAATGTTAAGCGTTTTGGGGATTACCTCAATCGATTTGACAAGGACAGCCAGTTTATCGTTGTAACCCACCGTAAGGGAACTATGGCAGCGGCTGATTCCATCTATGGAGTGACCATGCAAGAATCAGGTGTCTCAAAAATTGTTTCGGTGAAGTTAAAAGATTTAGAAAGTATTGAAGGATGACAATTAAACTAGTAGCAACAGATATGGACGGAACCTTCCTAGATGGAAATGGTTGCTTTGATATGGATCGCCTCAAGTCTCTCTTGGCTTCCTATAAGGAAAAAGGGATTTACTTTGCAGTGGCTTCGGGGCGCGGATTTCTATCTTTAGAAAAATTATTTGCAGATGTTCGTGATGATATTATTTTCATTGCGGAAAATGGCAGTTTGGTCGAATATCGAGGTCAAGACTTGTATGAAGCGACTATGTCTCGTGAGTTTTATCTAGCAACTTTTGAAAAGCTGAAAACGTCACCTTATGTAGATATCAATAAATTGCTCTTGACGGGGAAAAAAGGCTCTTATGTGCTAGATACGGTTGATGAGACCTATTTAAAAGTGAGTCAGCACTATAATGAAAATATCCAAAAAGTAGCGAGTTTGGAAGATATCACAGATGATATTTTCAAATTTACGACTAACTTCACAGAAGAAACGCTAGAAGCTGGAGAAGCTTGGGTAAACGAAAATGTTACTGGTGTTAAGGCTATGACAACTGGCTTTGAATCCATTGATATCGTTCTGGACTATGTCGATAAGGGAGTGGCCATTGTTGAATTGGCTAAAAAACTTGGTATCACCATGAATCAGGTTATGGCTTTTGGAGACAATCTAAATGACTTGCATATGATGCAGGTTGTGGGACATCCTGTGGCTCCTGAAAATGCACGACCAGAAATTTTAGAATTAGCAGAGACTGTGATTGGTCACCATAAGGACCAGTCGGTTATAGCTTATATGGAGGGCTTATAATGGCAGATATAAAATTGATTGCATTGGACTTGGACGGGACCTTGCTGACTACTGATAAAAGGCTGACGGATCGTACCAAGGCAACCTTGCAAGCTGCGCGTGATCGTGGTATCAAGGTCGTATTGACGACTGGTCGTCCCTTAAAAGCCATGGACTTCTTTCTCCATGAGTTAGGGACTGACGGCCACGAAGATGAATATACGATTACTTTTAATGGTGGTTTGGTTCAGAAAAATACAGGTGAAATCCTTGATAAAACAGTCTTTTCATATGATGATGTAGCACGCTTGTATGAAGAAACAGAGAAATTATCACTGCCTCTTGACGCCATCTCAGAAGGAACTGTTTATCAAATCCAGTCGGACCAAGAAAGTCTGTATGCCAAATTCAATCCAGCTTTGACCTTTGTTCCAGTGGACTTTGCAGACTTGTCTAGTCAAATGACCTACAACAAATGCGTGACTGCCTTTCCTCAAGAACCCTTGGATGCAGCCATTCAGAAGATTTCTCCAGAATTGTTTGACCAATATGAAATCTTTAAATCACGTGAAATGTTGCTAGAGTGGTCACCAAAGAATGTTCATAAAGCAACAGGTTTGGCAAAACTAATCAGCCATCTTGGAATCAACCAAAGTCAAGTTATGGCCTGTGGTGACGAGGCCAATGACCTCTCTATGATTGAATGGGCAGGGCTTGGTGTTGCCATGCAAAATGCTGTTCCTGAAGTCAAGGCAGTCGCAAATGTAGTGACTCCAATGACCAATGATGAAGAAGCTGTTGCCTGGGCTATCGAAGAATATGTGCTAAAGGAGAACTAAGATATGGGATTATTTGACCGTCTATTTGGAAAAAAAGAAGAACCTAAAATCGAAGAAGTTGTAAAAGAAGCTCTGGAAAATCTTGATTTATCTGAAGATGTTGAATCTTCTCTTACAGAAGCTGAGGAAGTTCCTCAAGAAGAAGCAGAAGTTGAAATTGTTGAACAAGCTGTGCTCCAAGAAGAGGAAATCCAAGACACAGTTGAAGAAAGTACGGATTCAGAGCCAGTTGTAGAAGTTCAACAAGTAGAAGAATTGCTAAACTCACAAGAAGTCCCAGAGGAAGAGAATACTGAGCTCCTAGAGACTGTAGAAGAAAATAGTTCTGAAGTTCTTGAAGCAGAAAGGCTTCAAGCAGAAGAAACTGTTCAGGAAAAATATGACCGCAGTCTTAAGAAAACTCGTACAGGCTTCGGTGCTCGTTTGAATGCTTTCTTTGCAAATTTCCGCTCTGTTGACGAAGAATTCTTCGAGGAATTGGAAGAACTGCTTATCATGAGTGACGTTGGTGTCCAAGTCGCTTCTAACTTAACAGAGGAGCTTCGTTACGAAGCCAAGCTTGAAAACGCCAAGAAACCAGACGCACTACGCCGTGTCATCATTGAGAAATTGGTTGAGCTTTATGAAAAGGATGGTAACTACGATGAACACATCCACTTCCAAGATGGCTTGACCGTCATGCTCTTTGTTGGTGTGAATGGTGTTGGGAAAACAACCTCTATCGGGAAACTAGCCCACCGCTACGAACAAGCAGGTAAAAAGGTTATGCTGGTTGCGGCAGATACCTTCCGTGCAGGGGCGGTAGCTCAGTTAGCTGAATGGGGGCGACGAGTAGATGTTCCAGTAGTGACTGGACCTGAGAAAGCTGACCCAGCCAGTGTGGTCTTTGATGGAATGGAACGTGCCGTGGCTGAAGGTATCGATATTCTCATGATTGATACTGCTGGTCGTTTGCAAAATAAGGATAACCTCATGGCTGAGCTGGAAAAGATTGGTCGTATCATCAAACGTGTTGTGCCAGAAGCCCCTCATGAAACATTCTTGGCTCTTGATGCATCAACAGGTCAAAATGCCCTAGTACAGGCCAAAGAATTTTCAAAAATCACTCCTTTGACAGGAATTGTCTTGACTAAGATTGATGGAACTGCTCGAGGTGGTGTTGTTCTAGCCATCCGTGAAGAACTCAATATTCCTGTAAAATTGATTGGATTTGGTGAAAAAATCGATGATATTGGCGAGTTTAACTCAGAAAACTTTATGAAGGGTCTCTTGGAAGGCTTAATCTAATCAGAAGCAAAAATCCTGCAAGGCAATCTTGCAGGAAATTTTTTTATTCTAAACGACCATCTTGACGATAGGCAATATCTGGTTGCCAAGTCCATTTAGCACCGAATTTTTCAAGTAAGTCAAAGCTAGCTTGAGGTCCCATGCTTCCAGCTTTATAGTCATGAAGTGGGGCACCATTTTCAGCCCAGAGCTCTTCGATACGGTCAATCAATTTCCATGACGCACCAACTTCATCCCAGTGGCTAAAGTTAGTTGAGTTGTTATTTAGGACATCATAAATCAATTTCTCATATGGTTCTGGCGAAGCACCAGTTGCAGTCGCATCTGTACGGTAATCAAGTGAGTTAGGAGCCAGGTTGAATTCTTCTCCTACTTGCTTCCCATTTAGGCTAAGAGAGAAGCCTTCTGTTGGTTGGATATAGATGGTCAAAATGTTTGGAGTAAGTGGCTCACCAAAGATAGAGTCCATTTGTTTAAAGACGATGTTGACATGAGTTCCTTTTTCAGTCAGACGTTTACCTGTACGGAAAAAGAAAGGAACACCACGGAATCGATCGCTGTCTACAAAGAAGGCACCAGATGCAAAGGTTTCTGTTGTAGATTCTGGATTTACATTTGGCTCGCTACGATAAGAGATGTATTTCATGCCATCAATCTTACCAGAACGGTATTGGCCACGGATAAAGTGTTCTTTAAGTTCTTCATCAGTTGGATGATAGAGGTTTTTAAAGACCTTAATCTTCTCAGCACGAATCTCGTCTTTTGTGAAGCTTGCGGGCTTGTCCATGGCAAGGAGAGAAAGCAGTTGTAGTGTATGGTTTTGTACCATGTCGCGGAGGGCACCAGATTCATCATAGTAGCCACCACGTTCTTCTACGCCTAAGCGTTCCGCAAAGGTAATTTGAACATTGTCGATAAAATCCTTGTTCCAAACGTTTTCAAAAATTAAGTTTGCAAAGCGAACTGCAAAGATACTTTGGATCATTTCCTTACCAAGATAATGGTCAATACGGAAAATTTGTTCTTCGTCAAATGTTGCTAGGAGCTCGTCATTTAACTTGCTTGCGCTTGCGTAATCTGTACCAAATGGTTTTTCAACGATTAAACGCTCAAAACCTTTACCATCTACAATGTTTTCAGACTTAAGGTGTTTGGCAATAGTTCCAAAGAACTGAGGTGCCATAGACAAGAAGAAGAGCTTGTTGTCTTCAGCTTGGTACTTATCATTGAGTTCAGCCTGCAATTGACGTAAAGCAATATAGTGCTCTGTATCATTGACATCATGACTTTGATAGTAGAAGTGGCTAGCGAACTCTTGAGCCTGTTCGGTACTATCTGCCAAATCAAGGATAGATTCGACAACAACAGATTCAAAATATTCCTTGCTCCAAGGACGACGGGCAGTTCCAATAACTGCAAAGTGCTCGGAAAGATTGCCGGATTTATATAGTCTAAAAAGGGAAGGGTAGAGCTTGCGTTTAGCCAGGTCTCCACTCGCACCGAAAATTGTAACAATAACCTTAGATGACATCTAGCTACCTAATTTCTATTTTTATTCCTAGTCTTGCTAGGTATGAGGAAACCTCATTTCATAAACTTAATTCTAACATAATTTTCCGAAAAATCAAAAAATCCAATACGAGATAGAAAAAAACTGCAAGGAAATCCTTACAGTTTGAGTTTAGACGTTTAAGACCTTGTCCAAGAAATCTTTCAGACGTGGGTGTTGAGGGTTATCAAAGATTTGATCAGGTGTTCCGTCTTCAAGGAACTCGCCATCAGCAGTAAAAATAACGCGGTTGGCAACCTGACGGGCAAATCCCATTTCATGGGTAACGATAATCATGGTCATGCCTTGCTCAGCCAATTCTTTCATAACGTTCAGTACATCTCCGACCATCTCAGGGTCAAGGGCAGAAGTTGGTTCATCAAAGAGCATGATGTCTGGATTCATTGCTAGTCCACGAGCGATGGCCACACGTTGTTTTTGACCACCTGATAGGCTATCTGGGTTAGCATTAGCTTTATCTGCTAGACCAACCTTTTCAAGCAACTCCATTCCCAACTTCTCAGCTTCTTCCTTAGTCATCAACTTGTGCTCAATAGGAGCAAAGGTAATGTTGTCCAATACAGACATATGAGGGAAGAGATTGAAGTGTTGGAACACCATGCCTAAGTGCTGACGCACGCTATCAAGGTCCACTCCTTTTTCATTGATACATTGGTCTTTGAAGAACACCTTTCCGCTAGTAGGTTCTTCTAGTAAGTTTAGGCAACGTAAGAAAGTCGATTTTCCTGATCCAGAGGGACCGATAATCACGAGCACTTCCCCTTGTTCAATATGAGTGGAAATTCCGTTTAAGACTTGCTTGTCGCCGTATTGTTTTTTAATCTCTTCTGTTCTAATCACTGGCTTGTAACTTCCTTTCTAATTTGTCCATAAAGAATGCAATCGTCGTTGTCATGACGAAGTATAAGAACGCCGTCATTAACAATGGGATAAATACCGTAAACGTTGCTCCACGAACGGTATCCGAGCTGTACATTAAGTCGTGAATACCGATTAATGAGACGATAGATGTTTCTTTAATTAAGGTCGCAAATTCGTTCCCGATGGCTGGTAAAATATTTTTCATCGCTTGTGGCAAGATAATTTGGCGCATTGCCATTCGCTTCGGCATCCCCATTGAACGAGCGGCTTCCATTTGCCCTTTATCCACCGATTGAATCCCACTACGGATGATTTCAGCGATATAAGCTGTCGTATTAACGGACACGGCAATGACTCCTGAAACAAAGTCGTTTAAATCAAGAACGGTCGCGAGTCCAAAATACACTAAGTACAATTGCACAAGAAGTGGCGTTCCACGAATAATGTCGATATAGACCTTCGCTGCTTTTGACAAGAACGTGTTCTGGCTAAGTCTTGCGAGTGCCATTAACGTTCCACATCCAACCCCGACAATTACAGAGAAGAATGATAGTAACACGGTTGTCGTTGCCCCTTCGAGAAACAGAGGCCAATATTTAATGATTAATTCCATTCTTTTTCCTTCTTTCTATTCTGACATTAAATTCGTATTGCGAATAATCGATTCTTTTAGTTTCCCTGAAGACTCTAACTGATCGAGCACCTCTTGTACTTTTTGTACAAACACTTCATTGCCTTTTTGTGCCACTGCTGCAGTCCCGGCATCTTCACTTGGAATTTCTACAGAAGCAACCGTTAAATCCGAATTTGCCTTCACAAATTCATCTGCTGCAATATTATCCATAATGACCGCATCAAGTTTCCCTTGTTGCAAGGCTAAAATCAAGGTTGGATTTTTCGGTTGTGACGTGAGTGTTGCACCTGTCAATGTGTCTTTTACAATGCCTTCTTGAGAGGTTCCTTTTTGCGCACCTACATTTGCACCATTGAAACTGTCAATGGAAGTGAATTTATCAGCATCCGACTTCTTCACGACCGCTACCA
>ERZ773203.1419-NODE-1419-length-12102-cov-87.636258_pt1 | contig 12102 bp, 10 predicted proteins | sample MGYA00580529_ERZ773203 | MGnify/ENA primary metagenome ERZ773203 (study PRJEB29015, sample SAMEA2738176) | human oral metagenome | biome: human oral; feature: human-associated habitat; material: saliva | place: China | collected 2177 ... | reverse complement strand
CGCCCACTAGACCCACGACACGCCGTCTAAAGCACCACGTTTGCGCCTATAGCCCCCGTCTAAAGCACCACGTTTGCGCCTATAGCCCGACTTTCCCGCACCAGAAAGCCAAAAAGTTACCCTTCCAGCAACACGCAGTGTCCTATAACCCCAGAAAACAGGAGCGACGACACCGCCGCCACAACCAGGGAAAACAAAAACCGCAGATCCCGAAGGATCTGCGGTTTCATCGTGCGCGAGGGGGGAGTTGAACCCCCACTCCATCACTGGAACACGGACCTGAACCGTGCGCGTCTGCCTATTCCGCCACTCGCGCGTACCCAGAAAGAATAGGGGGTTTTGAGGCCCCACGTCAAATCAGCGCAGCATGACCCAGGACACATAATTCACCATAATGGGCACTAATGCCCGTAGTTGCAACGAAAAATCGACGCGCACCCTAGCGCATCAACGCGCATGCAACGACGCCAGCCACACCCAACAGGGTCGCAGCGATAACGCAGGCATCGACCAATCCGAGCCTGGTGCGACTCCGGGGCGAGCTCTCACAGCCCCCGCCCGAGGCTTCGAGGGCGCCGCGCATGGACATGGCTCGCCCGGTTTCGGCCGCCCCCCGCGATGTCGCGGACAGGACCGCCGTGATCACGTCGACGCTCAGGCGCAGGTAGCCGCCGGGCGACAGGGTGGCAATGTCCCGACCGAGGCGCAGCTTGGCCGTGTCGAGAACGGCCTGCGCCTGGTCGCGCAGCATCGGCAGGCCTCGTAGGGCCGAGGCCATGACCAGCGCCCACTGGCCCACGGGTGCCCCAAAGAAACGCAGGGGCCGCACATAAACGCGCAGCGCGCCCGCGAGCGCGGCCGTGGGCGTCACCCACGCAATGAGGGCGGAGCCCCACAGGACGACGATGGCCAGCACGCAGATGCGCAGGAAGACCTCGAGCCCGTCGCCGAGCCAGGCACCGATGCAGCCGCCGATAAAACCGGAGATCATCCACATGGGCGGGCGCGGGGCGACGCTGAGCGGCAGCCGAATGGCGATCGAGGCGACGGCGAGGAGGGCACCGACGATCCCGAGGGTCGTCCAGTGCGGCTGCAGGATGACGCAGGTGGTCAACACGGTCCAGCAGGCGATGAGGGTGCCGGGCCACGCGCGCCCGAGGACCGTGGGCCACGGCAGGGGCCGAGGCAAGGGGAAACCCGAGGCCCTGCGCGGCTTGCGACGGCGCGCAACCTTGCCACCAGAACCGGAACCAGAGCCAGAACCGGAGAAGCGGCGAGAATCGGGATCCGCAGAAAACCAACCGTTGGTGGCACCGCCGCCGGGGCCGGTCGCCCCGCACGAGGAGTAGGGATCATTCATGCGAGCACCCCCTGGCGCAGGTGTCGGTGGGCGTCGCACAGGGCGTCCATGCCTTCGAGGTCGTGGGAGATGACGAGGATGGACAGCCCGGCGCGCCTGCGCTCTTCGAGGACGGAGATCAGCAGGTCGCGCGAGGCCATGTCGAGCCCGGCCATGGGTTCGTCGAGGATGAGGACGCGCGGTTCGCCGGCCAGCAGCCCCGCCAGGGCGACGCGTCGCATCTGCCCACCGGACAGGTCGTCGATGCTGCGCGAGGCCAGGGCTGGGTCAAGGCCGACGAGGTCCATGGCTTGTGCGACGATTCGGTCGCCGTCCTCGCGGCTCAGCCCCTTCTTCGCGGCGCGCCCACCCCCGCTGCCCACGCCGGGTCCGTGCCCGGCGGCGGCGAGGATGTCGGAGCGCACGGAGGGGCGCTGGAGTTGGAGGCGCGCGAATTGCATGGAGAGGGCGACGTCGCCGACGCGCCGTTGCATGGGCGCCCCTCCGAGGGTCACGTTGCCCCACGTGGGCTCGAGCAGCCCGGTGAGGATGCGCGACAGTGTCGTCTTACCCGACCCATTGTCTCCGGTGATGAGCATGGCCTGGCCGGGGTCGAGAATCAGGCTGACGTCGCGTAGGACGGGCTTCTCCCACGGGGTGCCCAGGTCGTAGGTGTGCGCTACTCGGTCGGCCCACAGGTGCTCTGTATTAATAAGGGTGGGGGCTCCCCACACGCGCTCGCCATGTGCCCCAATGGACGAGGCCTGGGCCGGCTCACGGGTCACGCCATCCTCGGGCCTCGCCGCGCTGGGTGCTCCCCGTGGGGGGAGCCAACCCGGGGAGGGGGGCTCGGCCTCGTCGATGGGGGCGGTGCGCTGCCCGGGGCGTTCGTCGGAGACGATGCGCCCGCCGTCGATGGTGATGACGCGGTCGGCGCGCGCGGCTTCGGCGGGGTCGTGCGTGATGTGGACGACGGCGATGCCGGTTTCGGGCAGGGAGGCGAGCAGGTCGAGCATGTCGGCGCGCCCGTCTCGGTCGATCATGGCGGTGGATTCGTCGGAGATGAGCAGGCGTGGCGAGCGGGCGAGCGCGCCCGCGAGCGCGAGGCGTTGGAGCTGCCCGCCGGAGAGGGAGCGGGGGTCGGCGTCGGCCAGGCCTGTCAGGCCGACGCGCTCGAGCAGTGCGTCCAGGTCGAGGGTGGCGATGTCGCGTTCGCTCATGCCCCAGGTGACGTCTTCGGCGACGCTCTGTCCGAGAACGAGGAGTTCGGAGCGCTGCCCCACGAGTGCGGTGCCGCCGACAGCTCCGAGGAGGCCGCCGCCGGTGCGGGTGCCCGCGCTGGGGTTTGCGCCCGCGAGGAGGAGGGCGAGGGTGGATTTACCTGATCCGTTGGGTCCGACGACGACTGTGTATTCGGGCCTTTCGAGGGTGAGGGTGACGTCGCTTAGGGCGGGGTGGTCAACCCCTGGGTAGGTGAAGGCGGCGTCGGTGAGGGTCAGGGGTAGTGGGGACGAGGCCGTGGCCGCGTCGCCTGCGTCAGCGCCGGGGTCGGTGGGGGCGTCCAGGAGCGGGTCCCACCCGGGGTCGAGCGTGATGCGGCACAGGATCGCGCCGAGGAGCCATCGGGCGGTGAGGACCAGGAGGGCGACGCCGATGAATCGGGTGATGGGGATCCACACCCACCACCAGTCGACGAACCATTGGCCGAGCTGATGGCCGGCCTCGACGAGGCCTCCGGTGTGGGGGATGTGCGCGATGAGGGTGAGGAGGCCGTCGAGGCTCTTGCGGATGCTTTCGAGTCCGAGGGTGCGCAGGTCGGCCAGGATCCAGAAGGCGAGTCCCGTGCCCACCCCCCAGATGACGCCGAGGCCGGCGGCGACCGCGCTGACGGCCGCCCAGGAGGCGCGTTTCTTGTGGAGGTGTCCGATGACGAGGCCGATGAGGGCTGCCTGGAAGGAGCGCCCGGCGGTGGCGAATCCGCCGACGGCGATGGCGAGCAGGACGGTGGAGGCGAAGGCGGCGACGGAGGCGCGGGGGCGCAGCTTGAGGGAGGCCATGGCGAGGGGGACGGCTGTGGCGACTTGGAAGAGGAGCTGGAAGACGGGGGTGACGGCGGCGATGAGGCCGAAGGTGACGGCTAGGCCTGAGAGCGCGCCGGCGGTCGCCACCTCGACGGGGGTGAGGCGGCGGGCGTCGCGCGCGTGGTTACTCATGTGCCTAGTCTCCCAGGCCCCGCCCGCATCTGCGACCGCCGCCGGGTGCCGACCATAGGGTCTCACGCACACCCCTAGTCAGCACTCCACGGAACATGGAACGTTGAGGACAAGAATCGCTGCACGAGCTTCAATCAGTGTTAAAATCCCATTTATCTTGGTAGGAAGGGATGAATGATGGCTCAGCGTGTGGAAGCATGTCTGACATTCAAGGCATCTGAGGCCTTCTCGCTCTTTGTCGCTTTCCGCAGTAATTTGCTTAAGCTGGCGGAGCGGGAGTTTTTCGCGCGCGGAGTTCGGCACGTCGCCGCATACATCACGGATGACCCGCTTGAGGCGTGGGCTGGTTTCCAGCGTGTGGACGTGTTCGTTGAGCTTGAGTGCGACTCGTGGGCGAAGGCCGAGAGGGTTGCACGCGAGCTCCTCAAGGCTACCGCTGACATGTCGCAAGTCACCCTGACTGAAGACAGTGATTACGCCAAGGACCTCAGTCAGTCAGAACTCGCGGAGAATTCTTCCATGTTCACCGGAGCCTAAGGCTCATGCGGTACCGACGCGTTGAAGAGAGCGCAGCACGAATCATTCGTCGGGTTATCCACTGCGCTCCAGAGCTTCTCAACACGCTCAGTGCTCTCCTGATCGGCGCATCAGGCTTCGTAGACGGACGTGTCCAATGGGGACTCTTGTTTCTTGGCGTTTGTTGTCTCTTCGTCGGAACCATTCTCGGCAGGAAGCGCGATCACGATAACGAGCATGAGGTTGCTGAACACCAGGAGAAGTTGGCACAACTTGAGATCGACGTACAGCGGGAACGGGATAAGGTAGCCCAACTCGAGGCAGATAACCTACTAGAACGGGACGCCATGCGAGAGGTACTTGGGCGTCTCGCACAGGAACTATGTCACGAGCTGTCCCTATGGGACGAGTGGACACGCGTCACAGTCTACGGTCACATTGACGATGGAACCGCTTGCGGCTTTCTTCCTTTGGCGAGGCGCTCACGTAACCCGCGATTCGAGAAACTTGGGAGAAGCTTCTACAAGGAGACCGAAGTTGGGTACCTCGGTGCTGCTTGGGAAGAGGGACACGTACAGCGCCGTTTCCGTTCATCAAGCGACGCACGCAACGAACTATGGCAAGCAAGGAAGAAGAGTAACGGGCAGAAGAGGGCCGCTCCACTCACTCAACAGCAGGCAGAGGCTCTCGAGCTGACGATGGAACCTCTCAGTGTTATCGGCATACGTCTTGACGAGGACCATGGAGCAGTGAAACATGGCGTTATCCTCTTTGAGTCAGTGGTCCCAACAAAACTCAGCAACGAGCAGTTTGACAACCTCAAAAATGCGCCCCAGGTACGATCACTGAGAATCGTCATGATTGCAGTGTCTGAGTTATTTCACTCCATCACAATCGCACAAGCTGCCGAGGAGGCTGCGGAGTAACAGGCTTTTCTACGCCCCGTTCAGTTCCCCGAAGGGGATGTGGACACTCGGGGTGGAGCGCGCGGCCCCGTCCACGTTGCGACGCTGGTCGTCGAAGAAGATGTGCGGCTGCAACACTTCCAGCATGGGGCCCTTTGGGAGGCCGCCCAGGAAGAAGGCGTCGTTGACGCGCAGGCCCCACCCTCGGATCGAGTTGATCGCACGCTCATGCGCGGGGGCACTCCGAGCCGTCACAACGGCGACGTGCACCCTGCGCCGATACCCCGACGGATCATCCGCACTTTTCGACTCCTCGATCCGCTGAATCCGATTGATCTTCTCCAGAAAATCGGCCATCGGACCACGGGAGAGAGGCACCTCGGCCAGGGCACTCTCGCTCTCCTGATACCCGTCCAGCCCCTCGCTCTGGTACACGCGTTCGGCTGAATCGTCGGCCAGGACGCCGTCGAAGTCGAAGGCGATGCGCAGGTCGGTGTCCCCGTCGTCCGGCACGGCGCACCCCACGACGTGGCCCGCCGCGAACCCCAGGCTGATCGCCTCGCGCACGTCGGCCTCGTTCGCGGAGAGGAACAGGGACATGCGCAGCGGCTCCATGAAGCGATACGGAGCGCGGCCCTGCATGAAGATCGCGCGAGTGATGTCCAGGCCGTGCCGCGCGACGGAACGCATGACGCGCATCCCCGTCTCGGGGTCATTGCGCGAGAGGATCACAACCTCTGCGAGCCGCTCCCGATCCGACAGGTCGTTCAGGGCCAGGAGGCGCCGGATGAAGGGGAAGGCGACGCCCGGTTCGAGCAGGTCGTCGAGGTGCTCGCGCTGATACTCCCGATACCGCTCTTCCCCCTGATCGCGGAACACCGCGTCCGACTCCGACAGGTCGAACAGGGCGCTGGACGCGACCCCGATGATGAGGGCTCGCTCCAGGTCAAGCGTGTCACTCATCTGTCACTCCTTCCGCTCGTGCCGGACCCCGCGCCCGACACTGTCAGACTAGGCGGGGGCATGTGCATCTGCGTCCCCCTGCCCCGCAAGAGGATCGACGTGGCCGGGGCCGCGTCTCGCGCAACGACAGCACCAGCGAGATACGAAGAGATAACACCGTTCACAACGCCACACTTACCCTTGTGAGGAATACCTAATTTTGTGTAGCATCTCCCTCGTAATCCCTAGAACACGAGAGGACGCAATGAAAACCCCCCTCGCCACACTGACCGCGATCTTGGCCACCGCCACCCTCGCCCTCACCGCCTGCGCGGGCGGCTCCGGGTCCGCCGCCCAATCAGGGGCCACCGCCCAGGATGCCTCGGCCTCGTCCGTGCGCACGATCACCGACCACGCGGGCAACGAGGTCACCCTGCCCGCCACAATCACCCGAGTCGCCATCGACCAGATCCCGATCGAATCCACCTACCTGGCGTACTTCGACGGCAAGGCCCCCTACCTGGTGGGCATGAGCGCCGCCCGCGTCAAGGCGATGAGCCAGACGATCGCGGCCGAGATGGCGCCCGAGATGATGCAGGTGGATACCAGCTACTACGACAAGGGCGAACTCAACGCCGAAGCCCTGCTCAACCTGAACGTGGACGTTGTCTTCTACAACGCCTTCAACAAGGAACATGCCGAGATGTTCCGTAAGGCCGGTATCCCGGCCGTTGGTTTCACGACGATGGGGAACCCGTCGGAGACGTACACGGAGTGGATGGAGCTCCTGGAGGACGTCTTTAACGAGGACGGCCACATGGCCGATAAGATCGCGCTCGGCAAGGACCTGGTCGCTGACGCCCGCGCGCGCACCGCGAAGGTCCCCGAGGACCAGCGCGTCTCGACGATGGTGCTCATGGGCGCGGCCGACGGTCAGCTCGCGGTCGCAGGTGGCAAGGACGGCTGGTTCACCAACGAATGGGCCGACTCGCTGAACTACACGAACGTCTCGCGCGACACGGACACATCGCACACGCCCGTGACCTTCGAGCAGGTTCTCACGTGGGATCCTCAGGTCCTCCTCGTCACGGGCAAGGGCATGTCGAATATGACGGCGAACTCCGTCCTGTCGAACTCGGTTGAGGGCGTAGATTTCTCGACTCTCAGCTCCGTGAAGTCCGGCCGCGTCTACTCCACGGGCCTGGGCATGTGGAACTGGTTCACCCCCAACCCGGATGCTCCCATCGTCGCGAACTGGATCGGCGCGTCCCTGTACCCGGAGCAGTTCTCCGACGTTGATCTCGTAGCCATGACGAAGGACTACTACCAGCAGATGTACAACTTCACGCTCACGGACGAGCAGGCCCGTCAAATCGTCAACCCGGACGCCGCGTCCTGATTCCTGTCCCCGGCCTCGTCTCCCTATCGACGAGGCCGGGGCACCTTGTGCGTGAGACGCTCGGTAAGCGTCGGGGAGAGGACATCATGAAGTCTGTGTTGACCAGGAATGGGCGGCTGCGCGTGTGGGTGGTTCCCACGCTGGTCGTTCTCATTGTTGTGTGCGCGGCCGCAGCTATGCTGATTGGCCGTTTTTCTGTGTCTCTGGAGGACGTGGTCGCGGCGCTGCGCGCGAGGTTCTGGGGAGGCCCTGCGGTGTCTCCGCGCGTTAACTCCGTCGTGTTTGACTTGCGTGCGCCGCGCATCATCGTGGCGATTCTGGTCGGCGGGGGTCTGTCCGTCGCGGGCGCGTCCTTCCAGTCGCTGTTTTCTAACCCCTTGGCCACGCCGGACACCCTGGGCGTCGCGGCGGGCACGTGCGTCGGCGCGGTGATCGCACTGCTGCTGGATTGGAACCTGATCGGCGTGCAGGCCGCGGCCCTCGCGGCGGGCCTGGCGACGATGGCTTTCACGACGGCTATTTCGCGCACGCGCACGGGTTCTTTCAATGTCATCACGCTCGTGCTCGGCGGGGTCATCGTCTCCGCCCTGGCGAACGCGGTCCTCTCGCTCCTGAAGCTGACGGCCGACCCGACGAGTCAGCTTCCCGAGATCACTTACTGGCTGATGGGTTCGCTCGCAGCGGTCACCTATCACCAGATCGCGCTGGGCGCTCCTTTCATCATTGCGGGTGTTGTCGTCATCGTGGCGCTGCGCTGGCAGCTCAATATTCTCTCCCTGTCGGAGGATGAGGCCCGATCGGCCGGCGTGAACGTGTCCCTCATGCGCGCCGTCCTCATTGTCGCCTCGACGGTCATCACGGCCTCGGTCATTTCAATGTGCGGCCAGGTCGGCTGGGTCGGCCTGCTCGTGCCGCACTGCGCGCGCATGCTGTGCGGGCAGAACAATCGCGCGGTCATCCCGGTCTCGCTGCTGCTCGGGTCGGCGCTCATGATCGTTATCGACACGCTCGCACGATCCCTGTCGGCTTCGGAGATCCCCATTTCGATCCTGACGGCCATCATCGGTGCGCCCTTCTTTATTGTGCTGCTGCGTCGGACGGGGGGAGCGCGATGATCAGCGTCGAGGACGCGACCTTCACCTATCCGGGTGCCCCTTCCCCGATCCTGACGAACGTGTCCTTCGAGGTGCCTAGGCGTTCGCTCCTGGCGATCCTGGGGCCCAACGGCGCGGGAAAGACGACGCTGCTGCGCACCATGATTGGCCTGCAGAAGTGGGACAGTGGTCGCACGCTCATCGATGGCGTCCCCATTTCGTCGATGTCGACGCGGGCGTTGGGACGCGTCCTGTCCTACGTTCCGCAGGCACGCAACGCCTCCAACGTGGCGCTCACCGGCCTCGAGATGGTGATGGTTGGGCGAGCCCCCCACATGCGTACCCTCGCCCAGCCGGGCGCACGGGAGGAGCGCATGGCCCACGACGTCCTCGACGAGGTGGGGGCCTCCCACCTGGCCGACATGCCCTGCGCGACCATGTCGGGCGGCCAATTCCAGATGGTCCTCATCGCCCGGGCACTGGTTGCCGACCCGCGCGTCCTCGTGCTCGACGAGCCGGAAACCGGCCTCGACTTCCGTAACCAGCTGATCGTCCTGGGACTCCTCGAGCGTCTCGTGCGGGACCGAGGTCTCGCAGTCATCATGAACACGCACTATCCGGCGCACGCCCTGCGCGTCGCGGATCAGGTCGCGCTTTTCTCTTCCACGCACGAGGCCGTGGTGGGTCCGGCGTCCACCGTCATGAATGCGGACACCCTCGCTCGCGTCTTCGGGGTGGACGTGGCGATAGGGAAGGTGCCCTTTGAAGGAGAGGACGTGCAGGCGATCGTCCCGGTTCGCCTGAGCGCAGACAAGTAGCGCCGCCACACCGACAACTACTTCATCATGTTTTCGCAGGTCAGACACATTTTGAGTTGAAGTGCGGTACCGTAAGAGTGTGATTCCACACGCTGCGCGGGTGCGTGAGAGACGCCGGGCGCGCGGGCGGGATCGCGTTGGTCTCCGCAGGCGGGACCGGTCGATGCCCCAGCGTTGGGGCGAACACGAAGGAGGACCCATGGCAACCGGGACCATCAAATGGTTCAACGACGCCAAAGGCTTCGGGTTCATTACTCCCGATGACGACTCTGGCGACGTCTTCGTGCACTATTCACACATCGTCGGCCAATCTGGACGCCGAACTCTGGTAGAGGGCGAGAAGGTCGAGTTTGAGGTGATTGAGGGGCCGAAGGGCCTCCATGCCAAGAATGTGGCACGAGCCGAGTGAGGCTGTGTGCCCGAGTGGATTCCCCACTCGGGCACACGTGCATGAGCGCGCCATTTCTTGGTGCTCTTCGACGCAGCTTTTCCTCGATATAACCGTCTCTTTCGTGGCGCGCCCGCGCGATCCCTGTGCAGTCCCTTACAAGTGCTTGTGCGGTATAGACCGTGCGGTTATTTGGACCTAGCATTGGTGGTGCACCAACGGGGGCGACCACATGTCGACCCCGTTTTTTGATGCGCTCGCCCACCTGGGCGAGGCGGGCCTACCGGCCCACATAACACGCTGGCGTGCGGGGCGCGCTTCGCGTTTCCGCGCGAAAATATTGCGAAGGAGAGCACCATGAACACAATCGTCAAGGCCGAAACCGCTCCCACCATGGCGCAGGCCACCACCTCGGCTTCCGTCCTGATCGCCCTCATCGTCATCCTTGCGGGTCTCGGTATGGCCGCTGCGCTCCATGTTGGCTCCGTCGCGTCGGCGGTTCTCGCGATTGTTGTCGCACTGACCGCCCTGATCCTCTCCCCCGCGATCCTCTCGATCGCCCGTACGCGCGCCTGAGCCGCTTCGGGGCGCGCACTTCGCGTACCCCCTGTTCTTCCAGCGCGACACCGCCTGAGGTGTCGCGCTTTTTCTTTGGCGTAGTAGGGCGCACCGTGGCGTTGCCGCTGCGGAGCTTTGTACTGCGGGAGGGCCGGTTGTAGGCCAGGATGCATCTCATGCCTGTATTACATTGGATACTTGCTATCCACACAGGGACGGTGCACAATCGGTAATTACTTCCCATAGGTGAAAGGTGCCAACGATGTCCAACCAATACTCTGGCGACCAGAGCGGTCAGCCGGGAAATAATGGCCAGTTTCCGGGACAAATACCCCCTCCTCCCGAGGTGAACCAGTTCTCGGGCCAGACGCCCCCTCCTCCCGAGGTGAATCAGTTTCCGGGCGAAATGCCCCCTCCTCCCGAGGTGAACCAGTTCTCGGGCCAGATGCTCCCGCAGCCCGCCCAGAAGCGCAACAAGCCGATGGCTCTACTCGCCATGATCATTGTCGCCGCCCTGGTCGTCATCGGCGGTGGAGCGTATGCGATCACCCGCGTCCTCTTCCCGTCGGGCGGCTACTCGACCCCCGACGACTTGGCTGCGAGCATCGAAAACGCTTTCGATACCAAGTCACTGGAGTCGCTCGCAAGCGCCCTGCCGCCCTCGGAGCTCGCTGCCGCGACGGCATGGCAGCAGGATTACAAGGCTGACGGTGGTACGGATTGGTCGAAGATGACGAGTCCTGAGGCACTCAAGGAGTACCTAGAAGCGATCGTCATCGCCGAGTCGGACATGAGGTATACGGTCGATGAGAAATCAGATCAGATTGCTCTCATCCGCATCACTCAGTGGACGGGCGACATTGTGATCAGGCAGGAGCTAGCGGATAAACTCCGTTCGCGCTACGCGGAGGCTAAGGGGACGAGTCTGACGCAAGGGGAGAACGATTTCTTCGACGAGTTGAGGGACAAGATCAATTTCAACCCGATCATGCGCTACGGCAACATTTTGGATTCGTTCCCGGACGGTAAGCTGACGCTCGTCGCCGTCAACGAGGGGGGACGGTGGTACCTGTCTCCTTCGATGACGATGGCTGAGCAGACGTTGGGTAGTGATCGTTCGGTCGTGCCTCACTACGACGCTGACTTCACCGACGTTGAGGGGGCGTCCTCTCCGGAGGAGGCTGTCTCTGGCATGGTGGATGCGCTGCGTGACGGGGCCAGCATGTCCGACAAGGACTTCTATCGTTTCCTGGATCTGCCTGAGCGTCGCATCGCCGCAGTTTATGGAGATACCGGTTCGTCCTCATCCCGTTCGGGTCGGGGCATGGGTACGAACGGGATCGGGGCGAACGTTCAGATCGACTGGGGTCTGAGTTCCACGAAGGTCAACGGCGGTTCGATCGTGAACTTTGGGACGACGTCGATCACGGCGGGCGACTTCTCGGTCTCGTTCAACGATGACACGGTGACGTACTCGTATCCGGACTTTGGCTACGGGTACAGTTCGCGTAGCTCGAGCAGGAAGAGCCAGACCGTGCGTTTTACTGAGGGCCTGGTTAATCCGGAGCGCCTGGGTATTTTCACGGTGAGGGATTCCACTGGGTGGCATGTGTCGACCATCCGCACCTACGGCAACCTGACGTTGCTGGAGGCGACGGATGATGCGGTCAATCAGGCTGTCCGCGGGTTCGGTGGTTTCATGGAGTACGGGGCCGACCTGTCGCAAAGTGAGCTGCGTGATGTCGCCACGTCTAACAAGCCGGTGGGTGCCGTCCTCGTCATCGCGTGGAACTTCATGAAGAACTCCAACTGACGCGCCGCGCACGCCTGTGCACCGGGGGTGGGAATCCGAGAGGGTTCCCACCCCCGTTCATGTTTGAACTGCCTCCCGTTTCTTGGACATCGAAATTGAAGTCCAGGGAATGGGAGG
>ERZ773203.1416-NODE-1416-length-12133-cov-2.666915_pt1 | contig 12133 bp, 7 predicted proteins | sample MGYA00580529_ERZ773203 | MGnify/ENA primary metagenome ERZ773203 (study PRJEB29015, sample SAMEA2738176) | human oral metagenome | biome: human oral; feature: human-associated habitat; material: saliva | place: China | collected 2177 ... | reverse complement strand
CGGCGAAGGCGGCCGTGTCCTCGGCGTCCAGCTCGAAGTCGAAGACGTCGAAGTTTTCTTGCATGCGCTCCTTGCGTACCGTCTTCGGAATGGCAATGCAACCGCGCTGAATCAGCCAGCGGAGGGCGATTTGTGCCACGGTTTTGTGGTGACGTTGCGCGAGGGAGATCAGCAGTTCGTTGTCGAAGAGGCCTTCTCCGCCTTGGGAAAGGGGCGCCCACGCCATGATACGCGTGTCGAAGTGGTGGAGCAGTTCGTCGAGTGTTTGTTGTTGGGAGAAGACATTGGCTTCCACCTGATTCACGGCCGGGAGCACTTTGCCGTAGGCGGCCAAGTCGGTGAAGCGGCCGCGAGAGAAGTTGCTCACGCCCACGGCACGCACTTTTCCCATCATGAGAGCGGTTTCCATGGCGCGCCAAGTGCCGTAGTAGTCGCCGTACGGCTGGTGGATGAGGAGCAAATCGATGTAGTCGGTGCCGAGACGTTGAAGACTCTCGTCGATGGAAGCTGCTGCTTTGCGTTCGCCGGCATTGCTGATCCAGACCTTGGTGGTGAGAAAGAGGTCTTCGCGAGCCACACCGCTGCGGCGAATGCCTTCGCCCACGCCGCGTTCGTTTTGATAGACCTGTGCGGTGTCGATGAGGCGGTAGCCGACGTCGATGGCGTCGGCCACACAGCGTGCCGTTTCTTCGTCACCGATTTGAAAAACGCCGTAGCCGAGAGCGGGCATCGGCAGGCCGTTGTTGAGTTTGATGTACTCCATAATAATATAGACTGATGAAAACAGCTCTTTGGGTGCCACCGTTGGCGGGAATCCGAGCGGGGCGCAAAAAGGGCAGAGGAGAAAATAGGTAGGAGGATAGGTCAGCGCACGCGGAAGACGCGAATGCCGATGGCATGCGAGATGCCGGCGAGGTAAGCGGACAGGGTGCGCGAATCTTCGATCACCTTTTTGTACTGGCTCGAAGCGTGGAGCATGTGCAGTTTGCCGTCTTTGCCCCAATAGGCCAAGCCTTGGTGGGAATAGTCGAGTCCGTCTTTGCGGGTGACGACGGCGATGACGTCGCCATCGTGGATGGCACCCAACTCATTGCGGGAGAGATCGACGTTCTTTTTCGGGATGAAGCGGCCGACGTTGCCCGAGTATTTGCGCTCCAAGCGCGCAATTTCGCGCACGCGTTCAGGATGGTTGCGCAGCATGGGATAGGACTCGGCGTGGCGGCTCATATAGTGAAGATCGATGTGGAGGGGTTGCGTGAGATTCGTCGGGAGAACGACCTCTTCAATGGTTTTGCGGCGCAGGTGGTCGGCCATCCAAAAGGACAGGTAGTGCAAGCGCGAGGTGTAACCGGCCACGTGTCCGTCGAAGTAGCGCAGGCGTTCCAAGTTGCGGCAGTAATCGGCAAATCGGCGTTTGCCTTCACGACGCGTCATGGCCAGTGCCGAAGCGGTTTCGACGAGCGTGGCGCAGTCGAGACCGCGGAGGTTGACCACTAAGCGTTCGGGATCGGCCACTTCGAGTGTGGCGGCTACATAAGGGCGCCCTTTCAAGCGGCGGGCGAAGTCGAGCGAGGTGCGGAGTGAGGTGTCGTTGAGCAGTCGTTCCACTTCCTGTTCGTCACTGCGATCATAGATCACCTGGGCAGTTGTTTGCGGCGCAGCGGTGGCGGATGTCGTGGCAAGGGTGATGGGGGAGTGCAACGGGAGAACCGTCGGACGAGCCTCGCCTGTGGGAGCGAAACTCAAGGCGAGCAGGAGGGCGGGAAGGCGCAGAGTGCGCGAAAGCATTGGGAGCATGGGGCGAGAAAAGAAGAGGCGGCGAGAAAAGCGCAAGGCTTCTCTCGCCGCGAAAATTAGGATAGACTTATTTGATGAGATCGACCGAGCGCTTCACAAAGGCATTGAGCGCTTCGCCGCGGAGCAAACCGTTTTGCAACAAGGCCAAGTCGATGAGTTGCGGCACCACTTGGTTGGTGCGTGCATAGTCGGCCAGCACCGTTTCGCGCTGTTTGCGCTGTTCGGCGATTTGATCGTTCACCGTTTTGAGTTCGTTCTTCTCTTCCTCGGTGACGTCTTCGGGCTTGGTGTGCTGTTGTGCGGCTTCGAGGGCTTGCAGGCGCGCATTGAGTCCGCGAAGTTCCGCGTCGATGGGCGCGAGACGTTTGGCCGTGGCGGCGTTCAGTCCGTCGTTGACACCGCGCACGAGCGGGTGGTCAGTGTTGAGCACCAGGCTGTAAGTGTCAGGCAGTTCGCCGTAGAACGACATGCCGGGTTGCAGGCGAGCCTGTTCCTTCATGCGGCGCATATATTCACTCTGCGTCACGAGGACGGGAGCCGAGTTGGCACCGAGTGCCGAAGCCTCGACGTGGAATTGTGCTTTCTCTACATTGGGGAGCACGGCGGTGAACACGCTGCCGAGGTTGTCGCGCAACTGTTGGTCGGCCTCCGAGGGCGTGTTGTCGGCCTTGCGGATGAGGTTTTCCAACGTGTCGCCGTCGACGCGGGCGAACGACGTCTTTTCCCACTTCTGTTCGAGCATGTTGAGCAGCGGCGCATCGAGTTGTCCGTTGAGCAACAGCACGTTGTAGCCTTTGGCTTTCGCGGCTTCCACATAGGCATACTGCGCTTCGGGATCGCTCGTGTAGAGGCAGATCAGACGGTCGTCTTTGTCCGTTTGGTTCTCCTTCACCGCTTCTCGATATTCCTCGTAGGTGTAGTATTTGTTGTCCACATCCTTGAGGAGAGCGAAGTTTTTGGCCTTCTCATAGAAGTCTTCTTCCGAGAGCATGCCGTAGTCGATGAACAAACGGAGGTCGTCCCATTTCTCCTCGAACTGTGCGCGGTCGGATTTGAAGAGCGACGAGAGGCGGTCGGCCACCTTCTTCGTGATGTATTGCGAAATCTTCTTCACGTTCGCGTCGCTCTGGAGATAAGAGCGGCTCACGTTGAGGGGAATGTCGGGACTGTCGATCACACCGTGCAAGAGCGTGAGGAAGTCGGGCACAATGTTTTCCACCGAATCCGTCACGAAGACTTGGTTGCAGAAGAGTTGGATCTTGTTGCGGTGGATTTCGAGGTTGTTCTTGATCTTCGGGAAGTAGAGAATGCCGGTGAGGTTGAAGGGGTAGTCCACATTGAGGTGAATCCAGAAGAGGGGCTCATCCTGCATGGGATAGAGGTCGCGATAGAATTGGCGATAGTCCTCATCGGTGAGCGTCGAGGGCGTTTTCGTCCAGAGCGGCGTGGTGTCGTTCACCACGTTGTCCTCTTCGGTCTCCACTTGCGTGCCGTCTTTCCATTCGGTCTTCTTACCGAAGACAACGGGAACAGGAAGGAAGCGGCAATATTTGTTGAGCAAGGTTTCGACGCGCGCTTTTTCGAGGAAGTCTTGGTTCTCCTCGTCGATGTGGAGCACGATGTCCGTACCGCGTTCGGCTTTCTCCGCGGGTTCGAGGGTGAACTCGGGGGTGCCGTCGCAACTCCATTTCACGGCTTCCGCCCCTTCGCGGTAGCTGCGCGTGATGATGTCCACGCGGCTCGACACCATGAACGAGGAGTAGAATCCCAAACCGAAGTGGCCGATGATGGTGGCGGCGTCCTCTTTATATTTTTCGAGGAAGTCCGTCGCCCCGGAGAAGGCGATTTGGTTGATGTAACGGTCGATTTCTTCGGCCGTCATACCGATACCGTTGTCGCTCACCGTGAGGGTGCCGGCTTCTTTGTCGATTTTGACGGATACTTTCAGGTCGTCGAGGCTACCCTTAAACTCGCCTTTGGCCGAGAGGGTGCGGAGTTTCTGTGTGGCGTCTACGGCGTTCGAAACGATTTCGCGGAGGAAAATCTCGTGATCGCTGTAGAGGAATTTTTTGATGACGGGGAAGATGTTTTCGGTCGTAATGCCGATGTTACCTTTTTGTACTGCCATTGTATTGCTAAGTTTTTTTGTTCTATGCCACAAACCTTGCAACAACTGTGCCAATCGTTAGATACTGCCGCTTTGTCGCGTGCTTTCGCTGCTTACGGCAGGAGTGTTGCGCAGAAGCGTGTCCTCCACTCATTATATACGCGCGTAACGCGCGCGTGAGGCGAAGGTCTTTGTGTCTTTTGCCTCGCAGGGTGGGGCGAGTTGTGCAAAGTGTAGAGAGAAAAGTGGTGAAGTTGCGGCGAAAAGTGGTCTGATTTTCGCGAAAAGTCCTCCACTTTGGACAGAAAGTTGGCTTGTTTTCGGCGAACGAAAGTGACGTTTGGATAGGAATAGTGCGTGCGATGGACGAAAATGTAGAGTAGACATGATAAAAAAGCCGTTGGAAGCGCGGTCATTTCGAAGATAAAAACTATCTTTGCCGAGCAACATAACTCCCAACGTATGAAGAAACTTTCAGCATTCATCTTCCTGCTTGCCGTCCTCCTCGGCGTCATGCAACCCACCGTAGGTTGGGCCGATAAGGCCGCGGTGGAGAAGATTCTCCGCGAAGGCGGTATCTTCAGAATCAAGAATCGCGGTTCCGGACGTTATGCTACCGAGGCAACGGCCACGGGTAAGCTGACCGGACAAAGCAAAATCACAACGGCTGCGCAGAAACTCACACAAGTGTGGATTCTCACCGCCAACAATGGCAGCTACACCGTGCGCAATGCCTCTACCGGTCGTTTTCTCAACGACCAGTCGGGCAACCCCATGGTCACTTCTGCCGGTGCCAAGAAATACTACCTCAAATATAGTGAGGCCAACGCCAAGAGCGGTAACACCGACTACGTTACCCTGTCTTGGAAATCAGATTTCAGCGGCAACGACTGTCTGAACGAAAACAGCGGTTCGCGCAACCTCCTCGGTTGGAAAGCCAATTCGCCCTCGGTGAATGACAACTACTCTGACTGGGTGCTCGAAGCCGTGACCGATGTCAGCAAAGACGAAATCAAAGCACAGCTCAACAAGGCCAGCGGTGCCATCGAACCCACGGAAAACGGTTACGTTTACCTGACCAATGTGGCTTACGGTCGCGTGATGTCAGAAGGTTCCGGCTCGCACGAACTCAGCACACTGCCTCAAACGGCCGGCGACTACTCGCAGGTGTGGCAAATGGTGAAGAAGGGCACGAAGTGGGCGCTCCGCAATGCCCTGACCGAGCGTTATGTGGCTACGCAGGGTGGAGAGCGTTCGCGCACCTACAAGACCGTAGTGTCTTCTAACCCCAGCTTTACGCTTTCGGCAGGTACCGACGAATTTACGCCCAGCTATGGTTTCGGCGACAATAATAATGTCGGACTCCACAACGACGGTGGTCACCGTGTGGTAGGCTGGGACGTGAATATGCCCGAATCGCAGTGGATCATCACCAAGGCAGAGGTAGACGAAGCCGCATTGGCTGCAGCCCGCAACAACTTGGCCGAGTTGACCGACTTCAGCGGTTCGAATCTTCAAAAGATCAAGAACACGCTCGCCATCTATTTCAGCAATCCCGGTTGCACGGAGCTCAAAGCCGAATACCAGGCGCTTTCAGATGCCGAACTCACCGGACTGATGAGCCAACCCGCAGGCGGTTCTGCCGGCAACTACACGCCGCTGCCCGCTTCTGTGCAGGCCATGGCTTTGAAGGTGAAGAACAACTCATGGGGACACCGTGAAAAGGAGTTCCGTGTGTACGACTACAAGCCTTATTCTGACGATACGCAGTGGAACAGCGACAAGCTCGTAGGAACAGGCTACATGTTCTCGCCCCAAACGGGTCCCACCGGTATCAGCCTCAAGCGTGGCGAAGCTGCATTCATCTATATCAACAGCGCCGGTTTCGTACCTTCGACGAAGGTGGAGGCCATGACGACAGAAGGTCTCAGTGTGACCGGTCCACGTCAGCGCTTGAACCCCGGTCTGAACATGGTGGTGGCCGACAACGACAGCCACCTGTTCATTGTCTACACGATCACCGACACGCGCAAGAAACTTGAGTCTGTTCCCGCCCTGCAAATCCACATCGAAGGCGGTCGCGTGAACGGTTACTTCGACATCACTCGCGGACACACCAATACCGACTGGCTCGACATGGAGAAAACACTCTTCAAAGACCAAGTGATCCACCTGAAGAACAAGTACTATCAGTTCAACATGGATCTCGCCGGCGTGAAGGATCAGCTCAACCGCAGCGAGTTTGCGAAGAAAGATGCCGACGGCACGCCCATGGGCATCGAAGGTGTACTGATGCGCTGGGACGAACTCGTGAAGTGTGAACACGACCTCATGGGTATCGATCACTACCTCGATCGCTTCAATTGCATGCTCTCTGCTTCTTCCTCTTCGAAGGGCAACCCCTACGCTTCCACCTACGGTACTTACTACCCCGGTGTGGGCGACTACTTGAACTATCAGCGTTTTACTCGCGGCTCCGAGGATGACGAAGGAGCTCCTATCTGGGTGGTGGCTCACGAAACGGGTCACATTCACCAAAAGGCCATCAATATGGCCGGTGACACAGAAATGTCGGTGAACTTCTTCTCGCAAGTCTATCGTTGGTTGCAAGGTACGAACGTCGGACGTGGACGCCCCCTCTCGAACCCCATGGCTGACTTCCATCGTGGTGCTTTCCGCGATGAATACAACATTTGGACACGTAGCCGTATTTACTTCCAACTCTGGCTCTACTACCAGCTCCAAGGACATCATCCCAAGTTCTATCCCGAACTCTTTGCCAAGTTGCGCAACAGCCCGATGACGTATTCCACGAATTCGAATGCGCCCATCAGCGGTCTGGACAACTATCTCAAGTTTGCGATGTTCGCCAGCGACGTAGCACAAGAAGACCTTTCAGAATTCTTCCAATTCTACGGTTTCTTCAAGCCCGTCAAGAATCACAACACCGGCGACTATCACGACAACTGGTTCACCACCACGCAAGCCGATATCGACAAGGCCATCGCCTACATGCGTAAGTATCCGAAGGCGCACCCCGGTATCTTCTTCATCGACGAACGTATCCGCAAGATTCAGGCAGAAGGCGTAGGCAGCAAGCCCGGCCAGATGCGTTTGGCCACCTCTGACGACGCTACTCCCGGCGATGCTCGCGAAGTAGGTGATGTTGGTATGGTGACCGACTTCCGCAACGATCTCGAATGCTCCGCCTATAAGGTCACCGACACCAACGGCCGCATTGCCGTTGACCGCAACAGCGGTACCGGTGCAGTCGGCTTCAAGGTTTACGACACGACCGGTAAACTCGTTTATGTGTCGAACACCTACAACTTCACCATTCCTGCCACAATCGTACGACAAGGTTACTTCGTTGTCTGCGCCTTTGGTAATGGTAAGCAACAGGTGCTCTCCGGTGCTGAACATGTTCCGGCCAACTTCCTCGATCCCGCCAAGACCATCACCGGTATTTCGGGTGTCAAGGTAGACGCAGCCAATGATAACGGCAAGGTTTACGATCTCTCCGGCCGCCCCGCTGTTGATGCGGAACACGGCGTGCGCATTGAGAACGGTAAGGTCGTTATCAAGTAATGCACCGCCGTGCGACAAAGGTCGCACCTTTATAAATTAAGCTATTTGGATGGCTCCCCGCGCTCGTGAAGAGTGCGGGGAGTTTTTTGTGTTTCCGCACAATGTCGACGTGAAAAATGTAGCCGAAATTTGTTTCTTACGCCATTTATTCGGAACTTTGTATAGTAACGGCCAATGATGGTGTGCATGATGCGCACAAAAGGCGGCCTCTACCGAATAAAAACGCTTGTAGTATGAAACAGGTATGCTTTCTCCTTCTCCTCTTCCCGCTGCTTTTGGGAAGTTGCGTCACCAGTTCTTACGGGCTTGCTCGTGAAGTGCGTCTCGGCATGACCGAAGCACAAGTCATTCATTTGTTGGGTGCACCGCAAGCGCGCGAAGAGACGCCGGATTCCGCAAAATGGGGCTACCATTGGGAGCAACCGCTCGGTAACAAGGTGCGAAACATGGAGTTGAAGTTTCGTGAAGGGCGTGTGGTGAATTTCCTACTTAGTGAAGTGCCTGTCAGCGGGCGAACGGGTTTTGAGGCCGGTTCACGCCGATCGCGCGAGGAAGTCAGCGAAGACGCCTACACCGACATGCTTTTAGAGCTGAAGTCGGCGGGTTCGGACGGAAAACGCCTCAAGGTGCTTGACCGTTCGCTGCGACAACTGCAACTCTCAGGACGGCAAGCGCGCGGTTTGTTGCGCCAATTCAGTTTCGACAGTGAGCGTTTGAAGGCACTTTCGATCATTGCGCCCAATTTGTCTTTGAATTACGATGAAGACTTGTTGATCGACACCTTCACTTTTTCGAGCAATGCGGCTGCAGCGCGCACGCTGCTTGAAGCCCTGCACTGATTGTGGCGACCGCTTTCTTCATAGCAATTAAAACAGCATGCAAACAACAACTATATGTGCCGTGGCCACCGCGCCCGGCGGAGCACTCGGCGTGGTTCGTGTGGCCGGTGCCGACGCAATAGCCGTGACAGATCGCATATTCCGCTCTCGCGGTGGAAAATCACTGGCCGATCGTCGCGCGCATTCGTTGGCTTTCGGACAAATCGTCGACCCGCAGGACGGAACGCTCATCGACGAAGTGCTCGTTTCCGTTTTTCGCGCGCCGCACTCCTACACCGGCGAAGATGCCACGGAGATTTCGTGCCACGGTTCGGCCTTTGTGCTGCATCGTGTCGTCCAACTGCTGATGGCAGCCGGCGCCATGCCGGCAGAGCCCGGTGAGTTCACGCGCCGTGCGTTCTTGAATGGCAAAATGGACCTGTCGCAGGCCGAAGCGGTGGCCGATCTCATCGCTTCGTCCACGGCGGCATCGCATCGTGTGGCGATGAGTCAGATGCGTGGGCACTTCAGTCAGCGTTTGGCCGGCCTGCGCGATCAGTTATTGCATCTCACCTCCTTACTTGAGTTGGAATTGGATTTCTCCGATCACGAAGATTTGGAGTTTGCCGACCGCAGTCAGTTGGATGGTGTCGCAGCCGCGGTGGAAGCCGAGACGGCTCGATTGGCCAATTCGTTCTCTACGGGCAATGCCCTGCGCGAAGGTTGGCCGGTGGCCATCGTCGGTGCGACGAATGCCGGGAAGTCGACGTTGCTCAACGCACTATTGCAAGACGACCGTGCGATTGTGAGCGACGTGCACGGCACCACACGCGATGTGGTTGAGGATACGTTCGTGTTGGGCGGCGTGCTTTTCCGCTTTATCGACACTGCGGGCCTGCGCGACACCACCGATCAGGTGGAACAAATGGGCATTGAGCGGAGTCGTCGGCAGTTGCACGCGGCGCGCACCGTGATTTTCGTCCTTGATGTGAATTGTGTGGAAACGCAACTCGCCACGCTGGCCGACGAAGTCTTTTCGGCGCGCAACGAGGGCGATGTTTTGGTCGTGGTCAACAAGGCCGATTGTTTAGCCGCCCTCGCCGGTGGGGAAGAAGCCGCTCTTTCGCGCCGTGCAGCGGTGGAAAGCGCGATTCGCGCCGCCGCGAACACCCATGGTGTCGATCCGCAAGTGCTTTTCCTCTCCGCCCGAGAAGGGGAGGGCATGTCTGCGCTCTGTGATCGGCTGGTATCGACGGCTGCTGCGGCGCAGGAAACGGAAAGTGATGTGGTGGTGACCAATGCGCGCCACTATGCCGCACTGACCGCCGCTCTCGACGATGTGCGCCGTGTGCGCCGCGGTTTGCAATCGGGAATTTCCGGTGACTTTGTGGCGCAAGATCTCCGCGAGTGCATCCACCATTTGGCCGAAATCACCGGCGGCGAAGTCACAACCGATGAGGTGCTCGGCACGATATTCAAGAACTTCTGCGTGGGGAAGTGAGCATCGGCAAAAAGAGCTGATCGAATGTTCGGGCAGTGAAGACATTCCCCCCTTTCTTCAGAAAATATTCCTCCAAACAATAGATGAAAACCTTGTTTTTGGCCATCGCCATGGCCTTCTCCGGTACTTTTCTTTCGGCAAGTGCACCCACCACAACCGAAAGAGGAATGGTGTATATTTGTAACAGCAAAAGTGCGCGGGCTTATCACGCCAGTTCCGGTTGTCGTGGGCTGAATCGTTGCAAGTATGATCCTGAGCAAGTGAGCGAATCCACGGCAGAACGTCGTAGTTTACGTCCTTGTAAGATTTGCTATTGAGCGCAACGCACATCGCCTTGAAACAAAACGGGCACTCCATCGCCTGGAGTGCCCGTTTTGTGTTCGAAAGGGGAAAGAACTGCGATTCCTGCAGTGAGTTTTATTGCATCTTCACCTCATCAATCTTGACAATACCGTTGACAATGGCGTAGATGGTCAAGCCGCTCACGGAGTGAATGTCCAATTTGCGCGAGATGTTTTTGCGGTGCGTGAGGATCGTGTTGATCGACAAGAAGAGGTGCGCCGCAATCTCCTTGTTGGTAAGGCCTTTGACGATGTAAGCGATGATTTCTCGCTCGCGTTCGGAGAGCGCGTTGGCGTCATCTTCGTTGTTGGGCAAGTAGGTTTTGTTGGCAATGCGCTCTTCGAGGTGCTGCACCGCGGGAAAGAAGAGCACATCTTCCATTTCGCAGTGGGCACGGAGGTCGGCTTCACAGTTGTAGATGCTGAAGAGCACGTTGCAAAGCAGGTCGCTTGAAGCGCCTTCTGCGGGAGTATAATATTTAATGATGATGTTTTTGAGCTCTTGCAGCTTCTTGTCCATCGCATCGTGCCCTTTGGAGTATTGCTGAATGCGGAAATCAGAGACAATCTCTCCTGAAATGAGGCGATCGACGTAGCCGAAAATTTGGCGGTTCTCGTGTTCCATGTGTTTGCGCACCTCATTCATATATTCGTCGTAGAACTTAAGAATGAGGAAGGCCACCTCGTTCTGTCGCGAGCAGTCGATGGCTTCGAGGAGTTTGCGGCGGAGGTGTTGAAGTTGGAAGTCGAGGAAGAAATCATGCGCAGCACGGAGATGGCGCATGAGGGTAGGCATGTGAACTTTGTCCACATAGAAAGGAGCAACGGAGGGTCCTTCTTTCATCACGTTGGCGACGGCCAAGAAAGTATTGGTGTCCACCTTCGAAGCCTCGCACACTTCTTTTACAGTACGCTCACCTACGCCCAATTGAATGCCGAAACGGCTGATCATTTGGAGTAGTGAGGGCTGTGAAGCGATGACTTCGCACATCTTGTCTTGCTCAGTGTAATTGAAACCCATATAGTATTCGTTGAAAGAGGGTTGAAGCATCTCAAAAAGGCCGTGCGCGATGCGAAAAGTCCACATTTTGCGCCGCATAATAGATGCTTAGGGGCAAAGATACTATTTTTTTGCGAGTCGATAATCACTACATGTGGGTATTCCTCTTGCGATTTTAAGACTTCTAGCCTCAAAATAACTGTAGAAATACCCAAATGTAGTGATTGCGTTGTTCAGGAGAAGTCCGTAATTTTGCAGTGAAAATCAAAGTGAGACGAAATGAAAACGCAAGGAATCGCGTGGTCCCTCCTGTTTGGGGCCGCTTTTGCGAGCACTGCCGCTGCACAATGTCCCATCAAGGACAGCATTATGGGCGTAGGCTCGAATTTTGAAACCTACACTCCCGAAACTTCGGTACAGAACGCACAACGCCCCGACGGAATAACCGGTGCCACGGAGCAACATCGCGACGGTGCGCATGGCAAAAAGCAGTGTGACGACAAAAAGAATCCCTACAATGATGAGTACGACGGCTTCCGTCGTTTCCGTTTGGGCGGTTATGGCGAAATGGTTTCGGCCTTCAAAGGTTATGGCATGAATCGTTTCTACGGCCATCCCGAGGGGAGTCCGAAAGAAACACGCGCCACAATTTCGATTCCTCGCTTTGTCTTGGCACTCGATTATAAGTTTTCGCCCAAATGGATCGTGGGAGCGGAGATTGAATTCGAGTCCGGTGGTACCGGAACCGCCCTCGAACTCGGCATCGAACTCGTGCGCCAGCTCCTGGGCGAGGAGGCCGCTGAAGAGGTCTCCCGCGGCGTCGTGCTCGCCCGCTGAGGTCTCCCACGTCCCCTTGCCTCGTTTCCCCGAAAGGTCACGATCCTCGCATGAGCCCGCGCAAGCCTCGTCCCTGGCCCGACGCGCCCGCGCCCCTGGCGGCGCCCGTGGTGGACAACCACACGCACCTGCCCACCCACGTCG
>ERZ773203.1409-NODE-1409-length-12191-cov-5.089980_pt1 | contig 12191 bp, 8 predicted proteins | sample MGYA00580529_ERZ773203 | MGnify/ENA primary metagenome ERZ773203 (study PRJEB29015, sample SAMEA2738176) | human oral metagenome | biome: human oral; feature: human-associated habitat; material: saliva | place: China | collected 2177 ... | reverse complement strand
TGCACGATTGCGCAGCTGGGTCTCGAGATGCTGCTGAACGGCACCCTCGATGAGTTGGACGGCGTGATTACGCCGACCATCTGCGATACGCTGCGCCCGATGTCCCAGAACATCCGCGTGGCAATGGGCGGCAAGATGCCGACCATCTTCCTCGCACATCCGCAGAACCGTTTTGCGGAGTGGGGTCTGCAGTTCACAATGGACCAGTATCACGAGGTCAAGCGCCAGCTCGAGAAGATTGCTTCGAAGGCAATTACGCCGGAGGCACTGCAGGCGAGCATCAAGCTCTACAACCGTTACCGCCGTGCGGCGCGCCGTTTTGTGGAGCTCGCAAGCGAGCACTGCGATGTGATTACGGCAGTCAAGAGAATGCAGGTGCTGAAGTCCGCTTGGTTCATGGCAAAGAGCGAGTACGTGCCGCTTCTCGAAGAGCTGAATGCAGAGCTTGAGAAGCTGCCGGCTGCAAAGTGGACGGGCAGCAAGGTTGTGACCAGCGGTATCATCTGCGACAACCCGAAGCTCCTGCAGATTTTCGACGACAACCACATTGCAATCGCAGCGGACGATGTCGCGCACGAGAGCCGTTTCTTCAAGACCGATGCACCGGAGACCGACGACCCGATCAGAGACCTCGCCGTGCAGTTCGCAAATCGCGATCACGATATTCTGCTCTACGATCCGCAGTCCGCAAAGAACCGCCGCGGCGAGTTCGTTGCAGAGCTCGTGAAGAAGAGCGGCGCACAGGGACTGGTGCTCTTCATGCAGCAGTTCTGCGATCCGGAGGAGATGGAGTATCCGTACCTCAAGAAGGCTCTGGACGATGCGGGTATCCCGCACATCAAGCTGGGCATCGACCAGCAGATGAGAGACTTCGGTCAGGCGCAGACCGCAATTCAGGCGTTTGCGGATGTGCTTTCCCTCTAAGAATACGACAACAGAAACACCCGTCGGCAGAGATGCCGCGGGTGTTTTTTGCAGGAAGAAGTGACCCGGGGGGGACATTTTTTATATACGAGAATCATATGTGGAGAACAATCTAATGCATGCAGGACGAGAATGTGTGTAAACCATTTCTTACCTATCCGGAACAGATGAAACTTTTGCAGAAACGAAATTGCCGGAGAAGGCATCACAAAAAGACACAACCATCTCGGCTGTGTCTTTTTGTTCGGTTAAGCTTCGGCAAGCGGAATATCAGAAGCGGAACACTTTGCGGATGTCACGACCTATCTGTAAGGTAACTTCGCTCGTCGGATGTTCGGCGTGACGGTTCTGCCATAATAAACGCAGGGTATACACCGCATAGGCGATCGATACGATACCGCCCGATACGCTGTTTCCGGCCAATTTGCTAATAGCCAGCGTACTGAGAGTCGGAAACAGACTGCGAACAAGGTCGATGAAAATCGATTCGCTTTCTGTCTCAAAATGTGAACTGCGAATTTTCGGTGAGAGATATTTTCTTTTCATATCGCGAGTATAGAATAGGCACCTCTTCCTGTCAATTGACATATGCCCTCTTTTTCGGCATACTGGATAATTGAATGCGATTACAATTCAGGTACCGTTTTGGGAGGATTTCAGATGAAAAAAAGGATGTGTGCGCTGCTCGCGGCGCTCGGCGGAAGCCTTCTGCTCTTGGCCGGCTGCTCCTCGCTTGCGGAGCGCTTCTCGCGCCCGGAGAGCAGGACAGAGAGCACGACGGCAGCGGAGAGCAGCACAGCGGAGAGCAGCATAGCAGAGAGTCGCGCAAGCGAGAGCAACGCGACAGAGAGCGGAGAGGAGAGCACGGCGGAAGCGTCCGGAGAGACCGAGAGCGGCGCGGAGCAGCTCGCAGCGGGAGAGTCCGCGGGCGGAGAGAGCGCAGCCGAGACCGCAGCCGACGGTGAGACGCTCGCAGCTGCCGAGAGCAGTGCCGAGACTGCGGCAGGTGAGACAACGGCTGCAGAGAGCACGGCAGCCGAGACGCCGCAGACCTTGGCGCGTCGTTTCCGGAATCTGACGGTTGAGGGCGACAGCCTCTCGGTTGAACTTTCGGAGAGCATTGACGGCAACTTTCACTTTGATTATGACGGCGAACCGGCACTGCAGACCGAAGACCGCGAGAATGATACGCTCTATGTGAAGGAGAGCGGCACGGCGGGCAAGCTGCTCCGCATTGCGGTGCCGCGCGGCACCAACTTAGGGACACTCAGCTTTACGCTCGGCGCCGGGGATCTGACTATCACAGGTGTCAATGCGGACAGCCTGACAGTTTCCGCAGAGCTCGGCGATGTGACGCTACAGACGGTGAATGTACAGCGCGCGCTTCTCAGTCTGACCGCGGGAGAACTTCGCGCGGATGCGCTCAGTACGAGTGACTTTAAGGCGGATGCCGAACTCTCGAATCTGACGGTCACGCTCGCAGAGCCGCTCGCAGACTTTACTCTCTTTGCGCGGACAGGGCAGGGGACAGTGCGCTCGCAGGGCGCGGTCGTGGACAGCAAGTTCCTGCAGCGCGGCAACAGCGGCAAGCGCCTGTTGCTCCGCAGCGAAATGGGCAATGTCACAATCAGCGGCATTCAGTGAGAAAATAGATCAAGGCATCAAAAAAACACCTTCGAAGCGGAAGCTTCGGAGGTGTTTTTTGCGTTATGGCAGCAAGTGCACTGCGGGAACATTAACCGCAGTGCGAGCAGCCGCAGGAGCCGCCGCTGTGACTGTCGTTATGACTGCCGCAACCGCAGCCGCAGGAGGAAGTGTGCTCCTCGTGGCTTTCGGCGCCCGTCGCACAGGAGCCGCCCTGCAGGTTTTTCTGCGCCATGGCGAGCATGAGCTTGATACGGTTTAACTGGTTTACCTCGGACGCGCCCGGATCGTAGTCGACCGCGATGATGTTCGCATCCGGATAGGAGGCGCGGAGCTGCTTGATTACGCCCTTGCCGACCACATGGTTCGGGAGGCAGCCGAAGGGCTGGGTGCAGACGATATTCTTTACGCCGCTCTCGATCAGCTCCAACATCTCGCCGGTCAGGAACCAGCCCTCACCCGTCATGTTGCCGAGCGACACGAACTTCGAGCTGGTCTCCGCCATGTGGCGAATGTCACCGGGCTCGGTGAAGTGCTTGCTCTTCCGGAGGGCCGCCTTTGCATCCGCGCGGAACCAGTCCATGAGCTTAATGCCCACGTTGCAGAGGAAGGCGCCTTTCTTCGAGAAGCCGAGATTCTCGGCCTTGAAGTTCAGGTTATAGAAAGAGTAGTACATGAAGTCGAGAAGATCCGGCATAACCGCTTCGGCGCCCTCGCGCTCCAGGAGGTCCACAATGTGGTTGTTTGCGAGTGGCGAGAACTTGACCAGAATCTCACCGACCACGCCGACGCGCGGCTTTTTGACCGGGCGGCGCGGCAGTTCGTCAAAGTCCTTGACAATCGCGCGGACAATGCGGCGGTACTCGTTCATCGCGGGGTTCCGCTTGGAGACCGCCTTGGTGCAGATGGCGCGCCACTTCTTGTGGAGCTGCTCCGCGCTGCCCGGCACCTTTTCATAGGGGCGGGTCGCATAGAGGCAGCGCATCATGACATCACCGTAGACGGTCGCCTGAATCGCCTTGATAGCCATGGGAATCGTGACCTTAAAGCCCGGGTTCTGCTCCATGTTGCCCACATTGACCGAGATGACCGGGATGTGTCCCATGCCCGCTTTCTCGAGGGCGCGGCGGATAAAGCCGATGTAGTTCGAAGCGCGGCAGCCGCCGCCGGTCTGGCTCATAAAAATCGCGGTGCGGTTTAAGTCGTACTTGCCGGAGAGCAGGGCATCCATGACCTGACCTATCGTGCAGAGCGAGGGGAAGCAGGCGTCGTTGTTCACATACTTTAAGCCCATATCGACCGCGCGGCGGTCGTCGTTATCGAGGAGCACCACATTGTAGCCGAAGGCGGAGATCGCCGGTGCGAGCAGGTCGAAGTGAATCGGCGACATCTGCGGGCAGAGTATCGTGTAGTTGTCCTTCTTCATCTGCTTCGTGAAGAGGACACGGTCATATGCCGCGGACTTCACGGTTCTCTGGTAGTGCTTCCGGTCGCGGACGCGGAGCGCCGCAATCAGGGAGCGGATGCGGATGCGCGCCGCGCCGAGGTTATTGACCTCGTCAATCTTCAGCACCGTATAAATCTTGTCGGAGCCGGTCAGGATATCGGAGACCTGGTCGGTCGTGACCGCGTCAAGGCCGCAGCCGAAGGAGTTCAGTTGCACAAGATCCAGTTCGTCCGTGTTCTTCACATAGCTCGCCGCCGCATAGAGGCGGGAGTGGTACATCCACTGGTCGGAGACCACGACCGGGCGCTCGACCTTGCCGAGGTGGGAGACACTGTCCTCGGTCAAAACCGCGAGTCCGAAGCCCGCAATCATATCCGGAATGCCGTGGTGAATTTCGGGGTCGATGTGATAGGGACGGCCCGCGAGGACAATGCCGTGCTTCTTGTTCTCCTTGCACCACTGCACCGCGCGCTCGCCCTCGGCCTCGACATCTTTCTTTGCCTGAATGAGCTCGCCCCAGCCCGCATGGGCCGCAGCGCGGGTCTCGGCCGCCGGAATGTCGAATTCCTGCTGCATGATTTTCTCGAGCTGCGTAGTCAGAATCTTCTCGTTCGTAAAGGCCATGAAGGGGCTCAGGAAGCGGACGTGCTCGGTCTCAAGCTCCTCGACATTGTTCTTGATGTTCTCGGCATAGCTCGTGACAATCGGGCAGTTATAGTGGTTGCCCGCGCCGTTCTCCTCATCCCGCTCGTAGGGAATGCAGGGGTAGAAGATGGTCTTCACGCCGTTCTTGATGAGCCAGCTCACATGGCCGTGGGTAATCTTTGCGGGATAGCACTCCGACTCCGAGGGGATGGACTCAATGCCGAGCTCGTAAATCTTTCTGGTCGAAACCGGAGAGAGTACCACACGGAAGCCGAGTTCACGGAAGAAGACCGCCCAGAACGGGTAGTTCTCGTAGAGATTCAACACGCGGGGAATGCCGATGGTGCCGCGCGGTGCCTGATCCTCGGAGAGCGTCTCAATGTCGAAGAGGCGGTGCATCTTGTAGTCGAAGAGGTTCGGGACTTCCTTCTTCTTCCGGTCCAGACCGAGGCCGCGCTCGCAGCGGTTGCCCGAGATGAAGCGGCGACCGCCGCCGAACTGGTTCACGGTGAGCACGCACTTGTTGTTACAACCCTGACAGCGGGTCATGGCGGTCTTATACTGCAGCGCAATGATTTTGTCGAGCGGCAGCATGGTGGTCGGCTGGTGCTCCCAGCGCTCGCGTGCGATTAATGCCGCGCCGAAGGCGCCCATGATGCCGGCGATGTCGGGGCGCACGCACTCGCACTCCGCGGTGCGCTCAAAGGCGCGGAGCACGGCATCGTTATAGAAGGTGCCGCCCTGCACCACAATGTGTTTGCCGAGACTCGAGGCGTCGGCAATCTTGATGACCTTAAAGAGCGCGTTCTTGATGACCGAGTAAGCGAGACCTGCCGAGATATCGGCGACGGTTGCGCCCTCCTTCTGCGCCTGCTTGACGTTCGAGTTCATGAAAACCGTACAGCGGGTGCCGAGGTCCACCGGGTTTTTCGCAAAGAGCGCCTCTTTTGCGAAGTCCTGCACCGAGTAGCCGAGCGATTTTGCGAAGGTCTCGATGAAGGAACCGCAGCCCGCCGAGCAGGCCTCGTTTAACTGCACGGAGTCGACGGTGTGATCCTTAATTCGGATGCACTTCATATCTTGACCGCCTATGTCAAGAATACAGTCCACGTCGGGCTCGAAAAAGGCAGCGGCATAGTAGTGCGAGATGGTCTCGACCTCGCCCTCGTCAAGCTGGAAGGCAGCTTTTAAGAGCGCCTCGCCGTAGCCGGTCGAGCAGGAGTAGACAATCTCCGCGTTCGGATTCATGCGTTTCTGAATTTCTTCGACTGCGCGAATCGCGGTGGTGAGCGGCGAGCCCTCGTTGCTCGAATAGAACTTGTAGAGCAGCTGCCCGTCTTCGCCGATCAGGGCAATCTTGGTGGTCGTGGAACCTGCGTCGATGCCGAGGAAAATCTTGCCCTCGTAACTCTCGAAGTCGCCGGACTTGACCGAGTGACCGGTGTGGCGCGCTTCAAATTCGCGGTATTCTTCCTCGTTCCGGAAGAGCGGTGCGAGGCGCTGCACCTCGTGATCCATCGAGACACCCTTCTGCAGGCGGGTAATGAGCGCGGTGATTTCGACGCCCTCCTGTTGCTCTGCGCTCATGGCCGAGCCGATGGCTGCAAAGAGGTGGGAGTTATCGGGGTCGATGATGTACTCGTCGGTGAGTCTCAGGGTGCGGATGAACGCATTCTTTAACTCCGGCAGGAAGTGGAGCGGGCCGCCGAGGAAGGCGACATGGCCGCGAATCGGCTTGCCGCAGGCAAGGCCGGAGATGGTCTGGTTCACGACCGCCTGGAAAATAGAAGCCGCGAGGTCCTCACGGGTCGCACCCTCGTTGATGAGCGGCTGAATGTCCGATTTCGCGAATACGCCGCAGCGCGCCGCAATCGGATAAATGGCCTTGTAGTTCTTCGCGTAGTCGTTGAGACCCGAGGCGTCCGTCTGGAGCAGAGAAGCCATCTGATCGATGAAAGAACCCGTGCCGCCCGCGCAGATGCCGTTCATGCGCTGGTCGATGCCGCCGGTGAAGTAGATGATCTTTGCGTCCTCGCCGCCGAGCTCGATTGCGACATCGGTCTTCGGCGCAATCGCCTTGAGAGCCGTCGCGACGGCGACGACCTCCTGCACGAAGGTCACATGTAAGTGGGTTGCGAGTGTCAGGCCGCCGGATCCCGTGATCATCGGCACCAGATCAATCTCACCGAGCTTTTCCTGCGCCTCGACCAGAAGACGCGCGAGGGTCTCCTGAATGTTTGCGAAGTGTCGCTGGTAGTCCGAGAAGAGCACTTCGTTCTTCTCGTCTAAGATGGCAATCTTCACGGTCGTGGAACCGATGTCGATGCCCAGTCTGTATTGTTTTTTATCCATGCTTTACTTTCCTCAAAGTCGTAAAAACGATGCTGTGCAGGCGCCGAACAGACGCATGCACAGCGATTATACCATATATAGCGATAAATTCTAGCACAGCACATAGGGAAACACAAGGAGGGGATAAGAACGTGCGTTCCGTTATTTGACAAAGCCCAAATCTTCTTAGATAATAAGTCTATAATTGACAGGAGGAAGGTGCATGAATACCTTAGATTGCCTTGAGAAGCGCTTTGGGCGCTTTGCCATCCCGAATGTGATGCGAATCTTTACCGTAATCTATGCCATAGGCTTGGTGCTTTGGATCATTAATCCGACGGCCTATGTGCTTTACCTTGCGCTCAACCCGAGCGCCATTTTGAGGGGGCAGGTTTGGCGCCTAGTTACCTGGCTTTTGTTCCCGCCGGGCTATGGCGAAAATATCATAGAGACGGTGGTTTACGGCCTCATGGGACTCTACTTTTACTACTGGGTCGGCGGCATGCTGGAGCAGAGTTGGGGGCGCTTCCGCTTTAACTTCTACCTGTTCCTTGGTATCCTGTTTCATATTACGGCGGCCTTTCTCGTCAATTTTGTGATGCGCGGCTTTGTGCTGATTACGCCGTCCGCATTGAATTTGTCGCTTTTCCTTGCGTTTGCGCTCACCTACCCCAATCTTCAGATTTATTTCATGGGACTGTTTCCTGTCCGCGCGATTTATCTGGCGGTGCTCTATGTGGGAATTGAGCTCTACTATTTCATTATGGGCACTGCGGGCAGCCGAGTTGCAATTTTGCTCTCGCTGCTGAACTTGGGACTCTATCTCCATTGGTCCGGTGCGCTGAAAAAGCTCCTGCAGGGAGCCGGAGCGGGACAGAACAGCGGCGCGGGAGAGAGACGGGTCAGAATTCTTTCCGTCGATGCGGCGAGACGGAAGAAGGAAGCGGCATCCGAGAAAAAGGCGCGGCACTGCTGCACGGTCTGCGGCAGAACAGAACTCACCAACCCTGAGCTGGAGTTTCGGTATTGCTCGAAGTGCAAGGGGGATCATGAGTATTGCAGCGACCATCTCTACACACATGAGCATTTGGAATCGTGAGGTAAGGTTGTATGACGAAGAAAAAGACATTTTTGACGCTGGAGCAGGCGCGGGAAATCGCAAAGACATACCCGACGCCGTTTCATATCTACGATGAGCGCGGCATTCGGGAAAATGCGGCGCGCGTCACAGAGGCGTTCTCCTGGAACAAGGGCTTCCGCGAGTATTTTGCGGTCAAGGCGACGCCGAATCCGTTCCTTTTAAAGATTTTGCAGGAGTACGGCTGCGGCGTGGACTGCTCTTCGGAGACTGAGCTCATGATGAGCGATGCCTGCGGGTTTTCCGGCGAGCAGATTATGTTCTCCTCGAATGACACGCCGGCCGGCGAGTTCGCGCTCGCGGCGAAGCTCGGCGGTATCATCAACCTGGATGACATCACCCATATCGCGAGTGTGGAAGAAGAGCTCGGACAGCTCCCGGAGACGATGAGCTGCCGTTATAATCCGGGCGGCATGTTTGAGCTCTCGAACGGCATCATGGATAATCCGGGCGACTCGAAGTACGGCATGACGCCGGCGCAGATTACCGAGGCGTTCCGCATTCTGAAGGCGAAGGGGGTCAAGCGCTTCGGTCTGCACGCCTTTCTTGCGAGCAATACGACGACAAACGAGTATTATCCGAAGCTCGCAGGGGTCCTCTTCCGCGAGGCGGTGCGCTTAAAAGAAGAGACCGGCGCGGAGATTGCGTTCATCAACCTCTCGGGCGGTGTCGGCGTGCCCTATCGCCCGGAGCAGGAGGCAAACGACATTCTCACTATCGGCCGCGAGGTGCGGAAGGTCTACGAGGAAATTCTGACGCCCGCGGGGCTCGGCGATGTCGCAATCTATGCGGAGATGGGGCGCTTTATGCTGGCACCCTATGGCGCGCTCGTCACGAAGGCAATTCACGAGAAGCACATCTACAAGGAGTATATCGGGGTTGATGCCTGCGCCGTGAATCTGATGCGTCCGGCCATGTACGGGGCCTATCACCACATCACCGTGCTCGGCAAGGAGGATGCGCCGCTCGACCATGTCTATGATGTCACGGGCTCTCTCTGCGAGAACAACGACAAGTTCGCAATCGGCAGAGAACTGCCGGAAATCGAGATGGGAGACTATCTCTACATCCATGACACGGGCGCGCACGGTTTTTCGATGGGCTATAACTATAACGGTAAGCTTCGGAGCGCCGAGCTTTTGCTCCGTGAGGACGGTTCCGTGCAGTTAATACGACGGGCCGAGACGCCGAAGGACTATTTTGCGACCTTCGACTTCTGCGATATCATGGACAAGTATCTGAAATAAACGGCGCGTTGGCAAAACGGTAGTATGTGCGGGACGTTATGGAAGAATCAATACGGGTTCCGTCGATACCGCTTGCATGCCTGCAAGGCACAGCGTGAAAGCGCATGAAGCAGAAACCGCGTTTTCTGTTTGCCGGGCAGAAAAGGGTTCGGGCAAAAAAGACATGAAAAAAGCCTCCGTTACCGGCCGGAGGCTTTTTCCATTAGGGTGGGGGTTTCAAAACCGGGGGAGTGTTCCCGTGCTTTGTTCATTTATTATGCACTTAGTATAGAAGAAGTGCTGCGATAATGCTTGAAGTTTGTCGAAAACTATTCTGAATATTATGTGACCAGACGTTACGAAATCCTTAATGACAAAATTTTGGATTGGGACTACAATGAAAAAGCGCGAAAGCGCAGGAGGTGTATTATGGCAGACGGAACAAATATATATACCACTCTGTTGGCACTTGCGATTCTCCTGGGAATCGTTCTCATCACCCGCTTTATTCTGAGACACGGCAGTCATCAGCACAGCACCGGTTGCTGCGGAAACTGTAGCAGTTGCGGCGCGGGCTGCACGTCGAGTTTTTCGTCGGAGAAAAAGGACTTTGACCGTATTATGGGCGAGGATACGGTGAGCCGCACGGGCGGCGAGGCAGACCATGCCTGAGCAGCTTAAACGGCAGTGCTTCCGCGCTGCCGCTCTTTTTTTGGGATGTTTTCTGCTGTATTGGAGTTTGCGGGCGGCCGGCGGACCGCTCTCGCTGCCGCGAGCCGTTGCGGCGCGCAGTTTCCGGACGGAGAGCGAGCTGGATGCGATGCTTCTGCTGTTCTTCGTGCTGATTCTGCTCTTTCAGCTGCTCTTTACCATGCTGCTCGCACTCGGCGCCTTGGTGCGGGAGACGCGGGCATTGCAGCTTGCGGGCTTCGTGCTGCTCGGCTTCTTGCTGTATCTCTTCGCTTGCCTTCGCCCGTATACGCTGCTTGACAATCACTTTACGACGGCGTGGTTCATGACGGGGCATTTCACGGACAGTCTCGTACACTCGCTCGCGGATGTGATTGCAGGCGTGTTCCGGATGAAAACAAACTGGGACCGGCAACTCGGGTGGCAGGTTGCGGCAGCGCTCCTGTATCTCTATCCGTTCTTTGTAAGCCTGCGCGTTTTGGGGCCGAGAAACTTTTTCCCCGCGTTGCTCGTAAGTGCGCTCTCCGCGGCAATCTGGCTCGCGGGACATGCGGCGCTCCTCGGCGGCGGGTTGCAGCTGCTGCTCGGACTGCTCGCGGCAGGGCTTTCCGCAGTTCTCTTACAGGTTTTGACGAAGGCCTGGAAGTTCGGCAGCGCAAAAAAGGCGGGGCCGAAAAAGAAGCCGCTCCTTTCGCTCAAAGCGAGCCGGGAGCAGACACTGTTACTCGCCCTGATCTGCGTGTTGCTCTGGATCATCACTTGGCTCACGGGGCGCATCAGCTCCTTCCACGATGTGATGAAGCTCTTCTTCGGAAGCAGCGTCTACGGTTACCAGGGCAGCCTCTATCAGCTGAAAAAGCTCGGCGTCGCACAGGCGCTCGCGCTCTCTTACTTTTTGTCGCTGCTTGTGTCGCGCGCGCTGTCGCTGGTCGAAGTGAAGATGAGCACAAAGTATGAGAAGAATCTGAACGCGGGCTATCAGCTGCTTTTTCAGATCTGGATTTTGCCGTTGCTCTCGAAACTTTTGAATCATGCGGCGGACAAGGGGCAGGACGCGATCGCGGGCGATGAGCTTGCCGAGACCCTGTCGATTCCGCTGAACCATGTCTGGGCGGCGCTGCAGAGCGGTGCCTGGCTGAAACTGTTGCCCTTCCTTTTACTGGGCACGCTGCTCGGCATTGCGGCAATCTGGTTTGCAATCCGGCTCCCGGCGCTCCGCTTAACGGTCTGGTTCTTTGTCTGGTTCTCGGTCTGCAGCTATGTTTACTGCCTGCTCGGGCTCTTTTTCCCGCAGCGCATGCATCCGACGGTTCTGCTTTTCATCTGCTACGGACTGAATTATCTTTTGCAGTGGCTACTGAATGCGGGCGAAGGGTTGCAGCTCGTGCTTAGGAAGCGGCAGCGGGCGGAAAGCCGGGAAGTGGAAGAGCGGATGCCGAGTCACCGGAGCCGGCGTCGGCGCTGAGCGGACAAATCGGAAGAGAGGAGAAGAACGATGGACGAGAATCTTCGCTGGGAAAAATTAGAGGACAAAATTGTCCGGAAGGACAGATGGGTCGACTTTCGGGAGGCAACTTACCGCATGCCGAACGGCCACACGGTAGCGCCGTTCTATCACTATACAGGGCGTGACTTTGTCGTGATTGCGGCCATCGACAAGCAGGGAAAATATATCTGTGTGAGACAGTTTCGCGTCGGCATCGATGAGGTCACGACCGAGTTTCCGGCGGGCGGTATTGAGGAGGGCGAGACGCCGCTCGACGCCGCCAAGCGGGAGCTCCGCGAGGAGACCGGTTCGGTCGCGGCGCGCTGGACGGACCTCGGCAGTCTCTATGCGAATCCCACCATGGGAACAAGCCGCGCGCACTGCTTTCTTGCAGAGGACTGCGAGACCGTCACTGCGCAGGAACTCGATGCGACCGAGTGTGTGGTCTATCTGCACCTCACGGAGGCGGAACTTCGGCGGGCCATTGAGGACGGCAGTTTTGCGCAGGCGGTCCATCTGGTGCTTTACTACAGAGTCAAAGAACTGCGAGAGGGGCGCTGAGTCACAGCTTTACGAAACAGATGAAAAAAAGAACAGCCGGGCGTTTGTGATATGTACCCTCTTTACTGGACACGAAAGTGTCACAGTAAGGAGGGTTTT
>ERZ773203.1408-NODE-1408-length-12194-cov-3.270780_pt1 | contig 12194 bp, 10 predicted proteins | sample MGYA00580529_ERZ773203 | MGnify/ENA primary metagenome ERZ773203 (study PRJEB29015, sample SAMEA2738176) | human oral metagenome | biome: human oral; feature: human-associated habitat; material: saliva | place: China | collected 2177 ... | reverse complement strand
AAAGAAGCCCATTTCGGAAATCATGATTGAACAAGAAATGGAAATGACCCAACAAAGTCGAGAATTTATTTGGGCGAAGATGGAAAAAAATCTTCAAACAATGAAAAATGCGGTAGAAAGAAGTGTACAGGGTCAAGGTGTATTCTCTCCAACAGGACTAACCGGTGGCGATGCTGTAAAAATGAAAAAATATCGCGAAAAGGGAAAAACTTTATCTGGAGATAATATTTTAGCAGGAGTGCAGTACGCTCTAGGAACAAATGAAGTGAATGCAGCAATGGGAATTGTGTGTGCGACACCAACTGCGGGAGCAAGTGGGACATTACCAGGCGTTATATTTTCCATTGCAGATAGCATGGACTTAACTCAAGAACAGCAAGTGAGATTCTTGTTCACTGCTTCAGCATTCGGAATGGTCGTTGCCAATAATGCGATGATTTCGGGCTCTATGGGTGGTTGCCAAGCAGAAGTGGGAAGTGCTAGTGCGATGTCTGCAGCAGCAGCTGTTGAAGCTGCTGGAGGGACGCCGCAACAATGTTCAGAAGCTTTTTCGATTGCATTAGGGAATTTGCTAGGATTAGTGTGTGACCCTGTTGCCGGATTAGTAGAAATCCCATGTGTGAAGAGAAATGCGATTGGAGCAGGAAATGCATTGATTGCGGCTGATATGGCGTTAGCAGGAATTACAAATGTCATTCCAGCAGATGAAACGATTGAAGCAATGCGTTCTATCGGTAGAAGAATGCCAAGTGAATTAAGAGAAACAGGATTAGGCGGAACCGCCGGTACTCGAACAGGACTAGCGATAAAAATGAAAATTTTCGGGCAAGATGTTTCGCTAGAAAAAGAGGAGGAATAACGATGGCAAAAGAAATCGCAACATTTGCAGGAGGATGCTTCTGGTGTATGATTAAACCATTTGATACACAACCAGGAATTGAATCTGTCATTGCAGGTTATACAGGGGGACATAAGGAAAATCCTACTTATAAAGAAGTTTGTTCAGGAAAAACAGGACATACAGAAGCTGTACAAATTACCTTTGATCCAGAAATCTTCTCTTATGAACAATTAGTGGAAGTCTATTGGCAACAAACAGACCCAACAGATGCGATGGGACAATTTGTAGATAGAGGCGATTCTTATCGACCAGTGATTTTCTATCATTCTCCTGAACAAAAAGCAATCGCAGAAGCTTCGAAAAAAGCTTTACAAGAAAGTGGACGATTTAAAAAAGATATTGTAACAAAAATTGAACTAGCTAGTACATTTTATCCAGCTGAAGAATACCACCAAGATTTTTATAAGAAAAATCCAGACCATTACTACCGTTACCGTGGTATGTCTGGACGTGATACGTTTATTGAAGAAAGTTGGAAATAGGATTTCAGTTGAAGTTATTTAAAAAATTGAAAAATAAGAAATATGGACAACCCGTTTTACTTTTTAGGAAGTAAGCGGGTTGATTTTTTATGAGAAATAATAATAGAATTAATATCCTTAGAAATATTAGACTTTTAAAGATAAAATTGGTAGAATTCAAGCGAACAAAAAGTAAAGTAGAACGTAAAATGAGAAATGTTGAAAGCAAAAATAATATTGAAAGGATAGTTTGAATGAAAAAATTAACATTTATGGCAACTTTATTACTGACAAGCTTGTCGATTATTGCTTGTAAACCGAAAGATGAAGCGAGTCAATCTTCTGTAGTTAATCCATCAACTGTTGCAGAAACAACCACTGAAACTACTACAGAATCAACAAAAGAAACGATTAAAATTGATTATGCTCTATATAATAGCGTCATTGAAAAGTATGTAAAAATAACGAAAGAAACTAGACAAGTCGATGATGAAATCAATGTGAAAGCACTTCTTAGATATCAGGAGGCTGAAATTTATCCAAATCTTCAATATAGTGTATATGATTTTGATGGAAATGGTGTGGACGAGTTAGTAATTGCTTTAACAACCAAAACAGGGAAACATGATATTTTAGATATAAGAACCATTAAGGATAACCAAGTGATTAAATTATCCAATGCTAATAATAAATTAGATTTTATCGGGGAACGTGTCCCATTAATTCCTTTAAAAGAAGGATATTTTGAATTAGTATCAAAAGTTTCGGTTGATAAACATGTCTATAAGTTGTATCGAATCAATCAAGGCGGTACAGATATAGAATTAGTAGCTGAAGCGCCAAATCAAGCTGGATTAGGAATTTCAATGGATCCAATTGAAATAACGAACTGGAATAATTTGACAGTTCCAATAGGAACGGAGTCTACTGTTAAAAATGAGCAGACTGGGATGGATATTGCTGCGATTCAAAAAGGAGACTTTTCAAGTGTAGTAGGAACTTGGAAAAATAGTGACGGATGGGAATTGATATTTGATGAAAATGGTTTAGTCGATAAAAATTTCTACGTTCCAATAGATCATCTACAAGTAAAGGATAACTTTTTAAAAGCAGGATTAATGCCTAAAAAACCTGGTGGGGCTGTAGCTTTAGCATTTTTACCTGCGGGAGTATCATTAACGCCAGCCATTACTTCATCACCAAACAATGGTTATATGGATCCTTCTGATTTATCTAAGGATCGTCTATGGTCGGGATACCAAGTTATCGATGGAAATCTTCAAGGATTTTTCTATAAAGTTCAATAATCAATAAAGCTTGGTAAGAATCACGATAAAGGTGATTTCTACCAAGCTTTTTAGTTAAGTTTTTAAACTCTCTTATGACCCATTCTAGTAAATTTACTAATGACAGTAAATACAACTGATCCGATAATAGCAGGTACTAACCATTCGAATCCAAATTGATGTAATGGTAAGGTGTTTGTCCAAGCTGCTAATTCTGAGAGGAAGTTACCACCTTGTATTTGAGAAAATAAATGAATGGCTTGAATTCCTCCAATGAAGAATGCTCCAACAACTGCACCAGTATAAGTCCAGTTATAAACAATATAGTGGTCAAAAATGGATAAGAAAATTAAGGCGATGACCATTGGGTAAATAGCACTTAGGACAGGAACAGCTAATTGTAATAACGCATCCACTCCTAAAAGTGATAGAAGGAATGAAAGAACGACTGATACTATAACAATTTTTTTGTATTCTAATTTTCCATTTGTTAAGGTTGAAAAATAATGACCACAAGTTGTAATTAATCCAACAGATGTTGTTAAGCAAGCAAAGGATACAGCAATTCCCATAGCAACTTTACCAAATGAGCCTAATAATTGTTCAATTAATCCGATTAGTAATGCAGGGCGTTGAACTGTTGAGTCATAAACCGTACTTACAGTAGCTCCAGCATACGTTAAGCTGCTGTACACTAATGCTAGTAAAATGAAAGATACAATTCCGACTCCAAACATCATTTGATGTTGTTCTTTTTTTTCTGTATACCCCCGTCTAGTTAAGTCCGAAATCACAACTCCTGCCATTAAGGCTGCCCCAAGTGCGTCCATTGTTTGGTAGCCTTCTTTAAAACTTTGAGAAAATAATCCTGCAGAAGTTGTTGTTTGAACGCCTGCATTTGGCTGAACTACAGCTGCAATAAATACTAGTAATAGAATGAATAATAAAATAGGAGTTAAATATTTTCCAATCGCATCAATAACGGTGTGCGAATGAATCGCAATATATAACGTTAATCCGAAAAAGATAAGAGAGGTAATCCATTGTGGAGCAGTTGGTACAAATGATTGTACAAAAATTTCATGAGTAGTAGCTCCTGTTCTTGGAACGGCAAATAATGGTCCAATTAATATAATGGAAATCGCTCCAATAATGATAGAAAAATGTTTACTAACTCTTTTTCCTAAATCGGTTGCTTGTCCTCCTAATAGAGCTGTTACAATTACTCCAAGAATTGGTAAAAGTGGATCTGATAGTAAGAATGCAATATTTGCAATTCCCCAGTTATTTCCAGAAATAACTCCTAAATAAGGGGGGAAAATTAAATTACCAGCACCAAAGAAGATGGCAAATAATGCGAATCCACAAATAATAATATCAGTGATTTTCTTTCGAGACATAAGTTTCCTCCTAGATATATTCTTAAAAAATGATTAAAAAACGATTATAAATAGTGTACCATTTCTTTTTCAGGATTGCTAGTTTTATGTATAATTTTTCACGAGTAGATTTTAAAAGCATTATTGATTACAATGTTAGTAGGAAAACAATTTGTTAGGGGGTTGTACTTTTGCGTAAAGTATATTTAAACCATGATGGTGGAGTAGATGATTTAGTCTCATTATATTTATTATTAAAAATGGAAGATGTTGAATTAGTTGGTGTAGGTGTTATTGAAGCAGATTGTTACTTAGAGCCTGCGGTTGAAGCAAGTAAGAAAATTATTCAAAAATTTGGTTCTACAAAAGATCAAAAAATTCGTGTGGCTGCTTCAAATTCACGACCGGTTCATCCATTTCCAAAAGAGTGGCGTATGCATGCTTTTACGGTAGATGCTTTACCAATTTTAAATGAACATAAACCGATTTTAGTACAAGATTCTCCTTATAAAGCACATGAAGATTTAGTACATGTTTTAAAGGAATCTACGGATAAAGTGGATTTATTATTTGTAGGGCCATTAACGGATTTAGCTCGAGCATTAGATTTGGATGCAAGTATTGAAGAAAAAATTGGAAAATTATACTGGATGGGTGGTACATTTTTAGAACAAGGAAATATTGACGAACCGGAACATGATGGAACAGCTGAATGGAATGTTTATTGGGACCCATTTGCTGCAAAACGTGTTTGGGAATCATCGATTCCTATTGAATTAGTTGCCTTAGAAAGTACTCGTATGGTTCCATTAACGTTAGATGTACGTGATCGTTGGGCAAGAGAACGTAAAGTAGAAGGTATTGATTTCTTAGGTCAATGTTATGCCATTGTTCCTCCATTGACACATTATGTTACGAATTCAACCTATTTCCTATGGGATGTATTAACAACGGCTTCTTTTGGAAAAGAAGATTTAGTGAAACGAGAAGTTGTTCCTTCAGATGTGATTACAACAGGTGCAAGTTCTGGTAGAACGATTCGTGTAGAAGACGGTCGTCCAGTAGATCTTGTTTATCATGTAGACCGTGATGCATTTTTTGATTATATTACAGACTTAGCAAGAAAAGATTAAAAAGTTAGATTGACTACAAAAGGGAGAGATTCTTTTTGTAGTTTTTCTTTTTTATTATTGAAATAAACCATGATAATACACGAATGATAGCTATCTATGGTACAATAGCTAAGCAGAATGATTGAAAGTGAGGAAATGAAATGAGTTTTAAGATTGGCAATATTCAAATTGACAATCCAGTAGTCGTTGCACCGATGGCGGGAATTAGTAATTCAGCTTTTCGTGTAACGGTAAAAGAATTTGGAGCAGGCTTAGTTGTTTGCGAAATGATCAGTGATAAAGGGATTCAATTTAGAAATGAAAAAACATTAAGCATGTTGCATATTGAACCAAATGAATATCCATTAAGCGTCCAAATTATGGGCGGAAATAAAGATACATTAGTAGAAGCTGCCAAATATGTAGCTGAAAATACAGAAGCAGCAATTATCGATATTAATATGGGATGTCCTGTTAATAAAGTGATTAAAGCTGAAGCTGGCGCAAAATGGTTATTAGATCCAAATAAAGTTTATGAAATGGTTGCTGCAGTAGTGGATGCAGTCGATAAACCTGTAACAGTGAAAATGCGTACCGGCTGGGATGATGAACATTTATATGCGGTTGAAAATGCTCTTGCAGCAGAACGAGCAGGTGCAAGTGCTGTTGCGATGCATGGTAGAACTCGTGTGCAAATGTATGATGGAAAAGCAAACTGGGAAATTCTTGGTGAAGTGAAGAAAAACTTAACACGAATTCCATTAATTGGAAATGGAGATGTGCGTTCTCCTCAAGATGCTAAGAAAATGATTGACATTGCGGGTGTTGATGGAGTCATGATTGGACGAGCAGCCTTAGCAAATCCATGGATGATTAAACAAACCGTTCATTATTTAGAAACAGGAGAATTATTACCGGAAAATACTGTTCCTGAAAAAATTGAAATTGCGAAAACTCATTTAGATCGTTTAGCCAACTTAAAAGGTGAGTCAGTAGCGACAAAGGAATTCCGTAAATTAGCAGCTTACTACTTAAAAGGAATTCCTCGTGCAACGAAAACAAAAGTTGCAATTAATGAGTCTACAACGGTATCTCAAGTGAATCAAATTTTAGACCAATTTGTTCAAGAACATTTAGAACGTGTTGAAAGACAGTTAGAACGAGGAAAAGAAGTAGGGTAAAAAATTATCGAGTTTACTATTATCACTAAAAATAGAGGCTGTTCTGATTAAGAATAGCTTCTTATATTTTTCTAGTATTGGGGATGAGATATTTTGAAGGGAAAAACAAAGACAAGTGCGATTATATTAGCGTTGTTAGCAGCTGTATTTTATGCCATTAATACACCGTTTTCAAAGATTCTATTGGAAAATGTTCCACCAACTTTTTTAGCAGCTTTTCTGTATCTTGGAGCGGGTGTTGGGGTTGGAATGATGTATTTATTTCACATCAAAAAAGAAGATAAATCAGAGAGACTTACAAAACAGGATTTACCTTATACGGTTGGAATGATTCTATTAGATATAGTTGCACCTATATTTTTAATGATAGGAATAAAAATGGGGACAGCATCTAATGCCTCACTCCTCGGTAATTTTGAAATTGTAGTGACTACATTAATAGCGTTACTTATTTTTAAGGAAAAAGTATCAAGAAAACTGTGGATTGCAATAGGGTTTATTACATTATCAAGTATTGTTTTGTCATTTGAGGGAATCGGTAGTTTTCAGTTTTCTATAGGCTCTCTTTTCGTTATTTTAGCGACTTGTTGCTGGGGACTTGAAAATAACTGTACAAGAAAGATATCAGAGAAAAGTACATATCAGATTGTTTTGTTAAAAGGAATTTTTTCCGGAGGAGGCGCATTTGTTATTGCTGTTTTACTTGGCGAAAAGATTCCAGAAATGAAATATATTGTCATGATTATGTTGCTTGGTTATGTTTCATATGGATTAAGTATTTTTCTTTATATACGAGCACAAAGAAATTTAGGTGCAGCTAAGACGAGTGCCTATTATGCAGTAGCACCTTTTGTAGGATCGTTTTTAGCGTTTGCAGTAAATGGAGAAAAACTAGCTGTAGAATATTTTGTGGGATTAGCTTTGATGTTCATTGGAACGGTGTTTGTCGTGTATGATACTATGATAAAAAATCATCTTCATGGGCATATGCATACGATTGTTCATACACATAATGGAGTCACACATACTCATTTGATTACTCATACTCATGAGCATTATCATTTTGGAAATGAAGAGTTTCATCATCATAAACATGAAGATTTTATCAATAGTCATGAACATAAATTGGCTCATGAGAATGGAGTATAAAATTCAGTTTATCACGTGAAATAGAGATGCAATAGGCGATAGAAAGGAAAAATCTATCGTCTTTTTTATATTTATGTTTAGAAAATGTTGACGCAGATAAAAGAAAAAGACCAGAATGTCAGGAAGGCTTAATAAAGAGAAATAAACATAATCATAAACGCTTTATTTATCAGTCAATAATTGGTACAATAGATTAGAAATACAGTGACTCATGTCACAAAAAAAGGAGGAAATACAGTGTCTAACGAAGTAGAAGTACAAGAAACACTGAATGATCAATTACAAGTTCGCCGTGAAAAAATGCATCAATTACGTGAAAAAGGAGTAGAGCCTTTTTCAACAGGATTTAAACAAAAACAATCCACTGAAGAAATTCATCAACAATTTGAAGGTGCGACAAAAGAAAGCTTAGCTGAACAAGAAGAAGTGACTGTTCAAATCGCAGGTCGTATTATGACAAAACGTGGAAAAGGGAAAGCAGGTTTTGCTCATATTCAAGATGGTAAAGGTCAAATTCAAATTTATGTTCGTAAAGATGTTGTCGGAGACGAAGCTTATGAATTATTTGATAAAGCTGACTTAGGAGATATCGTTGGTGTTGTAGGGACAGTTATGGTGACAAACACTGGTGAATTATCTGTTAAAGCTACTCAATTTGTTCATTTAACAAAAGCTTTACGACCATTACCGGATAAATATCATGGATTAACAAATGTAGAACAACAATATCGTCAACGTTACTTAGATTTAATTAGTAATCGTGACAGTATGGATCGTTTCGTAACACGTAGTAAAATTATCCGTGAAATTCGTCATTACTTAGATTCTCGTGATTATTTAGAAGTGGAAACACCAGTATTACACACATTAGCTGGGGGTGCGAATGCTCGTCCATTTATTACTCACCACAATGCTTTAGATATGGAATTATACATGCGTATCGCTCCAGAATTACACTTAAAACGTTTAGTAGTAGGTGGAATGGAACGTGTTTATGAAATCGGTCGTGTATTCCGTAATGAAGGAATTGATACAACTCACAACCCTGAGTTTACATCTATCGAAATCTATACTGCTTACACTGACTATCAAGATGTTATGGACTTAACAGAAGGAATCGTATCGAGTGTTGCGCAAGAAGTTTTAGGTAAAACAAAAGTTCCTTATGGAGAATATGAAGTTGAATTAAAAGCTCCTTGGAAGAGAGTTCATATGGTAGATGCCATTAAAGAAGTAACAGGAGTAGACTTCTGGGTAGAAATGACAGATGAAGAAGCTCGTGCGATTGCTAAAGAAAAAGGTGTGAAAGTTGAAGACTCAATGACTTATGGTCACGTCGTAAATGAGTTCTTCGAAACTTTTGTAGAAGAAACATTAATTCAACCAACATTCATTTATGGACATCCAGTAGCAGTGTCTCCACTTGCTCGTAAAAATGATGAAGATCCACGCTTCACAGATCGTTTCGAATGTTTCATTTGTACAAAAGAATATGCAAATGGATTTACAGAGTTAACAGATCCAATTGATCAACGTGAACGTTTCATGAAACAAGTAGAAGAAAAAGAAACTGGTAACGATGAAGCTCATCCATTAGATGAAGATTTCGTACAAGCATTAGAATATGGATTATCTCCAACTGGTGGGGTAGGTATTGGTATTGACCGTTTAGTAATGTTATTAACAAACAGCCAATCAATCCGTAACGTATTACTATTCCCAACAATGAAACATCAAGATTAATCATTAGAAAAAGGCACTACTTAGAAAATCCAAGACGGAGAAACCGTCTTGGATTTTTTCTGTTCTATGAAAGGTTCTGTCTGTTTCTTTTGTAGATTTTATGGTAAAATGACACCGTATGTATTGAATGAAAGAAGGTGTCAATGGACAAGTGGATGAACAATTTGAAGGAAGAATTCCACCGCAAAATTTAGATGCAGAACAATCTGTTTTAGGAGCAATTTTATTAGATCCAGATTCAATTGTGTCTGTAATGGAATTTTTAATGCCAGAAGATTTTTATCGAGTAAACCACCAAGTGATTTTTAAAGCGATGGTGGAATTAAATAATGATTCTTCGCCCATTGATATTGTTTCAGTTGCAGAACGTTTAAATCAAAATAAACAATTAGAAAATGCAGGGGGACAATTTTATTTACTAGAATTAGCTGAAAAAGTTCCAACTGCTTCGAATGTAGAATATTATTCTAAAATCGTTAGTGAAAAATCAACTTTACGAAAATTAATTCGAACTTCTACGGATATTGCAACAGATGCATATGGTGAAACAGATGAAGTTTCAGCTGTGTTGGATAGAGCTGAGCGAAGTATTTTAGAAGTCTCTGAAAAGAGAAATCGAGCAGGATTTGTGGATATTACAAAAGTCTTGAACGAAGCCTATTTATCTCTTGAAGAGCGTATGAAAAATACGGGAGAAATTACAGGGATTCCAACCGGATATATTGATTTAGACCGAATGACTTCAGGACTCCATTCAGATGAATTAATTATTTTAGCAGCACGTCCATCTGTTGGTAAAACAGCGTTTGTATTAAATATTGCGAAAAATGTTGCGACAAAAACAAATGAAACAGTAGCAATCTTTAGTTTAGAAATGAGTGCCGAATCTCTTGTAAACCGTATGTTATGTTCGGAAGGCAGTATTGATGCAAGTAATATGCGAAATGGTCGCTTAACGGAAGAAGAACTTCGTAGTTATTTTGTAGCATCGGGTACTTTATCGAATGCGCCCATTTATATTGATGATACTCCTGGGATTCGTGTGTCAGAAATTCGTGCGAAATGCAGACGATTAAAACAAGAACGTAATAATCTTGGATTAATTGTAATTGATTACTTACAATTAATTGAAGGAAATGGACGAGAAAGTCGTCAACAAGAAGTTTCAGAAATTTCAAGAAATTTAAAGAAACTTGCTAAAGAACTAAGTGTTCCAGTTATTGCTTTATCTCAATTATCACGTGGAGTAGAGCAAAGACAAGATAAACGTCCGGTGATGTCGGATATTCGTGAATCAGGTTCGATTGAGCAAGATGCGGATATTGTAGCATTCTTATATCGAGATGATTATTACCGACAAGAACCAGATGAAGATGGAAATGTTCCACAACAAGAATCGAATAATATTATTGAAGTCATTATAGAAAAGAACCGTAGCGGTCCACGAGGAACCGTAGAATTAATGTTTATTAAAGAATATAATAAATTTACATCGATAGCATCGAAAAGTTTAGAAGCTTCAATGCCACCAATGTAGAAAAAATAAATTAAAGAGGTGCGGATATGTCATCAGTAGTAGTAGTAGGTACACAATGGGGAGATGAAGGAAAAGGTAAAATTACTGATTTCCTAAGTGAAAAAGCAGAGTATGTTGCTCGTTATCAAGGGGGCGATAACGCTGGTCATACGATTCAGTTTGGTGGAGAAACGTATAAATTGCATTTAATTCCGTCAGGAATTTTCTCGCCAGAAAAACTTTGTATTATTGGAAATGGAGTTGTTGTTAATCCAAAATCTTTAGTAACAGAGTTAGCCTATTTACATGAACGAAATATTACGACTGACAATTTAAGAATTTCAGATCGTGCGCACGTAATTTTGCCATATCATATTGAATTGGATCGTTTACAAGAAGAAGCAAAAGGTGACAAAAAAATCGGTACTACGATTAAAGGAATTGGACCTGCATATATGGATAAAGCCGCTCGTGTAGGGATTCGTATTGCGGATTTATTAGACCGAGAAGTTTTTGAAGAACGTTTACGTTTGAATTTAGAAGACAAAAATCGTCAGTTCACTAAATTATATGATGCAAGTCCGATGAATTTTGAAGAAATTTTTGAAGAATATTATGAATATGGACAACAAATTAAACAATATGTTTGCGATACTTCTGTATTACTAAATGATGCTTTAGATAATGGAAAACGCGTATTATTTGAAGGAGCACAAGGCGTGATGTTAGATATCGACCAAGGAACATATCCATTTGTAACTTCTTCAAATCCATTAGCAGGTGGAGTCACAATTGGTAGTGGCGTTGGCCCTTCAAAAGTGACAAAAGTAGTGGGAGTGTGTAAAGCTTATACTTCACGTGTTGGAGATGGTCCATTCCCTACAGAATTATTTGATGAAATTGGAAGCCGTATTCGTGAAGTTGGTCGTGAATACGGAACAACAACAGGACGTCCACGCCGTGTTGGATGGTTTGATAGTGTTGTGATGAGACACTCTAAACGTGTATCTGGTATTACAAATTTATGCTTAAATAGTATCGATGTATTAACTGGATTAGAAACAGTAAAAATTTGTGTTTCTTATCGTAAACCAAATGGAGAAGAAATTAGTTATTATCCAGCAAGCTTAGTAGAACTAGGACAATGTGAACCAGTTTATGAAGAACTTCCTGGTTGGACTGAGGACATTACAGGATGCCGTACATTGGATGAATTACCAATTGAAGCACAAAACTATGTTCGTAGAGTTTCAGAATTAGTAGGAGTGAAGATTTCAACATTCTCAGTAGGTCCTGATAGAAATCAAACCAACATTTTAGAAGATGTTTGGGATAGTAAATAATATTTCCCAAACGCTCGATCGCAAGAGAGGAGCCAGTTATGAAAAAGATTTTAGTAGTAGATGATGAGAAACCAATCTCAGATATTGTCAAATTTAGTTTATCAAAAGAAGGTTTTGAAGTTG